>CAJICE010000120.1_pt1 | contig 90505 bp, 83 predicted proteins | sample 9199531 | NCBI WGS metagenome assembly CAJICE01 (sample SAMEA7708327, study PRJEB35096) | sediment metagenome | biome: marine neritic benthic zone biome [ENVO:01000025]; feature: sediment [ENVO:00002007]; material: shallow marine sediment [ENVO:03000034] sea grass bed [ENVO_01000059] ... | reverse complement strand
GAGATTGGTGAGAAGACCGGCCATGGTGACACGGTGGAACGTGATTGCCGTGACCGGCAACGTTGCAGCGGTGGCCGCGACAGTGAAAACAAAAAGTTGGGCAACTTGGTGAAAGATCTTTTTCAGACCTCCTCGACCTATCCTGGCTTGATCGTCTAATGATTGAGGGAGAGTGGTATCCTTGGCTGGTTTATAATGGTGGAGCATCAAAACCAGGGCAAAAACCGCTGCAAAAGAGAGCTGAAAATCAACCTCAAACAGAGACGGGGGACGCCATACCAGAATAGCCAGGGCCGCGACAGCCAGGGTGTGAAACAGCTCCCTCTCACGCTCCATTATTTTTGCCATCAGGTAGACCATGATCATGATGGCGGCCCGTATTGATGAGGTCGTGCCTCCTACCAACAGCGTATAAAACGGGATCCATGCAAGTGTTACCATGGAAGCAAGACGGTCCGGGATGAACCAGCGATATGATTTTTGAAGTAAGGACAGGGGCAACATAAATCGAAAGATCATGAAAAAGACCCGGTAACAGAATAAGGCGGCAAAACCCATGTGTAATCCTGAAACAGCAAGGAGATGGGCTGCTCCTGCACGGGCAAAACATTCACGCATATCGTCAGTAATCCCGGAACGGTCTCCAGTGGTCAGCGCCCGGATCAGGGAGGCTTCCGATGCAGGAAGGGATGCATGCAATATAGAATGAAAGGCTTTTTTATGTGCCATCATCCAATTCAGCAAGGTATGCCCCATCCCTTTTTCAATAACACGGGTATGCTGTACCGACACAGATGCCGTCACCCAGATCCCCTTCCTCTTTAAATAGGAGACATAATCAAAGGCCCCTGGATTTCTGTAGTGGCCCGGCGGTCGAATGGTACCGGTCACTTCGATCCGGTCCCCATAATCCAGTTCCAATCCGTTTCGTGAGTTTTGTTGTGAAGACCTGTTGTAAATTGTTAGCCGGACGATTCCTGAGACCCTGCTTCCATCGCATGTCTCAACGGAAAGCAGTAATCGTGTCTTTTCAGCAAAGGCTTGAGGAAAGGAAACCACTTCTCCGATCAGTGTTACCTTTTTGACCCCGTCACTCTGCCAGAAGAGATGATCTTTGGGCAAATAGTTCATCGCGAGGGTAAGCCCTAATGTCCCCAGGAAAAAAAACACGGCAAAAAAAATAAAATTGTGCAGCATGGGATGACTTAGGAATAGCAGACTGAACAGGAGCAGTGGAATGAGGATCAGAAGAAAAAGCCGGGAAGGACTCGCAAAAGCAGAAACAAGGATACCCAGGATCATGGCAGTCAATAAAAATAGGATTGAGCTTTTCATAGGCTTTATTAGTCGAGGACCGCATGCTTCATGATGTGGCGAAGCTTCTTGCTACCGATTCCATGCACCCGGAGCAGATCCCTTGCATCGTTAAACATCCCGTTCTCTTCCCGTTGATGGACAATCCTTTCGGCAAGTTTCGGACCGATGCCAGGGATATCCATAAACTCTCGGACCGTGGAACGGTTCAGGGAGATCACCGGCACAAATCCGTAAATGACCGAAGGCACTCTCAGCACCGTTTTATGGAGCAACTGTTCGTTCAGGTTGAGACGGTTAAGATCGGCATTCCCGGTGGGGCCACCCGCTGCCTGAATCGCCACCGAGACTGTTGCCGGAAACTCAAACTCATAGTCTCCCGGATGCTGCACCTCACCCGTTACAAACAGACGGAGGGTCCCTCCACGGATTTCCTGTTCAGAGTCTATCTGATGAAGCGGCTTCCCCAGAGACGCGGATCGGCACAACAGGATCCCATAAACAATCCAGGCAATCAGAAAAATGGCTTTTTTCTCTGACGGGAGTGGCACCATGGGTCGTTCTGCTTTTCATTGATGAGTGAGGAGAGCAGGATTCAGGCGGGATGGTGTTACGTTAGTGGCGTTTACTCTCCTCGGTCTTATCCACAATGCATTCGGTTCGACCGTGATGAAATTGGATCTTCAGTCGATCCTTATGCGATAAGGACCGGCTATCCCGGACGATGGCTCCTTCCGGTATCTTGGTCACAATACTGTAACCGCGCTCCAATACACTCAGGGGACTTAAAGAATCCAGTCTCTGTTGAAGCGCACCATAACGTTCTCTTCTCGACTTCAGGAGAATATCCGCTTCCCTGCGAAGCTTGTTCTTCAATGTTGCAAGGCGCTCTCCCAGTCGGCCGATCTTCTCCACAGGACTTAACAGCCGCAGGGAAGAATGCTGGTTCAGGAGACGGCCTTTCAGGGATTCGATTCTGTATCGTATCGATCTCTCCAACCCCTCCATCATTTCGTCCAGACGCTGCTGGGCCCTGCCGATCTTCTGTTCCGGGCTGACCAGTCTGAGATAGAGTTTTTCCAGGTCGGATTGTTTGCGTTCCAATAGATAACGTGACTGGCCGCGAAGGCGCCGCGCAAGCACATCGAGCTTCTCCTGAATGTCGGCCTTGTTCCGGACCACCCGTTCGGCCGCAGCAGAAGGTGTGGGGGCCCTGAAATCGGCGACAAAATCGGCAATAGTGAAGTCCGTTTCATGTCCCACAGCAGAGATCACAGGTACGGAAGAGGCAAATATAGCACGTGCTACAATCTCTTCATTAAAAGGCCAGAGGTCTTCAAGGGACCCGCCGCCGCGGGCAAGGATAATAACATCCCTGTCTTTCCGGCGATTCAGCACCTCCAGGGCCTCAACGATTTCGGATGCCGCTGAATCTCCCTGGACCCGAACCGGCACAATAAGGATTTCAACATTGGCAAACCTGCGGGTGATGATCTTCAAGATGTCCTGGATCGCCGCACCGGTCGGTGAAGTAATCACACCGATCCTCTGAGGGACATGGGGCAGTTCTTTTTTGTGTGCCTGATCAAAAAGCCCCTCCTTGTCCAGACGTTCCTTGATTTGTTCAAAAGCAAGATGCAGCGCACCTAGGCCCACAGGCTCCATGTATTCGATATTAATCTGTACTGTGCCACGAACTTCATAGACCGTCACTACTCCTTTACAGAGGACCTGCATGCCGTCTTCAGGCTCAAAACGGATGTAGCGTTTCTTGAATTTGAAAAATACGGCCTGGATCTGTGCATCCTTATCTTTCAGTGTAAAGTAGGTGTGGCCTGATTGGGGTGTCTTGAGGTTGGAAATTTCGCCGCTGACCCAGATGGCCGAGAAGTCAGACTCCAGCTTTTCACGAATCTGGCTGACGAGTTCATGAACGGTAAGAATTTCAGGCGGAGAGTGACCGGATCCGTCCAAGGCCTGCACTAATGCTCCTCCTCCAAACGTAAACGAAGAATATGGTTGGCCTTGCCTGTTTTGGCATCGATATCTAACAGCACACCGGAGAGCAGGGTTGGACCTTTGGCAATATCAAAACGTCTTGGAATCTGATGCAGATACTTGTCGATAATGATCTCTTTTTTCACACCGATGACCGAATCCCTGGGACCGGTCATTCCCACATCGGTTATATAGGCCGTTCCATCGGGAAGAATGGTTTCGTCTGCTGTCTGGACATGAGTATGCGTACCCAGCACGGCGCTCACCTTGCCGTTCAAGTACCAGCCCATGGCGATCTTTTCTGAAGTGGCCTCTGCGTGGAAATCAACAACAATCACCGGCGTTTCCTGACGGAGTTTTTGGATTTCTTCCTCGGCGCAGCGGAACGGGCAGTCGTTGTCATACAGAAAAACCCGCCCCATCAGATTCAGGAATGCGGCCTTCTCTCCTGATGCCGTGGCAACTATACAGCTGCCGCGGCCCGGAACTCCTGGAGGGTAATTGGCCGGCCGGAGCAGTGTGTGTTCTTCGTCAAGAAGGGGGTAGGCCTCTTTCTTATTCCAAATATGGTTCCCCGAGGTGAGAACCTGAATCTCCATGGCCCGAAGCTCATTATGGACTTTCCGGGTGATTCCGAATCCTGCTGCAGCATTTTCGCAATTCGCCACACAGAGATCCACACCGAAACGTGTAATGAGCCGAGGAAGTGACTTGGCAGCAGCATGTCTGCCCGGTTTCCCAACGATATCGCCAAGAAAGAGGATTTTCATAAGATGTCTTGTGTCTCAGGTACTGGAAAAAAACTATCAACCACAGAGTTCACGGAGAAAAAATGTTAAGCCGGAACACTGCTATCTTTTTATTAAGACCGCCCGTTTTCTTAATACGGCGGTACATTGTTTCTCCTCTGTGCCCTCTGTGGTATCCGGTTTGTTATTTTGCGTATTCCACATAGCGGCTCTCACGAATCACCGTGACCTTGATCTTGCCGGGATAGGTCAGTTCCTGTTCAATCTTCTTGCAGATTTCTTTGACCAGGACAGCTGCTTTATCATCCGAGATCTGCTCGTTCTCGACAATGATCCGGATCTCCCGACCGGCCTGAATGGCATAGGATTTTTCTACTCCGCCGAACGCATTGGCAATTTCTTCGAGTTTGGTGAGCCGCTTCACATAGGCGTCCAGACTCTCTTTACGGGCACCGGGTCTTGCCGCAGAGAGCGCATCCGCAGCGGCCACCAGAACCGACTCCGGACAGATCGCCTCCACATCATCATGATGGGAGGCAATGGCATTAATCACCTTCTCATCCTCACCATATTTCCGAGCGAGATCGGAACCGATCGCAGCATGGGTGCCTTCAACCTCGTGGTCAACAGCCTTACCGATGTCGTGCAGGAGGCCCGCCCGTTTGGCCAGTGTTTCATCGAGTTTCAGTTCTGAGGCCATGACACCGCAGAGATAAGCCACCTCCTTGGAATGATTCAGAACATTCTGCCCATAGCTTGTCCTGTATTTCAACCGTCCGATCAGTTTGACGACTTCTGGATGCACCGTGTGCACCCCTACATCGAAAGAGGTCTTTTCCCCTTCCTCCTTTATGGATTGATCCACTTCTTTCTGGACTTTGTTGACCACTTCTTCAATCCGTGCCGGGTGGATCCTGCCGTCACCGACCAACCTTTCCAGTGAAATACGGGCCACTTCTCTCCGGATAGGATCATATCCTGAGAGAATCACTGCCTCAGGTGTATCATCGATAATCAGATCGATCCCGGTGGCCGACTCCAGGGAACGGATGTTCCGGCCTTCCCGTCCAATGATCCGCCCCTTCATCTCATCGTTCGGAAGATTGACAACGGAAACCGTTATTTCCGAGGTATAATCCGCTGCACAACGCTGGATGGCCAGGGCGATAACATTTTTCCCTTCTTTTTCTGCATTCTCACGGGCCTCATCGAGAATCCGTTTGACTGTTTTTGCAGACTCGTAACGGGCATCTTCCTCCATGCTTTGCATCAGCATCCGTTTAGCTTCTTCGGAAGACATCCCGGAAATGCGTTCCAGTTTCTGGATCTGCTCTTCAAGGGCCTTGTTATACTTGTCTTCTTTCTCCTGGACCCGTTTCTCCATCTTCTGGAGCCCCTTTTCTCTTCCTTTCAGATCGAGTTCCTTTTTTTCAATGAGGGTAAAACGTTTCTCAATGTTCTCTTCCTTCTGCGTAAGGCGTTTCTCACGCTGCTGTAGTTCGGATCGAACTTCTTTCGTCTCTTTTTCAAAGTCGGATCGGGCCTGATAGATCATCTCTTTGGACTCGATCCGTGCCTCTTTCCGGGTCTGTTCTGCCTGCTTTTTCGTTGAGGAAAGAATCTTATCTGCTTCCTTACTCGCATCCCCAATCCTCTTCCTGAAAATGTGTCGACTAATCATTAACCCTACGGAGATACCGATAATCCCCGACAGGACGATCAATAACAGCGTTAATATTTCAGGTTTAATGGTCTTCACCCCCTTCATTTATTCGCATCATAAACATGATGATGTGTGTCAATGCCTGGATTCTTCAGTCTTCTTGATTCCGGCATAGGGTTTGGTTCCGTTGATGTTCAGACACGCAAGTTCATGGAATTCCCTAACGTGCCTGAATCATCCATCACTCTCTTTTCTTTCTCGCTTTTTATCTTCTCTTTCCCGTTTCATTCCCTGCTTGATCTTCTTCCATGCCCTCATCCTCTCACGGATCGTCAGTTCATACCCCTGAGCCGAGGGGGAATAATAATGTTTCTCTTTAGCCAGATAGTCTTGCGGCACAAAATGGCCTGGAAAATCATGGGGGTATTGATATCCCTCCCCGCGTCCCAGTGATTTTGCCCCTTTGTAGTGGGCATCTCTAAGGAAATCCGGGATAGGCAGGGTCTCTTCAGAACGCACATCTGAAAGGGCCTGCTCCACAGCCAGATAGGCCGCATTACTCTTTGGTGATGTCGCGATGTAGGTAACGGCCTGAGATAGAATGATCCGGGCTTCGGGCATCCCGATGCGTTCAACCGACCGCAGAGCCGCATCGGCAATCAAGAGTGCCCTCGGATCCGCGTTCCCAACATCTTCCGAAGCACAGATGACGATCCGTCTCGCAATGAACCGGGGATCTTCACCCCCTTCGATCATGCGGGCCAGATAGTAGAGAGCCGCATCCGGGTCCGAACCGCGCATGCTTTTAATGAAGGCTGAGGCTGTATCGTAATGTCCATCGCCGTCCCGGTCATAGAGAAGTGCTTTGTGTTGCACGGCTTCTTCAGCAACGGAAAGTGTAAAATCGATGACACCCTGTATGGGAGTTGTGGTCGCCACACCAATCTCCAGGGCATTCAACGCCTTACGGGCATCCCCTTCTGACATGGAAACGATATGCATCAGCGCCTCTTCTGAGAGCCTGACGTCAAGCTGTCCGAACCCTCGATCCGGATCCTTGAGTGCGCGCTTGAGAATGCTTATAAGTTCCGGATGTTGATGTGGATAGAATTCAAGAATCTGGGATCTGGAACGGAGTGCCGGAATCAAGGCAAAAAAGGGATTCTCTGTAGAGGCTCCGATCAGGACAACCCGTCCCTGCTCCACATCAGGGAGTAAGGCATCTTGTTGAATCTTGTTAAATCTGTGAATTTCATCCACAAAGAGGATTGTCCTCTTATGCAGACGGCTGATTGCTTCCTCTCCCTGTTGAACAACCTTCCGGATCTCCTTCACGCCTGCGGTCACTGCATTCAATGTTTTAAAGATAGACCCTGTATGACTGGCTATAAGTCGGGCCAGAGCTGTCTTTCCTGTCCCGGGAGGCCCATAAAAAATAATCGAGGAAAAACGGTCGCCCTGAATAGCCTTACGAAGTGGTTTGCCCTCAGCAATAAGATGTGCCTGGCCTTCAAATTCTTCGAGGCTCCTCGGCCGCATCCGCCAAGCCAGCGGGGCGTGCTCCTCATTCTCCTGCTTCTGTTCCTGTGCAAAAAGCTCCATACTCTTCATCTTTTCAGCATTAAATTTCCCTGCTGGAAATGCCTATATTTTATGCAACAGGTCATGATCTGTCTGATTTGTCTGCTGTCAGTGTGGAGCCATCGCTTCAGAAATATGATGGAGTGTAAAGACTCAAAATCTATTCTGATGATTTTCGGAGAGATCCCGATAGCTCACCATCTGAAGATGGATCTTTACTGACAATAATGACTAAGGGAAAAGAGGAAGGAACGGAAAGAAGAATCGTGATGAAGAGGATCAGGCAAGAAGTATTCTGCCTCGATTATGCTGGGCAAAATATGAGGCCACGCTCTTCCTATTCGTCAATAACAGACCATAAAGATAGACTAAAGATGAACAGGATTTATTTTCCTTGAAGGCCTTTATCGCCATGATCAACCATCTTACATTCATGTGAATTATACAATCCGGACGAGGAGTATCTTTAAAGGGGTTGCAAACAGGTGTCCTCTTGTTTTTCAGTCTTTCGGTAGTTTATTGCAGATGGTCCCAATGCCATCTCGTCATCCCTTTAAAGTCCAGTTAAATCCACTGTTTAAATAAACGATACTCTTATTATTCCGTATTAATATTTTATCTTCCTATCCGTTGCGATCCACTTGAATCGCTTTCCCTTGTCTCTAACCTTTATTTAATTGTGTTATTCCTTCATGGGGTTTCCCCTGCTAGAATTGCGTTCTCGTTAGCTCATCTTGCTTACATTTATATAAAAACCCCCGCCTTGCCGTGTGACCGAAAATAATTTGAACCTGAATAATCAGGTGGGCACCGTGATAAAGACTTTAGGCTTCCCTATTCAATAGGGCTTGCACACCATCTTTAGGGCAAGTTCCCATTCAAATAAGTGTTGGCTCAAAACACTGCCGATCATCACGTACAAGGCAGGGAGTTGTTCGACTAGGTAAAGTAACTATATAGCAGGAAAAATGGAAATGTCAATAGTGAAAATAGATATTAGAAGATAAATCATCACTTTTCCAGTGTCTTGCCCAGGGTTTCTATCCAATCGTTGATTTTGTTTCGATTATTTTCTTCCTGATCCTCCTTCTCCTTTTGCAGCCTGAATAGCTCATCAGCAATATTGATGGCTGTCAGTATCGCCACTTTGTGAGATGTAATGACTGAGGAGGCTGATGCAACCTCACGCATTTTTTTGTCGACAAACTCTGCGAGTTCTTCCACATATTCGGGACTATCTTCTCCCTTTATGGTGAATTCCTGTCCAAAAATTTTCACATTGACCTGATTTGCCATGCTGTTTCCTTATTTCCCCACGTCACCACTGCTCTGGGAATGATATATATTAGATTCCTATTCTTGTGCAAATAGATCCTTTTGAACCTTCTCCTCATCCAATTGGATACCTTCGATCTTTTTGATAATATTCCTAATCTTTTGTTTAATCATTTTACGATCATTCTGGAATTTTCTCAGGTCTTCTTTATATGTCTTGACATCCGTGGCGGGCAGGCCCTTCTTGGCGATCTTATTCTTTTCATCATCAAGGCTTTTACTGGCCTTTCCCAGTTCACTTTTCAATTCGGAATTTTCTGCCCTGAGAGTCTCTATCAAATCTAGAGCCTCATGGATCATCTTATCCAGCTTTTCCAGTTTCATGTCATCCATCCAAAATCCTCTATTTTTCGAATGGTTACGTTGTATATTTATAATATAACCTTTAAAGTAACATGTCAAGCACTTTCCGGCTAGTTACTCAGCAATATTCACCGATGTTCGATTAGATCTTGAGTGACTGAGAGCCTAACCCGGATATTACATGAGTTAATCTATTACGAGGCCGTAGAAGTGCCACATGCGGCGTTGTAGAAAATTTTCTGCGCCTTGCCTGAGGCACTTCTACGGCCTCTCATCACGATTACTCATGCAATACCCGGGCTAAAGAATTGCCTTATAATTAATCATTATTTATATTACAAGGGTTTACATTTTAAATGGAAGATTCTTATAAAACATTAAAATCAAGAAATGTTAGGTTTTGGGCTTTTGGGAGGATAAATTCTTTGTGCGATTGACAAAATTGATGATGGTTTCTTGATCCTCTTCCCGGATATCCTTGAACTCAATCCCTACGTCATATTCGTAATCTGTGGTTGATACAGATCTCTGGTACCAGACAACCTTTCCAATAATCTGTATAGGAGGTATCCCTGGAAGAAGATCAAATTCAATAGCCAGCCAGTTCTGTAATTCGATCTCGTCATTATAGGAGATATGGAGACTATCAGTGACAAGTTCATTGACTCCTAATAAAAGCCCTCCTCTGCTGATATTGATTACCCATCCGCGGACCGTACTGGAAACCTTATCCGCATCCTGGCCATGGATGATCCTGTACTTGGCCTGCCGCTTGGCCTCGGCCCTCGGGTATTTCCTTTTTTCCTCCCAGGTGTTCTTCGGCATGAGAGTTCCCTGATGATCGATTAATACCTTTGCATCATTACTGTTTTCAAAACCAGATCGGCCAGCCTTTCCGATCGGCCACCAAAGAAAATGTCAAGGCAAGACATCCTCCCAGGCTGTCAAAAAGCAGGTCAACCATTTCAAATTGCCTTCCCGGTACTAAGTATTGATGGAGTTCATCCGTCATCCCGTAAAACATTACGATAAGAACCGTCCAGACGCCTGCCATATGTCGTCGTCCAGCTTTTCGAAATGCCCGGAGTACAACATAGCCAAATCCTGTATAGAGAATGAGATGGGCCACTTTGTCCATCCCGGGCTGGACATACACGGAGTCGAAACTTCTGGAAGACAGGAAAAAGATCAAACATGCATAAGATATTGGCGGGAGATAGATATTCACAATCTTCATAATACGTGACCCGCAGTGAAATACTGAAAGGATTGCCATATGTCATAGACTATTCAGATCTGAACTTTGAATCAAAGGGCATGTGAGTTTAGAATAAAAGATCAACGATTAAACAATCGTTCCGATCAGGCAGTTTGGAAGCCCCCGGTCAATCCTCACTGTTACAAGCCTCCCTACCCATTCGGGGTCCCCTTCAAAATGAACGATCTTGCTGGTCCTTGTCCTCCCGGTAAGCCTTTCCGGATCTTTTTTATTCGGTCCTTCTACCAGGACCTCAAGACACTGTCCGACCAGTAACTGGTTCTTCCTGAGAGTAATCCTCTTTTGCAGATCAAAGACTTTCTCCAGTCTGTTTCGTGCTATCTCCTCATCAACAGGCTCGGGAAGTTTAGCAGCCGGAGTTCCTGATCTGGGCGAAAAACAGAATCCAAAAAGATGATCAAATTCAGCCTCATGGATCAGAGTGAGAGTCTCCTCAAAATCCTTCCGGGTTTCACCGGGAAAACCAACGATCATATCGGTAGTCACCGCTATCCCTTGAATCTTCTCCCTGAGTAGCGAAAGCTTCTCAATATAAGACTGTCGAGTGTATCCCCGGTTCATGGCCTGGAGGATACGGTCCGAACCGGACTGGACAGGCAGGTGCAGGGACTCGCATATTTTGGGGAGCCGTGCCATTGTCTCTATCAGCTCAAGAGATAGATCTCGTGGATGAGAGGTAACAAAGCGTATCCTTTGGATCCCATCTATTTCATGTATAAGTTCAAGTAATTGAGAATAGTTTTTGTTTTCATTATCTTTTTTCCCGTAAGAATTGACATTCTGTCCTAAAAGTGTGATCTCCTTATATCCCCGATTAGCCAGATCCTGTATTTCATGGAGAATCGCCCGGGCGGGCCTGCTCCTTTCCGGCCCCCTGACAAAGGGAACCACGCAGTAAGAACAGTAATTTTCACACCCGTAGATAATGGGGACATAGGCTAGAACCGAACTGGATCGTATCGATTCCGTTCTCAGATCCTCCCCGCTTTTTGATGGCAAGGTGGCAACGACCTTTTCACCTTTTTCAGTTTTCTCGAGTATATCCATAAAATCGGCTATGTTCCGAGTGCCCAGAACAAAATCCACAGCCGGTTCTCTGGAGAATATCCCTTTTCCCATGGACTGGGCCACGCACCCAGCCACCCCGATTTTCACATCGGGCTTTCTGGTTTTCAGCATCTTGAACCTTCCCAGATCGCTGAAAACCTTTTGTTCGGCTTTTCCCCTTATGGCACAGGTATTTAACAAGATCAGGTCCGCATCATCCGGGCTTTCCGTCAGTTCGTAGCCGGACCGGCTCAGCATTCCGAGCAGCTGCTCTGAATCAGCATCATTCATCTGGCATCCAAAGCTCTTCAGAAATACGTGTTTTTTATCCATAGGCCTTTTTTACCATTTTATAAAAGGACTTACAAGGGGGATTTTATAATACAAAAAAATCTGTTTTTTTGTGACCTTTTCCCGTTTTTGGTTACTAATCAATATAAAAGATAGGATTTTGTAAATGGATCCGATGTGAAGGGTAATAATGAAAACCAGTGCCGGGTATAAGGCAATAACGGTATTTCTGTTGAGTATCTTAATTTGTGCTGGTATGCGGCCGGAACTCTGGGCGCTCACCATCACCACCACGCCTCCTCCAGGCCATCCAGCCCTGTCAGCATTTTCCAGCACAGTGACCGGATCAGTCACATCAACAGTGACTGACGGTAACCTTTTCCATTTCGATATCACCCTGGATGAGCCTTACCGTGTTGGCGAATTTTTTATCCTGCTCAATCCCGGGCAGGCTCCTGCCACACCCTCTTTAGAGGACATAATTTCCCTGGATGGCTGGGATCGATATGGTTATTTTGAGTCCAGACAATATGTGGCTTTTCAGACAAAAAATATGTCCGACAAAAATCTCTACCAGTCACAAAATGGCTTTCAGGTCCGACTGAACAGCAACGACCCGGTGATCGGGTACGGGTTTCATATCAAGGAAACCGGTACCCAGGAAACGTATTTTGCGATACTCACTCCCACCCTCATCCCGGAACCGGGAACTCTGCTCCTCATTTCTTCCGGCCTCGTGCTATTGTTCCGGAATCGAAAACACCACAGTTGACGGCTTCAATCATCATTCCTCTGCAGGCAGCACCTGAATCCGATCCCCTTTTTTCAGCCCGGTCTTTTCCTGTGCACTTTCCTTGTAGCAAAAGATCTCAAGGAGATCGAAACTGTTGATGATAAGCCCCGGCTGATCTGTCGTGTTCTCGGCATAAGACGTGTAGAGACCCCGGATATGGACCCCTTTACTTTCGGCCAAGACTTTTCCCCGCATGCCTTTTAACGAGTCGAGATGCCTCTTGTGGACATTGGTAATCAAATTCCCGAAACGGTCCATGTGGACCACCTCTCCCCGGATACCCAGCTCTGATATCAACAACTGAGGGATATTCAGACGGGAATAATCCGTAATCTCCGGCCCCATCTCTTTGGGACGGATTCCCTTGGTCAACCACGCTGCAACGGGTGCAAAGATATCTCTTCCATGAAAGGTATGACTCACAGGTTTTCGGAAATACTGATCGGACTCTATCACACGTACCATGCTGGATGAATTTCCATCAAAGAGAAAGGAGAGGATCCCATTGTCCGGGGCGAGAAAAATGTGCGACTCTGTCTGAACCAGCAGCGGCCTCCGCCATGTCCCCACTCCCGGGTCCACCACCACGACATGGATTGTTCCGGACGGGAAATAGCGGTGAGCAAAGTCCACCGTGTAGAGGGCTTCCTCCACATTGTGACGCTCGATCTCATGGCTGAGGTCCACAATCCTGACCAAGGGTTGAATCGAAAGAATCACCCCCTTCATGATCCCCACAAAGGGATCCTTGTGTCCAAAGTCGGTGGTCAAGGTAATGATAGGTTCTTTTTCTTTCATGATAACCTCATAATTAAGTTGCCATGCACCTTTTGCACAGCGGTGATGGGATACCCCTTTCCCGTCATGTGAAGTCAATAATGTTTAGCCCGGATATTGCATGAGTGATCGTCATGAGAGGCCGTAGAAGCGCCACAGGTAAGGCACAGAAAATTTTCTGGCTGAAGACATATTGATATATTTCGAAGTCAGGAAATTTTCTGTAACGCCGCATGTGGCGGCTTATCCGGTCTCGTAATAGATTTACTCATGCATTATCCGGCTTAGGGTGTCCCCCTTCTCTCTAGGTCTGTCATGAGATCCTGAATTCTCCTTAGATATTTATTGGTTTGAGCCGGCACCGCCTCAGGAGGCTTGACATGAGAATATTCTGGAGAAAAAAGGTTCCCCTTCACCCGGACCGAGGCTTACTCACCGACGCTTCATTTCTGATCCTTTCCAGAAAGATATAGGAACGTATCTCCCTTCCCAATTGATGGAGGAGATAACGGTGTATAAGGTCTTTCAATTCAGCGTTTAAACTTACCTGTAATCGAATCCTGTCCATTTTATCGATTTGCATGGACAATACCTGCCTCCAGAAAAAAAGAGACCCCGGAGAGATCTCCGCCACATCCGCTGACCGGCCTCTGCATGATGGACAGACAATGCCGCCAAGCTTTCTGGAGAAACCATAGGTCTCCGCTGTATTCTCACAGGACACGCAGGCATCCATCCTGGGTGCAAAACCGATCAGGGCTAGAAACCGTATTTCAAAAATCCTCAGAATCGCTTCTGTGTCACGACTCCCCTCTATCTGCTTCAGGGAAGCAAGGAAGAGATGGAAGAGATCCGGTGCAGGCTCTTTCTCAGGCAAAAAGGCCATGATCAGTTCAGCCAGGTACTGACAGGAACTGGACTGGACCAGATTTTCACGGACCTTTTGGTAGGAATGAATGATGTCAAACTGATTCACGGAAACCAGATTCTTCCCCTGACGATCAAAATAGATAAGTTTCCCGTAGGTCAGGACCTCTAAGGACGCACCAAAACGACTGCGTATCCGCTTAGCCCCTTTGGCCAGCCCCGAGAGTCTTCCCCGTTCCAGAGTCAGGAAAGTTAAGATCCTGTCTGCTTCCTGATAATCGACTTTCCGGAGGACAATCGCTTCAGAGGTATAGAGCGGCATAGGCCTTCACCTGTTGAGCCCCTGAGAACCTGGAGGTGTAAAACTGACGCCCCCCTTATCAAACTTACAAGATCAATTCTCTTGCGATCGTAAAATAGATCAGGATGCCGACGAGGTCCGTGCTGGTCGTCACAAAAGGATGGGTGGCAACGGCCGGATCAATTCCGATCTTCTTAAAAAACATGGGGTATAACACCCCGATGGTGACAGCGAAAAGCATGGAGGCACATATGGAAATCCCTACCACAAAACCAACCATGGGAGAGGTATGGAATAACATGAATGAGAGGAGGCCCAGCAGGTTCCCGTATATAAAACCGAGTAAAAGTCCCACCCGTATCTCCTTCAGGATAACTTGTAAAAGATGACTGAGATCAATCTTCCCCAGAGCCATCCCTCTCACCACAATGACCGCAGATTGGCCGCCGATATTTCCACCCATGCCAAGGATGACCGGAATAAAGGCTGCCAGAGCGATGACCTTGCTCAAGGCATCTTGAAACGAATGGATCAGGTAAGAATTCACTATACCAGCGACCAGGGTGGCGGTAAGCCATGGGAAGCGGATTCGGGCAATCTTGATGGTCGATTTACTGGTAATCTCTTCATCGTCTGTCCCGGCCATCTTGTAGAGGTCCTCGGTGGCCTCCTCCCGGATAACTTCAATCACATCATCTACGGTCACAATACCAAGAAGCCGGTGTTCTTGATCCACCACCGGCACAGCAAGAAGTCCATATTTCTCCACTTCCTTTGCCACATCTTCCTGATCCATATCCACGGTTACAGAGACCACATCTGTCTTCATAATCTCCTGCAGACGAAGTTGAGGGGGGTTCATAATCAGCTGTCTCAGGGAGATCACCCCCAAAAGATGCTTGTGATGATCCACCACATAAAGGTAAAAAACCATTTCGAGTTCTTCAGAATCCCGGATCAGCGCAAGGGCATCGCCCACCTTGAGGTTCTCATCCAGCGCCAGGACCTGGGGGTTCATGATACCGCCTGCTGTATCTTCATCATAATTCAGAAGCTTTTCCACTTCGGTGGAGCTCTGTGTGTCCTCCATCAGGTGAAGAATCTCTCTGGCTTTCTCTTCCTCAAGAATCCCCAGGAGATCCGCAGCATCATCGGAGTCCATCTCCTGAACGATCTCAGATGTCTCTTTGGGGTCCAGATCCCTGATCAGTTCTTCCCACAGGGGTTCTCCCATCTCACTCACGACCTCGGCGGCCATGGTTTCATTGGCTCGCACAATAATAAACAACTTCTTCTTCTCGTCTTCTGTGAGATGGCGGAAGAGGTGTGCGATATCCGCCGGGTGGGTCTTTTCCAGAATATTTAAAATATTCAGGTTGGCCTTCCGGTCCAGGAGCCTCTTCACCGATCTCAGTGTAATATCGAATTTTTTTGTGTGCATGATACAAACCTAATACCGATGGGAAACAGTACAGTCGTTCATTTTACTGCATAAACGATTATCCTATCCTAATTAACATCGTAATCTTAATCGTAGTCCTATTTATTTTGCATAGCCGATAGTCGAGTCAGTTTAATTACGAATACGATAAAGATTACGATTAAGATTATGAATATTAACGATGATGCCCTACTCAAAGCCCAGTTCTTTAAGCATCCTGAGCTGACTGCGCCAATCTTTCCTGACCTTGACCCAAAGACGGAGATAGACCCTGGAACCTAAAAATTCCTCGATCTCGGGACGTGCAGCCATCCCAATCTCCTTGAGCATCTGCCCTCTCCTGCCGATGAGAATCCCTTTTTGTGAGTCCTTCTCAGTGTATATCAGCGCATCCACGTCGATCAGTTCCTCTCCTTCCCGTTTCTTGACGGCTTCCACCTTCACCGCCACGACATGGGGGATCTCTTTCTGTGTCCGCTGGATGACTTTCTCCCGGATCATCTCCGCAATCATAAACCTTTGCGAGAGATCGGTCAAACTATCCTCAGGAAAATAAGGCGGCCCCTCTGGCAGAAACGAGGGGATCAAGTCCTCAAGTGCAGCGACTCCGTCACCGGTCAGAGCAGAGATGGGAAGGATCTCCTGAAAGTCCATGCGCTTCTTGTATTCATCTATCAAGGGGAGCAGCCTCTGTTTCCTTGTTCTGTCTATTTTGTTTATTATTAATAGTTTGGGTGTTATTACATCATGTAGTTTATCAAGAATAAACCGTTCACCTTGTCCAATCGATTGAAGGGCATCCACCAGAAAAAGTATCAGGTCAGCATCCTCAAGAGTGGAGAGTGAAGTCTTCAGCATGATCTCATTGAACCGGTGTTTGGACCTGTGGATACCTGGTGTGTCCAGGAACAGAATTTGAAATGTCGCGGTGGTCTTGATACCAAGAATCCTGTTACGGGTAGTCTGGGGCTTATTCGTAACAATGGACAGTTTCTCACCCAGCATCCTGTTCATTAAGGTCGATTTCCCCACATTGGGACGACCGATGAGTGCCACGTACCCTGATCTGAACCCTCCCTTCTCAATCATTCATCACCAATCCGAACCCGACAGACAACTCTCCATTGCGGTGAATAGACTCTCTACAAATGTGCCACAATCTAACAAATGGCCTTCTAAGCGTCAATGAAATAATGCAGCAGTGACCGGGGATGCAGTGCACCCCAAGCTTCCAAAATATTAGCGCCGCCAAAGTCGGCATGAATGACGTAAAGCGTGGCATGCGACGCTCCGGAACGACGTGGAGGAGCGGGAAGCAAAACCCGCAGATGGACTTTTTAAGAAGCCGTTAGCCCGTATATTGCATGAGGAATCGTGATGAGAGGCCGTAGAAGCGCGTAAGGCTTCGCGCAGAAAATTTTCTGTAACACCGCATGCGGCAGCTTATCCGGCCTCGTAATAGAATCATTCATGCAATATCCGGGTTAGGGTAGGAAAAGCTTATGATACTCATCCATGGCAAATTGATCGCTCATTCCGGCAATATGATCACAGATTAGTCGAAGAAAGTCCGGTTCTTTCTGAAGATCTTGAATCTTGCGGTTCATTTCCCGTAGAGGGATATCTCTCAGGTAGATCTCTTTTCTGCTGTGGGCATAACGTAAGAGAGCCCAATCCTGGAGCTGCCTGGGGTTGTTGAAGTAGGCCTTGAACAGGTTTCTGATAAAATGAACCGCCCTTCCATCCATCCGGTTGACTTCATAGCTGTTTATAATCTCCCGGTAGACAAATTCCTTGAGTTCCATAAACAGGCCTTTTCCTTTCCGTGAGAATTCCACCAGCTCATGAGGGATTTCACCAAGCTTCTTGTAAAACAGGTCCGGTGAAGAAATATCTTCCCCCTGGATCCAGCCTTTCAGTCTCTTTGAGGTTTGTACAAGGATGTCGGTCACCAGAAAATGAATGGTCCCGCGGACGAGCATGTTCTGTTTAAGAAAGCGGTTTTTTGTCCGATGATAGTGGTTGTGAATCTTCTGAATCACACCCTTCATCATACCAAGCCTCTCTATCCTCTTGAGATCAACCAAACCTGCCCGGAGACCATCCTCCATATCGTGGGCCTGCTGTGCCACTTCGTCGGCCAGGACCACCACCTGTGCTTCCAGGAACAGGGGTGCATCCTCACGGAATCTTTTTGACACAAATGGCTGATAGGTCACGTCTGCGGGAAGGGAGGTATGATTCAGAATCCCGAAACGTGTTTCATCTGTAAGGTTCAGCCCCCCTTCTTCATAACGCCTCTCCAGGAGATCAACTACCCTTAGGCTCTGGGGATTGTGTTTGAATCCCCCCGGCTTTCCGAGCTCTGAAAAGTCCAGCAGGCCGTCCAGATTATCCTGACCAGACATAATCTTGTGGAGGACGTCTTCTCCAATGTGACCAAAAGGTGTATGCCCGAGGTCATGTCCCAGTGCAATGGCCTCTGCTAAATCTTCATTCAGGGAAAGGGCCCTGCAGATCGTCCGGGCAATCTGTGAAACCTCAAGGGTATGGGTTAACCTTGTCCTCTGGTGGTCTCCCTCTGTTGAAAGAAAGACCTGCGTCTTGTGTTTAAGGCGGCGAAATGCCCGGGAATGGAGGATCCGATCCCTGTCCCGCTGGAATTCGGTGCGGTAGTCGTGCCTTCTCCCTTCAGGTTTGATGCGGCGCCGCCTGGTTGCATAGCGGCTCTTCATGGCATAGTAGGCCAGTCTCTTTTTTTCTACTTCCTCCAGTTCCTTCTTGTTGAAAAAAAACCGCGAAGGCAGATGATCCATGGACGCCACGATGCTCCTTGCATGCTCAGGCTGTATTGAGGAGAAGTGTAAAATGAAGAATAATCTTATCAGAACCGATCTGCAAAAGAAAGGGTTCATTCTTCATGCTGAATACAGCCATTCAGATTCAACGCAAAAAAATTGATATTTACTTATGAAACCTATTCTCATGACCCAAATTCATTGGGAGATAAAATCTTGATGATTATTAGAATGATTGTTATAATTAAAATTAATAGATTTATCGAGTTTTTCATGCAAAATACTCGAATTTTGAATTAATAATTCATTATCAAATTACATAACCCGAATATACTATAATCTTATATTTTAAGGAGGTACCATGGCTGCAAGGATAATGCGGTTACTCATGGGACTATTGCTCCTTATTGGTCAGTTTCTGGATCCTGCGACCCGTTGGCTTTCCTGGTCTGTTGCCTTGATATTCCTTTTTGAAGGCATCACTAATATTCGGATGATCGAATATCTTTTAAACCAACTATTCACGAGTAAATCCTCTTCCAATGAAGTGAACGTGTCAGACCAGACCTGTCCGTGAATGTTCCGGAGCTTTGGATTGAGAGTGGATTAAAAACGTATGGTCTGGGTGTTTATGAAACCCTTCATCCCACTGGAGGTAAATGATGGCAGAAAGAATCTTCCGTATCTGTTCAGGGTCCTTTCTTGCAACAGGACTCTATTTCAACGAAACACTCTGGTGGCTCCCATGGTTTATGGGAATCATGCTCACCTTTGCAGGCGTAACCAATATCTGCCTCATGATATTATTTCTCAATAAAATCGGAATTGAATAAAAGCTTATCAATTTTATAGAAACCCTTTCACATATCGTGTGACATGAACCTGAAGACAAAACATATCCATCCGTCCCCGTTCGGGAATCGTGAATTCCAGTGGAGTACAAGCATCCTGACAAAAATGACGGGGGTCGTACTCTGGACGCTGATGCTGATCATGTTTCTCCTTGCCGTCATCTTTAATCACATACAGTCAGATATACTGAAAGCTCAGCTCATCTCTACAGGTGAAGCCAAGATACACCAGATCCTTGAACGATACATCGAAACCCGTTATTATGAAAAGAGTTTAAACAACCTCCTTCAGATAGAGTTGAGCAGAATTCCGGATAATGAATCCGCCTCTACAATAGAAAAGCATATCCATTCCCTTCAGGAACAGAACAGAGTCAGGCTGGAACGCCATCTTCTTCAAGAGAGGACGGAAGGGAATCTTGAAGGAATGGGTCTCCTCACCCAGAATGGACGGTACTACGCTTCAGGAGGGGAACCGGATGTCATAGACTTTTTGAAAAAGCGATGCCAGGCCATCTTGACTCAAGGCATGCCGCAGTCCGGCACGATTGTTCAGGAACACAACCATCTCTATACCCTCACAACTCCGGTCCGTAATGACTCAAACACTCCTGATGCTGTCATCGCGGTGGCTCTTTCAAAGGATACCCTCACCCATAAAATCGCAGCCATGCGAAAAGAGGTTTTTCTCATCATCACCATGATTACCATTCTCTTGAGTTTTCCTATTATCTACTTCTTACAAAAATGGGTGATTCAACCAATCCGGGATGTCTCCCAGGCATCCAAAGAGATTTCAGACGGGAATTTTAGCAAACGGATACCGGTCCATTCCCAGGATGAAATCGGGATTCTGGCTAAAAACTTTAACAAAATGACGACCTCACTGAATTTCAGGGACGAACGACTGAGCCTGAGTTATGGAAAGATACAGGAACTCAAGGATTACTATGATTCCATCATCTCCAATGCGCCGGTGGGAATCCTGACTCTGGACCAGCATGGGAATGTGGGATACGAGAACCCTACTCTCAGTGAAATTTTCTACCCGCTACAAATCCGTCGCGGCAAGTCCAAAGAAAAGAGGCTGCAGGATATTCAGGTCCTCCAGGACACGCCGATCAATGATGTCTACCGACGAATCATGTCCGGAGAGATCGTGGAAGAAGAGGGATTCGTGATCACCAATCACGCCGGTGAAAAAAAGATGTTCTCTTTGAAAGGTGTCCCCCTTCTTAATGAACATCACTTCATTCAGGGCTCCCTCTTTATCTTTGTGGATATCTCCCAGCGGACCGAGTTAGAATCACGCCTCAAAGAGACGAATGTGATTCTTGAAAAGACGGTTAAGGAGCGAACACAGGAGATCCTCGAAACAAACGAGAAACTCACGCAAACCATCGATGACTTGTACCGCACCAACCAGGAACTGGTCCAAACCAGCGAAGCCTTGAAGGAATCCAACCAACAGATCGCTGAGGCCAATCAAATGAAGACATCATTTCTGGCAAGTATGAGTCATGAGCTCAGAACGCCCTTGAATGCCATTATCGGTTTCTCCGATCTGATTCTTTCAGGTATCGACGGGCCAATCAATGAAAAACAACAGGAAGATTTGCAGTCCATCTCAAGAAGCGGGAGGAATCTGCTGCATCTGATCAGTGACATTTTGGACCTGTCCAAGATCGAAGCCGGGAAAATGCAATTCAAAAGGAAGGTGATTGACATCAATTCTTTGCTCACAGACATCCAGCCCATCGTCAAGAATCTGATTGGAGAAAAACAGATTGAATTTCATACTCTTTTAGGTGAAGAGATCCGCTTTTTTTATGCCGACGAAAACAAGATCCATCAGATCCTGCTGAATCTGATCTCCAATGCAGTCAAATTTACAGAAAAAGGGGCCATTACACTTTCTGTGGAACGGCAGGCCCCAGCCCATGAAGACGCAGAGGAGTATCTCCGTTTTACCGTAACCGATACGGGGATCGGCGTAAGAGATCAGGACATTCAAACCATCTTTGATGAGTTTAAACAGATCAACCAGTCCTCCAGAAATGAGGACGGTTCAGGCCTGGGACTCAGCATTACCAAGAAACTTGTGGAGTTGGGCGGAGGTAAAATCTGGGTTGATCAGTACTATAGAGAAGGGAGCCGTTTTCACTTTACTGTCCCCACAACATCACAGAATATTACCACAGTGGGAGCCATTTAAAATCTCCTGATCTTGATCGAGGTGCATGTGATGCATAAAATCCTGTACGTTGAAGACAACATTGAGAACAAGAAACTGGTTCGACGGATTCTCGAAGCCAACAATTATCTTGTCATCGAGGCTGAAGACGGCCTGACTTCTATCAGGATGGCACAAGATGAAAGTCCTGATCTGATTTTAATGGATATGGGTATTCCCGGCATGGATGGATACGAAGCCACCACACGTATCAAGGCGATCCCGGAACTCATGCAGATTCCGGTTGTGGCCCTTACTGCGCGAGTCATGGATGGAGACCGTGAACGTTCTCTGACAGCCGGTTGTGACGGTTATATTTCCAAACCCATTGATGTACTGGAATTCCCCGAACTGATCCGGTCCTTCCTCAATGGGAAGAGAGAACTTATTTCCAGCATGGATGAGCCTTACTATTTAAAAGAGTACAGCCAGAAACTGGTTTCCCGCCTTGAGAAGAAGATCATGGAACTTGAGGATAAGAACCGGAAGCTTGAAGAACAATCTCAGGAAATGCAGGAAATCTATTTGAATGTGATCAGTTCCCTGACACGGGCCATCGAAGAGAAAGATCCCTACACAGCAGGCCACTCAGAGCGGGTCACCCGATATGCCCTCCTGATTGCCGAGGAAATGGGACTTCCTGAAAAAAAGATACAGATCCTCAAACGGGCCGCTATGTTACATGACATTGGAAAGCTGGCCATCGATCTTGCATGCCTGAACAAAGAGGGCCCACTGAGTACACAGGAGTGGACCGTTATCTCCCGCCACCCAACCATTGCAGCAAGTATTCTCTCACCGATCAAATTTCTGGACAAAGAGATTGAGATCATCCGTCATCACAGCGAACGGTGGGACGGCAAAGGTTATCCCGATGGCCTCAAAAGTGATGAAATCGATGATTTGACAAGCATCTTGATCCTCGCGGACAGCTTCGATGCCATGACCACAGACAGGAGTTATAAAAGAAAGAGTGATATCCAGGAAGCCATGAGTGAGATCAAACAATGCAGCGGCACTCACTTTAATCCTAACATCGCAAATATATTCCTCAAGATCCTGGAAAAAGAGAGCGGCCGTCTTCTTACTGGCATTCTTTGATTCACGGATTCCGCGACAGTCAGATATTTTTACCGTGTGGGAAAATATGGTGTGATATAAAAAAATCAGGAAAGTGTTTGATTTTGTAACGCCCTTCGATCCCCTTTCCTCCTTTCCTGTCCTCTTCTATCAAAGCGTTCCCGTTGAGGTGTATAAAACCCGGTGGCTGAATAGGTCCTTCGATCGACTCCACAGCGACGGTCAATGCCACTTCTTCGATCCAGACCGCTTCGCCTCTCCCTCATAGCTGCCCCCAGGATACGACGCCAAAAGAATTAGATAATGAAAAGATAACATAATCCCCCTGAGAGTCAAGTAAAAACAACCTCCAACAGCACCCTGGCTGGAACCCGTGCAGACCTCATACAGCAAGGCATCACAATAAATTTTATTTTGTCAGAGGTTCATGAGTTTCTGCAGTGTTTCTTCCTGACCGGCCAGCAACAGTAGGTCTCCCTGTTCTATCTTTGTTTCCGGTTTGGGAACCACTTCAATCATCCCGGCTCCCTTCTTACCCTGTCCCGGTTTCTTGACCAGGTAGACCTGGACTCCGTAGCGTTGACGCAGTGCCAATTCCTGAAGATTCTTACCAACAAAAGAGAGGGGGGCCGGCATCTCCACCATCGCGAACCCATCGATCAGTGTCTCTATACGTGTACGGCCGATACTGTGAATGCCTCCCCGAACCTCGGTCAACGTATCCTTCTTGAAGATCTCCCGGTTATAGGCCTGTATGACTTCAGTCTCACGGACGCGTCCGAGAAGCTTATCCGAATCATCGAGATTCAGTACGGGGATTTCATCCAGATCATTTTTCCCGAAAAGGTGCATGGCGTGATCCAGATTGTCATCGGGATGGAGAGACGGAAAGGAATCGGAAACCAGATCCCGGGCAACCAGTAAATCTTTCAGATTTTCTAAGTCCTTCAGTATCATGGAGAGGTCATTCAGGCGGATGATACCGACAAAACGGTCCTTCTGCCCCACGACATAAAACACCCCCTCCTTGGAGAGGGTAATCAGGTCGACCAGCTTGCTGAAGGGGAGGTTCTCCGAAATCGTCTTAACCGGCTCTAAAACATCCGAGACATGCATGGTGCGGAGTACATTCACCTCCTTGCCTTCGAAGATGTTGATGCCTCGCAATGCAAGTTTCAGGGTATAGATGGATTCCTTATGGAGTTTATTGGCAAGGAGGGAGCTGATTATACAGCTGATCATCAGAGGAAGGATGATCTTGTAATCGTTGGTCAGCTCGAAGATGATCAGAATCGCTGTAATGGGGGCATGGGTGGCCCCGGAGACCACCGCTCCCATTCCCACCAGGGCATAGGCCCCCGAACTTGCAGTCATCTCCGGGAAGAATTGATTCACCAGGGTTCCGAAGAAACCTCCGGCCATGGCCCCGATGAAGAGTGAAGGGGCAAAGACTCCCCCTGAACCGCCTGATCCGAGCGTAATGGACGTCGCGATCAATTTTGCAAAGACCAGGACAAGCAGGAGATACCAGGCCATGTTGTCATGTAAGGCAAGGTTGATGCTATCATAACCTACTCCATAGATATAGGGAAGGAACAGTGCCATCAAACCGATCAGGAGACCCCCCAGGGCAGGCTGGAGAAATTCAGGGATTTTCATGTTTTCAAAATAAGCCTCGGAAAAATAGAGGACACGGATAAAGGCCAGTGCAACGAGACCGCAAAAGAGTCCCATTCCGAAATAGAAGATCAGTTCATAGGGGCTGACTAACTCATAAGGCGGGACCTCAAAGGCAGCAAAATCTCCGAGATAATGGCGGGAAACCACCGTGGCCATCACCGACGAGATCACGATCGGGCTGAAGCGGGTCAGGCCGAAATCACCTAATATGATCTCCACTGCGAAAAGTGCCCCTGCAATGGGCGCATTAAATGCGGCGGCGATCCCTGCGGCCGCTCCGCATGCAACAAACGTCCGAAGTCTCCGTCCCGAGACCATCAGGAGCTGACCGATCGTGGATCCGATACTCGAACCGATCTGGACGACCGGGCCTTCACGTCCCACAGACCCCCCGGTACCGATGGTCAATGAAGAAACAAGAGCTTTGATAATCGCCACACGGGGCCGGATAATGCCTTCCCGGATGACCACGGACTCCATGACTTCAGGAACACCATGCCCTTTTGCTTCCTTGGCAAAGAAATGAATGATGGGCCCAACGATGAGCCCGCCGATAACGGGAACCAGGATCTTTTGATACCAGGTCAGCTGTTCCGCCAACTCAAGGAGATTCAAGCCGGGGCCGAAAAAAATCCTCTGAAAGAATTGGATCAGGTATCGGACTCCAATGGCCCCGAAACCCGCCAATAAACCGATCAGAATGGCGACCAGGACCACGAAGGTATGTTCGGTCATCTTCATCTGCTCCATTTGATGAAGCAGATAATTCTTCCAGGCTTGAAATATGCGTTTCCGGAATGAGGTCTTTATGGAAGATGCTGTTTTCAAGGAATCCCTATGTTGATCGATCTCTAAATTACAGAAAATGAGAATCCGGGTCCGGTGTTATGGGATCTTATGACGAATCGGAATCCCAACGGGTCACGGAAAAATAGTTTGATCTATTTCGATTATCATTAAGACTATGATAATGAACAGGATATGTCAATCCTGGCCAGCGACTTCCAAGAGCCGCGGCTCATCTTGACAAAGGGATCTTATGAAGTCAATAAAAACATCATGAATCTAAACATTAGGATAGACAAAACTTTCATTTTACAGTATAAAAAAGACAAAATTCCTAAAGAAGGAGTTCGGAATGAAGCGATTTTTTATTCTCCTCATTCTCATTATTGGAGTCTTCTGGTTTCACTCCAGCAGCTCTGCGCCAGGCAGGGAGATCTACCGCATCGAGATCGATGGCATTATCAACCCTGTTTCCATGGAATTCATTCTTAAAGCGATTCAGAGAGCCGGGGATGAGAATGCAGAATGCCTGATCCTGCAACTTGACACTCCCGGAGGCCTCGGTGATTCCATGCGGGAGATCGTCAAAGGGATGCTCGCCTCAAAGGTCCCTGTGATTGTTTATGTCGCACCCAACGGGGCCCGGGCCGCGTCAGCCGGTGTCTTTATCACCCTTGCCGCACACGTGGCAGCCATGGCACCGGGAACTCATATCGGAGCCGCCCATCCCGTGAATCTGGGCGGACAGGCCATGGACGAGGAGATGGCCAAAAAGGTGGAAAATGACTTCGCCGCATACATCCGGTCACTGGCTAAACAGAGCGGGCGAAACGAGGAATGGGCCGAAGAGGCTGTGCGGGAGAGTGTTTCCATTACCTCTGACGAAGCCCTGGAGAAGAAGGTCATCGACCTGATCGCCAAAGATACGGCTGACCTTCTTGAAAAAATCCATGACCGCACGGTCACCGTGGATGGAGAGGAGATCACACTGCAGACCAGGGAGAGCCCGGTCAAGGAACTTCCCAAAGGGCTGCGCTACAGAATTCTGGACACCATCACCAACCCGAACGTGGCCTATATCCTGATGATCCTCGGATTCTACGGACTCTTCTTCGAACTCTCTAACCCCGGTTCCATCTTGCCTGGTGTGGTCGGCGGGATCTGCCTGATCCTGGCTTTTTACGCCTTCCAGTCCCTGCCCATCAACTACGCCGGTCTCCTCCTGATCGTCTTCGCCATTATCTTATTTATCGCGGAGATCATGGTCATCAGCAATGGAATCCTCACGATCGGTGGGATTATATCCATGACTCTGGGTTCCTTTCTCCTGATTGAATCACCTGCGCCCTTTCTGAAGATCTCTCTGGCCGTGATCCTGCCGACAGTTGGAATCACAGCTCTATTTTTTCTGTTTGTCATCGGCCTGGCCATCAGGGTTCACAGTAGAAAAAAGGCTTCCGGACCGGAAGCCATGGTCGGCGAATCGGGAACGGCCGAAACCAATATCGACCTTGAAGGAAGCGTCTTTCTTCACAGTGAAATCTGGAAGGCAAAAAGTGTGGAACGCATTGAAAAAGGCGAAGAGGTGGAGGTCACAGGTATAGAAGGGCTTGTGCTGGTCGTACAACGGAAAGAACGTTAGCCCGGATATTGCATGAGTCATCGTGATGAGAGGCAGTAGATGCGCCACAGGCAAGGCGCAGAAAATTTTCTGCAACGCCGCATATGGCAGCTTATCCGGCCTCGTAATAAATTCACTCATGCAATATCCGGGCTAGGGCCACACCGTCAAGTTTCACAATCTTTGGGAACAGATGACGGTCTATTTGAAGATCGCTTAACCCCAAAACAAGGAGATCGTTTATGACTTCTTTTTTACCCATCATTGCGCTGATCGCTCTTTTCCTGTTTTCTGCAATCAAGGTCATACGAGAATATGACCGGGCTGTGGTCTTCCGGCTGGGCCGCTTTCTTTCGGTCAAGGGACCGGGGCTCATCATCCTGATTCCGGGTATTGACCGGATGGTACGCGTCTCGCTCCGGACCGTGGCCATGGACGTGGATCCTCAGGATGTGATCACACGGGACAATGTCTCCATGAAAGTCAATGCCGTGCTCTATTTCCGGGTGATTCAGTCCGACAAAGCAATTATTGAAGTGGAGGATTACCTCTACGCCACGTCCCAGCTCGCACAGACCACGCTCCGGAGTATCATGGGGCAGGCCGAACTGGATGAGATTCTCTCTGAGAGAGAGAAGATCAATCACGAACTCCAGCAGGTCATCGACAAGCAGACCGATGCGTGGGGAATCAAGGTCTCTCTTGTCGAGGTCAAACATATCGACCTCCCCCAGGAGATGCAGAGGGCCATGGCCAAGCAGGCTGAGGCTGAACGGGAGAGGCGCTCCAAGGTCATCCATGCAGAAGGCGAGTATCAGGCATCAACAAAGCTGGCAGAGGCCGCAGGAGTAATTGAAGCGCACCCCATTGCCCTTCAGCTTCGGTACCTGCAGACCCTGAGTGAGATCGGGACCGAGAATAATTCCACCACCCTGTTCCCGATTCCCATTGATCTGCTGAAACCTTTTCTGAATAAATAAGGGGGAGTACTGCGGTCCCCTATGAGTTATGGCTCAGACGCCGGCAGATCCTATGACAAAGTCATAAAATGAGTCTCTTTGCAGCTGAGCCGTTGTCCTTTTCATCATTCGTCATTCTAATTTGAAGGAGGCTGGACATGTCAATCAAATTACTTTCAGGTTCGATGATGCTGCTGATCCTATCACTCTTCATCTCCTCCCCGGTCATGGCTGATGAAGAAGAATTGCCCCAGATGAATCCCGAATCCATGGAGACCGCGCCGGCGGTTCCCGCAGCACCGGCAGAAGAAGCCGTTGAAGCACCTGCCCCGGATGCCCCTTCTGCTTCGCCGGAAGAGGAAGAACCAGCCGTTCAGTCCGACGAAGAGTCGGCAGTCACGCCCATCCCCATGGAGAAGGATGCAGCGGGACTCCACGTTGAAAAGATGGTCATCTGCATAGACATCCAGGACCGGGAGCCCGTTGGTGAAGGCACGATCTTCCCCGCGACCACAGGGCAAGTTTATTGTCACAGCCGGATCCTTGGGGCAGAAGCTGAGACCACCATTCATCATGTGTGGTACTGGAACGACCAGAAGATGGCCGATGTCCCTCTGACCGTGCGTTCCCGAAGTTACAGGACCCACAGCTCAAAGAAGATCCTGCCTCAATGGACAGGCTCCTGGAGGGTAGAACTCACCGGACCGGATGGCGAAATTCTTGACACTGCAGCCTTTAATATCGAGTAAGATATACGAACGGTTCAGGCCGATCAATAATGACTGTATTTTACGAGTGCATCAAATTTACTGTGCAGGTCTTTCAAGGATACTGGCGATCCGATCCACGCCCTCTTCATCTTTAAGTATAAGAACACGCCGGGCATAGGGGATCTCTATACCTTCCCGGTCAAAGGCCTCTTTGACCATTTTCCGCAGGTCCCGCTGAACCTGACGGTGCTGCCCCGGTTTGACCTTGGTGATTGTCCGGATCAGAAGCTCAGATTCACCAAAATTCTGAAGGCCTCTTACAACTGTGGGCTCCAGTACATCAGGATCCTTCTCCTTGATTTCCTTACCCACTTGATCCAGGACACGAAAGACATGATCCAAATCTGATTCGTAAGCCACGCCCACTTCAACCACGGCCCGTGTATGCTCTTTGGAATAGTTGATGATCTCACCGATCTGTCCGTTTCGGAGGATATGCTGGGGCCCGTTGGGGTTCCTGATTCGAGTGGTCCGGATGTCGATCGCTTCCACAGTTCCCCGGGCTTCCCCGGTTTCAATAAAATCACCGACCAGATAGTAGTTTTCAAAAAGAATGAAAAATCCGGAGACCACATCGTTGACCAGGCTCTGTGCCCCGAGCCCCACAGCAAGGCCTACAATACCGGCACCGGCCAAAATCGGTGTGGGGTTGATGCCCAATTCAATGAGGATCATGATGCCCGCACCAAAGTAAATAAAATACTTAAGCACACTCCGGACCAAAGGGACGATCGTCAGCCGCCGCTTCTTCTGTATCGAGGAAAGACCCCTGCTTTTCAAGAGAAACTCCTCGATGATCAGATTCACGATTTCGATCACCACACGGCTTAAAAAGATGATCCCTATGATCCGGACAATCCTGGGACCATACTCTGCCAGTTGCGAAATAAACTCTACCTGGAGTGCCGCCAGGGTGGCAACATATACGTAGATGATGTATTCAAGAGACCGCTTCAACAGGGGAACCAGCTCCCGGAGCCTGTCATAAAAACGAAGAAGATTCTCAGGACTTGAGTATTTTGTGCTCAAGGCATCCAGACTGTCGATCACGGCATCAATCCCTTTTGCCAGCAGCCGCCCCAGTGAAATAATCAGATAGATCTTCAAGAAAATCGACAGGTAAATGGGGATCACTTCAGGGAAACGAAGGGCCATGGTGGAAAAAATCAGCACCATCAACCAGATACTGTTGGTGATAATATTATCAAAAGACTGAAAAAATTTCTCAATACTCTCATCATTGGCCTTGATCTGCTCGTATGCCTTGGCTCGGTCCTGGGCAAAAATAAGAAGACGGTGAAGATATCGGATTGCGATGGTGGCAGCCACAACAAGGAGAATGACCTCACCCATCCCGATGGCCATGGACCCCCAGAAATCTGGCGGGATCCGGTCAAACCACGCACGGGTTTCGATCAGAAGGTCTTTCCCCTGATAAACCAGGAATCCATTTAATCCCGCAACCAGGATGCAGAGGGCAATACATAGGAGGATCAGGCCCCCCTTGATATTCTTCCTGAGAATATCCGCTCGATCCTCTCTCTTCTGCAGTACGGAAAGCTTCATAATCCGCCCAAAAAACCTGCCGATAATGAGATTCATCAGGCTGAAAATCAAAACCAGAAGCAGAACCTCCGCACTCACAATCAGGACATTCATGATCATCCCTTCAAGCTGCATGGTCTCCTCCTAAAATGGATAATATTTCTCAACTCTTTATGATCAATAAATAACTACTCTACTCAGAATCGGCTGATATTGCAACAATTAGGATTTGGACGGCCTTGATACCTATTCACAACGGCTTTCGCATTGAACCTTCACAGATAAAGGTGAATGAAGAGTCCCTGGGATCGACCCAGACTCCCGTTGACTCCAACAAAGAGTCCCGATTCACGGGACACTCCTTGACCTGAAAAAGCTCTTATCTTGCACAACAATCCGGTTAGTTATATCGGAAGTGTGATGGCATGCTTGTCTCTTTTCCAGATTGACAAAAATAAAATGACTGATATATTTTGGTTATGAACGCAGAAAACCGATAACATTTAGCATAAAGTTTTACGTTAACTACTATCATGAAGCATATAATATTAAAAATATTTTCAGACTACGTATGCCCCTTCTGTTATACCCTCCTTCCCAAGATTGAACGACTCAAAAAGGAACTGCCCATCCATGTGGAATGGTACCCAGTACTCTCTCATCCCGAAATCCCCGATCAAGGACTCCCCCTTAATGAACTGATCAAAGACAAGGAACGGCTCGAAGATGCCGTTAAATCAGCAACCACACTGGCCAAACAGGAGGGGATTGACCTGATCATACCCAGGAAAGTCTCCTGTTCCAAGATGGCAATATGGATGGCTGAATGTGCTCGACAGAACGGAATGTTTGAAGAATATCACAAGAAGGTCTATGAGGCCTATTTCCAGCAGGGAAAGGATATTGGAGATGACCAGACCATCCCTGACATCATCAAGAGCCTCAATATCCCCAAAGAAACAATCCTCACCTATTGCAGGGATCGAAAAGGGTATGCCAAAGCCATTTCCAGGAGGATGATGGATTGTAAAAACCATGACGTTTCACAGGTTCCGACCATGATTCTGGGAGACCTGAAGATCGAAGGGTCCTGGCCTTACCCGCTCCTTTTCAGCACTCTGGAATCTACTCTCAATGCAGGCTGAGTACATCAGATTAAGAGACCGCCATATAAGTCAAGCTCTTTAACGCGAACCTAGTCTATCCTATGCAACAAAAAAACACTTTAAACGTATCGGCACAAACCCATGATTCCTGGAGTGAGTTCCGTTATCTTTGTTTGAAGATGGAGAGGATGTCCCATATTCCTTTCCGCATTGTTGACACCCGCGACAACGTGATTTATCAGACAGAGCAGAGAATAAGCGATCAGGCAAACGGCATTCTGACTCTCCATTGCCGCCATCAACAGAAAACCTATTTCAGAATTATCTGCGAAGCCGAGGACAAGGATCCTCAACAGGTCTTAGATCTTATGTTTGCCCTGAAGAAAATCGGCCTTGATTACCAATCCTTCATCGACGGGAAAGAGGCTCTTCATGAAGAGATCGCCAGAAATTACCGCTTCCTTCACTTCTTCTATTCCCTACCCTCACTCCTCTCAAGTGATACCCAGCGGAACAGGCTCTGCCAGACCAGCCTGGAACGGATCTGCAAAATCTTAAACGTGGAAAGAGGTTCTATTTTCCTCTACCACTCCGGGACTCGATCCTTTCAACTTGTGGCTGTCTTCGGGAAGTCTTTTTTCAAACCAGAATTGGCCAGATTGAATAGTAAAATCCTCCAATGGCTCCGGGACAAGAACCGGCCCCTCCTTATCGAGGATGTTAATCAATATCCTCTGTTCAAAGGTAAAGGAGATTACCGGACCCGTTCTTTTATCTCCTCGCCGATCTATTTTCACCCATCCATGCCTCAGAAAAGAATTGCAGGCGTGATCAATCTTTCTGATCCTGTAGGACGGCAATATTTTACGTCCCATGACCTCAGGTTCGTCTCTTCTGCAGCGAGTTACGCCGTCTTTCTCTCCTTGACCAAACCGGAACAAAAAACGCATCCATAGCGTGGTTAACACGGATATTGCTCGAGAGAATCTATTGCGAAGCCGAATAAGTTGCCGGATGCGGCGTTACAAAAAATTTCCCGACATCGAAATATTTCAATATGTCTTCTGCCGTGAAATTTTCTGTGCCTTGCCTACGGCACTTCTTCGACCTCTCACGACGACCCCTCATGTAATATCCGTGTTAAAGCTGCTGACCCTCTTGGCTCCGCCGGCACACAGCATCTGCAACACCACCTTGTTGGAATTATGATTATGATGACGAGGACGATTAGGATAGGGGGGATTAAAGCCGGACAGAAAAATAGGGACACTTCCCAATTTTTATTGTGGTGAAAAATTGGGAAGTGTCCTTATTTTCTTATTCTTCTGATACCTCATACTCTTTCCATTCTACGCTGGGGAGATGAAAATCCCCCAGAAACTTCCTCAGATCAGGACGTGCAAAATACTCGGGTTTTCCCTCTTTTTCCTCGGCAACCAGAATCACAGGAAGACCTTCAAAAAGCGGGAGCAGGGACTGAACTGTCTTGACGGCCTCTTCTTGGTTGTTGAGGACTTCTGGTTCAACACGTACAATGGCAAACTTCTTTTTATGACCGATGACAATACCGCCCTGATATGCTTTCATGTTTTCAGTTTACTCCAAGTATAGATAATAATGAATAATTAAATGGCTGTTGCCTGACATTCGCATTCGTGAGAGACTGTCCAGATCATTGAGCGTGAGCTAACCCACATATTGCATGAGTAAACCTATTACGAGGCCGGATAAGCTGCCACATGCTGTGTTACAGAAAATTTCCTGACTTAGAAATAGTAGGTGCCAGGCATGCCTGCCTGGCAACCTGCTTCAGCCAGAATAAGGGTACCCGGCAGTTCTGCCTGGCACCCCCTTGCCTGTGGCTCTTCGACGGCCTCTCATGACGATCACTCATGCAATATCCGGGTTAAGACATATGATTCCTTTTCAGAATGCGGTCGATAGCAGCCTGTTCATCGTGGACAGGAAGTCCAATTTCCATGATCTTCAATGAGCAGCTCGGAGCCTTCTGGGCCTCAATCAGCCACTCCGGAACATCTTTCCCATCCTGTCGAAGTTTCATTTCTAAGAGCCGGAGGACCTCCGGCGAGTTCTTATAGCCTCAACCGGAAAAATTCTGTTTAAGGCTCTGGTTCAGCATGACATAAACCAGTGCATAAATAAGGATGACGCCCATGATTATAGATCCTAATGCAATCATCTCGACCTCCCTCTCTGTAAATGAAAACTGAGTTATTTTATCCTCTCTCCTTCATGAAAGTAAAGTCATATTCTTCAATTTACCTTTTCATGAACATTTTTTCTTTTATCAGAGTCATGATGCATGACCGGCTCTTCAGAAGAGATAATTGCATTGACCCCAAGGAACAAATATCTTATAATTTTATTATAGTTATAAGATTTTCTTGGAGAACTTCTTGAAACCTGAAACCTTCAAAAAAAGAGATCGCAGCAACGAAAAGAAGTTGATCGCTCTGCTCAACAGGGTATCCCATCTGGATAGTGATGCTGTAAAGAGCCTGCTCACCTATGATCTTGACTGGGATTATATCTACCATAAATCTTCTCTCCTTGGAGCCGCTCCTCTCTTATACTATCATCTCAAGAAAATGAGAACACCCGGCCTGGAGGGATCTCCCTTCATGGATTCTTTCAGAGAGGGATACCATTTGACTCTGGCCAACAACCTCTATCTCACCCATGAATTTGATACCATTGCTGAAAAACTCTCCGCTGCCGGTATTCCCTGTATCGGGTTGAAAGGGATCACCTTGGCCAGATCCCTCTACCCCAGCCCAGCTCTTCGTCCCATGTTCGATATGGACATCCTGACTAAACCTGAGGATCTAAAAGGGGTCCATGAAACGCTGTGTGAGTCAGGCTATCATGCATCTGATAAAAAGCCCCTGAACAAAGATAAAAATTATCAATATCACATGCACTATATGAAGGAAACCGCAGTCCCGGTAATTCTTGAGCTTCATTGGAGTCTGGGCGAGAAGAATCGCTACGGCCTGGACGAATCCCAAATATGGAAGAGAGCGGAGAGGAGCCTATTCGGCCCACAACTTGAGATGTCTGATGACGACACATTCCTCTATCTCTGTTTACACTTTTATAAACATTTCCTGTTTAAGAGACTGAGCTGGCTATGTGATATATATGAATGGACTGCCCGGAAAGAGATCCACTGGGACCTGGTCATAGAAAGAGCACAATCCCAGTCCATTGCAACATTTTTGGCCTATACACTGATCATCTTCGAGAATTTCTACGGGACGAAGCTTCCCCTGAGAACCGATGATATTCTGAAGGTCAGTCCGATCCGAAAGACTGTCCTGGACTGGTATATCTGCAAATATGACATGTTTCACCCCATGGAAACCAACAATTGGTTTCTCAAGCGTCTTTTCGCCTTCACCTCGATTGACCGGTTCCCGGATAAGCTAAAATTTACTGTGGACGCCCTGAAAAGGGATATGGGATAAAGCGATATAATCCTCCGGGGTCTCTGTAATGAATACCGACCACTATTTTCAGATACACGGAATCACCGTAAAGATCCAAGGGGAACATCCGGACATATTGGAAGAGATCGCTCAAGAGCTCTGTTTTTTCAAATGCGGGCCGTACACCTCGCCACGGATCTGCATTAAAGTCATTCAGGTGAAAGATCTCAACGAGAAAAACTTATCCCGGGTCATTTCTCATCAGGACCCCAATGATGAAATCAACTGGATCCGTGAAGATATTGCCTCGGTACTGAACATCCCGAACCGGACCATGGACCTCTATATCACCGGGTCATGTCCCGTGGATGCGGCTGTGGTGATCCTCTTCGGGGTTACGGGATTTCTGGTCTCCCTGGAGCTTTCACTCAATGCAAAACTGGCTGCATTTCACGGGGCATCCCTTTATAAAGACGGCAAAGGCATTCTGTTGCTCGGTAAAACCAATTCAGGGAAAACATCTCTCTCCTATCTCATGACAGACCACGGCTTCTCTTATCTCTCGGAAGAGGATAGCTTTATACACATGAAAGGTGAGGATGATTTTCAAATATTGCCCTATCCCCGACGGATCAGGATCAATGAACAGGTCATAAAACAATACCGGGAATTCAGCCGAATGGCGCACCCAAAAGAATTCGTTGAGAGCCTGGATGAAAACCTCTTCCGGATCGATCCAAGAGAATTGCTGCCCTCTTCGGCGCCATTAAAGACAGTCATATTTCTGGACAATAATAAAGACCATACCGATGTATCAGTGGATCATGTAAGCAGATCTGAGGCGTTCTTTATATTACTCTCCTCACTGGAAATGGCCAGTATTAACGGTTCACCTGACACGGCCTGGGAGGACCTGAAAAACCGAAATCGCACCGCCTATTCGGTCGCAAAATCGATCGTTGACAGCCGGATCATAAACCGTGTAAAATATAATATTATAAGGGATTTTTCCAATTTACCCGGCATTATTTCGGATCTTTCAGAGGCCGAATAACCCATGATCCTGAAAACTCCATTAGAAGTCTTCTGGTGTCTCACTGACCGCTGTAATCTGAGGTGCAATTTCTGCCTGAGTGAATCGGATTCAATGATTCGAAAGGATGAACTCCGTGCAGAGGAACGGTCCCTCATCCTTGATGACCTGATTGGCTCGGGGGTGCTCAAAGTTTACCTCACGGGAGGAGAACCCCTCCTGATTCCGGAGACACTGGACTATGCGAAACACCTGAGAGAGCACGGCATCTTCACGGTCCTGACCACCAATGGTGTCCTCCTGGACCCATCCGCGATTCGTCTCCTTTCGGAGTACGGACTCAACCGTATCCAGGTGAGTATCCATGGTTCCAGCCCGGAAATCAATGATTCCATCATGGGCGGCCATGCCTTTGAACGGATCATGCAGGCCCTGGGGGAAATCCATGATTCAGGCATGGATCTCCATATCAAGGTGACCCTCACCAATCAGAACATACAGGACCTTTCTTTACTGATACAGAAACTTCTCCCCTTTGAACCTTCCCTGATCAATGTTTCAGAGGTTACCGCAACAGGGAGAGGTTTTCTGAATTACGAATCCATACAGCCCTTTGAAGAAGAATTACAGAAGGCCCGAGAAGAGGTGAAGGTCTTCAATCAGCAGGGGGCGAATGTCTCATTCAGAAGCCACACCCTCCATTTTGCCGAGACCGGACGGCCCAGCACGTGCACCGTTGGGGGCAAAACATCCTCGACCTGCCTGATCCTTCCGGACGGGAACATGACCCCCTGCACCCCGGCATACATCTGGGGTCTCTCTATTAATGTTCTGGATTACGGGGTCCAAGGAGCCTGGGAACAGCTGCCCCTCTATGCACAATTTTTGAATTCTGAAAAACTTCAGGGCCGCTGCCGTTCCTGTAAAGACGTTCACGATTGCAAAGGGGGCTGTCGGGCCGAGGCCTATTGTTATACCCGTGATGTGTGGGGAGAATATACAAACTGCATCAGGCTTGCACAAATGGAGGAGAAGAGCATATGACCAAGAAGCCGAAAAAGAGATGGGAGAAACCTGAATTAAGTTCACTCAAGATTCAGCATCAGACGGGCAGTCCTCATTGCCATGGTGGAGGAGGCAATCGTGCTGCAAAGTGTGCATCAGCTGGGATTCTTCAATCAAGTATTCCTTGCGATGCGGGCTTTAAGAACTCGCAATTCAGCTGATCAATGTCTGACAGGAAGGGGAATATGGCAATGGAAAAGGATAACCGGAAACCCTTGGTCCCCTCCAATATCCTCTGGAGGGAGGAAGACGGGAATACCGTGCTTTTCAATGAAGAGGATGGGGAGCCTTATCTCCTGAATGAGACCGGAACACGTATCTGGGAACTCTGTAATGATGAAGTGCCGGTAGGTGAGATTCTCTCCCTACTCTCCCTCGAATTTGAAGAGGATGAGGCTACGATTCATAAAGAGGCCCTGGAACTGATCAATGACCTTGTGGATAAAAAACTTCTTGAACTTAGGACGACTTAATAAATCGTTTCTGATTATAACTGCACAACAACATCTACCGAATACATTATATTCTTTTGTGTCAATGACATCACCGGTAAAGCCGCATGTATATCAAAGCAGATTCATAAATTCAGGGAAGAACCTCTTATACCTAGATCTTTTTCTGATCGTCCCAATTTATTCATGGAACTGAGCAGTCATCCTTCATAAACGATCGCTCTTATCCCTTCTACTGTATGATCATAGCCAACGAAAGACAGAACAATCGCTGCTTCCTCACTGTAACAATTTCGTTGATGCCGGATAGCCGTGAGCGGCTATTATTTCTATCGGGGCTGTGAATCATTTTGCAGAACAATGGCAATCGCAGAAAGATAAGAATCGTTTCTATCACGACCCGTCCGTATTTGTGATAAAAACAGAGGCCGTGAAATGCAAATAGGTGCAAATACACGGCCTCTGTGCTCAGTTAATCGTTAGTCCCTCAATTAGAAATGACTAGTAGTACACCTGATTCCATCCTCCGATACGCATCAAGGGGTTGCCGCTCCCATCTGGCGGTGGATCACCAGGAATCGGCGGTCTGCCATCACTATCATCCATAGGATCTTCTACGTCGAAGTCACCTCTTTGATTTACTGTTATGGTTTTGCCATCATCGGCCTGTGGTGAGGACGTGGTTTTGGCAGTATTTTTGGTTCTTACACTTCCTCCGCCAGGGCTGACTGTATAGATCACACTGCTACCGGCGCTTTCGGAGCAGAAAGCCCAGGTATCGACCGCGCCCGTTGAGGTCACAAAGGTGGCCCGACCGCGATTGAGAATCGGGTCAGCATAGACCTTTTCGTTTCCAATATAGCCGTCCCCGTCCCCAATGGTATATTTCGCCGTTCCATTCTTAGTGTCATCGGTCGCGTGCTTGGTGTAGATTGCATATACGGCATTGTTCGCGTCCCCGGCTGTTCCAAAATAGACGATCAAACTCCCACTTGAATCAAAGGCCACCGCAGGCCTGGCATAAATCTTGTTCCCGTTTGGGTCCGTATAGAGGACGCTCCCAATCCAGTCATCATCAAGTCCGTCCACATCTGCAGAATCCGCTGCGGCATCAAAGGTAAACTCCCACAACCTTCCGATAAAATCTCCGAGATAGGCTCGATCCACATAACCATCGTAGTCGGAATCAATGGCCGCAATTGAGGCGGGCAGGAATACACCCGTTGGGTCGACACAGTCGGAACGACTAAATTCCCAGATCTTATTACCTGTCTCTATATCCAGTGCGTACACCGCAAAGCCGTCCTGGTTGTCATTCAAAATTCCCGATGAAATCAAAGCAACATACTTTGTGTTTCCGTCGACTTTCATCCGGAGAATCGCCGGATGGGATCGAACACCTCCCAAGCTAATGGAACCTGGGAACTCCCACAACACCTGGGGAGCCATTTCATCCGTCACATCCAGGGCAAAGACAACATTCCTCTCTCTACCTAACGGACAGACCAGCACCGTATGCCAGCTACTATCAGCAAACCTGACATCCGCCACCGCAGGAGATGCATCCACCTTGGCATCATCGGTAAGAGGATATGAAAGGTTCATAACGATCTCATCCTTGTTATATCTTGGCAGGTATCTCCATAACTCCGTACCGTCCTGTCCCTTAATGGCATGAAGCATGCCGTCTGTCGCCCCCACGTAGGCCACTCTTGTGCGATTGGAATGGGCATTCTTAAACGCCATAAAGTCATCTCTCTCTGATTGATTGTCTGCAACCGAAGAGTAATAATAGTACCAGAAGGGGTAAACAGGTTCACCGACGATCGTCGGTGCTGAATGATCAATTCCACCCAAAGGGAGACTGACAATTTGTGCAACTTCACCTGCCGACAATCCATTACCTTCAGGGCAGGAAGCCGCAGAGAGAGTACATCGGACATCGCTGTTATTCGAACTGTAGACTGTGTTGATCCCATTCCCCGCTGCAGTCCATAGGGGTATCGGTGACATCACATTGTTCATGATATCCTGGACCAGATATTTCCTCAGATACCCCTCTGACGGATCGGAAGGGGCGATAAAAGACCCGATATAAAGTGTCGCCTGGTTGTTCTCATCAGTATCAAAACCATCAATGATGATTTCAGAACGGTAGAACTCCGTCCTTGCAACATAACTGAAATCTATGTCCACAGAATCAATGGTGGGTGTGACTGTCTCGTCATCGGTATGAAGGATTGCTCTCCACCGAAGATCCGCGCCGTAGGTCGGAAAGTTTATGGTCCAGCCATTACCCGCATTGACTTCGAACCAGTTGCGGCCTCCATCATTGGAAAGCTCATAGGTAATGGAAGTACTGGCAGGAATTTGATCTTGTATGGACAGTGTGGCAGTGGTCACGGCATACTGAGTCGGATCTATATCAATGACATTTTCTGACGTTGCGATCCCGTCTGTGACGTAAGTGGTGGTCGGAAAATTGAGAAAGGTGTAGGCTGCTTGACTGTTGTTCCCGTCAGCAACAAAGATGTCCGTATAACCGTTTCCGTCAAAATCGCCCATACCTCCATTGTCAAAATCACTCACACTGTATGGTGTCCCGGAGGCATCTTCCAATGGGCCTTGTTTGGAAAAGGTCACCGTAATTCCGTCGTAGGTATTCGGAAAGTAGAAAAGTTCCCCGTCATTGGAGGACGGATTATGTCCGTCCGTTCCCACGGCAAAGTCCATATCTCCGTCGAGGTCAAAGTCCTCTACAAGCATGAATGTCGGTCGGGTAACGGTATTATCGACGACTCGATCAAACGTAAAGTTTTCATTTCCATCGTTTAGATAGAGTTTGATATCTCTTGAGGCATCGTGGGTGCTACCCACCAGAAAGTCCATGTCCCCGTCTTGATCAAAATCAGCCAATCCAACGACATTGGATTGACTGAATCCAACCGGTATGCTCTGCGCCTCATAATAGGTTCCGTTTCCCTGATTCTCGAGATACTTCACGTTTCCATTACCGGTGCTTGTGGCGAGTATAAGATCAATATCGCCATCACCATTAATATCGGCCGAGTCTATCCCCGTCTCCCAATCCATGGCCGCATTGGTGTATTCGACTCCGTTCGGGTTGGCGAAAATAGCGGAACCGTTATTGAACCAGATCCGGACACGTCCCGTACTATCATAAGAGGCCACGTCCAGATCCCCGTCTCCATCATAGTCATCTGCTGTGAGCCCTTTGATGGAATTACCATTTCCGCAGGTAAAGACGTTTTCCGTGGCAAAATCTCCGTCGTGGGTCTCGTTCGGAAGAAAAGCCATGGATCCATCCTGGCCGCAACCACCGGAATCAATCCCGCCGACGATAAGATCATCGTCTCCGTCACCATCGAAATCTCCACCCACGGCAGATTTCATCCAGTTGGTGGATTGTATCGAAGAGTCAAACCCGGAAAAATTAGCACCCGATACAGGCAGAAGCAGGCAATCTGCGCCGCTACATTCGGCATGTATCGCGCCATCTCCCCATCCGGATACATTGGTTTCGTTTTCGTTTTTATAGAGAACCTGATCAAAACCTTCTATTCCACCGGTCTGAGAGAAAGGCGACAGATCCGATTTTTCTTCACACGGTGCATCCGCACTCACCGGATAACTCCACAGAAAGCAGGCCGTGAAAACCGTCACAAGAACCAGAACTGGCCACTTTAGGAATTTAAGACTCATTGAATTAGATCTTCTCCGTTTCATAACGCCCCCTCCTTTATCAAGAGACATATTCTCCTGATTACTGGAAATTCCCCTGGTTCATGGCACCTGGCCCCCCTTCACCAGCATAACCGCCTCCGGTGCCTTGATTATATACCAGTATTACCTCGATCGTGCTGCTCGCATTGTTTGGGCCGATCCCCTGAGCCTGGACCATCATACGGGCCGGGTCCGTAGGTAGGGCATCGGAAACAATCAAGTTGACATCCTGTATCCCATCACCATCAACGTCCCCGTGCCAAAGATTGGGATCCGTTGGATCAATCAAATTGGCGTTCGTCGCCGTATAGGGAGTCGTTCCTGTAAACGGATAAAAGGGAAGCACAAGATCTCCTGCTCTTTGAATACCTGCCTCGGCATACTGAAAGGCAACGTTTGTCTTCCGGTCATTTCCGGCCAGCTGGATTTCAATGCTTGACGACATGATGGATGCAAAACCGATGATCGTCAATGAAGCCATTAACAAGAGAGTGGCAACCATAACCATCCCTTTTTCCTGATTCACTATACATTTGGATACTCTATTCATGGTATCTTCTCCAGTCTGTCTTTTAAATACCGTAGTTACGAACCCGTATGGTGCTCGATGTGACCCTCCGAATAAACCTTACATAGTCATTCGCATCATAGCCCGCATCATTCGTGGGATCGTGGTCCTCTAACGTTGTGGCACCCCTACCGTCAACGGTCCGCACCTGACGTGTCGACCTGGCGGTTACACCGACTCTCACTGCACGAATATCGTCAAGCTGTACAGCAGTCAGGCCATTATCGTCCCAAGTATCTATGGCAAGGGTAGTGGGATCCCCGTCCGTATCCAAACCGAAGGCAAGCTGCATATCTTCAATATTCAGCGCAATCACTTCGGGGCCATTCGGAAGCATATTATTCCCATTGAACGTCAAGGAGTTGTAGCTTACCCTTTGCAAAGCCTCTCCGCTGATGAAGTACTTATACCAAAAGATCTTGTAAACACGAGATCCTATGACATAGGGTGGGACACCCTGTTTTTGCTGTCCACCAGGAAGGTTGAAGTTCGAAAGCCCTGGATTGTGTACCACCGTGCCGTTGTTCGTATTCACATTTGTTGCCTGGAAAAAGCTTGCATCCGCCCCGTTGGAGACGAGTAACAGATCTCCAGGTGTGATTTGGTTGGCGTCGTTGACTCTGAAATTTGCGGATGCCGGATTTGCATCGTTTTTCAGTGTGGTGATATACTGGGCCGTCAGGATATCAAAGCTGTCCGTATTGTCGTCAATGGAGACATTCCCACCGGACGCCAGTGAGATGGTCTGCGCGATATTATTATTCTGGACAAGAAAGGGCCTCGCCGTTGCTAAATCGATGGACCCTGAGCCTCCCAATGATGAGCCCGCCATGCCGTAACCTGAATTCCTGATTTCTCTGGCAAGAAACTGATTCACAAAACGCAGGTTCTGTTGAACCTCTAAGACCTCATTCTGTGTTGTGTAGGCCGCCTGTTGTCCAATAAATGTAGAGAAGGCTCCACCGATCACGAAGAGGCCGATCACTATTGATATGAGGACCTCGATTAATGTGAAACCATCTAAAGATCTTTCCATGAGAGACTCCTTGATCACATAATGGTTGTCAAAACGACTTGGTGATTCTTGTTATTTGGGTCCGGGTCCGAATCGCACTGTTTCCACGAAACGGTGACACGGACTCGATTCGAGTTCAGAGATACAGGTGCAACGGCCACTGCCCCCAACCCTTCAGGAAGATTATTCGCAACTTCAGCCTGCCATCCATTCAAATTGATGGTGGGCGATGCCGCGAAATTCGTCACATTTGAGGGGTCACTGTGAATACGGTCAATCATGCTCTGTGCCAATATGTTTGCCGTGGTCATGCTGGCGGCCACGGAATTAGTCCTGATTGACATAATCTGCATGGACGCTATAGCAAGAAGAGCAAAGCTAAAGATCGCCAAAGAGATGAGGACCTCTATCATAGTAAAACCGCTCTCTTTTCTTCGTGTTTTCTGCATCAGAATAACTCCTTCAATAAGACTAATCCCATGCACCATCTTTCCATTTTCGTATATCTATAGCCCCCGCCGTTGAAGCTGTCACAGCATAGGTCCTGTACAGACTGGGATCAACATCCACATTGGCAGGATCAAAGCACATATAGACCTGTCCGGAGACAGATGACCCGGCGGTATTGCGCAGCGAACCGTCTGCTTGAAAAACGACAACCGTGCCTGATAAATCGATGCTCGGAGCAGGGAAGATAGCGACACCGGCATCTCGGCCAAAGTTCAATGCAGGGTCCATTGTGTAATTTGAAAGGGCTTCACCTGCGTCGACAATTCCATCATCGTCGCTGTCCAAGAAGACGGTTAAACTCTCGGGTTCCGCGTTCACGAAACGAACAGAAACAGGCTGGGTTCTTTTAATAGCCTCAAGCCTCGCCAATAGCAGTCTCGATTTGACCTCCTGTACATCCCCCACGAATCGATTCGAAGGCACCCAATCGCTGATGGCAGGCCCTGAAACCATCGCGGTGAGTGCAACCACAGAAAGAGTGATCAATAGCTCAATGAGTGTGAAACCAAAAGATTTTTGCATATTTCCCATCTTAATGCCTCCTTTTTCCTACTTTATAGTGCAAATTACATACCGTTTGTAAATTTTAACAATAAATAGTTAAATATCGCAACAAATCAAATAATTTATGAATATTAATGTCAAATTAAATTGTGCTAGAATTTGGTGATTTCAGGCGGGCAATTATGACCGTTTATGTAGCGAACTACATAGCTGAAGCCGGTCGTTTGGCCATTAGAAAATGGAAACCCATGCGGATATACGGTTTATGAATTTACAAATCAGTTGAACTCACTCAAAAAGGGAAGATGTAAATGGAACACGTTACCCGTAAACCTCTTGTTACACCCATACATCCTCTGGAGGGAGGAAGACGGGAATACCGTGCTTTTCAATGAAGAGGATGGGGAGCCTTATCTCCTGAATGAGACCGGAACACGTATCTGGGAACTCTGTAATGATGAATTGCCGGTAGAAGAGATCCTCTCTCTTCTACCTCTTGATTTTGAGGGAAACGAGAAGTTTAATTGGTGTCAGACACCTTAATTTCATTTCATGACGGTGTCTGACACCAATTAAATCACAGCCATATATCATATAATCAATAGATTATTGACAAATAGGTTCAAATAGAGTTAAAATATTAATATAGAATGTTTTTTTAATGTTAATCAATGTTTTTCATTGAATTTAAGGATATTGTTTCGATCCTTACTTTCCAGTCAGCAATTTACGTTTCATATAAAAAGGGGTTTGAAGCATGACATCAAAAACTAAACAAATATGGAAGAAACCTGAATTGACATCCCTCACCGTGCAGGGCGTCGGAAATAAGGAATGCACCACCGGCCTTCAGCGTGTCACGGTCTGCAATAAATCAGCAGGCGGGAATATCAGTTCTGTGGGCTGCCATCAAAACACTAAAAATACTGTGTTCAGTTGATTGTCTCCGTACCTCTTTAGTTTTCATCCGCAAAAAACCGGTCAACCAAGACAGATACATCCCTTCCGTAATCACAAGAAAATATCATCAGCCATCCTTCAGGGAACCCCCTCTATCGCGAGGCTTATAAATAACTCTAGCCCGGATATTTCAAGGAATTCAAACTCAAGTTTTGTACTCTTCATCTACTTGATAGCCTGATCGCTGATGAGAAATGAATCAGAGGGGATAACGTGAAGCGGGATACATGCTTTCTAATTCACAACAGAGGGTAATGGAAGATCGCATCACGGAGTGTGCGGGCGACCAAGTCATTCCCCTGGTAAGACATATGCAATCCATCAAATAATTCCTGATATGTTCTCTCTTTTTTATTGATGATCCCGTTTAGAACCGGCCTGAGGTCTATGACGCTTACATATCGCTGATCAACGCAATCAATGAGACGATCCACTGCGGCATACTCGTGGGGCTGTGTCTCTTTTAAATATTGGACGAGGAGAAATACTTTCTTAATCTCATTCTCTTTGGCAATCTGTTCCAGTTTCTGAAAAAGGAAACAAGCGATTTCCTCCCCATCGTCATGTTCTCTGGTCGTGTTCCAACTTCCTTGAAGCCAATAATTTGGGAACGATCTCATCATAAGTTTATGAAGCAAAAAGCTGTGACCGAGAATTCGACGGATTCCGGTGATGGATGTTCGTTCGGGTGGAGGAGGAACAGGAACATTATGCAGACGGGGTGACCTGTCCGATACATGATAGTAGGGTTTTGCTACACCGGTTCTTTCAGACAATTCACAACGCTTGATATCATCCGGGATAAAACTGAAAATTAATATTTCCGGTTGGTAGATTTCAGATAATTTTTCGGCTCGCAGAAAGGATTGGTCTATTCCATAACCAAACACCCCTGCATTAATGACTCTCTTCCTGATTAATCTTTCCAATATGGCTGGCCAGGTTTCATGATCGGAAACTTGATCGCCGAACGTAAAAGAATCGCCCACAACCAGTACAGGTGAAGAATCCATGAATTCGTCCGGGATATTCGTCATCCCATTGGACCGTATTCCATGTTCGTTTAATGTGACTTGTGTTTCCCAGACATTTTGATACCCGGAAAAGTGCTCTTTGGGGATCCATCCTAATAGAGTATCATATTGAACTGGATAAGCAGAACGGAAGAGATTCCATTTCTCTTCTAAGAAATTTCTCCAATGATATTCCTTCTTATAGACTCTTGCGGCACACTCCAGCAATACAAATGTGAAAATGAAGCTGAATACCGAAAGAGAGAGGTTAATTAAAAGTTTTTTCATTGTTTCAAATCAAGAAGATCACTGAATGCGAGAGACCAGAGATTCAGTACGGCTTGGATCCAACGAGAAAAATGGTGGCGCCAAAGATATCCCTGATGCCGTGCCCTGACGTGCTGGAGAGTTTCCGTTGTTGAATCCATTCGACTGACTGCATTGCCATTTGGGAAAGATTCTCCAAGGGATAATTTGAGGGATTGTCTGTTTGCCCCCCGGTCTTGACACCATGGACACTCTTTCGAACACCCGAAGGGAGAAGGTCCAGTGCGGCCGAGACAAGACCTTTCGCGTATTCAATCACATCAGAAGCAAGTGGAAAGTTCCCTAAAATGCGAACTTGAGCAAAACCAACTCGTTTCGCCAGTTCTTTCAGTTCCCAATACGAATAAGGAATCTCAACATCCATACCCCAGGTGCCTGTCAGCTCTCTAAACCCTCTGACCAGTCGGTAAAACGGGCTGTATCTGTTCGGGACCGCAATCATTGTCTTTCCCCTGGCCGACAATAATCGGGCATGCTGCTCAATCGATACTTCACGGTTCTTACCGGAGAAATGCTCAATCAGGCCTCCTGAAGTGACCAGATCAAATTGCCCATGGAGTTCCGATGGCAAATCTTCAAAAATATCAGCCTGAATATAATGGGCAGTAATCCCGCAACGATCATAGAACTCTTTTGCCACATTCAAAGCGTGCGGGTTATTATCCATTAAGGTCACTTCAGCACCCAGCAGTCCAAAGCAAAGGGCAAACGTCCCTGTGCCGCAACCTAATTCCGCCACTTTCAATTCCTGAAGAGGAATCTTTTCATCCAGAATGTGTTGAATGGCATATTGCCATCCCAGTGAGGCAAAAACCCTCTGTACACGTTTCTGGATGAGCGATGATGAAACACGAAAATCTTTCCATTCTTCCCACATTGCTGTCATCCCTACCTGACGTGACACAGATGTCATATTAAAAAAACCGATCAACAAACAACAATACTGGCCCGTACATCCCGGTTACATTGGATAATCAATCGATCTTCATTTTCGTAAAGGTATCGTGAACGTGCTTCCATGTTTCAATAACCGGGGGTTGAGTGGGACTCATATAATTTCTTTTTGTTTAAAGTGATCATTCCCAATCTCTCCCGGATTGATTGGAAGACCTCTTCCCAGGAAATTCTCCGCATGCATTCATGCGTTTTTATTTTACAGTAACCCAAATTACAACCGATGCAGGAAAGCTCATTTTTTCTGAAAACGACGTGGTCCTCACCGACCGGCCACCATTGGTCCGCATCGGTTGGGCCCATAAATGAAACTGTCGAGGTGCCTACAGCCGCAGCTAAATGGAGAGGGCCTGAATTGTTGCATACAAGCAGATCCAGCATGGACAATAGTGCAGCGAACTGCTTCAGATTCATCTGTTCCGGCATTAACAAGGGCTCTTCCTTCATGCACGCTTTGATTGCGCGAATCCGTGCGGCGTCACCGGGTCCACCACAGAGAATCACCTTTCCCAGTCCCGATCCGAGTAGTGTGTCGGCAAGCTTCGCAAAAGATTCCTCAGGCCATCGTTGAGTCGGGTGGTACCCGCCCGGATGCAAACCGATCATTACATCACCTGTTTGGACTCCGGATTGTGAAAGGTATGTCCTGGCCTCATGGCATGCTTGATGACTTACCTTAATCTGTGAAATCTGTTTGGTGCGTTTAATCCCAAATACAGAAAGTATCTTCATGGTCTTTTTCACAAAATGTATTTTACCGTTCGGTGAGATGATGGAATAATCATAAAAAAAACCTCGTCCGTTTTGGCCATACCCTACTGAAAAATCTGCTCTTGAGAGTTTAGTAATCAATGCGTATTCAAGTCTCCCATCCGTATTGAGATCAATAATGAGTTCATAGTTTTGTTTTCGTATCTTAGATAGAAGAACGAGCAGGTCTTTTATCCTTAGCCCGGATTCACTCCTGGGATACTCAATAAAACATGAAATTTCAGGAATCATTTCATAGAATTCCCGCACATAGGGATTGGTTAATACACAGATAGCAGACATCGGGTACTTGTCATGAAGGGTCTGGAAAAAAGGCACGGACAAGACAGCATCTCCTAATCTTTGCTGGGAAATCACAAGGATTCTCTCCGGTTCGTGTTCAGGAACCTTGTTTTTTTTATTCGGCAACAGTCCGAACAGGATCTGAAGAAATGTTTCTCGAAAAGCCAGATAGGCTCTTTTTGTCAACTGTCTGATCATGAATTTTGTCCGTATGGGATGATCCCAAATCCACACTCTTGTCTCAACAGGTCATACTTTGTTTTGACTGTTCTTTATTGCAATACCAGGCGGTGAATTCAAGAAAGTACACTCTTCATAGACTTCTTCCACAAACTTGACGTAAAGTTGAACATCGAAGCAGGTCTTACATCGCTGACGACCCGCGGCACCCATCCGCTCAGCATGTTCTGGATACTGAATAATCTCCAGAATTGCTGACGCCAGAGCCTCAGGGTTCTGCGGCGGGACAAGCAAACCGGTCGACCCGCTCGCCACAGCCTCTGAAATGCCTGAAACATTTGTACCCACAACCGGCTTTCCACACGACATGGCCTCAATCACAACTCTGGGAAAGCCCTCAACATGCTCCCACGATGCCAGGACAAAAAGATCTATTCCGTTAAGGATATTGGAAATGTCCTGCCTGTACCCTAAAAATTTGATATCCCCTGCAATCTCTTCAAGTTTAGCATGCACTTTCAGGCTCTTTTCATAATCCTCATCACCCAACCCTACAATTATAAATGTCACGTTATGGTTTTGTTTCAAAACATGACGAGCGGCGGTGACAAATTCGCTAAGGCCTTTTTGGGGTATCAGTTGGGCCACTGTGCAGACAACCGTACCCCCATTATCCGCACCGATCTCTTTCCGGAAAGAGGAGTCTCTTGCAGACGGCTGAAATTTATCACAGTCAACACCGTTATAAATCGTTCTATATTTTTGATTCACTTTCCTGATGCGTTTAAAACGATTACCGACCGCATCCGACACACCTATGATTTTTGATACAAGCAAGCCATTCACTTTGTCAAAAAAAGGATCCGGTGCGCTCACCCTGGCATGCCATACAATGGGTATTCTTTCCATACGGCATATTAAACTCGCCAGAAACGTTGTGAGAGGACGATCCGTATGAACCATATCAACATTTTCTTCTTTTATGATCGTTCTAAACCTGAACAGCCATCTGAACAAAAAAAGAAATCTTATAATCCCCCTGGTCGGAAGTTCCATCAGATAAACAGGGCAACGATTTTTCTCCAAAAATTCCACCAGAGGCCCGGGTTCCGGACACATCGCGATAGGTATATATCGATCACGGTTCAGGTGTTTGATCAGGTTATAAAGGCTGACCTGCCCGCCAAGATTCATTGCTGAAGAGTCACTGATATATAAAATTTTCTTTTTCATGATATGCTTTTCTTAATGTTTCAATGTTTATCCCCGTGCCCGATCATAGGCCTGAGTCGCCTGTACCAGGAATATTTTTGATGGGTTTTGCTGGATTGCCTGCAACGATCGCATTCTCAGGGACATCCCTGGTGACAATGCTTCCTGCTGCAATAATGGAATTGTTTCCTATGTGGACTCCCTTTAAGATAATGACGTCATGCCCAATCCAGACATTGTCCCCAATGATGACAGGTTTTGTTTCGGATAAATAGATATTTCCAAACCCTTCTTTATTAACATGGACCCCCACGGCCTGCCTTTTTCTGCTCTCAGGATCTACAGGATGGCTGTTGTTATCATGGATCTCCACATGATAGGAGATCTGACAGTATTTCCCGATTTCTACTCTCTCTGCGCATTCAATACGCACCCCGCTTAATGCTGAGAAATCTCCAATCCTGAGCTGCCCCTTTTCATGAATATGCAGTATGACTTTACCCAGAATCACATGATCGCCTACCACAAGCTGGTCCTTCTGACGATTGGTCCACTCCGCGTGTACGTAGAGAGAGACATTTTTCCCTATTTTCGCTGTAATGTTCAGAAGAACCATCTGGTAGATGATATACAGACGCCTAAAGAGCCAGTAAACCACATAGATGGGATCTCTGATAACCCGTTGGAACACATTCCCCTCCCGCGATCTAATACACGCACCTTATCCTGCGTACAAGGACTCTATCTTTTTGACCATGATATCCACACTGAATTTTTCGAGACAAAGTTCCCGGCCTGCTGCGGCAATGTCACGTCTCTCCAGGGGGTTGCGTAGAAGAAAAAGAATCCCCTCCGCCAGAGCATTCTGATCACCCGGCGGAACCAATAGTCCCGTTGTCCGGTCTTTGATTGCCTCTGAGACACCTCCCACATCCGTGGCCACGACCGGCTTCCCGCTTGCCAACGCTTCGGTTATCGCCAGCGGGAGTCCTTCGCGTATGAGTGTTGGCTGGACAAAAATATCGATAGAAGACAATATTGCCGGGACATCATGCCTCGTCCCAAGAAAGAAAATTGCGTTCTCGAGTCCTTCCTCTCGGACCTCTCTCTGAAGAGCTTCTCGTTCAACACCATCCCCCACAATCAATATCCTGGCTTCTTGAAATTCTCTGATAATCGCTGACGCAGCCTGGATGAGAAAGCGATGGCCTTTTACGTTGGTAAGTCGTGCAATACTCGCAATTAAAATATGGGTTTTTTCAAATCCAAATTCATGCCGGATATCCGGGTGTCTTTTATCCGGATCGTACAGTCTGACATCCGTACAATTATAGACCGTACAGACTTTTTCCGGAGGTATTTTCTCAACCTCAATCTGATATCGCCGTGCCATCTCTGAACAGGCAATGACTTGATCACAATGCCGGCTCAGGTATCGGTCGATCAGGTAATGCCGAGTTTTTCTTTCATCGCGTGTCCAATGACTGTTCTGGATATGGGAAAAACGTTTAGGGGTTCTTGCAAGAATGGCTGCAAGCCGTCCCATTGTATTTGCAAAATATTCATGTGTGTGCAGGATATCAACATTGTTGTCTCTTAATAGTTTAGCTAATTTCAGAATATTTCCTGGACGATGATAGGTCGGAAGGCCGAGGATTTGAACATCCCATCCCTTTTCTATGAGCTCATCGGCAATTGCACCGCCTTCCTCAAGGCACCAGACAGAGACATCGAACATGTCGCGGTTGAGATGTTCAACGATAAGCGCCAGATTCCGCTCCAACCCTCCGACCCCCATATCCTCGACCAAATGAACAACTTTCATTCTGGACATTTATTTATCCTTATTTACGGTTACTTAAAGATTCGCTTTTCACCCGACTTTTCGTGCAAGGATGGCCCATCCCAAGGCATCCCGTTTATCAATACGGTCTATCAGCCTGGATAAATAATAAAAAATCAACGAAAACGGCATGACACATAACAACCCAATCTTTTCTCTCCATTTTGGACGGAGAAAAAAAAGTCCCCGTTGAATGATTTCGTAACAGACATCAATTAATCTCACTGAAACCATTGAGCCAATACCCCCGATACGAGTGACTGCAACGGTCTCCAGTCCATTCCGTTTCAGCAGGAACTCCAGTCCAAATCGTGTGAAACGATAATAATCATTCGGTTCATAATGCAGACACCACGTCATGGGAGCAGTGATATAAAAAAAACCATTCCTTTTAACAACTCTGGATAACTCTCGGATAAGATCCTCCGGCAAAGCCACATGCTCAATCACTTCGGTAGCGATCGCTCCGTCAAGGACGCTGTCTTTTAAAGGCAGATTCACTGCATCACCGATGAGTGATACATTCATGCCAGGCATAGAATCCACCCCGACAAAACGACAATCAGGAAATAATTCTCTATACGGTGACTGACCGCAACCCACGTCCAGAATACGCCCCCGGATGTAACCGTTATTCTTTTGCGCTGTGTCCTTCTGCATTTTCTTTAAAATAAACAAAGGACTTTTCAATAACTTCAGATCCGAAACATTCATCCTATCCCCTGACTAGAATGCGACCGGCCGTGATTGTTCACGAAAAATCCGGTAACAGTATTCCTTCCACTGGTCAGCTATCGCTTGGAGAGTAAATGATGCCAAGACCTTTTTTCTCCCTTGCATGGCAGACCGCTCTCTCAATTGATCGTCCTCAGCCAAGCGTTTTATATAGGTGTACCAATCTTCTTCCGAGCGAGCAAAGAATCCGTTTTGTTCATGATCAACCAATTCCTCATAGTCCTCACAGGACGTCACAACGACAGGGAGATTGGCCATCCAATAGATTGCAATTTTGTTGATAGACTTCGAAACCCCATTGGGCAACGGAGCAATTGCAACATCTCCCCTGCATAATTCGGCTGCAAGGGTTTTCAGGTCCCAGGGAACCAGTTCAAATTCAAAACCCAGCCTCTCGTCCAGATCAGGAAACAGTTCATAGGTATTGGGGTTTGTAATCATATGGATGCGTAGACCGATATCCTTCTGCAGCCTTGATAAAGCCCCGGAGATTCCCTCAAGAAATAATGTATTATTCGGCATACCCACCCATACCACCGTGGGAACAGAGTTACGGGTGTGCTGTTTGAAGGATGAAACCGAGTTAAAATCAATGATGTCTGGGATATACCGGACATTCGTATTATATTTCCGTACATCATTCATGATCTGAATGGTGCTGGTCACAACGGCATCACATTGTTGGACCATCTGGTCAAGCCCTTTGTCCAGCCTTCTTCTTTTTATAAAAAAATAACCCCGTTGTATGACGATCTTTGGATTCTTTATATATCTGCTGACCCCCTTGACCTTCTTCACAGTAATTTCAGCACGTCGACGAAATTCATTGTCTGACAGATCGAAAATAACCACACCACCTTGCTCCTGCACCATTGATACACGAGGCAACCATTTATCAAAATCCAGACTCAGAACGACCAATACATCACATGCTTCACCGTCATGTAAAACATCTGCATCGCACCCGAGCATCCTCAGTCCCTCAATGACGTGATCGCACCGCATTCTGTTGACCGGATCATCCGGTAGATTATTTTTGGGAACAAAGCGAATAATCGGTTCGTTACCCGTATTCAAGTCCATCAAGTTCTTCATAAGATGTTACTTCTTCTTTTTCAATATGCTGAATGACAAAACAACAATCCTGGACCATCAAGACCAGGGTGCGATGAAGATCATACGTCTTTTTGTAAATAAAAGCAGGCCTGGTCGCCCTTTCTCTGGGCATTGAGCCGCCGCGACTCCGACTCGTAGTCTTTCATTTCCAGAGGAGTAAACATAGATTTTCCAGGATTCATATAATATGATTGATCATCCACATAAGGAATATCTTTCCTGTATTGTTCACTCCCCCAGAACTGAAGTGCATTGGAGTCATAAATAATATCATTGATGATGAAACCCGTTTGCTCGGCCAAAATCTTCATACTCTTTTCCGTATGTAGGTAGAGATGGCGCGGTGCATCAAGTTGAACCCAATCTGTCTTATACGTGCTCCATGCGTAAGAACATGAGACTGGAATTCTAATAAGAAGATATCGTTCCGGTTTCAGTATACGATGGATGGCATGGAGCGTTTCATAGGGATTGGCGATATGTTCAAATGTGTGGTGCAGCATCACAAAATCGTAGAGCTGGTCAACATCGGTTACGCTGCGCTTCAGGATACATACCCCATTATCGTAATACAGGTCATGCTCCACGTATGGATCGATTCCTGTTAAGTTGGAAAACCCAACCTGATGCAGATTGAGAAGCAGTTTCCCGGCACCGCTACCCACATCTAAAATAGCATCATCAAATTCAATGGGAATCTGCCTGAGCCACTCAACAAAAGTAGGCCTCCCGAACAAGAGAGTGAGAATCTTACCCATAACATTCTTCCTGCCCAAGAGATGGGCAGCCTGCAGGCGTTTTAAATATCTTTTGAAACGATATTCCTCATACACGGTACAGGGCACCAGGGAAAAGTATTCCGGCTGATAATAACGGGATAGATCATGGGGTATCCTTGCAATTTGAAGACATCCACACTGAGCACATTCAAAATATTTAAACTGTTCTCTCAGGCCAAACATCATCTCGCGAGTGAGAAACGTTTTGTTTCTGTCTTCATTCCCACAAATTCTACATCGAAACAGATCTGACTCGTTGTGATGTCTGCCGCGATCCGGTTTCACTTTCGTCATTCCGGACCTATCTGAACGAACTTCATACACGCTATGCATCTCCCCTTAAAACACTTTACGCACGATACCGTCAATCCTTCTAAGCCCTCCTCAATCTCGGGAAAAGGCTTTCTAACTGCAAACGGAAATGGTCCTTCTCAAAATGATCGAGGTATCCCATGGGTACGATCAGCATGATGTACAGACTAAAAAAGATAACGGCTTTGATTAACAAAGACCCTAAAACCACAATCCGGTCTCCTGAAACAGACATAAACGGTAAAACCTTCTCTGCAATTTCAAATATAAAATTCAACGTTATGCAAATGAGAACCGGCTTTACATATATTCTCCGGGCAAAATCAACAAAGGAACGATTGAAATGTTTCTGAATAATATTTGTGTAATAACAGAGACTCAGGATACAGGCGATCATTGTCCCCATGGGTGCCCCGAGAAATCCATTGTAAAGAGTGAGGACAGTGCTGAAGAGGACATTGATAAAGAGAATAAAGAGAGATGCCTTCATTTGATAGTTAGGTTTATTGATTCCTTGTACGGTATGGGAAATCGCACCTGTAGGAATCACTGCATAGTAAGCGACAGCGAGCATCTGCACAACCGGAACAGCTTCTGTGTAACCGTCCCCCATCCATATGAAAATAACCTGAGACGAAGCTTGAAAAAGGAAGAACATAATGGGCGTGGCAATCAGTATTGAAGATTTGGATGCCATAACAAAGAGTTGATATATTTTCTCGTTTTCATTCTTCGCATATAATTCGGACACTGCAGGCATGACCGCAGAGACAATCAAGGATGGGAGTGACCGTGCCATAAAGGTTAAGCGGGCTGCGATCTCATAGAATCCCACAAAAACCGTGTTAAGGATTGCGCCAATTAATATTTTATCGAAGTGCAGGTTAATCATCAGGGCAATATTACTCATATGAATCCGGATTCCAAAACTGAGAAGACGCTTTATGGCTATCCTGCTGCTCTTTCTTCTCGTCCAAATACGTAAGTTGGGAAAAACACGATAGGCGAAGATTATGTTTAGACAACTTGTACAGAGCAAGACAATGAGCTCATTGCACATGAGCCCGACGATACCAAATCCCTTTTCAAGAACGAATAGGGTGCCCAACACTCTTGGGATAGTGGCGATAATGTAAACCTTATTCAGCACATCTAAACGCTGCAAACCGGATAAGACGGCGCTGAAAACACTAAAAATATTTTTCAACAGAAAGGCAGCTAAACCAAGCCAGAAAACTTGCGAGGCTTCCTGGTAATGCTCGGCAGGTATTTGAAGTAGTGTGAAGAGTGGATGAACAAAGAAAACCCCGGAGACAATGATGACCGGAGCAATAAATAGATAGAGAAATAACCCGGCTTTAACCGTATCATTGATACGGTTGTATTTTTTTAACGTGTAATATTCCGAGATATATTTTACAAAGGAGGTTGAAACACCGAAGTCCAATAAACCAAGATATCCGATCAACACACCGATGAGTGCCCAGACACCAAAAAGTTCGACACCGATATGGTAGATGATATAAGGAGTGAGAAAAAAACTGACAAGAATCTGCCATAATCTTCCGGCAACATTGTAGACCGTGTTTGTTACGATTTTATCCGAGAGCCTTCTTGCGCCTGTCATCATCTGCCATCCATTCTCAACCATCTATATTCCGGACAAAAACCCATACGTCGATATAACTTTTAACCCCTGCACCAATGCAATACCTTGTTTTCAAACGGGTCTGCTCAAATCCATTAATAACTGAAGCGGATACGGGATATTGGTGATTCTTCCATCAAACGTTTTTGTTCATTCAATCAACCATCTATCCTTGCTTCGTTGGGGTGCTCAGTTGACGGCAAGACAGGATTATTCTGGATCAACGGAATAGCCATGACGATTGCAAGCAGGAACAAGAAGGGTTCCATAATTCTAACAATGATAAACGTGTTCGCACCTATCGCGTGTATGAACATAGCTGAACAACCTGCGAGCATCCCGAGAGACAGACCTTTATAATATGGCTTAACGCAACGCTGATAGATTGAGAGGACTCCTCTAATGATCGTAAACATCAAATAGAATAATACGGCAATCCCTATGAGACCGAGTTCCACCAGTGTCCTGAAATACTGTCCATCGATAAATCCGTAACCCGTAATCCCGTATCCAAAAACCGGATGTTTCACAAAATCTTTGAGACATGTCCCCCAGCTCGTCACGCGATCAGAAGAAGAAGGATCAAGTGTAACGCCGGCAATTTTGATAGATTTTGTGGGATGGCTTTGAAAGGTATACAAGACACGTTCTTTTGCACTTTGTGGAGCCAGGATGATGGTCACGACCACTGCAAGAATGGTAAAGTAAATCAAAACAGTCTTTCGATAACTGAAGAATAACAGGGTTCCGACCATCGGGATCATGGCTAACCAGGACGTTCTCGACAAGGTATAGATAAAGGGTATGGAAAAAAACGCAGTGATACCTAAGTAAAAAAATTTTCGTTTCTGAGTGTTTTCTGTGAGAAAGAGGCCAGCAGTGATCGACATCAACAACAACAAATAACCTCCGAGGGTATTCGGTTCTCCGAATTCCCCTTCAAAGGGAGCTGAAACACGAGCACCTGAAGGGATCTGCATCATTCCATAAATGGAGATCAAGACCCCTGTAATGAGGATAGCCCAGATGAAACGACGCACTTGCCGCTCGGTTTGAAGATAATTGACGACCAGAAAATAGACCACAAAATACTCCAGGTATTTCAAGACATAAAAGAAACCACCTAGTGGCCTGACACGGCCAAAGAGAACACCTAAAATCGTTGAAAATGAACAGATAATTGCATAAAGGAGAATAGACTTGTTCAGAGGTGTCTTTCGGAAGATACCCATCTCTTTGAACAAGGCCGTTCTGGCGAGCCAGGACACTCCGATGATGACAAGCAGAACATCATCGACACGTAAAACCACGTCTCTCCCTGCCCCCCCTCCGACCTTGATTTCCGGAGAAAGGAGCATGGAAAAGATAAGGATATAAAGGGCTGCTTCCGTTTTGAGGATAGCGAGGACAAGAATGAAGAATCCCGCTGCAACCTTTAACGCCGTACCTGTCTCAAGCTGGGTCATGAAATGGGCAGTTAGCACTGACACCAAAAGGAGTGACACATAGAAAAGTTGTATCCTCGTCCTGTCAGAGGCAATCATATTGAGCTCACAAGATAGATCAAAAAAGATGAATCAGGAGGCGAACGGTGTCCTGTTAAACGTCCTGGCGGGGTGAAGAGAATGGCGATCATTTATTCTGCCAGAAAATCCCATACAGAATCAATATCACCGCAAGGAACAGAGTAAAAAACTGAAGAAACATGGAAACATTGGCCTTTTTGAGCCTTTCTTTCGCTGCCGTTAGAGACCGCTCAAGTTTTTCCATCCATTCATTCTTTTCCTTCCGATCCTTCCCGGATTCCTCGCCATAATATTTGACTTGGTATTGAGATAAAGGATAATAACCGCTGATCTCGGCCGTGATATCATTGAGAACAATGCCGAGGATCTTGGCACGGACATTCTCAAGGTGAGTCTTTGCACGTTTCAGTGCGTTCCGCGGAATCCTGCCTGCCTGATAGACCAGGACCACACCGTCTACTTTGGGAGCAAGAATCGCCGCATCGGTAACCGGTAAGATAGGCGGACAATCCATGATGATCATGTCATACTCTTTCCGAACCTCATCCATGAAGTCGGCCATGCCTTTCGAACCCACGAGTTCAGCGGGGTTCGGGGGGATTCCGCCACAGGTGATAACATTGAGATTCTCCAACCCTGGCGTCTTCATGATATCATCCATCCGCATCCTGCCCATCATGAGTTCGGTGATATCCTTGACCGCATCCCTCCAAGGGACCTTTCCGAGGATGATATCCGTCAATCCAAGATCTCTTTCGACACCAAAGATCTTATAGATAGAAGGTTTACGAAGGTCGCAATTGACCAGCAAAACCTTGTTCCCCTCCTGTGCCTTGGTAATGGCCAGATTTGCCGCGGTGGTACTTTTCCCTTCTTTAAGTGAGGAACTGGTAAAAAGGAGAATCTGTCCTGTCTTTTTAAGGTCCGTAAACTGAATGTTTGTCCTCAAGGTCCGATAGCTTTCAGCAACCGAAGATTTCGGCTTGAGCTGTGTAATGAGATGAGCGTGATTCCCCAATAGATCTTCAAATCGTGTTTCCTTATCCTCTTCCTTGAGAAGAATTTCTTTGATCTCGCTGATATCGATATGGGGGATCACACCCAGAACAGGAATCTGAAGATATCGCTCAACATCTTCAATCGTCCCGATCGAGGTATCAAGGGTCTCACGGATCAGAGCCACAATCAGGCCCATCATCAGTCCGATAATCAGCCCGACCAAAGTGGAATCCCAGAGTTTATTGTTCACCCGTGCACCACGGTTGGCGATGCTGACAACGGACACCTCATCGGCCTGCTCTTTCTCACGGATCTGGGCCTCCTGGTATTTGGTCTTCAGCAGGGAGAAAAGTTCCTCATTCACCTTCACATCCCGTTTGAGCTGGCTCAACGCGATCTCATATTCAGGTAGATTCTTATTCCGTTCCAGAATGGCCGCAATCTGATTCTCCAGAATCTTTTCGCGTTCCGAGTAGACGGCATATCGGTTCTTCAGTTCCCTGAGCATCTCTCTTTTCACATCACTGATCTTCTCATCCACAGCCTTGACCTGCGGGTGCTCCGTGGTATAATCAATCAGCAGATTATTCCTGCTTAAAATAAGGTCGACCAATTTGCTGTTTAACTGAAAGAGGATTGTGTTGCTGGCTTCGATATAAGGACGCTCCTCAAGCATTTTGTCCAAAGACGGTATAGTACTCCCTTGCAGACGTTTGATCATCATCGAGGTTTCCTGGGTTTTCCTCTTCACCTGCTCACTTTCTGTCTGGACACTCTGAAGTTTATTCAGAGTCAGACTGACTTCGGCATCAAGAGTGATCAACTTGTGTTCTTCTTTGAAACTCCGAAGCTTTGTTTCCGAATCCTCCAACCTCACTTGCGTCTCCACCAACTGCCTTTCAATAAATTCACGAGTTCTTCGTGCTTCATTGGTCTTGGAATAGATATGAAAGGTCTTGTACTCTTCAGCAAGAATGTTGGCGATTCTCTTGGACTTGTCGGCATTATTGGATGAGACAGTAATATTAATAATATTTGTATTCCCCTCCTGCCCTGTCCTGATCATCCCTTGAATCTGTCTCACAGCATTTGAATACCGTTCTGATTCCCGTATCTCTTCAAAGGTCACGTCCTGCGGAATCATTCCGAGCGACTTGCAGACACGGGCCACAACAGGAGTGCTCCGGATCACCTCGGATTCACTGGCAATATTGTCCCAGGAGTTCCAGCTGAAGGTCTCAAGGAAAAGGCCGCCCACGGTCTTGCTCTGCTCGATTTTGACACTGGACGTGGCCTCATAGATGGCCGGCTTGGATAGAGCCCAGATGAAGCTCAAGCACGTGACAAGAATCGCTGCCAGGGCAATCTGCTTTTTCCGTTTTACCAGGATCACCCAATAGTCTCGTATATCGAGTTCGTATTGAGAAGTGTCAATAGCCTTCATATTTTCCTTTCAAGCGATGTCATCTATCCTAACGCTTTGACGGGCCGTCTTTTCATTTATCCTTATTTAATGACTCAAGTACTTTAATCACTGGCTGCATTCTCAAGAGCCTGGTAACTTATCGGGAAGAGGATTAAATCAAGCCCCGGCCTGAGCTGGTTTAAAAAATGAGACACGCTCGCCATCTTGGTTCTCGGTACGTAAACAATGTCTTTGTCATGAAGAGCGAGATTGGCCGAAAGATCTCCATCATTAAAAAATCGCTTAAAATCAACAGGGATCACCTCAGGTTTGGACAAGTCACCGCGGACAACTTGTGTACTATTTTGTACGGCGTCCTTCGTGAAACTTCCGGCCTTAATAATTGCGTCCACGACGCTCATTCCTTCCTGCAGGTCATAGAAACCTGGATTCTTGACCTCTCCCAACACGTAGACTTTGCTGATCCCCTCCGATGTTTCAGGTACAAAAATACTGTCGCCGGGATAGATCGGAATGTCCTGAGAAAGATCGGACTGAAAAATCGCTTTGTAGAGGTTGACTTGCTGGGTGGTTCCATTTGAACGAGTGACCGTCACCTTTTTCAGATTGGCTGTTGGGCGAGGTCCCCCTGCAACAGTGAGCATTTCCATAACCCTTATTTGTTTATTCAGGACATAAACACCGGGCCCAGTGGGCTGCCTCACCAATGAGTTGATCGCACCCATGACCATTACTTTTTGGCTGTGATGTTCCTGGACCAATATATCAACTCTGGGGTGCTTGAAGTAACGGGACAACTTCTCTGTCAGAAGGCTATCCAACTCCGTGGCAGTCAGGCCGCTGACTTGCAGATCGTCCACCATGGAAAACGAAAGGCTTCCGCCAGGCCGGACAAGCACTTCATACTCTTCAGCACTGAACTGTTTCCAGAAGACAACCTTCAGGATATCCCCCGCGCCGATCCGGTATTCGGATATATCTTGTCCCCTTGGAATTCCACTCTCGTGAGCCTGTGCAGCCAAGGGCGACACCCTAGACTCATCCATCCCCGAAAGATGTGTGGCCATCACTGACACCCGGACACCCGGAAGACCTGTCTCCACCAGCGATTCTTCAATCGGTTTGCTGTCAGCAAAACCCGTCACGGTTACCGCAGATGTTACCTCGGGGTGACTCTCACCGAGAATTCCTGCAACCGTCTCTGCCCTGGACTCAGAGAGGGTCATCAGAGACCCCCCTTCTTCTGCTATCTCGCAACTATCAGCATGTCCTTCAATACGGATGCTCTCAATATGGGATTGTTTGAGATGCCCCATCATTTCATTCATCACACTTTGTCCCGCTTCAGTGAGGGTGGTGCTATTCGTTTCAAAAGAAACATCAAAATTTCGAACCGTACGCAATGGTTCACGACTCTCTGAATCCTCAAGTTCATAAGGATTAAGAATGACGTTTTGCACGCCGTCAGGCACATCCCGCCAACCGAGCCAGACGTGTACGCCCTGGCTGAAACTCGCTGCGACAAGATCCCTATTCCCGTCTCCATCAACGTCTGAGGTGGCAAGCCCATAAAAGGCGCCGGAATCAGGGAGACCGCTTTCCATCGCCGACCACCCTCCAAACTTCCCGCCGAGCCAGACATGGACCCCCTGGGAATTCACGGATGTGGCCACAAGATCGACCCGATCGTCCTGATTGAAATCTGTGGCGAGAATATCCCAGTAAAAACCTTCCGTGGCCGGGAAATCGGTCTCCTTCCAGTTCCCTTTATGATTGCCATACCAGACCTTGATCCCATGATAGTATGTGGTCGCCGCAATATCGATCAAGCCGTCGCGGTTCAGGTCTGAGGCCACAATTCCCCAGAAATCTCCCGTGCCGGCGGGAGTTGTATAGGCAGACCAGGCTCCGTCACCGCTTCCCAGAAAGAGATGTATGCCCCCCGGATGCCCCCAGGCGGCCCCCACAATATCCAGGTGACCGTCATTGTTCAGATCCGCGATATCTACATCCCGATAGATCTTTGACGAATCGGGTCCCACCTCTGCATACCAGTTTCCTCTGCCGTCTCCCAGCCATGCCTGGATGCCCCCCTCCAGATCTCCTGAGCTGTTTGCAGCCACAATATCAAGATTTCCATCATGGTTGATGTCCACACACTTGACACTTTCGTAACTGCCAACCTCAATGGGAGAAGTCCCCTGTCTCCAGGAGCCTTCCTTGTCCTGCAACAGGACCATCACACCTTTGCGGCCCTTGTGTCCGCCAATGATCAGATCTTCCTGCCCGTCACCATTCACGTCACCGGTTGCGATGGACCGCACATCACCACCCACAAGGGGAGTCTGGACGCGACGCCATTTTCCCTGGCCATCTCCCTTCCAGATCGTTGCCCCACCGGGGCTACGGGAACCCGCCACAATGTCCGGGAATCCGTCATGGTCAATATCTTTCACTTCCACACACCGATAGTGACCGGTATGGACGGGACCTGTATCACTGGACCAGAAAAAATCGGACCGGGTGGAAAAATTTGACCCGCCATGGGAGCAGCCAAATCCAGACAGCGTGTAAAAGAGCACAATAACCGTTAAAATTCGGCTATTTACCATAAATTCATCTCCGGTAAAAAATATGTTGAAAAATGATAATTGATTGTATTTACACTTAAATTTTATCACACAACCTGTTACAGTCAAGAAAAATGTATCGGTTTTTTGACATTTATACGATTATGTCTGTAGGAGATTTTAAGAATTTTTTTATGTTTTCACAAGATAATATAAAAAAGAGGTAAAATTGCCGACATGCAAGGGTCACAGGGGCTATATTGCAGACAACAGGAGGTATGGCCTCTAATTTCCTTGACAATAAAAGATATTTTTAATAAATTAAAGTAACTTACACGATTTTAGGACCTTGTTTTATGAATGCAAAAAGAACGTTTCAATTAATACTGATTACTCTTATCGTCGTTTTTGCTGTGGATATCGTTCTGAAGATTTTAAACAGCCGTCTCCAGGTGGAAAAGCCACGGGAAAACCAGAATGGGAAAATCCTACCGGGAAACAAGGAGACCAAACCATTATCATCTTTTTCTAAGATTATTGAACGAAACCTGTTCCAGAGAGGTGATCTTACACCGCCTGAAGAGAACGATACCGATGACAATCTGGACCACCCTGTCACGGAACTTAAATTAGTACTTAAGGGAACTGTTGTGGGGAGCAAGGAACGTTCATTTGCCATTATTGAAGACTCAAAGCTAAGGACTCAGAACCTGTACCATCTGAACGACAGCATCACTAGCGGCGTGACCCTGACTACAATCTTTAAGGACAGGGTCGTCATCAACCGGAGCGGCAGTAAGGAACTCCTCATGATGTTTCAGGAAAGTCCGTCTGGAGCGAAAGAAACCACTCCACGGACTCGAGCCGGCACAACGCCTACCAGGACGATTCAGCGTGATGAGATTGAAGAAGCTGTTGGGGACCTGAAATCACTGATGAGAGATGTTCGAATCATTCCCCATTTTACTGCCGGGAAACGGGACGGTTTTACGGTCACCTATGTAAGGCAGGGAAGCCGCATGGAAGAACTGGGTCTTCAAAAGAACGATATTGTCAAAGAGATTAATGGAACCCCTGCAGAAGATTTCAGAAATATCTTTGAAATCTTTAATAAGTACTCCGGTGATGATACATTGGAACTCGGAGTAGAACGGGACAATCAGATCCTGACCATAACCTATACTGTTGAGTAATGGGTGCTTTTTTAAATGCAGGTTTTACCGGGTCATGAAGAACCATTCTTCAGTCCAAGACAAAAGTTGACATTCCTCGAAAGGAGCGGTGGATAATGCCCGAACCCATCAAGCGAAGTCTCTTCTGGATCCTGTTGGTCTCTTTCCTCTTCCTGCCGGCCATCCCGGCGTCGGCACAGCCGGAACCGGAAGATGAGCTGATCACCATGAACTTCGAGGATGCCGATATCCGTATCCTGATCAAGTTTATCAGCGAGCTGGTCCAAAAAAACTTTATCATCGACGAGAAAATCAAAGGAAAGGTGACCATCATCTCACCGGAAAAAATTACTGTGACCGAGGCCTACCGGGTCTTTGAATCCATCCTGGAAGTCAAGGGCTTTACCCTGGTGCCCGCCGGGAAAGTCATCAAGATCGTCCCCAAAGGCGAGGCCAAAACAAGAGGCATTGAAACCGGAACAGGCAAGACCCTCCTCCCCTCAGAACGGGAAGATGAATTCATTACGCGGATCATACGCCTGGAGTATGTCAATGTAGATGAAATGCTGAACCTGGTCCGTCCCCTATTCTCAAAAGACGGCAATATACAATCCTACAAGGCAACCAATACCCTGATCATGACCGAACTGAAGTCGAACCTCTACCGGATTCTGAAAATCATCAATGAACTGGACGTCAAGGGCTACCATGCCGAACTCTATGTCATTCCTCTCCAGTATGCATCCGTCAAAACCGTCAGCGATCATTTGAACAAAATTCTTGAACAGGGAGCCGTGGCTACGGCTAGAAGACAGCCTGCCCGCAGAACGGCCCGGACCCCCGCCACAACGGGAACCGCCACGGTTGCGGGTGTCTCCGCCGCAGCCAAAATCATCTCGGACGAGCGGACCAACTCCCTGATAGTCTTGGCAACCCGGAATGATTATGAGACCATCACCCAACTCGTACAGAAACTGGACGTGGAAGCCCCTGAGGGAAGGGGCCGCGTCAACATCTACTATCTCCAGAATGCTGTGGCCGAGGAGATAGTCTCCGTGCTGAATGAATTTATTTCCGGAATCAAGACCCTGGAACAAACAGAACAGGGTGTACAGAGGACGGTCCGTCTGCCCACCGAGACAGATGTCAAGATCGTCGCCGACAAGGCAACAAATGCCCTGATCATCAGCGCCGATCCCGAAGATTACGAGCAGGTCAGAGAAGTCCTCGAGAAGCTCGACATTCCCCGATCCCAGGTCCTGATTGAGGCTTTGTTCATGGAAGTCCGGGGCACCGACACCCTGAACGTCGGGGTGGAATGGGTTGCCTTTGGAGGCACTGTCGGAACAGATAATTCCATTGACCGGCTCGGATTTGGGACATCCCTCACTGGCGGAGGGGCACTCCCCTCAATCATTGGCGATATCAATGACCGGACTATCCCTTCTGGATCCCTGGGAGCCGGTTTTAGTTTGGGTGTCTTCGGGAACTTCATTGACATTGACGGTCTGGAGTTCCCCTCCATAGGGGCTTTAGTCACTGCGGTGGCCACCCGGTCTGATACGAACATCCTCGCCACACCGCAGATCCTGACCATGGACAACGAAGAGGCGGAGATCATCATCGGGGAGAACCGTCCCTTCGTGACCCAGGCGCGGAGCGACCAGGGAGTGAATGACGTGTTCCAGTCCTTTGACTATCAGGACGTAGGACTCACCCTCAAGGTCACGCCCCACATCAGCCAGAACCGATCCGTCCGCCTCGAAATCTTTCAGGAAATTTCCAGAGTGGATGAACTGGCCACAGAGTCCACCGGCGCCACGGCCCCGGTCACCACCAAACGCTCCGCAGACACTGCGGTCGTTGTCCAGGACGGCCATACCATCGTCATTGCAGGCCTGATTCAAGACGACGTCAACACCACATCGAGAAAGGTTCCCTGCTTGGGTGATCTCCCCTGGTTTGGATATCTCTTTAAATCGGACACGAATTCCACGGGGAAGACAAACCTGATGATCTTTCTGACCCCCCATATTGTGACCAATCCCTCTGAAGCGGCCCAACTGTCTGATAAAAGATTTCAGGACTATAATGAGTTCAAGGTATACGAAACAAGGGATCCGGAACTCGATTTCTACGGACAGCGACTCCAGCTGCAAAGATCCAAACAGCTGGAACGGCATGCCCCGTATCTTCCGATCGAGGACCCCTTTCGCAAACAGGAACCCAAAATAGAGGATCATCAAAAATCCGATCCGGCAATCAACTCCCCGGAAGTGGATTCCCCCGATCAGGATGATGACAAGGATATGGAGAAGGAACCACAATCAAAAATTAATCTTAACGGACCCTCAGAAAAGACCGCTGTGAAAGTGACCGGCGAGGCTTTAGAGGGATCTGGGGCAACGGTACCGGTACAGGAAACAACACATGTTCAATCTTCAGCCATGGCCCCACCTGAAGAACCTGTTGACCAGACGGTTGGGGAGAACCCAAAGAATCTGTCTTTAAACATGGAAGAGACTCAGCCAACAAGAATGAAAACGGATCGCTATTTGGTCCGGACCGGTGTCTATGTTAACCCCGACAATCTAAATAGACAGATAGAGCTTTATAAAAAACAAGGACTCAACCCATATACGTTGACTAAAACAGTGACGAAGAATCAGTATGATCTACACCTGGGCCCATTGGAGAACCTCTCAGATTTTGACCGGATCACGGCTTCCCCTAAGACAGAGGAATTCAACGTCTGGAAGTACAATAAGGGCGGCAATCTATATGCCCTTGTAAATTCATCTCGAGAACAGGAAGTGCTCAAAACCTTTGCAGATCAATGGGAAAGCCAGGGGATTCCTTCGGTCATGAAGAACAGAACCATTCAGAAAGAGATCTATTGGATCATTATGGGTGAGTATGCAACCCGGGAAGAGGCAGAGATGACCAAGCAGACTCTCAAGGATTTAAACATCGACTCCCTCATCATCATCACCCGTTCTTCCGGGGACACCGGAAAAGGCTAGGTATTTTTATCATACTTTTTAAATGTTTATACACTAAATATTAATAAATTACTTAAAGAAATGAAAATAAACAATGAACCCGAAAAAATGAACATTGATATTCCTGAACTTGAGAAGATCCCGGAACCCAAACTGAGCGAAGAGACACTGGAGAAGATCCCCCGGAGCTACCTCAAACGTTTTGTCCTCTTCCCCTTCTGTGAGGATGAAAACGGTATCCGTGTGGCCATATCCGATCCCGCCAACATGGTCCCCTTAGACGACCTGGGGAAACTCCTTCAGAAAAATGTAGAGCCCTACCTGGTGGCTGAGGATCATATCATACAGCAGATCAATCTCTTCTTCGGGAGCGCTACCGATACGGCAGAGAGCGTGATCGATGACCTGTCCGAACAGGCCTATGAGACCATTGCCGAGGAGCTTGTTGAGGTTCAGGACCTGCTGGATGCCGAAACCGAAGCACCGATCATTAAGCTGATCAACCTCATCCTCTATCAGGCCGTAGAGGCCCGTGCCAGCGACATACACATTGAACCTTACGAAAAGGAGATGCTTGTCCGTTACCGCATTGACGGCGTCCTCTATGAAAGACTGCAGCCGCCCAAAAGATTCCAGTCGGCCCTGATCTCCAGGATCAAGATCATGGCGAACCTGAATATCGCAGAGAAACGCCTGCCTCAGGATGGCCGGATCAAGATCAAGATCGCAAACAAAGAGGTGGATATCCGGGTATCGAGCATCCCCACGGCCTTTGGGGAACGTGTGGTGCTGCGACTCCTTGACAAGAACGCCACCATCTACGACCTGGAGGATATCGGCCTTGCAGAACAGAACTACAGACAGATCTCCCGGCTGATCAAAAAGAGTCATGGCATCATCCTGGTCACCGGCCCCACGGGAAGCGGTAAGAGCACAACCCTCTATGCAGCCCTGAACAAAATCAATGCACCGGACCAGAACATTCTGACCATCGAAGATCCCATCGAATATCAGATCAACGGGATTGGCCAGATACATGTGAATCCCAAGATCGATCTGACCTTTGCGAGAGGGCTGCGATCCATACTCCGCCAGGATCCGGATGTGATCATGATCGGGGAGATCCGGGACCTTGAAACAGCTGAGATTGCCATTCAGGCTTCTCTCACGGGGCACTTGGTCTTCTCAACCCTGCATACCAATGACTCCGCGGGCGCCATGACCCGCCTGGTTGACATGGGAATTGAACCCTTCCTGGTCACCTCTTCACTCATCGGAATCCTGGCACAGCGTCTCGTACGAGTGATCTGCCCTCACTGCCGGGTGGGCTATAACCCGGCAATGGCCGAACTGGAAGAACTCGGTCTGGATCCCTCCCAGATAAAAAATCCTGTTTTTTACCACGGGAAGGGATGCGATCACTGTTTTAAAACAGGTTACTATGGGCGGACGGGAATTTATGAAATGCTCCTGGCTTCTGAAAAGGTCACCAAACTGATTCTTCAAAACGCCGATTCCAATCTCATCAAGGCTGCTGCGGTTGAAGAGGGGATGAGTACCCTACGTCAGGACGGGGCCTATAAGGTCCTCAAAGGGATCTCGACCATTGAAGAAGTTCTAAGGGTTACACAAATATGATTCTAGTCCCTTATCTCATCATCGATGCATAATCAACAATGTGTAAGATCTCCGTAATACGAGGGTTACGAAACCAAAGAAAGCGTTCAGGTATCAGCTGTCAGCTTGCACTCGGCTTGCCGGTGCGTTTAGCGAACACTTGATAAAGTGTTTTTTTTTGTTTGAGCTGAATACTGACGGCTGAATGGGACTGTAAGTCAGCACCATATAGGCGTATGGACAACAGAACCGGCTGTTGAAAAGGTATCAGAAAAAAGACAATGCCCGTTTACGAATACAAAGCCCTAGACAAGAGTGGAAAGACCGTCAGCGGGATCATGGACGCCGACTCCTCCCAGGAGGCCAGAGTCAAACTTCGGGAGCGGGAGGTCTATATCACCGAACTCCATGAGACGGCAACGATCCATGAAAAGAAAAAAACGACCAGCCTTACACTCTTTTCACGGATCCGCCCTATCGAAATCTCCATGATGGTCCGGCAGCTTTCCACCTTATTAAACGCCGGCATTCCACTTATCGAGGCCCTTTCAGCCATCATCGACCAGCTTGAAAACAAAGGTCTCAAAAAGATTATCTCCCAGGTTCGGGAATCCGTACGGGAAGGGAGAAGTCTCGGTGATGCCCTATCCCCCCATACCCGGGCCTTCACTCCATTGATGGTCAATATGATCCGCTCTGGAGAAAGCAGCGGGTCTTTAGAGATCGTCCTCCTTCGCCTGGCGGATTTTCTGGAACAGCAGGTCAATACAAAACAGAAGATCCAATCCGCGCTGGTCTACCCGGTCGTCACCATATCGATAGCCATTGCAATTCTTATCTTTCTTTTGATCAAGGTGGTCCCGTCCGTCACAGACATCTTCGCGGACATGGGACAGTCTCTCCCACTTCCTACGGCTGTCCTCATTGCCTTCAGTGATTTCATCAAAACATACTGGTTGCTCTTTATCTTACTATTTGTCTCCGGCTTTTTTGGAATCAAGGCCTACATTAAAACCCCGAAAGGAAGTATCCATTATGACCGCTTAAAACTCAAAATGCCCCTTTTCGGGTCTCTCTTCCGCAAGATTGCGATCTCCAGATTCTCCAGGACACTGGGGACCCTGTTGAAGAATGGTGTCCCGCTCCTCAGCTCCCTGGATATTGTCAGGAATGTGGTGGGAAACAAGATCCTTGAGAGAACCATTGAGGATGCCAGGACTCACATCGGTGAAGGCTCCTCCATTCATGAGCCGCTGAGAAGAAGCGGTGTATTCCCGCCTATTCTCATCCATATGATCAACGTCGGGGAAAAGAGCGGAACCCTCGAGGAGATGCTGAACAAGGTTGCTGACACCACAGACAACGAAATCGACACCACCATCAACACACTGACTGCCTTGCTGGAACCGCTTATGATCCTTGGTCTTGCCGTCGTGGTAGGATTCATTGTATTTTCCATACTGCTCCCCATCTTTGAAATGTCTCAAATGATTAAATAACAATTCAAGGAGGTTTTTTCATGCAAGATGCTAAAGGGTTTACGCTGATCGAATTGCTCGTTGTGATCACTATTTTAGCGACACTGGCCATTGTCGTGGGGCCGAGGCTTTTCGGGAGAACAGAAGAAGCCAGACGGACAGCTGCGATCACCCAGATCCGGAATATCGAAACGGCCCTGGCTCTCTATGAAAGGGATAACGGCTTCTTCCCGACCACCGAACAGGGTCTTCAGGCGCTTGTAGAGAAACCGTCGACTGAGCCGGCCCCTGAAAACTGGCACCAAGGCGGTTACCTTGAAAAAGGGAAAGTCCCTCTTGACCCGTGGAAACAACCATACGTCTATGTCTCTCCCGGCGTCCAAAGTGAAGAGTACGATCTTGAGTCCTACGGCTCGGATAAAATGGACGGCGGCGAGGGTAAATATGCGGACATCGAAAGCTGGGATCTTGAATAACGATAAACTCCTCCGTCTCAGTCTCCGTGACCCGGACAAGGGGTTTACCCTCATTGAACTGATCGTAACCCTCCTGATCATATCGGTGATCCTGGGGTATGCCCTCCCAAGAATCGGGAATCTGGCCTACTCCAGCGACCTGAAACATTCTGTACGACAGCTCAGGGCCATTCTTTCAGTGGCGCGGAGCTTATCGACAAGAGACCGCATTCCAAGACGAGTGGTCTGTGATATCTCGAACAGTGAGATCCGAATAGAACGTGAAATCCGTGAAGAGGGTGAAGACCGTATCATGGTACATTACGAGGAGGAAAATTCGATTCTCATACGAACCTACCGTTTCCCGAAAGGTGTAGAGATCCAGGACGTCATCACAGAAGCCGGCGAAAAGGAGACAGAGGGAGAGGCCTATCTCGGGATCGGAACAAACGGGGTCATTTTCGGAAATACGATCCATATTGCCAAGGGTGAGGAGCAATTCACCCTGACGATCAATCCCTTAACCGGAAGAGTCGCCATTGATGAAGGTTATATTGAAGAATTTAAAGTTGAAGTTCCCGAGGAATTTTAAATCCAGCCAGGGATTTACTCTTCTTGAAGTCCTCGCCGCTGTGGCGATCCTCGGGATTTCACTGGTTACCATCATCGGTCTGCAAATTAACACGATCCGCCTGCAGAAGGTCGCGAACCGAACGACCGTGGCCACGCTCCTGGCTCAGGAGAAGATGAATGAACTGTTGACTGAAATCAGCAGAGAAGAGTCCCCCTCCCTCTATTTTGACGAGGGTGATTTTGAAGAAGGCTTTGAAATTTACCACTGGGAGTATACACTTGCCACGACACCGGCTGATACACTTTACCGAATCGATCTTCTCGTCTACTGGGATCCGGAAGACAAAGAAAGCAACTCTATTACCCTGAACACCTTTGTTGCAGTGGAGGAATCATGAAGGGCCGCTCACCTCAGGAAGGCTTAACCCTGCTTGAGATCCTGGTTGCCATGGCCATCCTCTCGATCATGCTTACCGTGACTTATACCTCTTTTTTTTCAGCATCCAGAACATCCGATCTTCTCCAATCCAATGAAGACACCTACCAGACGGCCCGGTCACTCTTCGAACTGTTTTCCAGGGAACTGCGTGCCCTGAACCTGTACACTTACCAGAACCCTGCTACAGGCGCTCAAGCAATGCTAGGCCTGAAAGGAGTCAATACAGAAGATGACGGCCATCCTGTTGACGCCATCTATTTCTTGACCTCTTCCCACCGAAGGAGAGCGGGCATACCCGGAGAAGGAACCATGGCTGAAATCACCTATTTTTTTGACATCGATTTGATCAATGGAGAAAAACGGCTGATCCGAATTGAAGACCCCACCGTCGATTTTGACTTTCTCAGCGGCGGGAAAACCATCATACTGACGGACCATTTGGACGAAATGGACATCACGTATAAAAAAGAAGAAAGCGATGAATGGCTGGATGAATGGGATATGGATATACAGCAGAAGCTTCCTGTCCAGATCCGGATAGTGCTGTCGTTCCTTAACGACCAGGAGGAGGCAACTTCCTTCAGTACCATCATTCAGCCGAGTCTTCAAAGGTGACACTGTGCCATCTATCCATAGCAAGTCTACCGGAATCTGCAATGAAAGAGGTATCGCCCTGATCCTGGTCCTTCTCGTGATCGGCGCACTCTCCGTGATCATCCTGAACATCAACTATACGACGCGGGTAAATATACATCTCTCAGAAAATTTCAGGGATGAGACCAAGGCCTACTTTCTCGCCCGCGGTGCTGTGGAAGGGGCCATCTACTGGCTGAAAGAGGACGAGTCCAAGTATGACGCCCTCTGTGAAGCGGGTGACCTCACCTGTGAAAACGAATGGTCACTGGACAATCCCGGGATGGAAGTGGGGGACGGTTTTGTAGAACTCAAGATCCGGGATGAGGACGGGAAAATATATATCAATGATACCAAAAATAATCATCTGTTCAACGACAATGCAAATAAGACCAGTCACTCACAGCTTCTATTGAGCTTAAAGGATGGCCTCTACCTGGACGATGACGTTTTCGACTCCATTCAGGACTGGATAGACAAAAATGAAGATGTTTTCGATCAGGGTGCCGAAGAGGACTATTACAGCTCACTGGAACAACCCTATGATATACGAAACGGCCCGCTCCTGGAAATCAGTGAGCTTCTCCTGATCAAGGGAATTGATGACAAGATCTACTTTGGGAAGAACGACGACTATCCCGTGGGATTGAAAGATATCTTCACGGTATACAGCGAAGGGAAGATCAATGTGAACACAGCCCCGGCCAAAGTTCTGACCGCCCTGGGCACCGATATCGACGGAGACGAGATCGCGGACTATCGCCGGGACACCCCGTTTGAAACACTTACAGATTTTACCACCTACATTAAGCAAGGCCAGGGCAGTTTCTATGTGAAAAACCCGGCAAGCCTGCTGGTTGTGAAATCAACCTATTTCTCCGCCTATGTCAAGGTTCAGGTCCATAAAGTCACGAAATTCGTACATGCGGTCTTGAAAAGAGAACAAAAAAGTGGTAAAGTTATTGTCTCTATTGTGTTTTGGCGCGAAGAGTGAGAATAGAATGAACGCGATCCAGGATAGTCAGGCCCGTTCACCGTAGAGAACAGCAAGCCGTTGACATCGACTACTGTCCACGTGTGTCGGTTATGGATCAATCTTTAAGGGTAAGTGAACCATGGCAAGAATCATCACCGGTATCGAAATCAGCAGTCAGAGTATTCACGCCGCGGAGATCTCTGTCCAACGAAAGGTGATTCACATTCACCGCTTCATTGAAGAACTCCTGGATGGAGATACGCTCACACCCGATGCTCTCTCGCTCTTCTGCTCTGAACACAACATCCGGAAAGAATATGTGGTCACATCTGTGCCGGGCGATATGCTGATTACCCGGCACCTCTCTGTCCCATTCGGGGATCGCTCCAAAATCGACAAGGTCATTCCATACGAAGTGGAACCCCTGGTCCCCTTCCCGATCCAGGATCTTGAAATCTGTTATAAAACATTGCTCCAGGAGAAAGGGAGGAGCGACCTCCTTGTCTACGCCCTGCCGAAAAACATTCTGGACCAGAAGTCCGCGCTGTTTGAGGAGGCGGAAATTCCGCTGCACATGATTACGGTCTCCTCTCTTGCATCTGCAAACACTCTGCTCCAGATAGAAAAGATTCAGGCACACGGCACCTTTCTCCACCTTCATATGGCATCAAACTTCAGCATCCTGTCGGTCTATGAAAAGGGTATCCTGATGCACCTGCAGCGGCTCAGCTCTGGTGAAGAATCTTTTCTTGAGACACTCCAATCCATGTCAGACTTGGACCGGAGTGATCTCACAGCACAACTTAAAGTAATCTCACCGAGGGATGCCTCTGAACTTTACGAGACACTTCAGACCCAATCATTTGAATTAACACCCCAAATCCGACAGAGTCTCCAGACCTATCTGATGCGCTCACAGGGTGAGTCTCCCCAGGCAATATACGTTACGGGAACTGCACCAGGGCTTCAACTCCTGCCCCGTATACTTGAGACAGAGTTCTCGATCCATGCAGAGATGCCGGACCCGCTCCCCCACTTCAAGAGCCATCTTGAAGAGGACGCTCTAACATATGGGATCTATGCTCCTTTGGGCATGGCACTCATGCAGGCAGGAAAGGATGCCCTGAACAGTTCATTTAGAAAACAAAAGTTCTCTCTGGTGTCCAGGATCACCGAATCCGGGCAGGAGATTCGTTATGCAGCATTGCTTCTGGTTTTTCTGCTTCTGGCCTTTATCACCGATTTCTTCGTGGGGATCCAGGCCAAGGAGTATCAATTCAGCCAGCTGCAGAAAGAAACCCGACGGATCTTCCAGGAGACCTTTCCAGATGAGAAGAATGTCAAGAATGAGTTAGAACAGATGAAACTCAAGATGAAAGAGATTGAAAAACAGAATGAAATTTTCAAGTCTCTTTTTGGAGAAAAACCCTCCCCACTGGAGATCCTGAACGGGCTCAGCACCAGTATCCCCGCTGAGATTGAATTATCGGTTATGGATCTCACTGTTGATGAAAAATCGATCCGTTTTGTGGGGTGGACAGATTCATTTAACACGGTTAACAAGATTGAACAGGAACTCAAAAAGCAGGAGATATTTGGAGACGTCAAGGTAAGTAATGCAAAGGTCGGGAAGGATAAAAGCGGTGTAAACTTTCAGATAAAAATCACTCTTAGAGAGACATGATCTCCGCCACGGAGATCATGAAACGTTTTGAACTATACAGGGTTCCCCTTTATGTGGTGGCGAGGGTTTCCTCCTTCCACTGGGGATCGTCATCAGGAGGAACCACTTGAAGGCACGTCAAAATGAGAACCATTTCAATCATCAACCAGAAAGGAGGAATCGGAAAGACCACCACAGCGATCAATCTTTCAGCATGTCTGGCAGAGCTGGGTCAGAGGGTTCTTCTCATCGACATGGATTCTCAATCCAATGCAAGCATGGGTCTCAATATTGAACCGGATCAACTGGAGAAAACCGTTTACGACCTTCTGATTGAAGGAAAAACCAGGATCCATGATGTTCGCTGCAAAACAGTCATGAAAAATCTGGATCTTCTTCCGGCTCATATGGACCTGGCCGGATGTGAAGTTCGCCTTGCAGGAAACTCCTCAAGGCCCTATATCTTACGGAACGCCCTCAAGGAGGTTAACAAGGATTACGATTACACCATTATCGATTGCCCTCCGTCTCTCGGTGTCCTAAGCTTGAATGCACTTCTGGCATCAAGCGACATGATCATCCCGACGGAGGCGAAATATTACGCTATCAAAGGACTCGACATGCTGAACAAAATGGTCACCACCATCGATCAGCAGCTTGGACACCGTATCAATCTGATGGGAATCCTGATTACCATGTATGAGAAAAGGACAACCTTACATCGTATTTTTTACAATGAGATCAAAGAGACCTTTGGAGACAAACTCTTTACGACTCTGATCCTGAGGAACATTACATTGAGTGAAGCTGAACTCTATCGGAAACCGATCATAAAATATGCTGCCAATTCTACAGGTGCGGTCAACTACCGCCACCTGGCGATTGAGGTGCTCTTCCATGAATGATGGGCATGTCATAAATTCATCGTCAGGCCGGAGGCAGCCCCGGCCCTGTCAAACAAATGTATAGGGAGAACCCGGGATCTAACGACAAAGATAGAGAAAAGCGATACACGTGATGCGTTATTGACATCAAATAGCGGGGGAGGATTATGCCACCCCTGCCAGGTAAAGAAGCGCCCGGAGCTTTTTTACGAGGTTCTAATGAAAGACAAGAAAGAAGACTCCCTGCGGAAAAAGGCAAAATCAAATCTGGACCCCAAGGGATGGGAGGCCCTCTTAGAAGGCGTTCCAAGGGTGGATGAAGAAAATACTCAAGCTCCGCCTGTACCGGAATCCCATGAACAGCCTCCCCCGTCCAAACAGCATATTTTAAAGGTTACGGACGAGAAAGGCACGAGTACCGAGCAGGTCACATTTGATGACCGCAAACCGGACATTGAAACCCGGGAGCAGCAGGACGTCCTTCCGCAGCAGACACCCCGGGAAAAATCCTCTTTGCAGGCCATGGATACCCCTGACCCGTTAACGTCTGCGGATCGAACACCGGCCGTTCCTGAAGCGGAGACACCGGCTGCCCCCTCCCAAAAAGTTTCCGAGGCGCTGTCTCAGAGTGAGGACATTGCAGAAAAAAAGGATGCTGATCTGACGGTATCTGAACGTCCGGAAAGTGAGGTCGATTCTGACGGCGAGAAAAAGCCCTCACGGATCGTGACCTGGATTTCGAAGCAGCACCAGATCCAACGCCTTGTTCAATTATACCGGAGTCTGAATATCCGTGAGCAAAGGATCATCTTGATTGGGATCGTTTTCTTTTCTTCTTTATTTATCTATACACTCATCCTAGATCCCCTGTTCGAAAAAAACAAGCTCCTAAATTATCAGATTGAGAAAAAAAATCAGGAACTCTCCGAGATGATCCTTCTCCGCTCTTCGGTTGTTCAGGACCAGGATGGTATGGACCGGATCAAATCAGTCATTGATCAGCGTGGCCAGGGATTCTCCGTGTTTGCCTACCTGGAACAGCTTGCCAGCAGGGCCGAGATGAAGGATAAGATCGTTTATATCAAACCCCAGCGAGAGACGCCCGTCGGGCCCTTCCGGGAATCTCTGGCAGAAATCAGGCTGGACAACATCGATCTGGAAGATCTGACCCGGTTTCTTTACGAGATTGATGCGTCCGAAGACCTCCTCTATATCAAAAATCTGAAGATGAAGACTTCTAAATCCGGCAAGGATCAGGGTTCTCTAGAAGCTACCCTCTCTGTGGGGACACTGCTCAAGAAGCGGTGATTGCCAAAGGATATCCTGATCACAGCCAACCGCTTTCTGCTTTCATATCATAATTCGCCTCTCCTACCCAATCCCCAAAGCAAAAACAAACATCTGACCGGTCTGAGATGATGTCAACCAACTGAGTACATGAAGCAGGATTCAGATTTCGTTACGCCATTGATCAATGTATTGTTTGATCTTATTCCAGTCTTCCAGAACCAGTTCTGTCATGTATCCCTTCCTGTTGTGGATGACTGTTCTGAAGTGCGGCTTCTGCATATTATGCAAAATCGTACGTCTGAGCCAGACAGGATCAAAATTATCCGAAACACCCGCTGCAATGCGCCGGTTACGGTGGACAACTGGCGCCACCTCAAAGAGGAAGATCTCTTCAATTTCAGCCGAACTGAACCTGGATTGTGCAAGAACCTTGGCAATATATTTTAAATCATACTCCTTGAGTTCTGTGTCCCGCCACAATTCGGAAATGGCCTCCCAAAGCGGCTGCCGTTCAGCGATCTCCTTGTCATTCAGAGAAAGCCCGATTCCTTTCTCTTTGTCCAGGGACTTGGGAACATAATAAGTTTTTTTTCGTCCGAACAGACTGCCTATCCATCTTAAGAATCTGTTTTTTGACAAGGGTACGTTTCTCCATCCTTTTCTTCACGTTTGCATGAGCAAACCGATGGTTACATGAAACATGACCTTATCTCGTCTTCCAGAACCTGGAGATAAAGCGGCTGATCCAAAACACCGTGTAGATCCCGTAAGCAGACAATAGCATCCACATCACACTTGATGAAATGTTGTTAGAAGTCTTGAGATTGGCTCGCAGGACAAGTTCAAAGATGAAAATCAGCAGCAAAAGTGTGGCATTCCCATACCCGAGCATTTGGCTGCTCATAAAGGAAACTGTTTCTGCCCGCCGTTCAGGTTTGAACCAGTAGTCCCTGTTCGGCAGACTGATCAATGATACAGGGAGACGGTGAAACAGATAGGGCAAGAGAGCAAACACGATAGCGAAGAGAGCGAGCATGCCGAAATAGACCATAAAAAAGACCGGCTTCGACATCCAGCCGTTGGGATGTCCGCTGCCGACAAAATGCGAAGCCAGGTCATTCGGTAGTATTGGATAGTAGTAATAATACTGGATCAATGAGAAAAGAAGCAAAAAAACAAGGACCCAATGCCCCTTTTTCATGATTGTCCCCTCGAATCACTCTGATGTTCCATTCTGTTTTTATGATAGCCATAGAGTGTTAGCCGGCACAACTAAAGAATGGAAAACCGGGCATCATAATCTGGCCCCGCAGTATTTACAATACTCTGCATCCTTATCGTGGCCTTCTGCGCTGCACTCCTGACACGACCGGGTCGTTATCTCCCGATCCCTGACATGAGACATTTCTACGGTGACGATGCCTGTGGGAACCGCAATAATTCCATACCCCAGGATCATGATCATCGACGCCAGGACTTGACCGATGTTTGTATTCGGCGAGATATCGCCATAGCCGACTGTGGTCATGGTAACGATCGCCCAGTAAATACTCCGGGGTATGCTGGTAAAACCATTCCCTTCTCCTTCGATGACATACATGAGCGAACCAAAGAGGATCACCAATGTCAATACTGTAAACAGAAAGACAGCGATTTTTCGCCTGCTCGCCCTTAATGCCTTCATGAGCAGGTTCGCTTCACCAAGATACTTAACCAGTTTCAAAACACGAAACACACGGAGGATGCGGAGAATCCGGATGACAATCAGATATTTTGTCGCCGGAAAGATTAAGCTGAGATAGGTTGGGACAATGGCCAGCAGATCCACCACTCCGAAAAAACTCGTTGCATACTTTATGGGACGGCCCACAGAAATGAGCCTGAGTATATACTCAATGGTAAAGAGTATGGTGAAAAACCATTCGATTCCATATAACACAGTACCGTGCACACGCTGTATAGATCCCACACTATCGAGCATCACAGCAATGACACTGAACACAATACTCCAGATTAAGAGGATATCGAACCTTTTGCCTGCACGGGTGTCCGCCTCAAAGATGACTTCATGTAGGAGTTGGCGTCGTCTGCTGAATGACTGACGAAGAGATTCTTTCATAATCGAACGTTCCTGTCTCAAGTTGTTTCTGTATGCCATCTGCGTCGGGCAAGAAGTATGTTCGGCACATTCTTCACGCCCGGCATGGTCTGAGATCCACCAATACGGCCTGAATGGTCCGGGAGCCATTATATTCATTGTATCGAAGATGATACAGGATATCCAGAGTTGCGCCCTCCTCCAGGGAGTCGTAATGATCTTTCATGTTGAAACCGATGGCATTGAGTTTCCCCCGCCTCCTTTGAATCTGGAACCGGAGGTGGTTCTCTCCAACGATTCTTGGAAACAACATGCGTACACCTTGCGAAAGAAAAGTCGGCTCAGGATTACCAATTCCAAAAGGTTTCATCTTCTCAAGCCCCTGAAGCAGTCTGTCAGAAATGTGGTCCGGATCCAGCAGAACATCTACCCTGACCTTCGGGATCAGGTCCTCCTCATTCAGACGCTGTTCAGCATAATGATTGACCTTTTCCCGGAAAGCCTGGATGCGGTCCCATTCAAGGGTAAGTCCGGCAGCCATGGTATGCCCACCGAATACCTCCAGTTCATCCCGGCACGCTTCCAGGGCACCATAGAGTGAAAATTGTGGAATGCTCCGTCCCGATCCTGTCCCTTTCCCATTTTTTTGGGCAATCATGATGGTGGGTCGGTAATAACGGTCGACAATCCGGGACGCCACGATCCCGATGACACCAGGATGCCAGTTTTCGGAATGCAGGACAAGAACTTTTTCGTCCCCCTTCTTTCGGTCTATCTGTTCCAGTGCCTGGGCTAATATCTCTTTTTCTACCTCCTGCCTCTTCAGGTTCTCCTGATTGAGGGCTGTGGCAATCTCGTACACCTCTTTCTTGTCTTGTGAAACCAGCAGGCGCAAGGCAAGTTCGGCATCTCCGATACGTCCCGCCGCATTGATCCGCGGGGCCAGGATAAAACCGACCTGCCCCGGCGTCACAACAGCTCCGGTTAAACCGGAGAGATCAAGCAGCGCACGGATACCCATATTCCGGCTCTGTGCGATCTCACGCAACCCATGTCTCACCAGGATGCGGTTCTCTCCGATAAGGGGCACCACATCACCAATGGTTCCCAATGCCACAAGGTCAAGGTATTCACGCAGATTGGGAAGCTCGTCGGCCTGTGTATCGTCCTTGTCCCGCAGCCGGGCGCGTACGGCCACCATGAGAATAAAGGCCAGCCCCACTCCTGCAAGAATCGAAAAATGATCCGCAGCTGATGATCCCTGTTCCGCGGAAAGACCTTCGTGCGCCTTAGGATTTACGATATAAGGCGTTTCAGGCAACTGAGCAGGAGGTTGATGATGATCTGTTATGATGACGTCCATGCCCAGGGATCGGGCAAGTGCCACCTCATCGCTTGCTGCAATGCCATTATCTACGGTGATTAAAAGTTCCGCTCCTGATGCGTGGATCTGTTGAACTGTGTCGGCATGAAGGCCGTAACCATGTTTGATCCTGTGAGGGAGGAAACTGAAGACATCCGCACCGAAACGTCTCAAGACCAGTACCATCAAGGATGCAGCGGTCACGCCATCCACGTCATAATCCCCGTAAACACAGACTCGCTCCCTCTTCTCCATGGCCGTCACAATCCGATCAGCAGACTCCATGATACCCGGAACCTGCAGGGGATTCTGGAGATGCTCCAATCCGGATTCAAGAAAGACCCTGCCCTGTTCGCTTGTTCGAACTCCGCGGAGGTACAGGATTCCGGCAACAGTGCGGCCGATGGAAAGGGCTTCGGAGAGCTCCTGAACCGTTTGCTCATTCCATTTTTGAAGATGCCAGTGTTTCCCGGATAAAGAAAGAGTCATGGATACTTAATATTTTCTGTGTTTGATTCATTTATTTTTCAGCATATTATCATAACGTTTGTAGGGTCTCTACTATAAAGGTAGCGGATCACTCATTGCGATCCGAATCCTCCTTTTCATACAATATTTTCTAAGAAACCAGGATGTTAATAATCAGTGAAAGAGATAAATATTGTTAAGATTTATAAGGATTTCCGAAAAAGCTAAACTGTATATTCAAACAGATTGATAATCTTTTTCGAATTTATCTTATCACATTTAATTATGTGTATTATATGTACATTGCAACATCTTTGTCACCGAGTTTTAACTAATTGAATTAATTATCTATTCTTGACTGGGCACTCATGAAGCGGGGCAGAATGTCCCTGATTACAAAAAGCGTTCTTAATTTTGAGAATCTGTTGTCTGTAAAATTCATATTTAAATTCAATAGTTTAAAGATTTTTCATGACAATTTACAAATAGGCACGGTTATTGCTTTTTATATGATTAAAACTTAATGATAAGGAGATACAGCTTATGAGCCAGGAAACAAACAAAATAGCAGTGATTTTATCCTCAAATGATCATACCAAGGTTCAGTTGGCAGGGATGATCTGTTCGGTCGCAGCCGTATCGGGGATCTCGGTGCTCCTTTTTGTATCCATGGGTGCAATCAGGAAATTCAAAAAAGGGATCTCGGAAGATGAAAAGTTTTCCGGTGGCGAATTTTCAGATGTCATGCGAGACAAGGTGCCGCCCTACCTTGATCTTTTCAAGCAGGGGAAGGAATTTGGTGATGTAAAAATCTATGCCTGCCCCATGGCTCTTGAGATCCTCGAATGGACCAAAGATGATCTGGAGGATGATGTTTTTGACGATGTTGCAGGCATGACCAAGTTCCTGGTCGATGCCGATGGACATGAGATGCTTCATTTATAAAGGAGGTAAAGACATGTTAGACGTAAGCGTAAACAAGACTGTTGATGCAAGAGGTGCATTTTGCCCAGGGCCGCTCATGGAACTGATCGGGACCATGAAGATGGAAAACGTTGGTTCCATTATAGAGATTCTTTCTTCGGACCACGGATCTGCCAAGGACATTCCGGAGTGGATTGCCAAGGTCGGTCATGATTATATCGGGACTGAAGAAAAAGAGGGCTACTGGAGTATCGTGGTCAAGAAAGTTAAATAAGTTTTTGAAGATTGAAAAGGATCGAATTCTGAATCGATCTACTTTGCAGTAGGCATTCGATTTTCACAAAAAAACCTCAATATTATGTTACGTGTAAAATGAGGCTATGAGTATGCCCGGGATCAATCTCCCTGGGCGATTCGAAAGACAGGGGAAGTATATATATTCCATAAAGCGGGCCTATCCATACCATACATGGATAGCTTTTTAACAAAAGGGGTGAAAAAATGGGAAAAAGAATTTTAATCTTGGGTGGAGGAACAGGCGGTACAATCGTTGCCAACCTGTTGGCCCGTGGACTCAGAAACGAGTTGAAGCGCGGTGAGATCACTGTAAACATGCTGAGTGATTCAGACAAACATGTTTATCAGCCCGCGTTCCTCTATGTGGCCTTTGGACGGATGCAGGATGAAGAATTTTCAAGGGATCAGCGCAGCCTGCTCGATCCGTTAATAAACTTCTATGTGGACCCTGCCGTCAAGATTGATACTGAAAATCAGGCTGTCACAGGAAAAAGCGGCAAGGAATACACCTATGATTATCTGGTGATCGCCACCGGCTCCAGGATCGTCCCGGAAGAGATCCCCGGTCTCAAAGAAGGGGCTCACTGGTTTTATGATCTACAGGGTGCCAAGAAGCTCCGAAAAGCCCTCAGGGAATTCAAGGGCGGCCGGATCGTGATGGCCGTGGGTGTGCCGCACAAATGTCCGGTGGCTCCGCTGGAAATGACCTTCATGCTGGACGATCTTTTTTCTCAGAACGGCCTCAAAGACAAGTATGAAATATATTATACCTACCCTATTGCCCGCGTCCACTCTCTGGAGCCCGTGGCTCACTGGGCAGTTAAGGCCTTTGAAAGGAGAGGGATCAAATATGAAACCTTCTTCAATATGAAGGAGATTGATCCCGAGAAGAAGCAGATACACAGCGAGGAAGGGACCACCGTAGACTACGATCTCCTGATCGCCGTTCCGCCGCACAAAGGCCAGCCGGTCATAGAAGATTCCGAGCTCGGTGCCGGAGGATGGATTCCTACCAACAAACATTCTCTGAAAATGGAAGGCAAAGAGAATGTCTTTGTAGTCGGAGATACGACAAATATTCCCATCAGCAAGGCCGGATCCACCGCACATTTCGAAGCAGATACCGTCGCCGAAACCCTGATTTGTCTCATTAAAGAAGGATGCCCGGGCCGTGATTACGACGGCAAGGTCTTCTGTTTTGTGGAAACCGGTCTGGAAAAGGGAACCTATGTCTGGTTTAATTACAAGACTCCCCCCAATCCCGGTGAACCTTCACAGATGATCCACTGGTTTAAACTGGCATACAACCGGCTCTACTGGTTAAGTGCAAGGGGTATTCTCTAGGGAGGAATCGGGATGAGCGAGACAAACGGCAATATCAAAAATCTTGTTGAAAAGCTGGAGAGTCCAGAGACATCATCACATCTTCAGGAATTGCTCAGTCAAGCGGGTACCCTGGATGAAGTCACCAAGACGATCCAGGCCTATCAAAACTCCCAGACCGATTCCATGATCGAACGATTGGCCTCGATCATGGAACCCCTGGGCGCCCTCGCCAATGATGTGGCCAAGCCGGAAGTGTTCGATGCACTCAAAAACGGCATAGAGAAGATAACAGAACTCCACAGCAGCGGCGCCCTGGATGCATTGACTCAGATGGCCACCTTCGCCACTGCCGCCAAAAACTCTATGGGAGACAGCGTCATTGAGCGGTCTGCCAGTACCATGGAGTCCCTGGGCACGCTCGCCAATGAAGTGGCAAAACCGGAGGTCTCCGAGGCACTACAGGACGGGATCAAGGCCCTCACCGAACTGCAAAGCAGCGGCGCCCTGGATGCATTAACACAAATGGGCATCTTTGCAACAGCAGCTAAAAACTCCTTAACCGACAGCCTCGTTGAACGCTCATCAGTCACCATGGAAAAACTGATCGAGATGGCCGATGAGGTGGCGAAAGCAGACCTGGTTCGAGTCATGCCGGCCTTACAGGAGTTGATCGATTCCGGAAGCCTTGAGACCTTAACACAGATGGCAACCTTTGTGGGATCAGCCACCCATGCCTTTACAGACAGCATTGTGGAGCGGATGCTCTCCATGTTTGAAAACCTTGTCAGCAGGCTGATGAATCCTCAGATACAGGATCTGGTCGGGGCGATGGTAGAAGGTGCGCACAATACCATGGCGGATATGACGGATGAACCCTACAAGAAAGGGGTCCTGGGTCTGCTCAAAACCGCCCGGGATCCAGAGGTACAAAAGAGCCTTCATTTTGTCATGAACTTTGCCAAAAACTTTCACAAGAGCCTGACTTCCGAAACGGGTCCAACGATGTAACCGTAATAATTTAAAAGATATTTTATTTATCTATAAAGATACGGCTGATTTTTTATGGACCATTGGCCGTATCTTTTTTTTAACCAACATCAGTCAAAATTTTAGTACTTCGCTTGATTTTTGCTTGCAATTAACTTGATTTTGCGTTATTAATTGAGTTCAATACATACTTCAAAGGGGAGAACAGGGATGGAAGAGAACCATAAATCCGGTTTAATGCCGCATGTCAAAGAAAACCCTGCAAGAATAGCCGATGATTACATAGAACTCGGTCAAGAAGACACGGAAGAAGGTATAATTATAGACATTCCTGAGGGAAAAGTCGGAGAATTACGGTGTGCCTTTAAGGCCGGATGTGACTGTATGGGTGTTGTTTACTCACGACCGGACTCGGATAATGTCAATGTGGTGGGGAGCTGTGACCAGGGTACCCAGACCGGCGACAAGGCCAAACACCTATTTCCATCCGGTGTATGGAACCTTTGGGTCTATAACAGGACAAGGTCTCGTTTTGAGAGAATGACAAAGAAGTCTGTGTCTACAGAAAATGGGAAATCCTCTTTTGTGCTCGGCGCCACACACCGTGTCTCACCCACCCAGAAGACCTGCATTGTCTGCGTCATGGATATGGTGCCTAAAAAATAAAAGAAACTTTTAAACCAGGCCCCGGTCATATCCTACGTTTAAAAGAGCTTCCAGAGCACAGTAAAAACCATCCCCATTGCCAGAAGTATTTTCATCAAGGTCCCGGAAAACCTCCCGAGAAAAGCGCCAAAGCCGGATTTCAGTGATTGTGATAGGTCCCGGTTTGCGAACAGCTCATAGATAAAAGCCCCTAAAAATGCTCCAACAAATAATCCGATCAGTGCTCCTACACCAAAGAGGACCGGTGCCATGACCACGGCCCCGATGATCCCTCCCAAAATGGAGACAAACGCGCCCTTCCTGGAAGCGCCGTATCGTTTGGCCCCTTCAAGGCCCATGAGATACTCAAACACCTCTGCAAGAGTTGCCATGACTGCAAGAAGGATCAGAAGGGGGATGCCGATCTTCTGGAATTCAGTGGCCCAGCCATAAACAGCGGATGCCATGAGAATGACCCAAGTGCCGGGAAGGCCGAAAAAGAGAGAAAAAAATCCGAGGATTAAAAAAAGGATCAGGAGAATGAGACCGGTTGTCGCCATGGCGAACAGCTTGCCCTGTACCACTCAATACCGACCTTGTTTTACGCCTTGGCCGGTTTTGCAAACCTCTGAAACAGAACCAGTGTGGGGCTTGCAATAAAGATTGAAGAATAGGTTCCTACCATAATACCCACGATCAGGGCAAAGGAGAAATCATGGATGACTTCCCCGCCGAGAAAGAAGAGGGCAAGGACCACAACAAGTGTGGTGAGTGACGTCAAAAGGGTACGGCCCAGTGTCTGGTTGATACTCTGATTGATGGTCTCTTCATAGGTCTCTTTTTTCTTGAGTTTCATCCGTTCCCGGATCCGGTCAAAGACCACAATGGTATCATTCAGGGAATACCCGACAATAGTCAGAAGGGCTGCGATAATAGGGAGGGTAAACTCCTTATTCAACAGAGAGAAGATTCCAACCGTAATAAAGACATCATGGATCAGAGCCAGGACAGCACCCACGGCAAAACGGAATTCAAAACGGAAGGTAATATAGATGAGGATCCCGATCATGGCAAAAAGAAGTGCCCGAAGGGCCTTGGTCCGGAGATCCTGACCGACCTGCGGGCCCACCACCTCCACACGTTCGACAATAAAGGCCCCTTCGCCAAAGGTCTTACCAAGGGCTTCGGTGATCTTATCCGAAAGATTCTGAAGGTCTTCGCTGGACTTCTCTACCCGTATAATGACCTCCTCAGGGCTCCCGTATTCCTGGATCACACTCTCGCCCAGATCGACCCCTTTGAGTCCCTCCCGGATCTTGCGGATATCGGCGGCATCATTGAATTTAAGCTGGACCAGGGTGCCCCCCGCAAAATCGATACCATAGTTCAATCCTTTATGTAAAACGATCGAACCGATCCCGATCACAATAAGTGCCAGTGAGACCGCGAGAAATATCATCTTCATCTTCAGAAAATCGATGTTGGTATTGGGTTTGATAATTTCCATGTTCCTCTCCGTTTATTGAGATAATACTCAAATACTGATACGCTCTATTTCAGGTTTCTGCAGGACAAAGTCAAAGATCACCCGGGTGACGAAAATGGCTGTAAACATACTGGCAAGAATCCCCAGGCACAGCGTCACGGCAAACCCCTTGACCGGGCCGGTCCCGAACTGGAAGAGTACAAAGGCCGCGATCAGCGTGGTCACGTTTGCATCAAGGATGGTGCTGAACGCCTTGGAGTACCCTCCTTCAACGGAGGCGCGGACGGTCTTCCCCAGGCGTAATTCTTCCCGGATCCGTTCAAAGATGATCACATTGGCGTCCACGGACATACCGATGGTCAGGATAATTCCCGCAATCCCCGGCAGCGTCAGAGAGGCATTAAGGACCGACAGGGCCCCTGCGATCAATAGAATATTTAATATCAGTGCGAAATCCGCCACTACTCCGGCGAGCCTGTAATAAATGACCATGAAGAGAACCACGAAAATCCCGCCGATGATGACCGACTTCAACCCTTTTTCAATGGAATCCCTACCCAGAGAGGGCCCCACGGTCCGGTTTTCCATAATGGACACCGGAGCGGGAAGCGCACCGGCGCGGAGCACAATGGCCAGATCCTTGGCTTCATCAAGACTGAACCTTCCTGTAATCTGTGCTCGGCCGCCGGAAATCCTCTCATTGATCACAGGCGCCGAATAAACCGTATTATCCAGGATAATGGCAAGGCGCTTCTTAACGTACTTACCGGTGATCTGATCAAAAATTTTGGCCCCGCGGCGGTCAAAGGTCATATGCACGTAAGGATTGTTAAACTGATCGTAGCTGACTCGGGCATCGCTGATGGTATCCCCGGTTAAGAGTACCCTCTTTTTCAGAAGAAGGGGGGTTTTTTTGCCTGTCACCGTGTTCTTTTCATAGAGGATCTCGTCGTCCATGGAGATGTCCCCCTGAAGAGCACTGTCCAGACTATTCTCATCGTCCACCAGTTTGAATTCAAGGCGAGCGGTTTTCCCGATCAGGGCGATGGCCCGCTTGGGATCCTTGAGACCGGGCAGCTGAATCAGGATCCGATCCCGCCCCTCTCGCTGAATGGTAGGTTCGGTGACACCAAATTCATCGATACGGTTCCGTATGGTCTCCAGGCTTTGATCGATGGCGGTATTCTTGAGCCGCTGGATCTCCTGGTCCTTCAGGGTCAGGGAGAGCCTGTTCTCACCGGTCCCATCCACGTTCAGGATATTGTATTCCTGCTCGATAAAATTCCGGATATCCTCCACGCCTTTTCGATCAAGGGTCTCTACCTCCAGGGCACCGTCCACCTCGTCCACGAGGATATAGTCAATCCCTTTGTCATCCATGAGTTCCTGTAACTCATCGACCATCCTGTCCAGGGCATAGCCGACAGCCTTCTCAGTCTCGACCCCCAGAATCAGATGCATCCCTCCTTGAAGGTCGAGACCCAGATTGATCTTATGTCCGCTTACAGGAACGAGAAAATAGATCGCCGCCGCGATCATAAAAACAATCAGCCCCACCTTCCATTGTAAACTCTTATCCATTCCTCACCCCTCTCCAATGACACATGGACTATCCCTATAAGAGATTTTATACGACCACATTCATTCATCCTCAATCTGTCATATTTCAGATGATCATTCTGAATAAAAAATCAAATGAGGAATTTATCATATCAGCAAGTAAATTCAAAGAAAAAAATACAAACCGTCAACATTCAGGTATTATGGCGATATCACCTTAAAAATGAGCAGCCATCCTGTTCTCTATGGAAACTCTTCATGATGCCGTCTGTTCCACCTGAAGCTTTCTCGCAATGGCAGCGCGGTCGACCTTGATTTTTGTTTTATCGTCCACTTTAATGGTGACCACGTCAGGAGTGATCGCCTTGATCTCGCCATGCATTCCCCCGGACGTCACCACACGGTCCCCGACCTGCAAAGCGGCCAGCATGGCCTGGTGTTCTTTGGTTTTTTTCGCCTGGGGACGGATCAGCAGAAAATAGAAGATCGCAAACATCAAGGCGATCATCACCATAAAATTAATCCCTCCCCCCTGGGGCTGGGGTGACGCATTTTGTGCATAGGCCAGTGTTGCAAACATAGCATTCTCCTTTTCAGCAATGACGGCTTCGTAAAATGTCCCTTTGCAGCGTTGTGCTGTGTCCTTCGTCACTGCAGCGTAATTATTAGTAAGCCTTACGCCTCAGAACTTGCACTCGAAGCCATAGGAACTTTTTACTTTGCCTGATGAAAGTTTCATTAACTTCTTGGTTTTCTACCTGAAAGTCGAATTCTCCTTTTCATTCTCGTTGGCAAATTCTTTTTCATTGTAAAGGTCGTAAAACTCTTTCCGGAACGCAATGAGACGGTCTTTACGTACAGCCTCTCTGATCTGTGTCATCAACTGCAGATAGAAGTAAAGATTATGGATTGTGTTCAACCGCAGTGCAAAGATCTCCCCGGCCACAAAGAGATGCCTGAGATAGGCCCTTGAAAAATACCGGCATGTGTAGCATCCGCATTCCCGATCGATGGGACCCTTCTCCCCGGTGTGAACGGCATTCTTGATCACCAGCCTGCCATGTTTTGTAAAGAGAAAACCGTTCCTTGCGTTTCTCGTGGGCATCACACAGTCAAAGAGGTCGACTCCGCGAATCACTCCCTCAATCAGGTCTTCAGGTTTTCCCACACCCATGAGATACCTCGGCTTCTCTTGAGGCATATAAGATTCTGATGCCTCCACCATTTCATACATCAAGGGTTTTGTCTCGCCCACACTGAGGCCTCCCATAGCATAGCCGTCAAAACCGATTTCCACGAGCTTCTCAGTACATTCTTTACGAAGATCCGCATACATCCCGCCCTGAATAATCCCGAACAGGGCCTGGTCCGTACGTGTCTTGCTCTTTTTACATCGTTCAGCCCAGCGGAGTGTCATCTCCATGGACTCCCGCGCATACTCCCGTGTCACCGGATAAGGGGTACACTCATCAAAGGCCATGATGATGTCCGCACCCAGTGCCTCCTGTATCTCTATAGCAAGTTCAGGGGTAATATGATGACTGGAACCATCAATATGGGACTGAAAGGTCACGCCCTCTTCACGGATCTTCCTGAGTTCGCTGTGACTGAAGACCTGGAACCCGCCGCTGTCCGTAAGGATAGGACCGTTCCAATGCATGAGGGCATGAAGCCCTCCTAACTCACGGATCAGGACATGCCCCGGGCGTAGATAAAGGTGATAGGTATTGGCCAGTACAATCTCACCGCCAACCTCGAGGACTTCCTCAGGGCTCAATGTCTTGACCGCAGCCTGGGTCCCTACAGGCATAAACGCAGGAGTCTGAACCTCTCCGTGGGGTGTGATCATCCTGCCAACACGGGCCCTGGTTTCTGATTCTTTGTGCAGAAGTTCAAATGAAAAACTCAAAATAACTTCCCAATTTGAAAGTTAGAAGTACCTAAAGTTAGAAGTACCTAAAATAAAAAGTGCCTAAAGTTTAAATGATACGGCATCTCATTTAATATGTTTATTTCCAACAGATGTAAAAATTGCAAGCAATTCACTACATTCTTCATATTCGGATTTTATTTTTTCCCAGGATAACCATTTAATCTCTGCAATGACTTCTATCCAGTATTGCGTTTCACTGGCTTCGCCTTCACATATTTTAATCTTGTTTCTGAAATCTGCTCTACTTCTAGCCCGACTGGCTTCTCTGTAATTTGCACCAATAGAAGTACCTGATTTTGTGATTTGATTTCTTATAACTCTGCTCTCTGGAGAAACCGGTAACATCTTGGATAATTGAATTATTCTCACAGCAAATTCCCGGCTTCGTCTTTCAAGCTCTTTGGAGAATTCTTTATTGTTCACAATTTTAGCTCACTTTAGTCACTTCAAACTTTAGTCACTTCAAACTTTAGTCACTTTAAACTTTAGTCACTTTAAACTTTACTGAATAAACATAGCATCCCCATACGAATAGAATCGATACTCCATCTCCCGGGCCTCCTGATAGGCACGGTCCACCGCCTCTTTTCCCGCAAACGCGGAGACCAGCATCAAGAGGGTGGAACGGGGAAGATGAAAGTTGGTGATCAGGGCCTGGATCACTCTGAACTTGTACCCAGGATAGATAAACAGATCCGTGCTTCCCGAATGGCGTGTGAGATATCCATTCTGATCCACAGCCGACTCCAGAGCCCGGGTACTGGTGGTCCCCACGGCAATGATTCTCGACCCATCACGGATCGCACCATTGATGGTCCGGGCTGCATTTTCATCGATAGAATAGTATTCTTCGTCCATCTTATGTTCTTCAATCGTCTCGACGGTCACGGGCTTAAAGGTCCCGTATCCCACATGAAGGGTCAGCGTTACAATTCTCACACCCTTCTTCCGGATTTTCTGTAAGAGGCTTTCCGTAAAATGAAGTCCCGCAGTCGGTGCGGCCACGGCCCCGGGATCTCTTGCATAGACGGTCTGGTAACGTTCCCTGTCCAGTTGGATAGGCTTTTGACCACCG
>CAJICE010000082.1_pt1 | contig 93676 bp, 92 predicted proteins | sample 9199531 | NCBI WGS metagenome assembly CAJICE01 (sample SAMEA7708327, study PRJEB35096) | sediment metagenome | biome: marine neritic benthic zone biome [ENVO:01000025]; feature: sediment [ENVO:00002007]; material: shallow marine sediment [ENVO:03000034] sea grass bed [ENVO_01000059] ... | reverse complement strand
TCCACACCGCCGCCGCCGAACAGGAACGGCGGGTTGGCGAACCGGCCGTTGTAGTCGGCGACACCGTCGGGTATCAAGGGCAGGTCAGGATCGTGCCCCGGCATGTATTGGACGCGATCGTCAGAGCTGTCCGCGACATCGATCAGGCTGGGCATGATAATCGCGTTCTGGACCATCCCACCGATCCCGCCAATCCCCAGGGTAGGCGGCTTAGTGCTGTGTTTCACGATTGTGTGGCACTCGTTACAGCTCTGGGCGTCCAGACCGTTGACCCGGAGCAATGTGCCGTTGCCCTGCAGGGTCGGCCGATGACCGAAGGCGAGGGGATCTTCGTTCCATTCACCCAGGTCGAACGGCCCGTCCCCGTAGCCTTTGGGTACGGTGAAGGGAGTGGTAAAGACCAGAAGGCCTTCTAGTCGGATTGAGTCAAGCGGGCCTCCCGATAGCGCCGAGACGGCCTCGTCATGGGTGATCGAAATCACCGCGTTGGCTTGCTCTACACCCCCCAGCGCGCCCACATAAAAGCAGACCGCCACTGAGAATACTATGAGAAAAAGTTTCTTCTTCATCATCTTGTGCTCCTTTTCCTTAGATTATAAGAATTTGTGTTTGATCTCCTGGCAGATTCACCTCCTTTCGTCTTAGGAATACGGTTCAGCCATTTCACCTCCTTTGCGATAGCTTTTTATTCCAATTAAACCGGAATTGGACCCCTTCTCCCTCATTTCTGCGGGCGATCACTAAAAGGCTCTCCCCCTGGGATAATCAATAAATCTAATACGTTTATAATGCATAATTGATGCCACCTTGTGATTTGAATTCAGGCGTCACTGATAACCTATAGATATTATTAAAATATTATTTTTGTGCATGAAATGTTATTCCATCATGTTATATTTGTTTTGTCTGGGATTAAATACAAAATCTTTCGAAGCGAGTATGATTTTTAGTACAATACTTTTATATTTTATCAAAATATCTAAACCTGATTTAAAAAACCCTCTTGGGGTCAGACCTACACATTACACATTTTGAGGAATCTTAGGGGACAGGCAAACTATGCACACTCTATTGGGGTCAGGCTGATGTAGATAATACGAGTTCAAATTGTGAATTGTTGAGACCTGACCCTGGGTAGTTCTCGGCCAAGGGAACTCCCTGGGGTCGCCCATTAAAGGGTTCGTCAAGTAAAAAGACACCTCTCCCGTGAAAAAGATTTTAGTTTTTTCTACCCGTACTTGACTCCCGCATATGCATGATACCGTTATTATGAATTCGCGCCCGTTATTTCTTTTTCTTCGGTTTGGGATCAATGGAAATGATCCGCATCAGTCACCCATTGGGATTAAGGCGTTTGTGTTTTAGGTCATACTCTCAAAACACAGCCCTTGGACATCTATCGTCCCCAGAAAACCTTCGGTACCGTACCGTGTTCAATTGCTGTTATTACGCATCTTATGGTTGTTAACCAACCCCTTGCGGACTCACGGCATGGGCGAACCAAAGAAAACGATCTCAGCATAATCGTGGCGGATACAGCAGCGGCCAATCACATTTCATGGTTTTGCACCAACCCCAGGACCGGTTCACTGCTGTATTCAACTTTATGTTCGAAACAGTTTGCCTGTGACCTTCGGAGGGGACGTTGTTGATTTGTTCACTGAGCCAATTCTCGATATCAGTAAACCTTCCCTCCCCAATTTTAATTAGAGCTGCTTTCAGGAATCAGCTCTCAGCGAAGACTTTGGACACAGTTCAAATTACGATCAACCTCAACAACCTGATCTTTTTTGTAAAAAAATATAATCAAAAATATTACAGTTGTTTTAATGTTTTCAAAATGATATGAAAGGGTGAAATATTCTATAATTTTCAGGCTATCTCTGATTGATTCCAATGACTTACGAATAGGACAGTCTTTAAAAATAAAAAATAATATAATTCAGCATTATCTGTTGTACTCATAAAACCATGAGGGGAGTACTGTGATCTGAACCGCTTATTGTTTCGATAAGAGATTGAAGCGAATGGCGGTTTTTTATTGGAGTCATTCAAAACCAGTTTGCAAACCTTTGTTATTCAATCAGGGTGATATTTATCTCTTGGTGAATACCACGAAGTCTGTAGCAAGGAGGAATTCTATATGACCTTTGATGAGAAACGGAAGTTTACCCGCCATGACTACATCGCCGAGGTCAAGTATCGCAGCAACTGTCCGCCAGAAGAAATGAGCAAAAAAAGGTGTCAGGCCTTGAATCATGAATCATCTATTGACAGTATTATTTGCTCATCTCCTTAATTCACGATTCAAGGCCTGACACCCAGGAGGGTCACTGATTTGTCTTTCAGTTGCACAATTTGGAACTCTCGCATATCATGACCAATTCGGCCGGAGGCTGTTTTATGCGGCCCCCTCTTTGCACTACTCTTAGGGATCAATTGAAAGCAGGTGCTCATGCCCCAGGAAGACCTGTCCAAACTGCGTATCGACAAGACCGAGATGGCGGTCCAGGCCAGAAAATCAAAACGCTCCCTGGTTGTGGTCATCGTCACCATCCTCTTCATTGCGGCTGCCGCCCTCTATTTTTCCGGCCTGTTGACACCCGCCCATAAGGTGGAAGTGACCAATGTCTCGCTGCTCTTCCCCTCGCAAACCTTTACGCTCCTCAACGCCAGCGGCTACGTGGTGGCCCAGCGCAAGGCCGCCGTGGCCTCCAAGGTCACGGGACGGTTGGTGGAGCTCACGGTCGAGGAAGGGAACCGGGTGCAGGCCGGGGAGGTGATCGCCCGGCTAGAGAGCGAGGATGCATTGGCGGCCCGGGAGCAGGCTGAGGCCAACGTTCGGGTGGCCCGCTTCAACGTGGGCCGGGCCCGGGCGGAACTCACAGAGGCCAACCTGGCCTTGAACCGGATCAAAGGGCTCATCCCCGAGGGATTTGCCTCTCAGCAGGATCTCGACGTAGCCGAGGCGCGCTACCGCATCGCCGTGGCCGCCGCGGCCGGGGCGGAAGCCGCCAAAAAAGCGAGCGATGCGGCCCTCAAGGTCGCCGAGGTCTCCCTGGACTACACCAACATCCGGGCACCCTTTAATGCCGTGGTCCTCACCAAAAACGCCGACATCGGCGACATCGTGACTCCCATCGGGGCCGCTGCTGATGCCAAGGCCGCCGTGGTCAGCATCGCCGACATGGAGTCCCTCCAGGTGGAGGTGGACGTCTCCGAATCGAACCTGGAGTCGGTCCAGGTCGGCCAGCCCTGCGAGATTCAGCTTGACGCCATGGGGGAATCCCGCTTCCCCGGTACCGTGCACATGATCGTCCCCACTGCCGACAGGAGCAAGGCCACCGTCCTGGTGAAGGTCCGCTTCGAGAAACTCGATCCCCGGATCCTGCCGGAGATGAGCGCCAAGGTCGCCTTTCTCGAAAGAGAAGTCGCCCCCGAGGAGGCGCGCCCCCGCATCGCGGTCCGGCCCGCGGCGGTGGTTCAGCGGAAAGGCCAGTCGGTGGTCTTCCGGGTCCAAGAGGACCGGGTAGCCCAGACGCCGGTCATTGCGGGGGATGCCTTGGGGGACATGGTGGAAATCGTGAGCGGCATTGCGGCCGGCGAGCAGGTCGTGGTGGCGCCGCCGGAGAAACTCAAGGACGGCGACCGGATCAAGGTAGCGGAAAAATAGATGGAACCCAAGCGCCCCATTGTTGAGATCGAAAACCTGTTCAAATCGTACCGGCGGGACTCCCAGATCATCCCTGTCCTCCAGGAGATCACCTTCGACATCGCCGAAGGGGAGTTTCTCGCCCTCATGGGACCCTCGGGCTCGGGCAAGACGACCCTGCTCAATTTGATTGCCGGCTTCGACAAGCCCGACTCGGGGCTGCTCCAGGTCGGCGGCATCGAAATCTCCGGACTCTCGGAGAGCCAGCTCGCCCGGTGGCGCGCCTCCCACGTGGGGTTCATCTTCCAGTTCTACAACCTGCTGCCCGTGCTCACCGCCTTCGAGAACGTAGAGCTGCCGTTGATCCTCACGCCCCTTACCCGGGCCCAGAGACGGGAGCACGTGGAGACGGCCCTCAACCTGGTGAACCTCGCCGACCGGATGGAGCATTACCCCGGCCAGCTCTCCGGCGGGCAGCAGCAGCGGGTCGCCATCGCCAGGGCCGTGGTCACCGACCCTACCATCCTCGTGGCCGACGAACCCACGGGCGACCTCGACCTGGTTTCGGCGCAGGAGATTCTGGACCTGATGGACCGGCTCAACCGGGATCTGGGAAAGACCATCATCATGGTGACCCACGATCCCCGGGCCGCAGCCAAGGCCCGCATTGTGCACCACCTCGAAAAAGGGATCCTCGAGCATGTTTCTGCTGAAACTCCTCTTTAAGAACGCCTTTCGCCACAAGCTGCGCACGGGACTGACCATCCTCAGCATCACCATTGCGCTCATCGCCTTCGGGCTGCTCCGCACCGTGATCAGCGCCTGGTACGCAGGGGTGGAGGCCTCCGCCGCCGATCGCCTCGTCACCCGGAATGCCATCTCCCTGATCTTTTCGCTCCCCATGGCCTATAAAGAGAAAATCCGTCAGATCGAAGGGGTCCGGAACATCTCCTACGGCAATTGGTTCGGCGGAATCTATATCGACGAGAAGAACTTCTTCGCCAACTTCGCCGTGGAGCCCAGGAGCTACCTCGAGCTCTACCCCGAGTTCAGGGTCCCCGACGATCAGAAGGCCGCGGTGCTCCGGGACCGCAAGGCCTGCATCGCCGGGCGCAAGCTCGCCGAACGGTTCGGCTGGCAGCTGGGGGACCTCATCACCCTGCGGGGGACCATCTTCCCGGGCAACTGGGAATTTGTGCTGCGGGGCATCTACCAAGGACGGGACGAGAGCACCGACGAGTCCCAGTTCTTCTTTAACTGGGACTACCTCAACGAAACCCTCAAGAAGACCGCGCCGCGAAGAGCCGACAAGGTGGGCTTCTACATGATCCAGGTGGAAAACCCGGCGCTGGCCACCGAGGTCTCCCACACCGTGGACCGGATGTTCGACAACTCCCTGGCCGAGACCCTTACCGAAACGGAGAAAGCCTTTCAGCTGAGCTTCATCCAGATGAGCGAGGCGCTCCTTGTCATCATCCAGCTCGTGTCCCTGGTGGTCATCGTCATCATCATGGCCGTGGTGGCCAACACCATGTCCATGACCGTGCGGGAGCGGACCTCCGAGTACGCCGTCTTCAAGACCCTCGGCTTCGGCGCCTTTCGCATCGCCGGGCTGATCTTCGGAGAGTCCCTAACCATCACCATGATGGGGTGTGCCGCGGGCATTGCGCTCACTTTCCCCGTGACCCGGATCTTTGCCGAGACCATGGGCGATTTCTTCCCCGTCTTTCGCATCGAACCCCAGATCTTTGTCAACTACGTGGCCGCGTCCCTTGTCGTCGGGACCGTGGCCGCCCTCATCCCGACGTGGCGGGCCGTCCGGCTCACCATCGCCGAGGGGCTGGGGAGACTCGAATAGATGAAGATCCCCTTTTCCTACAGCCTGCGCAACCTCTGGACCCGGCGGCTTACCACCGTCCTCACCGCCTCGGGCATGGCCCTGGTGGTCTTCGTCTTCGCAGCCATCCTCATGCTCGCCGAAGGGCTGGAGCAGACCCTGGTAGAAACCGGTTCCTATGAGAACGTGGTGGTCATCCGCAAGGGGGCGGAAACGGAAGTACAGAGCGGGGTCGAACGGCTCCAGGCCGCCATCGCCGAAACCCAGCCCGAAGTCGCCCTTGGAGAAAAGGGCAAGCGCCTTCTGGCCAAGGAGATCGTGATCCTCATCAGCCTGCCCAAACGGGGGACCACCAAACGCTCCAACGTGGTCATCCGGGGGATCGGGGAAGAATCCCTGGGGCTTCGTCCCCAGGTGCAGCTTGAGAAAGGAAGGCTCCCGCGGCCCGGCTCCTCCGAGATCATCGCCGGCCGGCGGATCGCCCAGCGCTTCGAGGGGGGCGGCCTGGGCGAGCAACTCCGCTTCGCCATGCGGGACTGGATCGTCGTCGGCGTCTTCGACGCCGGGAACACCGGCTTCAACTCCGAAATTTGGGGCGATGCCGACCAGCTCATGCAGGCCTTCCGGCGGCCCGTCTACTCGTCAGTGATCTTCAAACTTCGGGATGCCGAAGACTTCGAGGCCCTCAAAACACGGATCGAAAGCGACCCTCGCCTCACCGTGGAAGTCAAACGGGAGAACCAGTACTACAAAGACCAGTCCCAGGCCCTGGCCAAGTTTCTCCGCATCCTCGGGCTGTCGCTTACCATCATCTTCTCTCTGGGTGCCATTATCGGCGCCATGATCACCATGTACGCTGCCGTGGCCAACCGGACCCAGGAGATCGGAACCCTCCGGGCCTTAGGCTTTCGCCGCGGCAGCATCCTCATCGCCTTTCTCATGGAGGCGTTGCTCTTAGGCTTCATCGGCGGCTGCCTCGGGCTCGTGCTAGCGTCTTTCCTCCAGGCCTTCACCATCTCCACCACCAACTTCCAGACCTTCGCCGAGCTGGCCTTCTCGTTCTCCATCACCGGGGAGATCATTTATAAAGGGCTGCTCTTCTCCTTGGTTATGGGCTTTGTGGGTGGGGTGCTGCCTGCCGCACGGGCGGCGAGGATGAACGTGCTGGACGCCCTGCGCGCGACGTAGTTCCTGAAGGGACAACCCCAGGGTCAGGTCTCAACAATCAACAAAATAAGGAAGGTATATGGCACGTCCATTGCGAATAGGAAACCCTCACGGGGTCGCATCTTAAATATTAAGTTTAGTAAGTTTGAACCATCTGGGGTCACATCTTCATATATCATTTCGCTTGCTTAGGCTTTGTTCTAAGTGATAAGTGAAGATATGACCCCAATAGGTACTCCTTTTCTCCATCGGAACTCCTCGGCTAATCTTAAAAGGGACCTGATCCCTTTTATATGTATAGTTTAATGGTAAATGCCCCCTCTTGGGGGCAGCCCTTGACATTGGACAGATAATACGGAAAAGGGGACGGTTCTATTTTTTCGGGTCTTGGCGCTCCTAAAATAGAACCGTCCTCTTTCTTCACGCGGCCGCAAAGCCGATCAGTTTGACGAGGAGCCAGAGCACGAAGATCGGTATGAGGATGGTCTGTAACAGAAAAATCACTGTCAGGCTGACAGTATGTTCGAAAAAGTAGACCGTCACGGCCTTGATGCGGTCGATCTTTGAGCCAACCGCCGCGGTGTTCTTCATCCATTTCTTGGCTGTGGCGATGAGGCCCTCTTCGCCTTCCTGGGGAAGAGGGGATAGCTCACTCGCCTCGCCCGGTTCTTCATTCCCGGCTTCGTCGCCTACCGTGCCCTGAACGCCCTCAGTCTTGTCTCCCAGCACGTCTTTTGCTTCCGCCACGGCACCGGCGGCTGCGTATTTGCTGTCCAGAAACCGGTTATAAACCGATTGATTCACCACGTAGGCAACAGGGATAAAGAACCGGACCACCAGGGCGAAAAGGACCAGCTTCAACCCGAGGCCCCGCAGGTCGATCTTCATATATTTTGGGAGCCAGATGCCGAGGAGGATGACGAGCATGGCAATGGATAAGAGGATCACCGTTCCGAGCCAGGGAGCCATCTCTATCAGAATTTTCTGGACCCCGATGGAGGCTAGACTGAGGAGCATGATCCACGAGAGACGCTCCACGGCATCGTTCACCGGGTCTAGCGCCTGGCCCGGGTGCAGGGAGGCCGCGACCACCCCCACCTCCACACTCTGAAGGAGGGAGACGCCCGCATTGATCCCCCTCGCCGCCAGGTAGATAAATCCGGCCCGCTTGGCCGTCTCGAGAAGATATTGATTGGCCTTGTGCTCCCAGCCATTGACAAAGGAGCTGTCAATCGCCCGGTTGACCACCGATGACGCCGCCAGGATCCCGACCAGGACCACCAAGGTGCTGATGAGCGCCTTCTTCTGGGTGCTGTTCAAATTCAATCTTTTCATCTCTGCTCCCTCCTTCGATATTCTACGCCCTTCGCCCACTGTTTCTTCACTTCATGCTGCCTTCTGCCCATTGGTCCAGCTTTCAAGCCCTGTCATCGTACCAACCCCTTCGGAACCCTGTCAACGATGATCTGAAAAACAGGGACACATCCCATTCTTATGAGAAGATGGGGACCCCATCAGGGTCAGTCTCGCTTCTCTCTCGGGGGTCGAACCACAGTAACTATTTGTATCTAAATGTTTTTTCCTAAATAACAGCCCCTTTTTTAGCCTTAGACCGCTCATTTTGCCCATGAAATTGAAAGGCTAAGAATTCGGGAACTCTCTGGGATCACATCTTCATATATCATTTTGATTTCAGTTGGAACCTGCGGACGGTTCTTGTTAGATGAAGAAAAATGAAGCAGATGAAGTAATTGAAAGGATCTCCTGAGGGGACCCCATTAGACACGATATCTCTAACGGGGCAAGCGTTGTTGATTTGTTCATTCGCCATCCACCCCAGGGAAAAAATGAATAAGAAACAAAAAAAGTAACATAAAGGGGACAGAGTAGTTGGCTGAAAAAGTAATGTCTTATCTTTGATTATTTAGATCTTTCAAAACCTTGTCATACTTACAGATAAAGCTCCAACTCTTCGCTCTTTGCCCAGGAAACACAGGTGCAAATTTTGGATACACGTTGCTCTTTGGTCAGACACACATCACGGTGGTCAGGTTCCCCAGACAGGACTTGGATCACGCAAGATTCACATTCTCCACGGCGACATTCGTATGGGGCAAAAACACCATGTTCCAATATGGCATCAAGAATCGTCTGGCCGGGATCAACCTTCATCTCCATTCCGGAGAGAGCCAGTTTCACTTTCACGGGTTTGTCCGTATCTTTCACACTGGCTCCAAAGCTCTCATAGTGGACTTGTTCAGAGGGGAAACCGTGTCGGGATGCCTTGGTCTTGAAGGCTTCAATCATCGGGCGCGGGCCGCATACATAAAAATGGGTTTCGGCACGTTGCTCTGCAATCAAAGTTTCCAGATCAAGGTTTGACCGGCCATTTCCATTGTCGGTATAAAAGAGTATTCGCTCACCACCTGTCTGTAAAAGCCTTTCTTTATAGGCAAAGCGTTCATCACTGCGGGCGGCATAATGCAGTTGATAAGGTGTGTCCGTGCCAGAGAGCGTATCGATCATCGGGACAAAGGGGGTAACCCCGATTCCTCCGGCAATCATAATGTGGTGTGGTGCATCCTGTGACAATCCGAACTCTTGAAACGGCCCCATAATCTCAATCATATCACTTTCTTTGATCTGCTCATGCAGATATTTAGAGCCCCCCATACTGTTGGGAACGCGCAATACAGCAATGCTGTATCGACTTAAATCCGCAGGATTGGATGTTATGGAGTAACGGCGGATATATTTTTTGCTCTCTCCCTGCAGAGTTATTTCAATATGCGCACCGGCAGCAAAAGCGGGAAGATCATCACCATCAGGATGCACTATTATAAATTCTTTGATGTCCTGTGCCACGTCATTTATCGTTTTTATCTGCAATTGCATAGGATTAAATGGTGAAAAATCGACAAATTCCCATGCATACTGATGTGCCAGGGGGCTTGATGTCCATTTGCGTACTGTAAAGTTCCACCAACGGTTTGTGCCACCTGTTTTACCGGTATTATCAGCACTATTAAGATCCAGTGTGACATCTCCAGTCAGATGGAATTGCCTGTTCTTCTCAAAATCTAAAAACAGCAGACCGCCTTTTGGGTTCATGTGAAAATTACCAAAAGTATTGAACATGCTGTTGCCGGGATAATCCGGAATACGCAAGGTTTGATCGTCAACTATTTGTACAAAACCTGCTGTCCCGCCACGATGGGATGCATCACAATGGCGGTTGTCATCGGCACTACCCACAAACAGCGTGTCAGCCTTTTCAAGGATCGCCTTTACCACACTGTCTAAAAACGTGCCCGTTTCCGTTTCAACCTCACTGACTGCTTTTGTGTCTTTCACGTTGATATTACGGCGTTGAATGTATTTGGGGCAATTGGGATAGACTTGATCAACGGCCAGCGTCATGGAATCATCAGTCAGATTCTGTATCTTACCATTAACCCGCAGACGGAGGCGTGTGGCGAGTTCAATGAACAAGCCACCAACAGGGGAATCCTCAGCCAAAGCTTTAAAGAACGGATCATGTTCTCGTTGCTTCGGAGAAGCTAAACTTAGCCCGACTGCCTTGCGATCTTCCCTGGCCTTGGCAAAACCCGGCTTACCCGTCACCATACTAATCCAGATATCGCCCTGATCATCTATCGTGCTGAGAACAATGAAATTTTGCTGCGCTACAAAAGGGATGGCACCCCCCGGAATGGTATCAGAGACCATGCCCGCATTCATCATAGCCAGATTGCGTTCCCCAGTCAGCTCTTGAACTTCAATTTCTCCCTTATGATAACGTTCTTTCATGGTCACGCCCTCCCCTTTTCTGAGTGCCCAGATCCCAACAAAACCTGCTCTATTTTTGACAAGGCATCTTTAAAGGGTTTTGTTGTGCTTGTTCCTCTGGCCAAAATCAGCCCCCCTTGTAACAGGATTAGAGCATGTGTCGCTCTGTCTTGAGCATCTTTTTTGTTGAGACTGTTTTTTTCTACAACTTGAGCTATGGTTTTGATCAGAGTTTTGAAAGCGTTTTTGATAGAGATAGAGAAAGGTCCTTTTTCCGAAATTGAGTGTGAAAGCATATTCAGCAAACATGATTCCTTGCCACCCTGATAGAGCTGATCAAGTTTTATCACAAGAAAGCGAACTTTATCTTCTGTGGACATCGTACCACCATCATCCTGTAAAGGGGTGACAATATTCTCGCTAATCCACATGTTCATATATTTCATAATTTTCTGAGCCATCTCTTTTTTGCCACCCGGGAAACGATGATAGAGGCTGGCTTTTTGCAGACCCGATGCTTTTGCCAATATGTTCATGGTTGCACCTTCGTAGCCATAGTCTTTAAAAACCTTGGCCAGTCTTTCAATCAACACCACATCACTGATATTTGAAGTTCTTGCCATGATGTACTCCTTATCTATTGCTGAACATTCGATCTGAAAATCTCTGTAAACTCCTTTTCTCAAACAAATTTGAAAACGCTTGCTTGACTTTCAAGTTTAGTGCTGCTATATATAATATACCGAACGTTCGGTAATTGCAACCCCCAAAAAGGGGATATCTTATATTATTTAAGAAAAGGAGAAAGACCATGACTAATACAATTATAGCAATCTTTTCAGATCCAAAATCCGGTAGTGAAGAAGCACTTGGCCGTGTTTTCAACGCTTTGGTTCTGGCCCTCGAACTCAAAGAAAAAGGAGAGCCGTTTGAAGTAATTTTCCAAGGTGCTGGCTCACGCTGGCCTGCGGAACTTGCCAAGACAGACCATCCCGCCAATGCTTTATATGAAGCGGTGAAAGATAGTATTGCCGGTGTAAGTGGCGGGTGTGCAGATGTCTTTGGAGCCACAGAAAGTGTGAAAAATGACACCCCTCATAAATTAATTAGAGATGTCGCTATTCCAGGAACCGATGGCATGATTGATATGGCTAAGCACTTGATCAATGGTGATCGTTTTATCACATTTTAGCAATTCTATAAAACAAGGCACTCAGTGATTTATAAGGTTTTTCCGCTGAGTGCCTTGTTTATGTCTACTGCAAAGCCGGAACCCTTGGGGGACGTCCATAAAATTATAAGTTTCTCCCTTTTTCTCGATGACAATTTTATAATTTTAGGATAAACTATTTCGGGGTCGCATCTTAAATATTAAGTTTAGTAAGTATATAGATAATAAATCTACCAGAATACTTAAAATTTAAAATGCGACCCCAAGTGGGGTCTCCTTTTTTTTCACCGGGCCACGTGAAAGCCTCGCGCTGAAAGCTCCGACAGCCAGCGCAGGGGGTAATCGACATCGACGGTGGCTTTTTTGTTCCCCTGTCGCAGAACAATAGACTGCTTCCCCGCGATGTGGGCCACCGTACCGTCATGCCGGGTGATGGTCATGAAAGGTCGGCGCCAGATGTAGACCACCAGACGATCTTCAAAGAGGGCCATGGCGGTCAGTGTGCCGTTGATCCGCCCGGGGCGCCGGACCCAGGCAAAGAGGTTGGTGGCCGTCCGAATGGGCCTTTTGTCCCGGAAGTTGGGGAGTTTCCCGATGAAAGGGAGAACCACCAGGGAGATGATTAAGATGATGACCACGGGAATCCCCATCATCAAGGTAAAGAGTAAATCTTCGCCCTGAGAATACCATTGGATGGCTTTGTTGATCTGCTCTTTACGAATCTGGAATTCCGGTGACACAGAGCGGCCGCCTACGTTCAGGCTATTAATCACTTCATCGAGAATGTCTTTGTAGGTCCGTAGCGTCGATCCCTGAATTGAATTTTCTATCCAGAAGAAGTTGTCGCCGGACGTGAAGAGATAGACGTAGCGCCTGAATTTGCCTTTCTTCTCCAGGAAGAATCGGCCGTTGTCGAAGACAGGAATGGCCGCTTCGTAGGCGGGATTGAGGTAGTGCCTGTATGCGGCGATCTGATCCTCGGCATCCCCCTCGGCAGGTCGGGTGGAGAGGTAGAGTCGACCGTCGGCGAAGATATTCTTGTGCCAGCCGTTTCCCTCGACCAGTGAGCGAGGTCCCGCAGGCACCCGGCATGTAAACCCCTCTCCCTGGAACGCCACCCATTGAACGGGATCGGGCTTGATGGAGGAAAAGATGAACCATAGAAACGCGATGATGCTGCCTAGAATCACGGCCAGTATGCGGATCATTTTCTCCATCGGAACTCCTCGGCTAATCTTAAAAAAGGGACCTGATCCCTTTTATATGTATAGTTTAATGGTAAATGGCATGTGATGCCAAGGAAAAGGGTAAACCTTGGAGGGTCGCATCTTAAATATTATGTTTAAATTGATAATGATCTACCAGAATATTTAATATTTCAGACGCTACCCCGAGTAGGATCCTACGGTTGCGCTGTTGAAAAATAGCGCAATATGTTGTAAATGCGACACACCGAACTGAGCAGCTTTCGCTGCCATAAAACAAAATAAATTATACATATCAAAAGATTAGAGAATAACGATGGACATCTCCTCTTTTGGCATCAGATATGCAATCACTGAACCAATGAGGAGAGTGTTATCATGGATTCGTATCCCAAAAAGGACCTACCCCAACAACAGAAACTCTATCATCTGTCATTAATCCTAAGTCAGGAAGATCAGATGAGATTCTTGGATTTATTGATTTCCACAGTAGGTCTGAGAGAAAAAAGAGAACTCATCGAGCGAGCCTTGATCGGTGAGAGAGTTTGGGATCGAAAAAAGGCTGTATAGTCTTCTCTTGGAAATCCGTTCGACATCGAACACCTTGGAGCAAACCCTGGAGGGTCACATCTTCATATATCATTTATGAGCGGGGAACCTCAACAAGTCTTAGATTAAGATAAGGGGACAGATTTAATAAATAAATCTGTCCCCTTTTATTGAGCAGACTTGACCCCTCCCGGACGTTAATCGGGGTTGAGAAGAAAGAATGGAGGGTTTCCCCTTCTTTCTTTCTTCTGGAACCGTTTGAAGGAATTATAAGTTACGGCAATAGGAACCCATCAGTAAAAGTCAGCATAAAGGCAACAATGGCATCCTCTTCTGCGTCGGTGAGGCGAAGATCGCCTACAAAGCTGCTATCCAGGTTATCGGGCACTTCCGGTGCAGGCCAACAGTCAATGCCGAAGCCAGGATCATCGCTGCCCAGGGCTGGATCGCACTCGGCAAGCACATCGCGGGTATTGTAAAAGTGGACAACCTGTTTCAGGTCTGTTAACACGCCGTTATGCATATAGGGTGGAGTGTGCTCAACGTTCCGCAGATGAGTCGTTTTAAACCTGCCGTCCTCTTTGGGATCATCTAATGCGTCTGGACCTCCCAAACCTAAATCGATAAAGGTACCACCAACTAGACGGAAAACCTCTTGATTACTGGGAATGCCGATATTGTGGAACTTGAAATCCGTGAACACCACCGGATCTTTGCCGCCGGCTTTGGCTGGATGGCAGTGTCCGCACTTACCACGGCCTGAGAAGAGCCTTCTCCCTTGATCTTCCAGTGGGGTGAACTCTGCCATACCGGCTTCAACCGCGTCGAATTTCGAAGAAAATTCCTGAAAAATAAAGGTCATCTCAAAAGCGGCAATGGCATCGGCCATGCAGTTGTAGGAGGCGTCCACAATGGCAGGATCAGGATCAAATGCATTGGGACCGCATACCTGCTCAAAAAGAAGGGCATAGGGGCGAAGCGCGATCTTGCCAATAACCTCTGCTCTTGATGTATTGTTCATTTCAACAGGATTCAGGAAAGGCGCTTTGGCCTGTTCAGCCAGGTTGAGCGCCCGACCGTCCCAGAATTGTCCGCCCTGGATGCCGCTTTTTTCGGTGAACTCAGGGAAGAATAATGCATAGGCGGCGCTGGGAGAGTTCCGTTTACCAAACAGCCCAGAAACAGCCCCTTCCGACACGGGCAGGTTCTGGTCCGGATCTGCAAAGCCAGAGCCGGAATCATGGCAGCTCACGCAGCCCTGGCCAACTGGATTGGACAGCTCAAGATCATTAAACAAGTCATCACCTAATTGCTCCTGAGCTGTTTGGGCGTGAACTGGTGAGACTGAGATCAAAAGTAAGAAAAAAAGAAGAGATAATGTTCCCCTAAATAACCAATAGATGTTCTTTGTAGTATTCATACTCGTTCTCCTTTCTTGTTGTTTGAATTACTCAATAACGTTTATTTTCTTTTACATACATTCCCCGCCATCACCTCCTCCACCAGGCAGAGCCCCCATAACGGTAAAGAAATCCGCCTTTTGTTGTGTTCTCAATATAAAGTCTGAATTTTAGGAAAATGAAGTATTGGGCTATTATGATACCTTATCTCATTTAAATGTCAAATTGAGAGATTGTCCCTGCTTGAGCTGATTTCCCCTTTGTTCTTATAGGCTTATCATTATACCCTCTCTGGCATTATAATTTTTAATCAAAGATTAAATTATTCATTAAAATTACTAATGCCAGCTTTACGATGATATAAAGAACCCCCTCTTGAAGGGGAACCTTCGGGGGTCATCTCTTCAATGAAACCTCTGAGAGGCCAGCCCCGGACATGGGACAAAATTATAAAATTACCCCAGTCCTTCAGGGTCAGGTCTCAACATTCAACAAAATAAGGAAGGTATATGGCACGTCCATTGCGAATAGAACACACTCTATGGGGGTCAGCCCGATGTAGATAATTCGAGTTCAAATTGTGAATTGTTGAGACCTGACCCTGTAGAAATCCTGTAGAGATCTTGACGAAATCAATAACATCCCATCACTCCCTCAGGTGATGATCTTATCCCATTATGTCATCATTAATACGTCAGATTTATTTTCTTTACCCCATCCTTGACAAAGAATAAAAGTATGGTTTAATACGAAAGTATAGGGGAAAAGAGGGTGTTTTTCTCAACATTTCCTACTATCAACTCTTAAATTCTATACATTCTTTAGCATTCTTATGCAGCAAGTTTTGGAGGTGGGAAGTATTTTCAATGGGAGGGATCGTTTATAAAAGCAATTTTTCATCATTCATGAGGAGGGGAAAGTTATGCGGAATCTATTACTAGGCGTAGCCTGTGGCGGGCTCCTGTGCATGCTGCTGGTGGGAGTGGAGGCTTGGGCGGAACGGGCCGCTACAACGACCCGGAGCGGTGGACTTCCGGCGTGCAAGGCTGTTAGCGATATTGCAGTCGGCGAATTTAGTTGCGGGTTTGGTGATTCGAACTTGTTTTTTAGGGGTTCGTTCATCCCCTCGGACCTCTTTGTCAGAAGCCGCGTTAACGTGTTCGAGGAGTGTAATTCTCTGGCGTCAGAGTTAGAAGCTAAAGCCCACAGTCTGGGATGTACGGTAGGCCAGCTATACGTAGTGGATGATGATGGGGACCAAAGTATCGGCTTCCAACTGGTCTGCTCTGGCTCCAGGGCTAAGGTCGTGAATGCGGTCGACGTGCTGGCGAGTGGCTTGGTTACTTTCGCTCCCTGAAGGCATACCCTTAATACCCTTTGGGGCCGTCCGTGAAATTTAGACATACGAATAAAATGCTGAGTTGGAATGTTCATATTTCACGAAGGTCACCATCTTTGCTCGCTTGAAAAAGGTCATTACGCAGAGGCCTTGGCATTTTCAACAACCGCCTGAACGTAGAGCGCCACCTGCCCGGGAGATACATAGGATTTGCGGGCCACATCCACGTAGACTTTTTCCAGCTCTTCCCCGGATTCAAGACGATTGAAGATACTTTCTACATGCGGCTCGAGATTCGTGATCACCTTCTCGGTCAGTTCCGGTACGCTGGCGTTCTCCGGAACAGCGTCCATGGACAAACAGAAAAGATATCGGATGAAGTTGTTCAGGAGTACAAGGGGAGTCAGAAAGAAAGAGATCACACCCCACCAGCCTAAAAAAAGCGTCATGAGACTGAATTTCCAGAAGGTCTTATTGATGCAGGATTTGCAGAGTTTTCCTTTCATCGTCTTTGTGAACATCAGTACGATGGCTCCCATATGCTGGTAGAACGTCACCTTTTTCGTTGGCGCTTCCACACCACAGACTTGACATAGCATAAGTATTCTCCTTTCCTCTATTGGACGTTACCGACTTTCTGACGGTCCTTGCTTACATATTTATATTGATCCCCGACAAGGCCCACTTGGGGTGCTCGTACACATATTGAAAAGTAAATTGTACCATGGGTTGAGCAGTATAATATCCATTCAGGACGAGCCGGTGTTCTTCACTGATATAGGGCGGCTCACTGAATACCGGATCGAGAGACGTCAAGGGCATCAAATCGATTTCACGCTCTATGAACGCCTTGAACACATCCCGAAGTTCCCCGGCAGAGGTCTCACTCTGCCATAATTTTGAGATCCCATCATAGGCCACTGCAAAATCATCCCCTTTCACAGATCGTGCAAAGTCATTCATGCTCTCTTTGGCCAGAGTCTCAAGGATATCAGTGTCAGGCACGGTCAGTCCGATCCGCCCCGTGGATTTTGTGAGTTCCACATCGTCAACGACCATCTTCCAGGTCGCCCCATCCTGAAAGGGCTTCTCTTTCACATGAAATGTGGTTTTTATGAAAAGAACACCTGCAACAAAATCATCCCCTTGAAATTCCTGCAGGGGTGCTGTAATCTTCTTAGTACCCTTGCCGCTCACCCGTTCATATTGGATCCCGCCGTCTTTTGTAATGACCAGCATCATTCCGTCACCGAGCCATGTGCCGATGTAGTCCTTTTTCTCTTCAGGTATAGGCAGGCCCTGACAGGCGGTCAGGACAGAGCAGATTGATAAGAGAATAAGAATCTTAATGAATCTTTTAGCCATAAACACGTCCTCCTACTCGATTAAGGTGCCGAGATCGCGATCAGGAAGCCTTTTTTACACGCTCCATCAGCAAATTATGCAGCTCTTCGAAATCTTTCCTTGAAGGCAACATGGAAGCGACAATCGAATATTTCCCGTCTTGCTGATGAAGATGAAGAAATTTCTGTTTATGCACTTCAGACATGGAGATCTCTCTTATATTCTGGTAGGGAATGTCTGTTTCATCAACAGACCAACTTGATTTCGGGACGATGATCGATGACGCTGTGAGTGCGATCCGATGCTTGATGGCTAAGCGCTTGGCAGCAAGGAGTACCGAAAGAAGAACGCCTGCGGCACACAACGCCGTCAGCACCCAGTAGAGTATCGTTGCATTCTGCGTGGAAAGCTCAATGATCCCGTTGATCACGAGCCCACGGTCGTTCCACAGCGCCATATACCCGAGTCCAAGGGTCAGCAGGCCAATAAAGAAAAACAAGAAAAGAATCGATATCCATTTCGGCTGATAAGCATAAGATCGTTCGACTTTTGCCATCGCTCCTCTCCACGGCTCATATCGGATAGTTAAAACTCTTGTAATATCGGTAAGATAGAAAATCGATTGATCATCAGGACAAAAACTCTTGTAGGCTCTTTATATATATTTTAACATAGCTTTATCCTTTTATCCTCAAAATTAATACAGGATGACATAAAAGGGACACCTTCCCCTTTAACGCTTTAATTTTTAAGACGCGACTCCGAGTGGGGATTCCAAAGCCCATATGACTATTCCATCGATGAAGAAACGTATTATCATTTTACTATCGGCATTTGTCATTGCAGTCGTGGTTGGCGCCGGACTGCACTACGCATGGGAGCTGTTTTCCATAGGAGCAGCTTACAAGGCAAAAGTCTTATGCTCCGGCATCTTTGTTTCCAAGCGCAGCCCAGAGTCTGTCCTTAATATCGATTTGGCAGTAGATGACCTGGCCCTCTTGCGCCGTATTGATACGAAAGTGAACCGTACATCGGAAACGGTATCATCGAGCTTCCTGGGGTTGGTAAAGCAAACGGCTGCTTTTCGCCCCGGCCTTGGATGCACGTTGGAATTTAATGACTGCGAGCAGAGGAAGTAGGTCCCCCTGATTCCGGGAACTCCCCATTTGATGCGGTTGGCAGTGAGCAGTCCGAAGAGACTGCGAACACCGAAGCCGGCGGGCACGTGGATCGGGATCTTTTGCAGGCTGCCCTGGACTGGGCCTTTTCTGAGCCGGATCCTGAACACCTGCGACGCACTCGTGCGGTCGTCATTGTTTATAAAGGGCAGATCGTCGGTGAACGATACGCAGCTGGCTTTGATAAGAATACGCCGCTCATCGGCTGGTCTATGACCAAGAGTGTGATGAATGCCCTTGTGGGCATCCTTGTCGGACAGGGGAAGCTGTCTCTTACGGATCAGGTCAAGGTACCTGAATGGCAAGAGCCGATTAACGGTAGAAGTGAGATCACGTTGAATCACCTCTTGCATATGAGCAGCGGATTGGATTTTGATGAGGACTACAAAACCCCCCTGACTGACGCTACATATATGCTGCTACGAGTGCCGGATATGGCCGCATATGCAGCAAATAAGAAACTCGCGGCCGAACCGGGATCCCGATGGAGTTACTCAAGTGGAACCACTAATATTATCAGCCGAATCATTCGAAGAACAGTTGGGGAATCGGATTATCTCTCCTTTCCCCGACGGGCTCTTTTTGAACCGCTGGGAATGAATAGCGCGGTCATGGAACCGGATGCTTCAGGTACATTTGTGGGGTCCTCCTTTATGTACGCCACTGCGCGGGACTGGGGGCAGTTTGGCCAGCTTTATCTTCAAAACGGTATATGGAAAGGAAAGAGAATTCTGCCGGAAGGATGGGTCGAGTACACGATGACATCGGCACCACAGGCCCCGTACCAGGAGTACGGTGCTCACTTCTGGCTTAAGATCCCCAAACAATACGCGAGCGGCGGCTATATAAATCGGCTGCCCGAGGATGCTTTCCATGCAGTCGGTCACGAGGGCCAGTTCGTCACGATCATACCGTCAAGCGACCTGGTGATTGTTCGGCTTGGTCTTAGCAGATTTGCCTCGGCATGGCAGCACGACAAGTTCGTGAGTAAAGTGCTTGAAGCAATCGAAATTTAATGCAAGAAAACCCTTATTGCACATGAAACAATGAAAAAAGTTATTAAGTCCGGAACCTGGTTATACGGCGGCCAAGTTGAGAAGCCCATCCTAATCATCATGCAGAACTGGGATTACTATCATGAGGAAGGTTACAATATAGAATACTTTATATTTAAGGCGCCCCCTAAGATTCCTCCCTTTTCTTTCATAACTTGCTGATAAAATTCAAGGAATTTCGTCCAGAATCACCTTGACGGGATCCCTAAACCCCAGTTATCATATTAATAATGGGTATTTTGCTTGCCTTGAAAAGGCCCGCTCACTCACATTGACTTGAACTCCTGACCGTGATCAAGGTCATACATTTTCACCTAAAAGAGCCAAGAAACAGGAGGAGAAACTATGGATTTAAGGAGAGAAAGAATATTCCGTCTGTTTTTAGCGTTCTGGATCCTCTTTTTTGTCAGTGCCTGCGTGCCGGTATTGAAGAGCAACGCTCCTGAGCTTGAAGCCCGAGCAGAAAAGATCAAGAAAATTTCTCTTCTCTCGCCCGAGATCGAGATCAGCGAGGTCAGCGCCGGAGGGATGAAGGAGTTGCGGGATGACTGGTGCCTGGCAGGAACGCAGAATGTCGTGAAGGCCCTTTCAGAGAACCTGAAACAAAAAGGAGTCAGCGTCCAGGTTCTGAAGGCCCGCAAGAGACAGCAGAAGGAGATCGAAGAGATCAATGCCTTATACAGGGCCGTGACTTACAGTATCGTGACCCACACCTACTGGATTGGGCAGAATCCGAATATCTTTCCCGAGAGAGTCACGAACTTTGACTATTCTGTCGGGTCCGTAGAAAATCTCCTGAAGAAGGAAAAAGCTGACGGAATGCTCATCGTTTACGGTGTCGATGAAATATCCACGACCGGACGGAAGGCGTTGCGGGCGATCAAGGCCATCAACCCTTTTGATCAGGCGGAGCGGGCCGGGATGACCTCCCTGGTGATCGCTCTGACGGACGCGAAAGGAGATATCCTCTGGTTCAGGACAATGACCAACGCGGGCGGTTATGATCTGCGAAAAGACAAAAGCGCAAATAAGTTTGTCCGAATCCTTCTCGATGATTTCCCGGGAGGTGGAAAATGAGATATGCGATGATCGGGTTGATCCTGTGCATGGGCCTGTACGGCTGTGCCACTACGAACCTTCCTCCGGTAACATCCAGTGAATTTGCCTTTCAAGACGACGAAAGGAGGATCTGGCTTCGCTCGGAAGAGGAAGAGAAAGTTCTCAATAACAGCGGCATGGTTTACGCCGACAAGAAGTTGAATGCCTATCTGGACGGTATTGGGAAAAAGCTTCAGCCCCCGAAAGCCTACGAGAAGGTTCCCTTTGAGATTGTGGTCCTGAAGAACCCTTATTCTAATGCCTTTGCTTTTCCCAACGGGGTAGTCTATATCCATACAGGGATCCTTGCAAGAATGGATAATGAAGCGCAGCTGGCGACCCTCCTTGCTCATGAGATGACCCACGCGACCTATCGGCATCAGGTCAGAGAATACCGAGGTTTGCGAAACAAGTCGGCGGTCTTTGCCTCGGTGAGGGCGACACTGGGAGGATTGCCGGCAATCGGTGGACTGGCCACGGCACTTGGAGAGATCGGGACCATGGCCTCCGTCACCGGCTATTCACGTGATCTGGAGACCGAGGCGGATATGGAGGGTATCAGGCTCGTGGTCAAGGCCGGCTACGACCCCAGGGAGGCTCCCAAACTGTTTCAGCATATCAAGGACGAGCTAAAAGAGGAAGAGATCAAGGAACCCTTCTTCTTCGGAAGCCATCCCAAACTCCAGGATCGTGCCGACAACTATCGGGAGTTTCTGAAAAACTATGATCATGGTCATAACGGGATTGTCAACGCCGACGTATTTCTCAGCAAGACGGCAGGTGCCATCCTGGAAAACGCCTTTCTTGACCTGCAGGCTGGGCGTTTCGATAGGGCCCGGCAGGGGGCGGAAAAGTATCTCTCCGTCAAGCCCGGGAGCGCAAAAGGTTACTATCTCTTGGGTGAGATCTGCCGGCAGAGGGGAGAAGAGGGCGATCTCAAAGAGGCGAAAGAGCATTATCTCAAAGCCGTTAAGCTCAACTCTTCTTACGCGGTGGCGTACAAAGGGGTCGGACTTCTTTATTTCAAACAGGGTGAAAAATCCCGAGCGAAGAAAGCATTTAAATCTTATCTTTCCCGGGCTCCGCAAGCCGGCGACAGGTCTTATGTGCAGGAATATATCACCCAGTGTAAATAGGAGGAACCCATGAAAAGGTCTTTCGTGATGTGCCTGATTGTTATGGTGTTGGCAGGGTGCGCCACCTGGATACGTACAGGCGGCCCCTTTTCAGCCCCCGCCCAGAATGTTTCCGCCGACCTTCCTGATGGATGGATGCGCATGAATACGGATGAGTTTTTGATCATTACCCGGGACGGAGTCTTGCTGCAGAACATCCTGGTGGAAAAGATCCACGTTGAGGATTCCCTGCAAAATACGAAGAAGAAGTTTCGCCAGGGTATGCTTCCCCAGGAGCTTGCCGAAGTCATCATTGACAATGCAAGCTCAAACCAGAAAATGCTGGATCTCAAAGTCGAGACAAACAAGCCTGCAATGGTAGGCGGCCAGTCGGGTTTCAAACTGGTCTATACTTACAAGGACGAAAACGGCTTAAAATATAAGACCCTCTATTACGGCTTCATGCCGGATGAGTTCTTTTACGGAATCCATTACGATGCCCCTCAGCGTCACTACTATAACCGGGATCTTGAAGCCTTCGAAAAAGTGGTGGCCAGCCTGAAGCCTCTGAATTGACAAGACCCTCTCTCTATGCCTGGAGACCATGAGTCAAATGGTTTTCATCCTGAAAGACACAAAGTCCGTCCCTGTAGTAAAACAGGGACGGACTTCATTTTCTGCTGTTCAGGACCCCTCTTGGGGCGACCCCTCTTGGGGTCAGCCCTTGACAATGGACGGATATGAAAAGGGATCAGGAGCCAGAAGTCAGCAAAAGACTTTCCGGCCCGTTCAGAGAACGGGCCCTACAAATAACCTGACATTTTAAAAAGCTGCCGAATTACTGATGAAACTTCTTGGGGTCAAACCTGGAAATTACACTTAGAACACAAAGGGGACAGAAGGCAAACTATGCCCCTTGAATTGCTGCGTGTTGTCCCATCCCCGTCTTAAATCCCTGAGTCATAGACAATACCATAATTGCCAATATAGTCACCTCATCAAAGAAATATTCTTGACATAATTCTAAACCGGGACTACATTCTGAAATACCTGTGAAAGCAAATTCCTATCATTAAGACATGGCTTTTATGGGAGAAGTAAAATATGGCGGGAGCTTTCAGATCACTTTAGAATAGATGGCTGGGTTGAGGGAGGAGGCCATGAAAAAGCAATTGCGTCGCTGTTTTAACCGATTCGCCTATGCGGGCTGCCTGCCGTCGGACACGGAATCAGAACGTCTCCGCAAAGCCATTCTCGTCAGCATACCTACAGGAATCAGTCTCTTGGCCGTATTCTGGGTGAGCGGTTACTTGTTTCTCGGCAGACCTATCTCGGCCGCTATCCCCGGAAGTTATGCGGTTTTAACAATTCTCAGTGTGCTGGTCTTCTTCAAGACCAAGCACTACGGCTTTTTCCGTTTCAGTCAATTCTTTCTGATCCTGTGGCTGCCCTTTCTTCTTCAGTGGAGCCTCGGCGGCTTCAACAACGGCAGTGTTGTGATGATATGGGCCATCTTATCGCCCCTCGGCGCATTGATGTTTCACGGCGTTCGGCAGGCCGTCCGCTGGTTTCTTGCCTATCTCGCTCTCACTGTTGTGTCCGGAGTCTTTGACACTCACTTGGCTGCAGCCATTGCGCCTTTGCCCGGCGCTTTCATAACGGTTTTTTATGTCATGAACATGGGATGCGGTTCGCTGCTCATATATATGGTGGTCAACTATTTCGTTGTGGAAAACAAGCGGATCATTTCTGCGCTCTCTGAAGAGAAGGCCCGGACCGAGAGGGCGCTCCTGGAGGCGGAAGCGCAGCGCGCAGCCGCTGAACAGGCCAAGGCCGTGATTGAAGAGCAATCCCGGAAGCTCATTGAGATGGACCGTATCAAGAGCCGTTTCTTTGCCAACATCTCCCACGAATTCAGGACCCCGCTGACCCTGATCATCGGTCCTTTGGAAGACTGTCTGGCCGGTGCCGCAAGGCCGCCCAAGTCCCAGCTTTCGGTAATGCTGAGAAATTGCCGGCGCCTCTTGAGGCTCATCAACCAGCTCCTGGATATTTCCAAGCTGGAAGCGGGTGAAATGAAGCTCAACCTGCAACGGGGTAACCTGTCCGAGTTTCTCAAAAGGATCGCGCGCTCCTTTGCCCCCTTTGCCGAGAGAAAAGGGGTCCATCTGCAAGTCAGCGCGGAACATGAGGAGGTGGAATGCAATTTCGATGCAGAAAAGCTGGATAAAATTATCTGTAACCTGCTTTCAAATGCGCTTAAATTTACCCCGGAAGGAGGCAAGGTCCTCCTGGCGCTGTCGGCAGCGGCTGATGGGCACGAAGAAGAATTTGTTACGATCACGGTCAAGGATACGGGCCAGGGTATCCCCAAAGAGGCAATTTCATACATCTTTGATCGTTTCCACCAGGTGGATGGTTCCTCGACACGGGAACACGAGGGCACAGGAATTGGGCTCTCCCTGGTCAAGGATCTTGTGTCGCTTCACGGTGGGAGGATCCATGTGAAGAGTGAACTGGGCTTCGGCACAGAGTTCAAAGTCAACCTTCCTCGGTGTATGGTGCATCCGGAAGTCACGGACTTATCCCTCCCTGTGACCCACGGGGCCATGGTTGAAATAGCTGGGCTGGAGCAGGGATACGTACCCGAACATGGTGATGTATCCCTGACCGAACCCGCATCAGCGGATACACCTGCAGGCAGAGAAACTGTATTGATTATCGACGACAACCCCGATATTCTCGCCTATCTCAAAGATTGCCTGACACCGGATTACAATGTGATGCAGGCCGCGGACGGTCTGGGCGGGCTGCGCTTAATAAGAGAGGCTTTGCCGGATCTGATTATCTGTGACATTATGATGCCCAGGATGGACGGATATGAACTGTGCCGAACGGTCAAGACGGATAAGCTGCTGAAACGGATTCCGCTCATCCTTCTAACTGCCAAGGCAGCAGAAGAGATGAAGGTCGAAGGCCTTGAAGCCGGTGCCGATGACTATGTGGCCAAACCCTTTAACTCAAAAGAACTCGCGGCAAGAGTAAAAAACCTTCTCATGATCCATAAGCAGCAAAAAGAACTGGAGATCCTGAATGAACAGTTGGAGGCCAAGGTCAAAGAGCAGCTCGAAGCGATCTTCAAGAGTAAACGGCTGACCCGATATTTTCCGAATAAAATGCTGGAGAGGATTCTCTCCTCTGAGGAAGAGGTAATCCTTTCCAGCGAAAGGCGCAACATCACCCTCTTTTTCTCGGACCTGAGTGGTTTCACGGAATTGACCGACAGGATGGAGCCTGAACAAATCACGATCTTGCTGAACGAATATATGGCAGAGATGGTAGAACTCATTGTACAGCACGGGGCCACGCTCGACAAGTTCATGGGTGACGGGCTCATGGCCATCTTCGGCGCTCCGGATGAGATGGACAAACAGGAACAAGCACAAAGGGCGGTGTCCATGGCCGTTCTTATGAAGCGTAAATTGAATGAATTGGGAAGAATATGGTCGGACAACGGCATCGAACACGACATAAACCTGCGGATGGGGATTCACCAGGATTACGTGACCGTAGGCAACTTCGGATCGGAACAGCTTATGGAGTATACGGCCATCGGCAAGGGTGTGAATCTTGCCAGCCGTCTCGAGGCCAATTGTTCTCCCGGAAAAATCAAGGTCAGTTATCCGGTTTATATGTTGACCAAAGAAACCTTTACTTATGACGACTTGGAAGAAGAAACCTACAAGGGATTCACGCGCCCCATTCGGGTGAGTGAACTCGACCCTGAGAAGGCGAAATTGGGGGCAATTAAGTAAATTATAACCGCCGATGAAATGTAATTAAGGATCCCTGAGGGGTCAGCCCCGGACAGAGGACACAATTTACTCCCTCAATCATTTATTTCTTTTGTCCCCTGTCCGGGGCTGACCCCGAAGAGGTGCTCTTAAGCCGTGTACTCCTGAATGATCTTCTCGATCTCGGAAGCCATGGACGTGGAGGCGGTCACCACAACTTCGCGGCCCGCGATCGTCGCGGAATATCGCTTGGCCTCCTCACCTTTAAGATAGGCCTCCCGCATCCGGCTGCTCAGTTTCTCGATTGTGATGGGAGCCAGCCCCTTTTCGTCTACGAGGCTCTTGAAGTTGCGGATTTTCCCGTCAGCATCCACCCAGGCGATCCCGAATTTCTTCGGCGGTTTCCCGATGAAGGCGTAGGCTGCATTGTCGGTAGGGACGATTTCAAGGGGATCCGATACTTCACTGGCCAGTTTTTCAAGGGGCTGCTTCATTTGTTCGATCTGACCAGCTGTGGGGCTTGCTTCACTCAGGGCGGGAAATTCTTCCTTCTTGCCGAATACTTTGTCAAATAAACCCATAAGCTCCTCCATTCGGCTGCAGGCGAGCTCTCGTGGCTTTTTGCAGGATATTCAGTCCTGCTTGTCTCCGCGCCCAAAAGAATTTGCCATTGCCAACCCCTCTCGCCATCTGTTAGACACGCAGACTTGTCTAATTTTATAACATGCTATTGCGGACCTGTCAAGAACCCCCCTGGGGCCATTAGGGGGGCCATTAGGGGACAGGCAAACTATGCAGTTTCCCTAAGCTATATTAAATATTACCAGCTTAATACCATTCAAGACGAATTTATAGCAATCTGTCAATATTTCTCAGTCAATATTATTTTTTCCCCTTCGTCCTTGACAAATATGGAAAGTACTGGTTAATACGAACCATGGAGGTGTGGCTTTTCGGAATTTTCCCATAAAGCAAGAACCCCGAAGAAACAAAAAAGAGAGACGACTGCTGCACTTTTGGGGGAAACCCTTTGGGAACGTCCGTGAAATTTAGACATTTGAATAAAAAACTGAGTTGGACTGTTCATATTTCACGAACCTCCTCATTGACTATGCTTTCATTATTCAAAATGTTTCCTCTGTGGTAGTAATTTGTACAGCATTGATGGTGAAAGGACGTAAACCACCTGTCGAGCATGCAGCACACTGGGCAGGACTGCATTACTAGAACACCATATCAATCGTTATAGTCAAAAGGAGGGTTCAGTTATGAAGAGTCAATCTAGGAAGTTCTTGCTGGGAAGTTTCGCCATTGCGGTTTCTTTCTCTCTCATCCTCATCCTTACGGGAGGTGCCGTGGCAAAGGATAAGGATGATCATGACCGCAGCAGCAAAGAAGCCGTCATGTATTCCCCTGAAAGTGAACTTGGTATTGCACATCTTTCTATGTACAATGAATTTGGGACGGTTTGCACGGACTGCCATGATGGTTCATTTCTGCCGGCGGCGCCGAGCCTAAAAGGTATGAAAAAGGTGAAAATGAGCAGCAAGGACTGCGTAACCTGCCACTATGGTGACAAGGCACCCGTTCTTTTCATATCACTGATGAACACAATGGACCCGGCCTACTGGAGGTGTGATGACTGCCACCCACTCAAATAGATCGGCCATGCTGCTCTGCGGAACCTTCGGGGGTCACATCTTCAATTTCAATAGCATTAAGACCTATTGAAACAATCCCTGGTGTCAGGTCTTGATTTTCGCATTCTGCGGGAGACGTTGAAGAATAAAAAGTCAATTGTCAAGACCTGGCACCGATACCCTTCTCTTCATCCTGGAGGAGGACTCGCGTTAAACTGTTCAGCTCCAGGGATAGGGTCCCGGGCAATCGAAATTTGGGTATAATGCTCATCAGGCCTTCTGTTTCCATGCCCTGGATCACCCGGCATTCGGTTGATTTGAGAGAATCCCGAACGGTTTGAGTTGCCCCTTCACAGCCAAGAACGACGACAGCTTCATATTCCTTCGCGCGTTCCCGCAGCTTCTTGCGTCGTCCTGAAGTCCACATGCAAAGCACAAACTGGTGGGGGAGTTTGCTCTTGAAAACGCTCGTTTTCACTCCCCGTGTATTCAGATCGGATTGGATCTTCTGGATGAGCTGTTCATAAGGCTCGGTCTTTAGAAGTCTCCGGAAAATCTCAAGGTAAGGTTTGTCATGTCTCACGGCCGACGAGGCCGCCGGACAAAAGCGGCAAGGGACAAGCAGGGCCGAATGGCATCCTGAGACTTTTGCAGCAACATCCAATTCATTAAAATAGAATGGCATAGTCGTTCCTCCTCTTCTTTGGTGGGGCCGCTTTGTTTTATGCGAATAGAACTGGATACTTTACAGATACCGCCGGTTCGAAGAATTGTCAAGGAGTGCAAATGGTCTTCTTTATCTCTTCCTATTCTCCCGACTCAACCCCATGGGGACACTTCCCCTATAGTACTGGTACATGGGAAGTGTCCCTATTTAATCCCATCACGGACTATTCTTCCTGAGGGGTATTGTCCCGATCAAACCGTTTACTGCGCGGACCGCACCCGCAGGCCCCCGGTCCGAATCCACACCCCCTCATCATGAAGAAACAGAGGATGACCATCACAAGAGGGATTATCCACCACAAATAAGAACCGCAAAATTCTGCACCGCACATATCCATCACCTCCTTTTATTACTATAGACGGGATTCTGAAGGAAAAGGATACACCCCTGTTTCCATTTTTCGAAGAACTCTCTGGGTGAACCTCTTTGAAAATCTCCTGGGCTCAATGAATTAAGTAATGTGTCCCCGTAATTGTTAACTGCCTTAAGTCGTCAGTCCTCAATCATCTGGAATTATATTGACTTGTTCTCCCTGGTTTCATTAATATGAGCCGATGGCTCCATTTTGCATATGAAAGTGTCTCTCCAAGGACTGAAAGCGCTTGTTTCTTATACGTATTTTATTTGTAATCAATGAGCTAGAGTGGTCCGACTCTAGACAAGCAACCTGGATTACGACTCTGAAAAACCGTCCTGTAGCATGTGGACCTTAGCCTGGAATGGGAGGGGTCATGTCGGAAAGAGAAAGAGGAATAGGGGTTCTCAGATTATGGATCGTATTCGCGTTGGCCGGATGCCTCATGGCATGTTCGGCCGAAGAAGAGAAGACGGAACAGATCACCGTGCCTCCCCTTACGGGAGAACAGCTCGACCGGGTCCGCCAGAAAGCCGGGGACGCGGGACTGCGTGAGGCCGCGGCGGCGCAATGGACCACGGTGAACTGGATGGACGACAAGACAAAGATTGTTGTTCACGTCCGCTCCGACGAACTCGAGGACCCCGAGGTGAGGGATAGCTTCTGTGAACACGCCCGGGAGGTGACTCAGGCCGAACTCCTTCCAGGACAATCCTTGATGCTCTTTATTGTCAGCTCCAACGGCGTTTACAGCTGCCGTCCCTAGGGCGGCAGCGCCCGTTCCGGGACGTCGCAAGCAATAAGGGGACAACAGATCCCCTTTTATGTCCTGATTCGCAGACAGTTCTAAACGCCGGCGACAAACTGGCCTCGAAATTCCATTGCTTTCCGTCCGTCGGACTGAATTTCCGCTTCCAGTTCGATACGTGTCACTTCCTTCCTTTGGTAGGTCCGGACAAAATCTGCCAGGCCCTTCGGGTCCGCCGGACGGCAGACCAGTACCAGATCGTCTGCCACAGGGGCCAGATATTTTATACGGCCTTCCTGGACTACGATTTCTCCGTCCAGATCATTTTCCCATAGTTTGATCATGAGCAGACCCCAGGATGCCAGTGCCGCCAGGGCAAACTGACTGCCTCCAAAGGCCGTGCCCTTGTGGTTATCGTTCGCCGCAAGCGGTGCCGTTAAGGTGAGCGAATCGCCGCGGTATTCCCGGACGGCCACCTGCATGGTCCGAGCCAGTATGATCTTTTCGTGGATATAGTCCTCCAGGCGTTGGGCAAGGTTCTGCATGGGTTGACTCCGGTTTATTGAATAGGTGAAATACCGTCATGGGAAATCCATGGCGTCAGACGAGATGTGACACGATACCACTACCCGGCGATATCCTCGCCCCCATCGACACGAATCACACTTCCGTTCATCCATCGGCATCCCGGTTCACAGAAACATGCGATGGCTTCGGCCACGTCCTCCGGTGTGGTGAGACGTCCCATAGGATTTCGCGCCCGGCCCACCTCCAGCATTTGAGTGTAACCTGGTATCACGCGAAGCGCAGGCGTATCGGTGACCCCAGCAAGGATAGCATTGGCTGTAATGCCATGGGGTGCCAGTTCCAGGGCCAGCTGACGGATGTGGCTCTCGAGCGCTGCCTTCGCGGCAGAAACGGCGCCGTAGTTGGGCCAGACAACATGGCCGCCGGAACTTGTCATGGCAAACACCCGGGAGTTCTGCTCGAAGAAGCCCCGGTGCAAGAGATCCTGTACCCAGTAGACAAGGCTGTGCGCCATGACATCCAGGGTCATGATCATTTGGGCCTTGGTGAGGTCCTGTCCCGGCTCCGCGACATAAGGTTTGAGGGCTCCGAATGCCAGGCTGTGGAGAAACACCCGAACTTTAGGGCCCTGCCCCATCTCTTCGGCCAATTCGTCCAGTACCTGCCGACGATTCTCCTCGTCCGCTGCGTTCCGGTTAAAATAACGAACCCGGATTCCCGTCTCTTCAAGCTCCTTCACAAGTGTCTGGACCTGCGGCAGGGTAGATTTTCGGTCCAGGTGAACGCCGAAGATATTCATTCCTTTTCCGGCAAGGGCTCGAGCTGTGGCAGCGCCGAATCCGCTCGAGGCCCCCAGGATCAGTGCCCAACTCCCCTTCAGGTCTTGTGTCTGCAAATCGGAAGCTCCTCTCCGTCTCATGGGTGATGAAATGGAACACCGCGCCGGACCGTGCCGGTCAGCAGCTTATTGACAACATCACCCAATCATAGATATTCCCTGTTCTATGGACAATCGTCGTTACTCAAATAATTACCCATGAATGAGTGCTATGTCAAATGAAAATGATGACATAAAAGAGCTGATAGGAAGACCATAAAGGGGACAACAGGCTGGTTTTAAGTCTTTATATAAAAACCAGCCTGTCCCCTTTAACGTTTTCCGGTGTGACATCATCTTTCCTGGGTTAAACAAAAAGGTTGATCTTGGCCTCGCTGGCAATATCCAGATAACTTGCAGCGCCTACGAACTCGCAACCGTCTATAAAATCACTCTCTTCAAAACCAAAGAGTTCAACGGTCATCTGACAGGCGAGCATCCTGACCCCGGCCTCCATGCAGAGATCCCGCAGCTGCGCGATGGAGGCGACACCGTTGTTGGCAATGGTTTTCTTCATGAGAGCAGTAGCCACGTTTTCGTAGCCGGGGATGTTGGCCTGCACAATATTCGGGATGTTCCAACTGATGTTTCGGAACCATTTGGGGCCTACGGGCATTTTCATGGGCATGGCTGGATTACCGAGGGGGCTGACTTGTGCTTTGATATTTTTCTTAAGCAGTGTGAGACCGTAAAAGGTGAAGAAGATACTGACCTCATAGTCGAGTGCTGCTGCTGTGGATGCCAGGATAAAAGGCGGATAGGCCCAATCCAGTGTTCCCTTGGTGGCGATAATGGTCATTTGATTATTCATAACACCCTTCTTTCTGCTGAACCCGCGGGTTCAACGATAGGTTGAAAAACCATCGGGATCAGGCCTTCTTGATATAGAACTTGAAGACGCCGCTTTCCTCAACAGTCTCCATCAATTCATTCCCTGTCCTCTTTGCCCAGGCAGAGATATCGTTTTTGGAGCCGGGATCGGTGGACAACATCTCCAGGAGTTCGCCCGAGTTCATATTGTCCATGGCTTTCTTGGTCTGTAAGACCGGGAGAGGGCAATTTAATCCTTGGCAGTCTAATCTTTGATTGGGATTTGGCATTTTTTTTCCTCCTTAGTGGATGAACCTTCAAGACATCGTCGGGGTTGATGAGAATTTACTTTTTCTGATTTCTTGCGAGGCCATCTTTGTTGGTTAAATGCAAAATGGTTAACGTTTTAAATGCACAGAATGACGATCATCACCTCCTTTCCAGCCACTATTAATACCAACTAGTTGGTATTATTTTATGCCAAAAAAAATCACTCCATAAGATCTTTTAGAACAGGTGTGTGTGGTATTGAACCAATACGACTATACCTATAATTACCTCCCGAAGATGCTCTTTAAATAGGTCTTAAAATGATCCATATTTCTTTCGACCAGGTCTTGATCCTGTCTCGCTTTTGCCATGAGGAACGAGCCCTGTATGAGGGATACGAGAGTCTCCCCTAAGCTCTGGGTATCTATCTTCTTCTCCGGAGCATATTTTGTCTTTGCTTCATCGAGAAATTGTCCAAGCAGACCGGACATCCGGCAGAGGTAGTCTGAACAGGCCATTCGAATCGGCTGATTCGTCTTGGATAGCTCCTGGGAAAGATTCCCAATCAAACAACCATTTTCAAACAACGGATTCCTGGCCACAGCATTGACGGCAAAATCCATGAATCCGAAGATGCGCTCGAGGGGATCTTCTTCCTGGAGGAAAGAGTCTTCCTGCATCTTTTGCTGCAGGAAATTCCAGTAATGATCCAGGACAGCTTTCCCTAAATCCTCTTTATTCTTGAAATAATAGAAAAAACAGCCTTTTGTGAGTTCAGAGGTCGCACAGATCTCGTCTATTGTCGTTGCAACAAAGCCTTTCTTGAGCATCAGTTTCTGGGCTGAGTCGAGGATTTTTTCTTTTGCCGTAGATTCAGTTCGTGCCATAATTTAAAATACCTACCAGTTGGTATGTATAATTTAGACTATTTTTCATTTTTTGTCAAGGGTCTTAAGAACAGATTGATCCCGTATCGTGTTCTCGAGGTCGGAACAGGGAAAGCCTCTTGCGATTTATACTAATTATGGGCCCAAACAGGAGTCTTGCTCTGTAGTATTACTTGATTTACGATAAATACTTATTGACAAACGATAAGTTATTCTGTATTCATAAATCAACTTTTACCGGGGTTTTGGAGGTGATCATGGAACATTCAAACCGAATAAAGGCACTGAGCAGAAAGCTACGCTACGTCCTTTTCTCGTGTCTGGTTCTGGTGCCAGTCGCGACGGTTTTGTACTGGACTTTTTTCAATCATTTCCCCCCATCACTTAAGGCACATCTTCCCGTAACAGTTGAAGGAGACTTATCTTTGGGAATTAGATTCCTTGCACTTTTTGTGAGTGCCATACCGATGACCATAAAAGTTGCCGGACTATTGATCTTAATTAAATTATTTCGCCTGTACGAACAGGGATTCATCTTTACTTCAAGCAATGTTGCCTGCTTCCGGAAGCTGGGAAAAATTCTTATCGTATGGTTCATCTCTGTCCCAATCCATGCAGCCCTTTTAAGTATTGCCCTGACTTTTCAAAACCAGCCGGGGAAAAGAGCCATTGCGATCAGCCTTGGAGAGGCCGATATCACAGCACTCATGGTTGGAGTGATGCTGATCGTGATCTCCTGGGTCATGGATGAAGGGCGCAAACTCGAAGACGAACAGGCGTATACCATATAGAGGTGATCCGTGGCCATTATTGTGAATCTGGATGTCATGCTTGCCAGGCGCAAGATGCGTTCCAATGAACTGGCAAGGTTAATCGGGATTACAGAGCAAAACCTGTCTGTTCTGAAAAACGGCAAGGTAAAGGCGATACGCCTGAATACTCTGAACGCCATATGCAAACATCTCAAATGTCAACCGGGGGACATCCTGGAGTTTCAAGATGAGAAAGGATGAAGTCTTTCCGGCCCGTTCTGAGAACGGGCCCTACAGATATCAGGGACCTGACCTTGGGTGCTTTGACAATAGGTGAATAGAATAATGGAATGGCGGGGAACCGAATGGATCATACCGGTCTACGAAGTCGTGATGCTTGTGCTTCCGGTCTGTGGCTTTATTGCCCTTCGACGACGTGTTAAGCGCAACGTGTTCACAAAGGCCCGAGCATTTTGGTATTACACGGGGTTCATCATCTCCCCTGTTGCTCTTTACGCGCTGATCTTCCTAGGTCTTGTTTGCCTTGAGGAAGTGACCAGGATGTCCTTGGTCACAGAAGAACTGGCGAGAAGCTTTCTGATCTTGATGGGCTTGGGACTGGTTATCTGGGTGGTATTCTCGATCATCTTTGGGATAACCCTGACGTTCATCCGAGGCTCATCATCATCGCCTGACCCGCGGGTGGAACGGACGCCATAAGGCAGTACCGCTCAAACAAACCTTTATGCATGAAGAATATGGCTAGTAAGAGTTTCATAAAAGGAGTGGCTTTTGGGGCAGGCATCGCAATTGCCTTGATTGGTTTGCTCATTTACTTCCTTCCCTGGTTATACGTGCACACAGAAAACCGTAATTTTGCAAACTTAAGGAAAAAATCCGAGTTAAATTGTGAAACAATGCCGCTCCATTGCGCAGTTCAAGATGATGATATTGAGGAAATTAACCGATATATCTCAAACGGCGGCAACCTGGAATTAAAGGATCATTGGGGCAGGAGTGCTCTGTTTTGGGCATTGAGTAAAGAGAAGTATCATACGGTTACCCTTCTACTGAATGCTAAAGCCGATCCGAATACAAAAGATGAAAATGGCATCTCCATCTTTCACCAGGCCGTTGCGTGGGGCAAATATGATGTGGCAGATGAATTACTGTCAAAGGGTGCAGATATCAATGCAATGAACGGCAGCGAGTACCCGGAAACCACTCTGCATTATTGTGTGATGAAAAACAAGCCGGAATGTGTTATCTATTTACTGGAGCATGGCGCAAACAAATATCTGGAGGACTCATTCGGGTACACCGTGTTTGAAAGAATTCAAACACATGATCATATCAGCAAAGAGATCGGCGAATTATTGAAGAAAGAATAGATCCATGAGGTGTTAGGCGAATGGGTGCATTCGATCCAATTAAAGAGGTTGAAGCAAGCGAATTAATTCTCGATCATGGTGAATGGCCGAATTTCCATGATGCCGAGGTCCACGAACTGAATATATGGAGAGGAGACGTGCGGCCGGATGATAATGTATGGATCGGCCCGGTTGTCACAGCGTCGTTCGAACTCTGTGCGATCAAAAATCCATACATCGTCGTTCTAAAGTTTCATGATTGCGAATCTATTGAATTAGCTGGCTTTAATCACCAAAATGCCATTTACGATTTATCTTTTTCCCTGGAGGAACGGGGATTTCTTAAGGATGGGAACCCCCTGACGCCCTGGATATGCGTCAGTTTCGAGCAGGCATTCGGCGCGAGATTGTCTATTAAATGCTTCCGTATCCAGGCCAAAGAGCGCCGCGAGATAGATTAAGGTGCCCTTCGGGGATGTCCGTGAAATTTAGACATTTGAATAACATACTGGACTGGCTACAAGGGCCGGATGCCCCGGCGTCATCGTGACGGTCCGGCCATCCTGTCTCTCCTCGTGAGAGGCCACGCATAAGAGATCGACTTATCGCTTATGAGCAGGAAAGGCAAAAGAACAGGGCGCTCCGGAAGCCGGCCGCCGTTGAAACGTCAATCCCAGGTCGGCAGGTCCCTCCACGCGAAAGCCCGCATGGTCAAGATAACATCGCTCGTTGCCGCCGTTCTGGCGGTCTCTTTATGGCTATACACTCACGAAAAGGGAAATTTGTTTCACCGCCTGACGGTAAACGGTGCCGATCGGCATGGGGAGGTTTCATTCCGCAAAGAAGGGGAGCTGGTCTTTCTGAAGCACGAAACAAATCAAATCCTCAAGAAGATCGATATCGAGATCGTCAGGGACCGGACGCGAAGGATGCGGGGTCTCATGTATCGACGGTCGCTTCCAGATTCTTCGGGGATGTTGTTCGTTTTCGAAAGGCCTGAGCCGCGCTCGTTCTGGATGAAGAATACCTATATTCCCCTCGACATCTGCTTTGTCGATGAAAACCGAAAGATTATCACCATCCATCGGAATACCAAGCCCCAATCGGAGAGGCATCTTTCTTCCTCCGGGAAGGCCCAGTACGTTGTTGAAGTAGCGGCGGGATTTTGTGACCGCTATGGAATAACGGAAGGGGATACCATTCAGTTCTGAGAAGTGGAACCCCTCCTGGGTTCAGAGCTACACATTACACATTTTGGCAACCCCTGGAGGTGCATAATCAAACCGTTCGGCTACTTACGTTGCATATGAAACAACGACAAGAGGTTATTAAGTCCGGAACATGGAGTTTGTGGAATGAGTCGGCCTGACCCGGTTTGGGACCCCTTAAAAAATCTGACTCTGGCAAAGGTGGCAGTATATCTGTTTCTTTTCGCTCTTTGCACCAAAGGGATTGCTCTTTATGCGACTCATCATCCGATGAAGGAGGAACTGCTGTACATTAATGGCATTGCCAAAAAGGTGCGCCTGGGCGGTGAAGGTAAAGCGACCTTTTTCCGAATCGAGTCAGGCCATGGCACATACCGTTGTTCGTCCTATTATGGGAAGGTATGGCCGGGTATGGAGCGTATCCAGCCGGGTGACCTGCTGAGCATGCTTGCTGAAAGGAACAAGCTGAATCGAGATGAGCTGATCACCGGTAAACAATACTACATCTGGGAGCTTATACATGGAGATGATCTTATTGTGGCGTATGAAGATATACGCAAGATGGTAGGGGATAAAGAAGCAATCGAAAATCGATACATCAACGTCTTTTTAGCAGCCAGCGCAGTCTTTCTGGTCATCGCAACGATGCGCAAGTTCTATTTAGGACCTCTGAGGGGACCCCATTAGACATGAATGCCTTTCGGGGTAAACGGTCAGCTTTACCCGATTAGAATCCACGCCTTTAACGGGGCAAGCAGCCATCAGTTAAAACGCTCCCCCTGTCAACAACAGACACACAGAATTTCCGGTGAACCCTCTCCCCAAAGTTGAGAGGAGACTAGAATCAGTCCAATTCAATCCCTCTCGTAATGTATTGAGAATAATCCTTCACCACCGGAGTGTACTTTTGGTTCAAGAGGGAGGATGAAACGATAAAATCAGCAGTGGCGCGATTGCAGGCTGTTGGGACGTTGCACAGAACCGCCATCCGCAACAAGGCTTTCACATCCACATCGTGGGGCTGTGGCTGCATGGGGTCCCAAAGAAATATAAGCAGATCGATCTTGCCCTCGGCAATCATGGCCCCCAACTGCTGGTCTCCACCCAATGGGCCCGACTTCAGTTTAAGGACTTGGAAACTGGACGGCTCACCGGCTAGTTTCTTGTTCAGGGCTTCTTCAACCATTGTCCCGGTCGTACCCGTGCAGACCATTTTATGTTTGGTAATGTTCTTGTAGTTAAAATCAATCCATTCAATTAAATCTTTTTTCCGGCTGTCATGTGCAACCAGTGCGATATTTTTGATCTCGTCCACAATGAAATCCTCGCGATTGTTCACAATCAAAGATTACTATGATCTAATGGTGGGACCGTATGCAGGCAGAATCTCAAAAAGCAGCCTTCTCTACCCTTTTCCTCTCTGGGGCTCTTTTTCGATCCCGAGGCGGGCGGGAGAACGCTTTATTCTTCCGAGGTGCGCGGGTGTTGTAGTCGAAGTCGGCCACGGTGCGGCGGTCGATCCGACCGTCAAGAATTCGCTCGATGGCGCTCATCATCGCTCGATCTTCACGGGTCACCAGGGTATACGCATCACCGCTCCGGGCCACCCGACCGGTCCGCCCGATACGGTGAATATAGGCATCGGTGGTGTTGGGGATGTCATAGTTGATGACATGTGAGATCTGGGTTACGTCTATGCCGCGCGCGGCGATATCGGTGGCCACCAGGATCTGGTACGTGCCGTCACGGAAGCCGTCCAGTGCAGCCTGACGCCGTGATTGAGACAAATTCCCTTGCAGCGAGGCCGCCTGGTACCCGGCCTTGGTCAATTTTTCCCCCAGTTGCTTGGCCCTGCGCTTGGTACGGGTGAAGACGAGCACAGACTCGGTATCGGTGCAGTGCAGCAGTTCGAGAAGCAGGTTCGTCTTGAGGTGTGGTTCAACCGGGTAGAGGGCATGTTTGACGGTCACTGCAGGAGCGGTCTCGCCCACTTGAACTGTGACCGGATCGTTCAGGACCTCTTGGGCCAGGTGCCGGATCTCACGGGGCATGGTGGCCGAAAACAAAAGGGTCTGCCGCCGCCGGGGAAGATGCGTCAGGATCTTCCGGATGTCGGGTAAAAAGCCCATGTCGAACATATGGTCCGCCTCGTCAAGGACCAGTACTTCCAGGCGGCTGAGGTCGACCGTTCCCCGGTCGATGTGATCCAGAAGCCTGCCGGGGCAGGCCACGACAATCTCGACGCCCTGCTTGAGTTTTGCCATCTGCGGCTTGATACTCACGCCGCCGTATATCGTGACGCTGCGGATGCGGGCCTTCCTGCCCAGGCTTCGGATGTCATCATTTATCTGCTCAACCAGTTCTCGGGTAGGTGCCACGATCAGGGCACGGACGTGCCCGCGCTTTCCCTGCATCAGGCGCTGCAGAATGGGCAACACATAGGCTGCGGTCTTGCCGGTTCCGGTCTGTGCGAGACCCATGACGTCCTGGCCCTGTAAGGCCTTGGGGATAGCCTGCGCCTGGATCGGCGTCGGCGTGATAAAACCAGCGTCCCTGATACCGGCCGCGATGCTGGGGTTTAACTTGAATGCTTTAAAATCCATAAACTCCTTCTTTCTTATTACATAAAAAAAAGCCCCGGATGCATTCCGGGGCTTACGATTATTTCGTTTTATTCCGGGAACCGCTAATACAATTGGGAACTATAGCAGATTAGGAGAAGCCTTGTCAAGCAGAATATCAGCAGGAGTTTCACCAGTTATTTGGAATGGATGGGAAGCGTCAGAGCTCAAACAACATAAAACAACACGGTGATATAATGGCTGATGCTGCCCAGCAGCACGAATAAATGCCAAATACCGTGGAAATGACGCACTCTCTCATCCAAGGCATAGAAGACAATACCCCCCGTATAGAAGAGCCCTCCTACCAGAAGCCAGACAAATCCCGTGGAAGGCAAAGCCTGCAGCAGGGGTTTGAGCGCCATCAAAACGAGCCAGCCCATGAGAACATAAATGACCACAGGCAGGATCCGAAGACCCTTTTGAGGGAGTGAGTCCACCACAATCCCCAAAACTGCCAAGCCCCAGATGACGCCGAAGAGGGACCAGCCCCAGGCCCCGCGAAGGGTCACCAGGGTAAAAGGGGTATAGGTACCGGCAATCAGGAGATAGATCGCATGGTGGTCAAGTTTGCGAAAAACATCCTTTGCCTTCCCCCGAAGGATGTGATAAAGCGCTGAAGACACGTAAAGCAGTAAGAGAGTGGCCCCGTAAATACTGAAACTCACGATCTTCCATGGATCCCCCTGGCGCGAAGCCGCCACAACCAATACCACCAAACCGGCCAGTGCAGCCGCTGCACCAATAAGGTGAGTGATACTATTAAACTGCTCTCCCTTTTTCATCCACACCAATCCGATTCAGGGCAAACCCTGGAGGGTCACATCAAAAATTTAATGTCTAGGAATGTACTGGGAATAAACCTTATAGAATAGTTCGTATTTAAGACGCGGCCCCCAGGATTCTTCCCAAAGATTACTTTTCGTATTTTTCAGGGTGGAGCGGCGGAGGGCAATATTTATACGCCTTGCGCAGGTAGATATAGTTCATTGTCAGGCGTTGTATCCAGCCGGGATCAAACCGCATGACCCGCTTAAACACATTGGCCAATTTGTACGTTTCGCGGTTTGCCCAATACCAGCCATTCTGTAGTTCCTCGGCGGTCATGTTATTGGGCTGAAAGACCGAGTGGCAAATATCATAATTCGCCCAATCCTGATCGTGAATCCGCTTTTCACACTGCATCTTTTCATACTGCTTCGTGCCGGGAAAAGGTGTAAGAATATTATAGAGGGGAATGTCGATCTTGGTGGTATTGACAAAATCGACTGTTCGTTTGAACACTCCAATGTCATCACCATCCAAGCCGAAGATAAAGCTGCCCATAATAGAAATGCCGCGCTTGTGCAATTGGCGGATACCCTCGGCATATTTATCCGGGCGGTTGAAACCTTTGCGGACTGATTTGAGAGCGGCCTCCGAGATGCTTTCAAAGCCGATAAAGACATACTGTCCACCGGACGCGGCATAGAGGTCCATCAATTCAAGGTCCTCAGTCATGGTGAAGGATGCCTGGGCTCCCCAGGTAATTTTCAAGGGAATCAAAGCCTTGAAGAGTTCTTTTGCATAGTCGACCCTGGCGACCAGGTTGTCATCGAGAAACATCCATTTTTTGTCGGGTTGACCTTTAATTTCAGCCACCACCTCTTCAACCGGCCGGCAACGGTAGCTGCGGCCAAAAAATTTTGAGACCGTGCAATAGTCGCAATTGAAGGGGCAGCCGCGGGTGGCTTGAATCGTGGCCAGGAGCGAGTACATTTCCCGGTCAAGCAATTCGCGGCGCGGGATGGCCATATTGCGCATCTCAATAAAATCTTTATTCTGATAAATTTTCTGCCGGGCTCCTCCGTTTTTCATTTCATCAAGTATTGTTGGCCAAAGTTTCTCTGCCTCACCCACCACAACGATGTCCGCATGCTGCAAGGCTTCCTCGGGTAAAGCCGTGGCATGATAGCCGCCGATAACAACGGGGATACCCTTTTTTCGAAATCCATCAGCCATCTCGTACACATGGGGAATTTCACAGGACATTCCCGTAAAGCCCACCAAATCCCAGTTGCCGTCGTAATCGGGAGGGCTCAATCGCCCATCGTGAATAACGACCTCGTGTTCCGGGGGAGTGAGTGCCGCGATGGTCGTGAGGGTCACTCGGGCAAAGCCGGCTTTGCCGCTTTTAGAGATCTGGCCCATGAATCCGATGGATTTGGGTTGCACAAGGAGAATCTTCATAACTTGTTTTCCTGGAATGAAGCGACCTAATTATATTCAGTAATTCATTAGACAATAGCACATCCAATATTTTTTTTACAGCAAAGTTTATCCAGCCCGCTCGGAGAGCAGGCCCTACATATCAGGCTGCTGAATGGTCAGTTTGATACGAAGTGGAGAGGGAGGGGCTGGAGCATAACTGTCCGTACCGACTCCGGACTTCAACCCGGCATTCCCGGATTCCATTTCGATGCTCCCCAGGGAGGCCAGATTGGTCTTGAACCGGTCATACTCTCCCACGGGAATGGTGAGCCAGAGAACTTCAGACTCAGGGGCATTGGCCTGTCCAAATTCTTCAGATTCTGCGTGGGCATGGATATATTCTCCTCCGGCCTGCCTGATCAATTCCTTCAGTTTCTCATTCAGGGATTCCGGATCATTCCGGGGTTCAAAGAGCAGCTCAACGTCTGCCGTGTGAAGGGACTCAGCTACCCGGGACGGCGCCACGGCTGCGATTTCCGCTTCTCTCTCTTTTCTGAACCGCTGCCCCTCGATGCGGTCCAGCATCTCCGCGTCTCTCTCTTCCTGCAAGTCCGCAAAATCAGATGATTCCTTAACCATACTCGAATCAAGCTCCTGGATCGTATCCGTCTTTTCCATGACCTCCACTTTACCGTCCTGCTGCAGGGCTCCTGCAACAATCTTTTTTGCAGCTCTCTCCTTGGATTTTTTCACCACAGGTGACGAGGCCGGCAATTCCTCCCCGGCTTCAGGTCCAAGGTTGCGGTCCAGGTCGTTGCCTGCCGCATAGTGAGTCTCCCTCCCATCAGTTGGAGATGGCCTCACGAGTTCGTCTTCTTCCATCTCAAAACGATCACTTCTGTCTTTCTCTTCTGGAGTTTCGAGTTCTGCGCGGAAGGTCTCCTGCATGATCGCCCTTTGAGGCTGAAGGGTCTTCTGATAGAGAAATACGGCAAAACCGCAGACCAGGAGGAGGGAGACGGCCTGGATGGGAATCTTGATCTCCAGAGGGAAGAAGAGACGGGACCAGAGGTTCGGCTTCTCTTCTTCATGTATACGGCTCATGACCTTCCTGGAGAAACCGGGAGGCGGTTCAACCGGCGGCAGATCGGATACGGTCCGGATACTCTGTGTCAGGATCTCAGATTCGGCCCGGCAGCGGACACAGGTGGAGAGATGCCCCTCAACAGCGCTCTTCTCTTCCTGATTGAGCGTCTGTTCAATGTATTCCGAAAGCCTTTCCTGAATCTCTTCACACTTCATTTCTTCACCTTTGCCGATCCAAAATAGGGAGCAAGTTTTGCCTTTAATGCCTGCCGGGCCCTGTGCAATCGTGATTTCACGGTCCCCACGGGAACGTCTAGCATTCCCGAGATCTCATCATAGGGGAGATCCTGGAAATCCCGCAAAAGGATGAGGAACGCTTCATCGGCATCGAGGCTGTTCAATCCCATCTGGACCTGTTCCTGGAGTTCCCTCCGTTCCACCTGCTCTCCCGGGTTGGGGTTGGGATGGGCCAGCGTCGCGATCGGTCCCTGCCCTTCCTCATCAGAGCCGGTCCCTTCCAAAGGGACCGTACGCCTTTCAATGGCAGCCATCCGCTTTCTCCGATTTTTTGAATGATTGCTGGCAATACGGAAAAGCCAGGTAGCGAAGCTGGCATCGCCCCGAAACTTGCTGATGGACTTGTAGGCGGAGACAAAGACCTCCTGTGCCGCGTCGGCAGCTTCATCGTAATCTCCCAGCCATCGATAGAGAAGATTGAAGATTCTGCTCTGATGACGCTGGACCAGGACCTCAAAGGCATCGGACTGCCCCTTTTGGACCCTCCTGACCCACTCCCAGTCACTCTTCTCTTCATGCTTCATTAGACAACCGCTGGACTGAAATGTTCCATGAAAAATAGGGACATCCCCCTATTTTTTTATTTAATTGAAAAATGGGGGGATGTCCCTGTTTTTCAATGACGCAGTGTGGCCAGCAGGCGTTTAGGTTTCAACAGGAGGTCCAGAGCATGATGGATATGGTGGACCGCTATGTCGGCACTCATGATCCCTTTCAGAGAGGCGCCTTCTTCGCCGATCACGCAGATGCCGATCCTGGACTCTTTGAGCATGAGGGCGTCGTTGGAGCCATTACCGAGGGTGATGGTCCTTTCGCTCCCCATCTTCTTCACAAAGGCCTGTTTCTGTTCGTCTTCGTTCCCGGGGGTGAGTTTTTGGATCTCCATGCCGAAGTCGGTGGGCAGGTCTTTTGCATGTCCGTGGGTATCTGCAGTGAGCACGATCAACTTCAGGGTACCCGATAGATCCTTGAGTCGCTGGATCACTCCCTCATCCGGAATCCCTTCAAGTCCCAAAGTCCCGTTCAGGTCCATGACCAGGTATTCTGCGGCAACATGACCGAAACCGGGTATCTCAAGATTCAGCATCGTCTTCCCCCATTCTGGTCGTCGGGTCTCTCTTCAAACTGCGGTCTATCTGAACCCCGGGATTCATCTCCAATAAACGTTCAAAGCGGGGCCTGTAGATCAATTCAAATTCTTCATCTTTGTCCGGAAAGAGGGTGAGAACATTCCTTTTCGTGTTCTCGATGAGTTCCCGGGCCTCCCGCTCTGAAAGCAGGTCATTCCTGAGGGAATGGGCGGTCCTGTCCACGATCTTCTTCAACCTCCGCATATTTCTATTTTCCTCATCAAGAGGTCCATCAGACCGTCGATATTTCATTCCATCCTCATAAATAAGAACCATCAAGCGGTGCGTTCGGAGAACAGACCCGACATAAAAACAGGAGGTAACTATGTCTTAACCTCATATATCCTTCTCCTGTTTTTCCCGGAGGCGGTGGATTCTGTGCTCGATCTCTTCCGGGTTCACGGCGTGAAGATATTGATTCGCCATCTCGGCCCTGCGGGCAAAACCCTCGGCACGCTCATAGTCCTTTTCACGGTGTTCGTAATATTTTGCCAGTTCAATAAAAGGAAAGAGACCGCGGTCTGCATCAATCCCGATCATATCTTTCCAGGCCTGCACGGCAAGTTTTAATTCACCACTCCTTTTGTAGACGATCGAGAGATGCTTCATGACCTCCCACTCCTGGTCTGTGTAGGTGCATGATGTAAGGGCCGACTTGAGACAGGCCACGGCATCGTCCAGTCTGCCTCGATCAAAATGGATCCTTCCTAAAGAATACTGTTCCATCCCGTCCCGTCTGCAGTACGCGGCCTTGTCGGTGACCAGACGGTGAATCAGGACCGTGAGAGTGACCAGGGTCAGGATATCGAGCCGGTTGTGATAGAAGACCCGCTCCATCCTTGTCGGGTCCCCGTCCTCCAGATATTGGAAATAGATCCCGGGAATGAGCTCACCGGGGACATCATCCAGGCGCTCGAGGCCGAGGAGTTCCTGTTCCAGGTTGGAGAGTCTGCAGCTCTCCAGGCTCCGCTTCCATATCCTCCGGGCCGGATAGAGGAGATCCAGGTGGGGCAGGGCCAGGACATCGGGCCTGATCCTGGAGAGTATGAAACGGGACTCCAGGAGGGGAATATCAAAGGATTTGCCATTGAAACTGACCAGGAACCGGAACCGGGAGAGCCTCTCCCGGAGCAGAGAGAGCATCTCCATCTCCTCAGCCTGATCTCGCATCAGGTACTGCTCTACAACAAATTTCCCCTGATCAAAGAAACCGATTCCAACCTGGAAGGCATAAGTGCCTGTCCCCCCGGAGAGGCCGGTGGTCTCGGTATCGATAAACACGGTCTGATCCGGATTCATGTAAGCGAGTTCAGGATGACTCGAAATCTCCCCAAACACTTCAAGTGATTCCTGATATATATCCTCCAACCTTATGTTACCATGGAGATAATTAGTTTCATGATCCCGGCGTGCCACAAAGACTTCACAGGACTCACAGGGAATTATTTTGCCTGGCACCAATGCCTCGATGCCCGGACCCTGATAAGGGGTTCTCTGCTTTCGTTCCTCCCGGTTGCTCCTCTGCATGACCCGCTCGATCCGGGACCGAAGATCGGAGATCAGCTCCCGCTGTTCATCCCCTTTTATTCCGGGAGAGGAGGACTTTAAACGGTTCAGTCTTTCTCGTATATCACTCATATGATTTTCTCATGGTGTACTTTGTGATCTAATTAGTGTCAGACACCAATTAAATTTCTGTATTTACTTCGTGTCCTTCGTGGTTGACGTTTTTGTGTCTTTAACCCTGTATAGCTTTTCTTCGTGCCCCTTCGTGTCCTTCGTGTCCTTCGCGGTAAAAAGTATTTTTGTTTTCCTTTTTTGCGTCTATGACCGGATCACTTTCAATATTCCAAGGGCCGTCTCCTTTGACATGGCCCCCACCTCATTCACCGGTCCCACACAGGACGGGCAGCCGTCACGGCAGGGACAATGGGAGATCAGGGATTCCGTCTCTTTGAGAAGCCGTTCATGGAGGTCGTAGAGCTTGGTTGAGAACCCGATCCCTCCGGGATAGACATCATAGAGGAAGACCGTGGGATCAAAAGAGCCGGCAAAATCCGCTGGATCGGCATCTTCCTTTCTCGTGATCCCTTTGCCGGTCTGCACAGACCATCTCCCTTCCCTGTCTCCCACGGCCCGGTCGAGGTCGCGGCGATCGCTCATCAGGTGAAGCACGGCAATATGGTGCAGGCCATGGGCGATCCCCACAATTCCATCGATCAGGGTCCCCTCTTCAACGGAAAGTTCCCGGAGAAGGTCATAGGGGAGCGTAAACCAGTAGGCCGTGGTATGCAGGTCCAGGTCCGGAAGGTTCACCTCACCGTACCCCAGGTTTTCGGACGTAAAGAACCGGATTTTCTTGTACCCGATGACCTTGCGCGCCACATGGACCTCTCCGTGGGATTTCTCCAGGGCGGCCCCCCTCTCTGATTCAAAGACCTCAAGGGCCCGGACCTGAGTGTAAGTAATGGCATCGGTATAATAGTCCACATCAGCCTTCTTGACATAGGCCTGACGGTTGTCATAATCGAGCTTTTCAACAATAAACGGCCTGGATTCAAGGAGATAGATTGCGCCTTCATGGAGGGTTTCCGGTGCTGAGGTAAAATCGACCTCGGCAATGGCCCGGGGTTTTGCCGTATCGGTCCGGTCGGTGACCACGAAGTTCTCCTCGGGGATATTCCTGAGGCTCACCGAATCGGCGGGATAGGCATCCTTGTTCCAGTGATACCCCCCTCCTGCCTCATGGAGCACATGCTCTTCTTCAAGGTACTTGAGGATCTCATTCAGGTCCTCCCCGCCGAATGTCTCGCCCTTCCGGAAAGGGAGCTCAAAGGCCGCACACTGGATGTGGCTCATCAGGATCAGGAGGTTGTCCGGATTGATCCGTCCGTACTCCGGCGAGGCACCGAAAAAATAATCGGGATGGTTGACGATGAACTGGTCCAGGGGGTTGCTCCGTGCGATCAGGATGGCAAGAGAACTCCCCTTGCGGCGTCCTGCCCTGCCGGCCTGCTGATAGGTGCTGGCCACGGAACCCGGGTAGCCTGCAAGGATGCAGACATCCAGGCTCCCGATGTCGATCCCAAGCTCCAGGGCATTGGTGGAAACCACTCCCAGGATATTGCCCTCCCGAAGCCCCTCTTCAATCTCGCGGCGGGTCTCGGGAAGGTAACCGCCCCGGTACCCCCGAATCCGTTCCTGGCCGGGGAGCCCTTTCTCATATCGCTCCTTGAGAGTCCGGGTCAGGACCTCCACATTCAGGCGGCTGGTGGCAAAGATGAGGGTCTGGGTGCCCTGCTTCAGGAAGGGCCCTGCCAGATGACGGGCAGACGTAATGGCGCTCTTACGGATCCCCAATTCCCGGTTGATCACAGGGGGATTGTAAAAGAGGAAATGTTTTTCAGTGCTCGGGGCTCCACTATGGCCGACCATCTCCATGGGCTCTTCACAGAGTGCGGTGGCGAGCTCTTCGGGATTTGCGATCGTAGCAGAACAGCATATGAATTGAATAGATGAATTATAAAACTTAACAATCCTCTTCAACCTTCGAATCAGGTTCGACATGTGGGAACCGAAGACACCCCGATAGGTATGCACTTCATCGATGACCACATATTTCAGGTTTTCAAAGAGCTTGATCCACTTGGTGTGATGGGGAAGAATCCCCGTATGGAGCATGTCCGGATTGGTGATCACAATATGCCCCTGGCTACGGATCGCCTTCCGGGCATCCGCCGGAGTATCCCCGTCGTAGGTAAAGGTTGAGATCGGAGCGTCGAGATCAACGATCAGGGAGTGAAGCTCATCGAGCTGGTCCTGGGACAGGGCCTTGGTGGGAAAGAGATAGAGCGCCCGGGCCTCCGGTTCCTGGAGGATCGATGAGAGGACAGGAAGATTGTAGCAGAGCGTCTTTCCTGACGCCGTGGGGGTGACGATCACAACATTTTTTTGATCCTGAATCAGGTCTATGGCCTTTCTCTGATGGGAATAGAGCTTTTCGATCCCCCGCTCTTTATAGATCCTGACCAGCTTCCCCGGAACCCATGGGGGAAAAGAGGCGTACTCTCCCTCCCTTTTCGGGAAAATCCGTTCTGCCGTAAATCTCCTGGAAAAGTCCTTGCGGGACCGCCATTTTTCAAGGACCGGTTCTACCGTCATCTACACCCCCCTTAATCCAGATCGTAGTTTACATAAAATAGTGATGAATGAAAAGGAGAAATGATTCACCCCCCGCACAGCGAGTGGGGCTCTGTGATGGTGTCAGACACCATTATGAAATGAACTGAAGGTGTCTGACACCGATTCAATCACCGGAGGTGGTGGTTTTAGATAAAGGGCAATAATTTACTTTAATAAAAATGTTTAAATTATTGATATCTAAACAGAAATAGTTTTAAATATCTCCAACAAGATCAAGCCCTGGAAAATTGGAATTAGTTTTGTTGAGAATGCTTAAACGTGAAGGGGGTGGCTATTCCTGGAGTAGATCAAGAGCGCTCTTGACCGCCTCTTTTGCACTGGATACCTTTCGGACTCCTGAAATCTCCCAGGTGTCAAGGCCCATGACCGGCTTGCCCATCTTGAGGGCAAGGGCAATTTCGGAGAGGGTGCCGTATCCGCCCCCCACGGCAATCACCGCATCCGAGGCGCGTGCGACAATGGCATTCCTGGCATGACCAAAGTCCGTGGGAATGGGAATATCGATATTGGGGTTGGCTTCTTCTTTGTCCGGTCCGGGCAGTATCCCGACGGTGGTCCCCTTCTCCTCCCGGGCACCTCTGGATGCAGCCTCCATGACACCGCCCAGACCTCCGCAAATCAGGATTGCCCCGGCCCGAGCGATTTCCCTGCCGACTTCAAAGGCCCTCTGGTTCGTCTCATCCTTATCCTGGCCTGCGCCGATCACACCAATCTGTATCATGGAAGATCACCCAATGATATAACGTTGGAGGGGGAAATAAAACGATCCAATGCTCTCTGCAGTGACGGCGGATCTATGCAGCGGGTCCTGCACAGAAAACCTTCCGGCTCATTCGGCGACCTGGGAGTTCCCCATATTGCCGAGGATCTTGGCAGCCTCAACCACAATCCGGTTGTCATTGTCTTTGAGGGCCTTCATCAGCAGGGGGTGAAGGCGATCATTATCCCCGATCGTATTCAATGAGAGGACAGTGCGGAGCCGTACATCCGGATCATCATCCTCCAGAGATTCAATCAGGGAATCCATATCGTTTGTGAGCGGTTCCTGGCTCAGGATCGTAAAAAAGTCCATCTGCTCGATCTCGCCCAGATCCAGGGAGGGCCGGGACTTCCGGACCTTTTCTGCCAGCCCCTGCCCTTCTATGGAGGCCTGGGACAGGAGATTGACCACCCGGTCCGGGAAATTCATCTTCCCGATCATGGTTGAGATCCTCGTAGGCCGTCCTTCTTCAAGTTCATAAATACCGGTATAGATGGCCGCCCCCTTTGTGAGGTTCTTGAGCGTCCTGTTGACCTGTTCAAACATCTCTGCAGACGTGGCTTCAAGAATGCTTTTCGGGGCATAAAGAATCAGTGCAATCACGGCAGCCGTGGTGTAGTCGTACCCGGAGGCGAAGAGGCCCCCCCCCTTCCAGAGCTCTTTGAGCTGTTCCAGAAGGAAATCTTCGGTGAGGGGTTCGGTCAAGGTGAAATTCGAAGACCCATAGATCAAGAGTCCTCTTGAGGAGAAGACCTTTCGAAAGTCTTCACTGTCAAAGCCCCGTATGCTTCGAATCTTGTAGGCATGGTCTGCACTGTTGAATTCATCGAAGGCCTTGATGACGGCGTCGTTGGCCCGGGAATAGTATTCAGAGAGGCTGACACCCGGGAAAAGATCCAGAATTTTCTGGTTATCGATCAGGATCACACTGTTCAGGTTCTGTTTAAAGAGTGTATTGACCGCTTGAATTGCATTGACTTTGGTCAGACTGCTTTCACTCTCCGAGGGGAGGGTCACCAGCACCGAACAGGGGATATTGAGAGGTCTCATGATCTCTACCAAGGTCGGGAGATTGCTCCCGGTGCCTCCGCCCAGGCCGGCAACCAGCAGGAAGAGATCCGAGTCCTTGGCCAAAGCATTGAGCGAGCTCAGGATCCGGTCCCGGTTTGAGAGCAGGCTCTGCTTCCCCAGATTCAGGTCCCTGCCTGCACCGCTCCTCCCGTTCAGTCCCACATGCAGGCGGGATTCCTTGGGAAGTTCATCCAGGCTCTTGAGATCTGAAAAGGATGTGTTCAGGGCAAAGGCATCGTACCCCTTGTTGGCAAACTCAATGGCCAGATTCCCGCCGCACTGGCCCAGGCCGACCACACCGATCTTCAGCCTTTTCCTGAAATCCTTGATTTTGTCATCGGAAGGTTTCATGGAGGTTTCTCCGAAATGTAATCTGTAAAAGTCATTGAATCTGAATGGTTTTGGCGGTAGAGTATTCCGCCCTTTTTGAGACATTGTTATGGTATCAAATAAAATGCCGGGATGTCAAGAATTATGCAGTATTTATGACGGCAGAAAACTTGCCGCATAAGGTCACGCCGGATAAGGTTTTGTTGACATTCGGTTCTGATGAAGATAGTTTATTGAGGATTTAGTCTTTTTTGCTTTTCACTCAATCGAGAGGTGGTTTATGAAAAAGATCGTGGTATTCATTTGTGCCCAGATAGTGGTGTTCACCCTTCTCGTTTCCGGATGTATCCATGTGCATGTCGGTAAGCGCGGTCCCGCAGACAGGCTCAGACAGACCGTGGTCCAGGGCAAGGGATGGAACAAGATCCTGATCCTGGACATCACCGGATTCCTGAGCGATGTCCCTCCGTGGCGTCCCTATTCTCCGCCCACGACCACCCTCAGTCATGTAAAGGAGAAACTCAGGAAGGCTGAAAGGGACCCCTTTATCAGGGGAGTGATTCTCCGGATCAACAGTCCCGGCGGAACCGTGACTGCATCGGATTCGATTTATGAAGAGATCCGCCGTTTCAAGGAGAAAAAGAATATCCCGGTCGTGGCCCTGATGATGGATACGGCAGCCTCCGGAGGGTATTACGTGGCCCTTTCCGCAGACCGCATCGCGGCCCAACCCACGAGCATCACCGGGAGTATCGGTGTCATTGTCCAGAAGTTTAATGCCCATGAGCTCCTGGCCAAAATCGGGATCATGAACACCCCGGTCAAGTCCGGTGTTCACAAGGATATCGGTTCTCCTTTCAGGCCCCCGACAGATGTAGAAGAAAAGATTCTCCAGGAGACCATCGACTCACTCTTTCAACGTTTTGTTGAGACGGTGACACAAAATAGGAAAGCCCTGACCAAGGAAGAGGTTGCCACCCTTGCGGATGGCAGGATCTACACAGCCGGCCAGGCCCTGGATAACGGGCTGATCGATCAGATCGGTTACCTGGATGATGTAATTGATGAAGTAAAGAAGATGGTGGGGCTTGAAAAAGCCCGGGTGGTGATCTATCATCTCCCTTACGCCTACACGGAGAATATCTATTCTTCAACACCGCTTCAACCCGTCAACGAGATTCATCTCCTTGATCTGAACCGGGGAGTTCCATGGACGGGGGCCCGGTTTCTCTATTTGTGGGACCCGGGTAGCCTGTAAAACGACAACTCACCGCAGAGACGCAAAGGGCGCTGAGGAAAAAAGTTCTTTGTCAAAAACCATTGATTCCTTCTTCTGCTTTTCTTAGCGTCCTCTGCGCCTTGAGTGAGCACAGCGAACGGGCGGTGATAGAATTAATGATTGTCCGAATCTAAGAGAAGTTTTTCTTCTTGCTGAGGTTGTGATGATGAAAGCGGCAAGTTAACCAGCGAAAAGGGGTCAATGCGGGCACCATTCAGCTTGACACCCCAGTGAAGATGGGGGCCGGTGACACGGCCCGTGGCCCCCACATATCCGATGACCTCTCCTTTTCCGACCTCCCTCTCCTTCTCGGCAGTGATCTTTTCCAGATGGGCATAGAGAGAATAGAGGCCCCCTCCATGGTCCAGGATCACTGTATTGCCGCTGAAAAAAAGGTCTCCGGCATAGACCACTCGACCGGCGTTCGTCGCCCCCACAGGTGTTCCGGAACCGGCCTTAAGGTCTGCCCCGGAATGGGGGCTCCGGGGTTCGCCGTTGATGATCCTTCGCAGACCAAAACGGCTCCCCTTCTCCACATCCACAGGCACAGCAAAACCTTCCTCCCAGGGCCGCTCCGGACTCTGGGTCCTGAAGATTGTACCCAGGATCTTCTTCTCACCACGATGCCGTGCCAGGTCTTCTTCTGACAGATGGACATACTTCCGGTCGACGGTGATCTTCTCCACAGGAAACTCTTTTTCCAGTACGTTCAGACCGTAGGTGCCTTCCATCTCGGTACCGTCTTCAAAACGGACATGATAGTCGAGGATATGCACACCTTTAGAGACATTCAGGTCCAGCCCGGCAAGGCCTGCCCAACTCTTCCTGTCCGATTCGGGAAAGAAAAGGATCTTTTGATCTTTAAGGGATGCCTGGACGTCAGCAATCCCGCTGCTGTCCGCCATGCGGATCAGAACAGCCTCGCCCGGGTGGATTTCTTGAGGCAAGATCTCCACACGGAGATCTGAAGCAGCAGGAGACTGGGCCATAAATCCTATGAGGAGAAGTGTGAACCCCATCCCCCACAGAAATAGAGGGGCCCGCTCCTTGATACAGCACTTCATATTTTCATGCCTTTTCACAACGGAGATATTCAATCTTAATACATTTGTCCATGACCACCTGGATCCCGGCACCGTCGAGTTTCTCTGCCGACTCATCGTGGCGGATGCCCAGCTGCATCCAGAAGACCCTTGCGCCGATCTGAATGGCGTGATCAGCGATTTCCGGTATGGCTTCTGGTCTGCGGAACACATCCACAACCTCCACGGAATGGGGAATCTCACTCAGAGAAGGATAGCAGGTCTCACCGAGTATCTCTTTCTGGCCGGGATTGACCGGAATAATCCGGAACCCCTGTTCCTTAAGAAACCGGGCGACCCGGTGGCTGTCCCGCTGCGGTTTGGGCGAGAGTCCCACGACCGCGATCGTACGGTACCGGTCCAATATTTCGCACACATTGGCCTGCATAGCGGTCCTTATTCTTATAGGCTCTTCTCCCATTTAGTGGGTAAGAAGGATTGGGGATTCCAAATTACAAAGGTTGAAGAGCCATAGGGTTCCAGGATTCAAGGGGTCAAGGGTTATCTTTATCCCCGCCTTACGCTGCGCTGCAGGCGGGACAGCTCCCCGCTTCTCATATCCTTGCTGCCTGAGGCAGCATTACACTAGGGAATCTTGTGGTCAAGTGAAAGACAAGAGCATTACAAGAACCACTTATAAACAAACACTTGACCGCAAGATACATTGTTGTCCTAGCCGTCGCAGACGGCAAAGATTAAAGATAAACAGGACACGCTAAACGTAACCCTGAAATACTTGACCACATGGTCCCTTATGTTCTTTTTTCTTGCATTTCAATTGACCCCTGGAACCCTCGAACCCTTGGACCCTTATATTTTCACACGCTCTTTTAAAGATGACCCTTATATATAAAACCACCACAATAATCGAGACATGCGACAAAGAATTTATATGGGTGGAGCATCATTTTTTCTCAATCGTGACGGATTCTCCGTCTCGTACCCCTTTTAATGCAACTGGATCACCCAGTACATTCCCTAAAATATTCACTGCACTGGCCGGCCGTATCTCGCCTTCCTGACTTGCCGGTGTGGGACCGAAAAAGATGCAGAAGGCCCGACCTGTGGGCCAGTAGCCCAAATCACCCATTTCCACAACCTCCCGGGCTGTGTCGTCCAGGGCGGACTGGACCGGAATCTCAAAATAGATTTCATCGCCCCACGTGTTCACCACCCCCTCAATCGGAAGGCTGTCATAAATCTTTTCTGCAGTGGAACTATCATTCATTTCAGCAGAGACTGTTACTGAGCCCGCATGAATATTGATCTTCTTACCCATGGTCCATCTCCTTAGTGGTCTTTCATGACTCACCTGAAGTACTTCAGTTCTCCTGAACCTTCCCGGAGGATTTCGACCTGGTTATCGATGAGGGAGATCACACTGGAAGGCAGCACCGGCAGCACACCGGATTCCAGTATGAGATCAACCTGTTTTCCCAATCGGTCCCGGAGTTCATCGGGATCGGTGATGACCTCCTCATGACTCAGGTTCGCACTGGTACTGAGAATGGGGTTGCCCAATTCCTTGACCAGGGCCAACGGAACGGGATGGTCCGGGATTCTAATCCCAACGGTCTTGCTCTTGCTCCGCAGATTCCGGGGCGTCTCCCTGCTGGCGGGCAGCACAAAGGTATAAGGGCCCGGCAGGAAACGTTTAAGTATACGGTAGGACAAGTTTGACACCATGGCATACTGACTGATGTGTGTGAGATCGGAACAGACAAAGGACATGGGCTTCTTGGGGTCCCGCCCTTTGATACGGATGATCCGGTTGACCGCCTGAGACTGTGTAATATCACAGCCGAAGCCGTAGATCGTATCCGTGGGATAAATGATCACCCCCCCGGAACGCATGACTTCCGCAGCACGCCGGATATGACGCCCTTGTGGATTTTCAGGATGTATATGCAGAACAGTGGCCATACGCCCTTCCCTCCATAAAAAAAGATTATACCTGAAGCATGGAAGGCTTGTACAGTCCAAAATAGGCTCAGAATATGGGTATGATGAAACAGAAAATACAGATTAAGCCAGGATGAAGGATCCGTCATGTCAGGGAGAAAATAGATCGACGGATTAATCGGAAGTTAGAAAAGGACGTTCAGGGTTTTTTGGAAACAGTCGAGTTGTCCATGGAGATCATCGTTTCCAGACATGCCGAATCAAGAATAAATTCGGAAAAATCATCGGCCAGTTTTTCTTCTTCCTCTTGTCCAATGGCAATACCGGAAGCATCCCTGAGGAAATGGAAATATTCATGAACCAGGGTCTTCGTATCGTAATCCTTGGAGATATAGATGGTCTTCGTCTTGGAATCATAGAGCCCGTCTACAGGGAGGAGTAGTCCATATTGGCCAATAATTCTGCTGTTTAAGGTCTTATCCGAAATGATCTGGATCTCCAGTTCCCTTTTATGATCACTAAAAAGACCTTCTTTCAGCCGCAGCCCCATTCGCTCCTGGATAAAACTCGGGAAGACCATGAAAGAGATCCTCAAATACTTATTGAACTCATCATATTTGTTGTATTCATGATAGATCTGTGTTTCACAGTAGGGATTCTGCAAGATCATAAACTTGACCAGTTCAACGCCGCCATTACTGTAACGTGCACCAAGCATAGGGTTATGGAAAAAAACAAACAGGAATGCGAAAACAAAAATAATACGTTTCATGATGCTCACAACTCCCTTTCTCTGCCGGATAACTTATTGAATCCCTATCCGGCAGTACGACTTAACGATCACTCCACACTATTTCCCGTCAGCCTGACTCACTGACGTCAGGTATTGTCGATGGTTTGATTTGCTATCTCTATCTTTTCAAGAACCGAACGCTTGATCAACCGGTAAAGAAAGTCACAGACTTCAAAATCAACCATGGTTGATCGGACGCAGATCTCACGGACGGATCGCTCTCCGTTGACCAGGGAAAGAGTCAGTTCTTGGTCCCTGTTCATATCCGTACCGTTCAGTTTCTCTTCTGCATCGTCTTTAAACTTGAGAATAATATCCATGGAGGGTATAGCTTGCCGCATATTCTTCCATTCATCGTCACGCCTCGCCCCTTCCATGAGCAGATTCATCACATCTAATGCCAGATCCTCTTCAGGAGAAATCCGGGGTTCCTTCTTGACAAATTCGAAACTCCCTTCGGGAAAGACGAACAAGGAGTAGACGATCTCCTCTGCCTGAACACGGAGCGCCTCGCGAAGTTCCTCCTGCCGGACGGCCTGGATCTGGACCAGCGCCTTACCGAGACGCATATCGGAATTTTCAGCACATAAAGCAAGGGCCCGGGCCCTCTCTTTTTCCGTAATCTTGCCAAGTTTGATCAGGAGCGAGCCCAGCTTGTTCTTGTTATCCTTGTCCAGACAGGAGGCCGAACAGACCTTCCCATTCCTGAAGTAAAGACACTTCTCATCATGTTTACTCTGTACGATCAGGGCTCCTGTATTCTTGCACGAAGCCATGAGCTGAAGAAGATCGGGAACACGGATGGTCTTCAACTCTCCGCGAAGTTCCACCAGGGACGTCTTGCCCGGTTCTCCAAAAGAGGAACGAACTACCTCTTCTTCTCCCTGGTCTTGAGTCGGTTCTGTCTCCGGCAATGTCTGATCATCCGCAGCTTCCGTTGAATCTTCCGCCTGGCTGATGGTGGCTTCGTCTATAACCGGGGCGATTTCTTCCGTTTTCGTAGCGTCCTCATCGGCTTCTTCAATGTGCTGCCTCTTCCGCCGGAAGAACCAAATAAGAATGACCAGCAAAAGGACAAAAAGCACGATCACAGCACCCAATGTCTGGAAGCTGTAATAAAGCTTCTTCTGCTGTTCATCTGTGACCGTTGCGGCCTTGTCTGATTTTTCCTGCGGTACACCCTTTTCCATCTCCTCAGATTGTTCAATCTCATTTATGGCAGCACCCGGGATGGTTTTCTGTTTGTCTTTATCCTTCATCACGTCCGAGTGCCCCGACGACTCTTCGTCCTTTTCAGACCCCGTCTTTTCATCCAAATCTGATGAGGCGGCTTTTGCTTCTTCCGGTGAGGAGAGAGATTCCTTTTGAACCGAAGAGAGCTCTTCAATGATGGGCACCTTCTCTTCCTTAACCGTGGCAGAAGATTTTTTTACAACAGCTGCGGGCTCGGGCGTCTTCTTTGTCGCGGCCTTTCTGAACTGAGCCGGATTAACCTCCCTGGGATAGAGGGAAAGTTTTGTGAGGGGAGATAGAAACCGGGTAATCTTCAGCCCCAACAGGATCTGCTGACCGTTCGAATCAGATTCCATTTCGATCAGCACCTTCTTAAAAGTTTTGATAAAATCCGCAGAGAGTCCTTTTCTCCCCACCACCGGATCCGAGGCAAGGGCACCGGTGGATTTCAATACCTTAACTTGCTGGACCAATCCTGGATCAAAATACTTTACTGCCTCCAGGAGACCATCCTCAACACAGGCCGCATCATATGTTCCGTTTTGCAATCCGGACAGGGTATCCATGTCTTGTGCTGAAACATGAATTTTCTTAAAAAACTTTTGAGGATCAGTCTCCAGGGCCTCGCTCAGAAAAGAGATCCTCGACCGGCTCATCTCATCCAGGACAAGTGTCGGTCTGCCCCGTTTGAGATCACCCAGGACCCGGATTTTTCCGTTCCGAGGGACGATCAGAAGCAGTTTGTGTGTTGTCTGTTCAGAGCGGGTATAATTCGCAAGAAGATTAAGATTCTTTGTGTGTCCATGGTAAAAGGTATTGCTGACCACAGCCAGGTCGATTTTTCTGTCTTGAAGTCTTTGATAGAGGGTCTTTTCATCTTTGACCGTAAAAACTGTAATTCGCTCATCCAGACGATCTTCAAGGTAAGCGCAGAATATTTTCGCTTCGTCCTCGGATTGGACCAGGGAATTCTGCCCCGGGACCACTCCAAACTTCATCTGCGCATACACCGGCCCTGCCAGAAGCCAGATGATCGCTATCCAATAGAAGAACAAACGTTTCATAAACAGCCGCTCTACAATACAAGGTGGTTTGACGACTGACAGACATTGAGGGCCGCCCCATGGATGAGGCCCCCATCTATATCTCAGGATTATCGGAAAGGATGAACCTCTTCACCCACCACCTGATTCAGTTTTGCTATGGCTTTTACATATTCAAGTTTCTTAAAGAGCCAGTTGGCATCGGACCAGCGCTTCTGTACCTGTGCGTCATTCACATCATCGACGGTTGTGATGCCGTACTGGTAGCCCTTCCGTACCACCTTGACCTGCTTGATGGCTTTTTTTCTGGCCTCTTCCCGAATTTTCAATTGTTCATAATACTCATTCACTTCAATCAATGTCTGCTGTACCTGAAGGGCGATCTGTTTCCTGAAGTAATCAAGCTGGTTCTGCAGCTTCACCATCTGATATGAGGCTTCCTTATACTCGGCATACCCTTTGAACCCGTCAAAGAGATGCATCCGTGCACCCACACCGACTGCCGTGATGGATGACTGGTTCGCTTCAAAGTCGTCGCTTGTCCAGGTCTTCTTTGCAAAGGCGGCAAACATAGGAAGATTGGAAACAGCAGCGATCTTTTTTTGAAGCTTTGCGCTTTTCACTGCATCATCCAGCGCCTGAAGTTCGGGCCGGTTCTGCATGGCAAGGCTTACCAGTTTATCCAGTTCCATGCGGAAGTCGGGATAGTCCAGGGTATCGCCCACGATATTGATCGGCGTTGCGGCATCAATACCCATGGAAATCTTTAAGGCCTCAAGACTTAATGTCTCCCATTTGTTAAGCTCCGGAAGCCAGGTTTTCATATCATCCAGGTCATAAGCAATCTGGATCACGTCCTTTTCCGGTGCATTCCTTGCTCCTTTTTTCAGATCATTCTTGGCTGTTTTATAGAAGAGTTCCATCTCCGAGATGGTATCCAGTAGATACCGGCGAGACTCACGGGCCAGCACCACCTGTTTGTATGAGTTGACAACCGTATTCAGGACCTGATCATGGATCTCTTTCCTATTGCTTTTAGCGATATCCACACCCCGTTTGGCCAAACGGTTTGTGTTGGTGATCCGTCCCCAGGTAAACAGAGGAAGTTCCGCACCGACCTCGGATACGATCATCTCATCGTCTGTGAAATCGAAACGCTCAACAGTAATAATTCCCATGCCTCGAGCGATCAAATCAAATTTCTGTAAGTTATACGGATCATCCAGATTTATGTAGGAGGAACTCGCCATCACCTGAGGATAATAGGCAGACTTTGCCTTCAACAAAACGGCCTTTGCTTTCTTGACCCCCTCTTCGGCAGCAATCAAGCTCTGGTCCTTTTGCATGGCGATCTGGATGCACGTAGCCAGGTCCAGGTTCTGCATATCCATGGCATATAACGACCTCGATGACAGTATGATGAACAACAGGAAAATGATCACACCACTCCACACTTGACGATTAGCCATAATCACTCCTTTCCCGATCGTAGACAGTAATGACCCATGCCAAAAGGGCAGCAATCTGCTACCCAATCTATTCATCCCCCGGTATTTATGTCGGAATCTTATTGAAAGTGTGGCTCGGAAACTGTGGCTCAAAAATCGGCAAGCAATTGAAATATCAATTGTCTCTCTACTTTTAGTATCTCTCCGGACACTAAATCTGTCAATGTAAAAATCACAATCTCAAATAAACAGGAAAAGTCAAATTATAATAAACAGGGAGGTTTAAATTTGTTGGTGAAGCGCTGGGTGAAGGTTGGGTTGAAAAGTTTCTGGATGCTCAGACAAGGAGGGTTTGTCTGAGCATCCAGAACGATCTCTCTATTACCTTCTTTTCTTCGAATGTGTCTTGCAGTATTTGGCAGGCGGTGTGCACTTGTTCTTGCACTGCTTACCTTCTTTGGTCTTGGCCTGACAACGTTTGGCCCTGACTTTCTTCTTTGCAACTTTCTTCTTTGCCGGTTTCTTCTTTGCTACTTTTCTCTTTGCAGTTTTCTTCTTTGCAGTTTTCTTCTTTGCTACTTTCCTCTTTGCTGGTTTCTTCTTTGCTACTTTCCTCTTTGCTGGTTTTCTCTTCGCTGTTTTCTTCTTCGCTGTTGCCATCTTCAGTCCTCCTTTATGAGGTTAATAAGAACAACGAACTTTAATAACGAAGGTTTAAATACCATTCCCTCCCATTGTGAATTAATAAAACTTCATAACCTAAAATAGCATAACGAAAAATGGATTGCAAGTAAAAACGTCAACTTTTCTACAATTTTTTTTGTCATTCAAAACAAACATTGAAAATCAAAATCGGCTTACTCACACACAAAATCTTTTGTCGGAATTTTTTATAAGTAACAGATGAACAAAGTGAATGTCCGTTGCGCACTCCGAAGCCATGCATTACGACAGGATGCACTCATCTATTCCGCGAAGGTACATTGGTTCGAACGTTCGTAGTAGAGAGGTACGGCAAATCCCGGACTGTGTTTTTCATTGTGGCACTCTCTGCATACATCCTCGGGAACCCCTGATTTCATAGGGGTTCCCGCAAGGTGGTCGCTGCCTGCCCCGTGACAGGATTCGCATTGCACACCGGACAGGTGCGGTGTTTTTTCCTGACCAACAAATCCATTCGGATCTCTGTAGCCGACGACATGACATACCACGCACTCAGGATTATACTCGTACCCCTCATCCTTCAAAGTGTCAAACGCAAAGGCATGGGGTGTTGCTGACCATTGCTCATAAAAGAGAGGATGACAGGGCCGGCACTGGTCCGCTCCCAAAAAATTATTTTTTTGTGCGGATGTTTGTAAAAAAGAAATATCTTCTGAAAAACGTTTTTCTTCGACCGTCTGATTAAAATGTTTCACCACCTCCTCGACCTGCTGATCAGATATAAATTCATCATCGATCGGAATCTGATTTCCGCTGTAGTCAACGATCCCTTTCCTTTCGACATACTTCACAACAAGTTTACCCAGGGTTTGGCCCAGGTCGCTTCCGTAGACGGTAAGGGTCTTTGCCACAGGGACAGGTGTCCCATCTCCCCGGGTATGCCCAAGAAGGGCAATATGAATCTGGGGGAAGGCCTTCAAGAACTCATCAACGCTAATAATATTAAAATGAACCAGTGCGATGATGAGATCACTCTGCTTTGCGAGTTCTGGAAGGATTTCCTGTGCAGAGAGAAAGGGATCCAGAATTTTCATTTCACCCAGGGCTTTTCGATAAACGTCCGTTACCACATTGGCATCGAGGAAACCGGTCACCCCAACACGCAGGCCTCCTCTGTAAAAAATCTGATACGGTTCAGCCGCTCTCTTTCCATCCCGGTCAACCAGGTTTGCACAGATAAAGGGAAACGTGGATTCCGCCATTCGTTCCCGGAGAAAATCATGGCCCTGGGCAAAATCGTAATCCCCGAAGATTGCGCCATCATACCCCATCACATTCATGGCACGGACCATTGCAGCGCCCTTGTAACGGTAAAAGTCCCTGCTTCCCACAAGTCCCTGGAAGGATCCAAAGAAGATATCTCCTGCATCGAGAACCAACGACGATTCGGAACGGTGCTGATCAATCACAGTCTTCCGCCGAGCCACTCCGCCCAGTTGTTTTTCGGAACAGCCGCACCGTTCCAGTTCACCATTGACATTGAGTGTATAGAGAATCGTGAGTGTACCCTCTCGCGGCGCCTTCCGGCATGCCGGGATGAATAACGTGGCAGTGATGAGGGACAGAAAGAAGAAGTAAGCATGGCGACTCATGGTCAGTCTCCTTGCAGTTTACCGATGATCTCATGCATGGAACCCATCCCATGTTCGGTCATGTAGCCTTGAATCCCCTCAATGATCCTGACAGGGGAAAGGGGGTCCAGAAAGTTTGCCGTACCTGTGGCAACGGCCGATGCCCCGGCCAGAAAAAAAGCGACCGCATCCTCTGCATTCATGATCCCTCCCATCCCGATGATGGGGACCTTGACAGATTTCGAAACCTGAAAGACCATGCGAAGGGCCACCGGCCGTATCGCCGGACCCGAAAGCCCTCCGAACACGTTGGAAAGGAACGGGCGTCTCCTGCGGATATCTATGGTCATACCCAGCAGGGTATTGATCAGGGAGAGTGCATCGGCCCCCTCGCCTTCCGCAATCCGGGCAAACTCGGTAATATCTGTAACATTGGGAGAGAGTTTCACAATCAGCGGCAACGATGTCGCTTTCCGCACGCACTGCACCACACTGCGTGTTGCTGACGGGTCCGTGCCGAAGGCCATTCCGCCTCTCTTCACATTGGGACAGGAGATGTTCAGTTCAAGTCCGTCCACGCCAGGCACATCCTGCAGGATACGCGCCACATGGGCATACTCTTCCTCTTTATGCCCGTAGATATTGGCGATGACCCGGGTATCATACTTCCTGAGGAACGGGAGCTTTTCCTTGACAAAGGCATGGACCCCTACATTCTGTAAACCGATGGCATTGAGCATACCGGCAGGTGTTTCACAGATACGGGGAGGAGAATTGCCCGTCTGGGGCTTCAGTGAGAGCCCTTTGACCGTGATCGCACCCAGCAGGGAAAGATCGTAGATCTCGGACATCTCTTCACCGTATCCGAACGTTCCCGAAGCAGTCATCACAGGATTCTTCATCCGGATACCGCCAATGTTCACGGACAGGTTCGGAGCTGCCGGGCGTTTCTCCAAAACAACCTCCCACTGTTATCCCTAATCATCGTACTCGTTAATCGTACTCGAAATCTTAATCGGCTTTTCATTTCCTTCATACTCGAACATAAGAACGATTACGAATACGATTAAGATTACGACTAAGATGAAAAGACATGAATCGTCCCTATCCTTTACGAAACCATCACTTCCAGATGATCTCGTCTGTTTTAAACACGGGCCCTTCTCTGCAGACTCTCTGATACCCGTGCCGTGTTTGAGTCACACATCCCATGCAGGTCCCGATGCCGCAGGCCATCCAGGTCTCCAGAGAGGCTTCACAGATCACCCCGGCCTCCTGACAGAGCTGTGCCAATTCAGCAAGCATGGGGTCAGGGCCGCATGCATAGACTCTATACGTCTCATCCGGATGGACCTTACGGATCTTCTCGCGAACCACCTCCAGGATTCTCCCTTTTTCTCCTCTGCTTCCATCCTCGGTTGCCAGGTAGACATCCCGCTCCGTGTCAGGGAGTGCCCGCAACGGGGCTATTTCCTTAGCGATCCGGGTCCCATAGAAAAGGGTCGATTCGACCTTCATTGCATCAAGGGCCCGCATCAATATTTGAAATGGGGCCACACCGATACCGCCTGCAACCAGCCAGGCTTGTTTGACTTCTCCGGGGATATGAAATCCCTTCCCGAGGGGTCCGACCAGATCGACCCGTTCTCCTTCATGCCTGCGGGACATCCAATCCGTTCCTCTCCCAACCACCTTATAGAGAATCTCAAGGGTCGAGTCCCGATGATCATGAATGGAGAAGGCGCGACGGAGGAGAGGATCGAGATCCGAAGATGTCCGGATCATGACAAACTGCCCGGGCGTAATCCTTTCCGGACAGTCTTTTGAATAAAGAGCAAGGCGGAAGATGCCTTCCGCTACCTCTTTGTTCTCAATCACTTCAGAGACTATTTGTCGGATGGTCGTTATGGGCATTGGATATCCAGAATTTCATAACCGATAATGCCCCCTGGGGCACGCACTTCAATTTCATCTCCAGACTCTTTGCCGATCATGGCCCGGGCCATGGGAGAAAAGACAGAGATCTTACCGTCTTTGATATCGGCTTCGTCTTCACCAACGATCCGGTAAGTCACTTCTTCTTCGGTCGCCAGGTTAATCAGGGTTACGATGGAACCGAAACTGATCTTGTCTGTCCTGATCTTGGACGGGTCGATCACCTCAGCCCGAACGAGCTTCGTATTCAAGTCCGCAATTCGTGACTCAATGAATCCCTGCCGCTCTTTGGCAGCATGATACTCAGCGTTCTCGCTCAGGTCACCGTGGCCGCGGGCCTCTTCAATATCACGCACAATCCTGGGCCGCTCTTCATTCATGAGTTGTTTCAGCCGCTCTTTGATTTTTGCATACCCTTCCGGGGTCATTGGAATTTTGCCGGTCATAACTTAACATTAACCTCCTTTACGATGATATTCCTGGAGTGGGTGCACATCCATCTCACCCTCCAGAATTGCTTCGATTCCATTGACCGCCTCACGGGCTCCCGCGACGGTCGTAAAGTAAGGAATCGAATAGGTCAAAGCCGTCCTCCGGATGGAATATGAATCGAGCTTGGCTTCCGTACCGGTGGGCGTGTTAATCACCATATCAATCTCCCGATTTTTTATCCGGTCTACAATATGAGGCCTTCCTTCGGTCACCTTGTTGGCCACCTCGGCCTGAATGCCGTGTCCCTGCAGAAATTGCGCTGTCCCGCGGGTGGCAATAATATGAAATCCGAGCCGAACCAGCTTTTTAGCAGCCTTGAGGATCGGGACCTTGTCTCTGTTTCTAACACTGAGAAAGGCATTCCCTGAATACGGAAGAAGGGTGCCGGCGGCGATCTGTGCCTTGGCAAAGGCGTTTCCGAATCGTTTATCGATCCCCATGACCTCACCGGTCGATTTCATCTCCGGCCCAAGAAGAGTATCCACGCCGGGAAACTTCAGGAAGGGGAAGACCGCTTCTTTGACACAGTAATGGTTGATCTCCTGCTCCCGGGTAAATCCAAGTTCCGAAAGCGTCTTTCCCACCATGATTTTGGCGCCCAGCTTTGCCAGGGGCACCCCAATGGCTTTGCTCACAAAGGGGATGGTGCGGGATGCCCTGGGGTTCACTTCCAGAACATAGATTTCCTTCCCCTGTACGGCAAACTGGATATTCATCAGGCCAATGACCTTGAGCTCACGTGCCAGGGCCACGGTTTGCCGCCGGACTTCATCCAGGATCTCCTTGTCCAGTGAGTAGGGCGGCAAGGAACAGGCTGAGTCACCGGAGTGGACACCTGCTTCTTCTATATGTTCCATAATGCCGCCGATGACCACATCGATACCGTCTGAGATCGCGTCCACATCGATCTCAATCGCATCCATGATAAACTTGTCGATGAGCACGGGATGTTCTGACGATGCCTGCACGGCAGAGATCATGTACGATTCAAGATCCCGATCATGGTAGATGGTCATCATGGCCCGGCCGCCCAGCACATAAGACGGTCTCACCACGACCGGATATCCGATCCGTTCAGCAATGACCCTGGCCTCATGGATTGACGTAGCCGTGCCGTTCGGCGGCTGTTTCAGGCCGAGTTTATGAAGCAGTTTCTGGAAGCGTTCCCGATCTTCAGCCCGGTCGATGGCATCCGAAGAAGTCCCAATGATTTGCACCCCTTCCTTTTCAAGTGAAACAGACAGCTTCAGAGGTGTCTGACCTCCATACTGTACGATCACCCCGTCGGGTTTTTCAATCCGGACAATCTCCAATACATTCTCCAGAGTCACCGGTTCGAAGTAGAGACGGTCAGACGTATCGTAATCCGTGCTGACCGTCTCAGGATTGCAGTTGACCATGATGGTTTCATATCCGATCTCCCCCAGGGCATAGGAGGCATGGACACAGCAGTAATCAAACTCGATCCCCTGACCGATCCGGTTGGGTCCTCCACCCAGGATCATCACCTTCTTCTTCTCTGTGGGATGGGCTTCACACTCGGATTCATAGGTGGAATAAAGATAAGGGGTATAGGCCACAAATTCGGCGGCACAGGTATCCACGGTTTTAAAGGTGGAGTGAATGCCCAGGGAGGTTCTCATCTCACGGACCTGATCTTCTTTGAGGCCGCAGAGCTCACCGATCCTCCGGTCTGAGAAGCCATACTCTTTGGCTTCACGGAGGAGCCGTTTGGGATCGGGTTCGGTCCGAAGGCGTTCCTCAAAATCGATGATCTCCTTGATGTTGTTCAGAAACCAGGGATCGATCTTTGAAAGAGAAAAGATCTCCTCCATATCCAGTCCCTGTCGCAATGCCTCTGCGATAATCCAGACCCGTTCGGCATTGGGAACCCTGAGGCCTTCTCGAATCCTTTCCGGTTTCAGGTCGAGCGCCTCAAAGCCGTAGCGGTCAATCTCCATGGACCGGATGGCCTTATGCAAAGCCTCCTTGAATGTCCTCCCCATGGACATGGCCTCTCCCACAGATTTCATCTGTGTGGTCAGTGTCCCATCGGCCAGGGGAAACTTTTCAAAGGTGAATCGAGGAAACTTAACCACACAATAGTCAAGCACCGGTTCAAAAGAGGCCGGTGTCTCCCGTGTAATATCGTTCCGGATCTCGTCAAGCGTGTAGCCCACAGCCAGCTTGGCTGCAAACTTGGCAATGGGAAACCCTGTGGCCTTGGAGGCCAGGGCCGAGGAGCGTGAAACCCTCGGATTCATCTCAATGACAACCAGCTTTCCGTTATCGGGATGAACCGCAAACTGGACATTCGATCCTCCAGTATCTACCCCGATCTCACGGATAATGGCGATCCCCGCATCCCGCATGATCTGATACTCTTTGTCTGTAAGCGTCTGTGCCGGGGCCACGGTTATGCTGTCGCCGGTATGCACTCCCATGGGATCAAAGTTCTCGATGGAACAGACGATGACCACATTATCCTTGCGGTCCCGCATCACCTCCAGTTCAAATTCCTTCCATCCCAGGACCGACTCTTCAATCAGGATCTGATGAACCGGACTGGCGTCCAGACCCCACTCCACATTCGCATCAAATTCTTCCATGTTATAGCAGATATTCCCTCCGGTCCCGCCCAGGGTAAAGGAGGGCCGGATGATATTGGGGAATCCGATCTCCTGGACCACCTCCAAGGCCTTTTCCTTGCTGTCCACATGGACACTGTGGGGAAGGGACAGACCGATCCGTTTCATGGCCTCCCGGAACTCTTCCCGGTCTTCGGCCTTGCGGATGGCTTCAATGTCGGCACCGATGAGCTGCACACCATATTGTTCGAGGGTGCCTGATTCCGCAAGTTCCATGGCAAGATTCAGGGCCGTCTGTCCTCCCATGGTGGGAAGGAGTGCATCGGGACGCTCGGCTTTGATGATGGTCGTGAGTGTCTGAGGGGTGATGGGCTCAATATAGGTCCGGTCCGCAATCTCCGGGTCGGTCATGATGGTCGCGGGGTTGCTGTTCACCAGCACCACTTCAAACCCTTCCTCCTTGAGGGCCTTGCAGGCCTGAGTCCCCGAATAATCGAACTCGCAGGCCTGACCGATCACAATCGGTCCGGAACCGATCAGAAGGATCTTCTTGATGTCCTCTCGCTTTGGCATAGTATTATAACCTGCAGCTCTATAATGATCTTCGTTTCTTCTCCCATTTGGTGGGGAAGAAGGATTCAAAAATCAGGGTCCAAGGGATCTAGGATTCAAGGGGTCTAGTGAAATGCGAAGGCACTGCTAATATCACTGGTAAAGAAGCACTTGACCCCTGGAACCCTTATCTTTTTACTCACTCTTTGGACATAACCTCTATCTTCTTCATCTTCATCGGCGATCATCGCACACAGTATACGACCGTGATTAAATTTCCTGCATCCATCCCTCAGTCAAACCGTACTTCTCCATCAGTTCCCGGGCTTCCTGATACTCCTTCCTCGTAATCCGCCGGTTGATCACATCCATCTCCGGGGCCTTGTAGGCCGGGAAGTACTGGCTCATAAGACTGATATACGTCTTCTTGGAGATCGTCTCGGAAAGGAAACGCATGATCTCTTCTGTTCCGGAAAGAGATCCGGGAAGGACCAGGTGCCGGACCAGGAGACCTCGCACAGCGATCTCATTGTCATCGAGCTTGAGATCTCCTACCTGGCGGTGCATCTCCTGTATCGCGAGCCGGTTGACTTCGGGGTAGTCGGATACACCGGAATAGTTAAGGGAAATCTTACCGTCTGCATATCGCATGTCAGGCATGTAAATATCCACCACCCCGTCAAGAAGCTTTAACGCCTCAAAAGAGTCATATCCGCTGCTGTTGTAGACGATGGGGATCTGAAGGCCCAGACTGCGTGCCCGCTGCAAGCCGTCAAGAAGGTGGGCCACCTCATGAGTGGGGGTCACCCAGTTGATGTTGTGTGCGCCCCCCTCCTGAAGCCCGATCATCATCCCCGCAAGCTCGTCCAGGGCGGTCTCGGTCCCGTGCCCCATCTGACTGATCGGATAGTTCTGACAGTAGACACAGGAGAGATTACAATGGGTCAGGAAGATCGTCCCCGATCCTCTCCATCCTGAGATCGGAGGTTCTTCGCCGGAATGCAGGTTGGAGCTGGACACAAACAGACGATCGTCCGCGCCGCACTCTCCCACCTCCCCTTCCAGACGATTGACTCCGCACCGTCTCGGACAGAGATGGCAGGCCGGTTTCATCAGTCCGTATGCACGTCTTACCCGCTCCGAGAACTCCGCCTCAGTAAGGGTCGTATAGGATGAAGACTGTTTAATTGCTGTCATAAAATCACCCGGCCTATCTAACCCTACTCCTAATCATAATCCTGATCTTAATCGTAATCTTTGTCTTAATGAAGGGTGAGAATAAAATCGATTACGATTATGATTACGATTATAAATGATCACTCATACCCATGTGTTCAGACTTACAGTCTACATGATTACTTCTTACAACGTCTTACCTGAAGTCCTCCATCATCTTCATAAACCGTTCAAACAGATACTTCGAATCATGCGGGCCCGGCGAGGATTCCGGATGGTACTGGACCGAGAAGAGAGGAAGGCGTTTGTGCCGAAGCCCCTCCACAGTCTGATCATTCAGATTGATATGGGACAACTCCACATCCTCACCTGCCTCCTGCAAGGAATTGACATCCACGGCAAAGCCGTGATTCTGGGAAGTAATCTCCACCTTTCTCGTATCCAGATCCATCACCGGCTGGTTCCCGCCGTGGTGGCCGAACTTGAGCTTATAGGTCTGACCTCCCAGAGAGAGACCGAGAAGCTGGTGCCCCAGACAGATACCAAAAATCGGCCTCTTCCCGAGCAGGTCCCGTATGGTATTCACGGCATAGGTCACTGCCCCGGGATCACCGGGACCGTTGGAGAGAAAGATCCCGTCCGGGTCCATGGCCAGCACGTCCCGGACCGACGTTGTCGCCGGGACCACCGTGACCCTGCACCCATGACCCGCCAGGATGCGCAGGATATTCCTTTTGATCCCGAAATCAAAGGCCACCACCCGGTAGCGCCCGCCTGACGCCGCCGGATACCCCCTCTCCAGCACCCATTCGGATTCTTTCCATGGGTAAGGTTCCCTGCAGGTCACTTCACGGACCAGGTCCTGCCCCACCATTGCGGGTCTCTCTTTCGCACGCCGGACCAGGGACTCGGGGTCAAGGTCCACGGTGGAAATCATCCCCTGCTGTTCACCCCGGTCCCGGATATGCCTTGTCAGGGCCCGAGTATCAAGACCATGGATACCGACAATGCCGTGTTTCTGAAAATAGTCGTCCAGGGAGAGTCTGGATCTCCAGTTGCTGGCGATTTTGCTCACCTCTTTGACAACAAAACCGGCAACGTAGGGTCTTTCCGACTCCACGTCTTCTTCGTTGACACCGTAGTTCCCGATCAACGGATAGGTCATGGTGACGATCTGACCCTGGTAGGAGGGATCTGTCAGGATCTCCTGATATCCCATCATGGACGTGTTAAATACAACTTCGCCGCCGGTTTCACCGGCGGCGCCGAAAGACTTTCCTTCAAAGACCCGGCCATCGGCCAGAGCCAGAATCGCTTTCATATCAAGATCCTAATTCTCATGTTCTGTTTTTGATTTCCCGCTTTCTATTGCTGGTTCTTCTACCCTTCAATAGAAAGGATTCAAGGGGTCGAGGGTCCAAGGAGCCAAGTGAAATGCTAAGACAGATGATCCCTCATTCCTAATTCTTAATTCCCTTTTTCCAGGTTCTGTCCTCATAGACCATCTTCCCCCGAAACAGGGTACAGACAGCCTTTCCTTTGAGTTCCCAGCCATGAAAAGGGGTGTTTCGACTCCTGGAATAAAGCTTCGCGGCATCCACTGTAAAGACTCGATCCGGATCTATCAGGGTCAGATTGGCCGGATCTCCAGAATGGAGGGCCCCGCCTTGAATCCCGATGATTTGTGCCGGACTTGCAGCCATTCTTTCCACCACCTGAGCAGGTGTCAGTATCCCCTGATGTACGAGCCGCAGAACCAGAGGAAGGGCAGTCTCCAATCCGATCAGGCCGAATGCCGCCCGGTCAAACTCCACCTCTTTCTCGGCAACATTATGCGGGGCGTGGTCCGTGGCCACGACATCAATGGTTCCGTCTGCAAGACCCTGGACCAGGGCCTGACGGTCTTCTTCGGTCCGGATAGGGGGATTCACTTTTAGATTCGTATCATATTCTTCAAGGGCCTCATGGGTCAGAGTGAGATGGTGCGGAGTCACCTCTGCAGTCACGGGTATCCCCTTTTTCTTGGCCCTTCGAATCCTTTCCACAGACCCCCCGGTACTGACGTGTGCCACATGCAGGGCGGCCCCGGTCAGTTCAGCAAGGAGAATATCACGTTCTACCATGGTCTCTTCGGCCGCGCTCGGAATACCGGTCAGGCCCAGACGGGTGGACATGACCCCTTCATGCATGACTCCCTGGCCGCTCAGGTTGGAATCTTCGCAGTGAGAGATGACCGACAGGCCAAAGGTCCTGGCATACTCCATTCCCCGACGCATCAGTTCGGAATTATCTACCGGCCTTCCGTCATCGCTCAGGGCCATCACACCATTCTCTGCCATCTCACCGATCTCGGCCAGGGTTTCCCCCTGCTGCCCCCGGGTGATGGCACCCACTGGCAAGACCCTGACCATGGCGGCTTTGGCGGCCTGTGTCAGGATAAAGTCAGTCACCGATCCGTTGTCGTTCACAGGGTCCGTATTCGGCATGCAGGCGATGGTCGTAAACCCGCCTGCGGCGGCGGCTCGGGAGCCGGTCTCAATGGTCTCCTTGTATTCATAGCCGGGTTCGCGCAGATGAACATGCAGATCAATCAGCCCCGGCACCACCCAAAGCCCTTTAGCTCTCAGCACCCGATCTCCGGAAAGACCCTTCCCGATCCGGGTAATCTGCCCCTTTTCGACCTGAATATCCGTGACCTTATCGACCCCGTTCACCGGATCGATCACCCTTCCATCCTTGATGACTAAACTCACTGTGCCGCTCCGGAATAGAGAAAAAGGATCGCCATACGTACCGCCACGCCGTTCGTCACCTGATTCAGAATGATGGAATAGGGACCGTCGGCCACATCCGGGGCAATCTCCACCCCCCGGTTAATGGGGCCCGGATGCATAATCAGTACATTCTTCTTCGCACCTTTGAGCCGCTGATGATTCAGGCCGAAGAAGCGTGCATATTCTCGAATTGATGGGAAGAGCTTTTTCCCCTGTCTCTCCATCTGGATTCGAAGCATCATAATCACGTCCGCGCCTTCAATGGCTTCCTCGACCCTGTGGAAGACCGTCACTCCCAACGCTTCCGCTTCGAGGGGGATCATGGTCGCCGGCCCTGCAATACGGACCTGGGCCCCCATCTTTTGGAGACCCAGGATATTGGAACGTGCCACCCGGCTGTGGGCAATGTCCCCGACGATGGCGACATTCAGTCCATCGATCTTTTTCTTCTTCTCCCGAATGGAAAAGAGGTCCAGCAAGGCCTGAGTCGGATGTTCATGTGCTCCGTCTCCGGCGTTGATCACGGAGCACTTCAATAACCGGGAAAGGAAATGTGCCATTCCTGCTGCCGAATGACGAACCACCAGAAGATCTGTATTCATGGCCTCGATATTCCAGGCCGTATCCTTGAGGCTTTCCCCTTTGAGAATACTGCTGCTCGATGCCGATATGTTGATGACATCCGCAGAGAGCCGCTTGCCGGCAAGCTCGAAAGATGTCCGGGTTCGTGTCGAAGGCTCCAGAAAGAGATTCACCACCGTGACCCCCCTCAGTGTGGGAACCTTCTTGATTTCCCGCTGGGAAACATCTTTAAATGATTCCGCCGTATCGAGAATCGTGCTGATTTCATCGCGGCTGAGATCTTCAATGCCCAGCAGGTCTTTACGTTTTCCCCACGCCATGGTGTTTCTGCTCAATCAGGGTCTATGTCATACAAGAACGTCATGAAAAGGCCAGTGATAATTAAACCTGTCGAATGATCACGCCATCCTCATCTCCATCCTCTGAAAAGCGGACACGGATCGTCTGGTCCAGACGGGTGGAGACATACTGTCCTGTATAGTTGGCCCGAATCGGGAGTTCCCGGTGTCCCCGGTCCACCAGTACTGCAAGCTGGACCTTGCTGGCACGGCCGAGGTCCATAATTCCATTCAACGCTGCCCGGATGGTCCTGCCGGTAAAAAGGACATCATCAACAAGAATAATATTCCGGTCCTCCACCGGACCCGGGATCTCTGTTCGCAATAGTTTGGGCTGATCGATGCGGGACCGCAGATCGTCCCGGTACAGGGTGATATCGAAAATGCCTACGGGGACAGAATTGCCGGTTTTTTCCAGCACCTTCTCCGCTATTCTCCTGGCCAGACAGGTCCCCCTGTCCCGAATTCCCACGAGCGTGATCCCGGAAAGATCCGGGTTTTTCTCGATGATCTTCTCGGCCAGAAGGTTCACCAGTTCGGCCATCTTCTCATAATCGATGATCTGCTCTTCAGCGGGGTTTGTTTCATTACTTTGGGGCATGATTTTTAACCATAAAAAAGGCCTCTTGCCGGATCAGCAAGAAGGCCTCTTCAGAACCTCTCTCAATCATGAAGAATAAAAGCATTGGAATCCCTTGCTCCAAGTACTGATTTTTTGACACTATAACATATCAATAGAAGTTGTCAAGGATTTTAACCCGGATATTGCATGCATCTTACCGGGTGAATGGGTACCCCCTCAACGTTCAGGATGGGATTGATTTTCCCATGTTTTATTACCGTATCGGGGTTAACGGATGGTCTGGCCTATTCGTTTCACCCTTGGCTTCATGTTTTCCCGGTCCCAGGACCAGTAGATGATCAGCGCCTTGCCGACAATCTCTTCCTTTTTCACATACCCCCAGAACCGGCTGTCAAAGCTTCCATCCCGGTTGTCACCCATGACAAAATAGGAGTCATCCGGCACGGTCACCGGCCCATAGTTATCCCGCTGTCCTGGAATAATATTGGAGTCTCTGTGCACCACATATTCGTCAACCAGCTCTTCCCCGTTGATAAAGACAATCTTATTCTTGATCTCGATGGTATCACCGGGTAGGCCGATCACCCGTTTGATAAAATCCCGTTTTTCATCCACAGGATACTTGAAGACCACGATATCTCCTCTTCCCGGAACCCGTACAGGAAGTACGGTAAGATCGGTAAAAGGGATCCGGGTGCCAAAGATAAATTTGTTGACAAGGATATGGTCGCCGATTTGAAGGGTTTCCAGCATAGACCCGGAAGGGATCTTAAAGGCCTGCACCACAAAGGTCCGGATAAACAGGGCCAGGATCACGGCGATCAGGATGGCCTCGATGTTTTCACGAAGGGAACCTCTTTGGTTGCGCCAATATGATTTCTTACTGAGTTGTTCTATTTCTTTATTCATGGATTCATTCTTCCTTCAATTTGTAAGTTTATCGTTGAATAGATCATAAGTTTTTTTACCGGAAAAAGCAAGATCCCTTTTGTCGGCGTGACATTATCCCTCCCGGTCCATACGCAAAACAGACATAAATGCCTCCTGCGGGATCTCCACGCTGCCGACATTTTTCATCCTTTTTTTCCCTTCTTTCTGTTTTTCCAGGAGTTTCCGCTTACGGGTGATGTCTCCGCCGTAACATTTAGCCGTGACGTTTTTTCTCAAGGCAGAGATGGTTTCCCGGGCGATCACCTTGCTTCCGACCGCCGCCTGGATCACCACCTCAAACATTTGACGGGGAATGATCTTCTTCAGTCTTTCTGCAAGACTCCGGCCGCGATAATAGGCCCGATTTTTATGAACGATCAGGGAGAGTGCATCCACGACTTCACCATTGATCAAGATATCAAGCCGCACCATCTTTGCCTCCCGGTAACCGGCAAACTCGTAGTCGAATGAGGCATATCCCCGACTTGTGGATTTGAGACGATCATAAAAATCCACGACAATTTCATTGAGGGGGAGTTCATACTGAAGGGTCGCCCTGTTGGTACCATGATAATCCATCCCCTTCTGAATTCCACGCCTCTCCTGAGCAAGTGTAAAGACTGAACCTAAATAATCGGGTGGAACCATGATGGTTGCCAGGATCACCGGTTCCTGTATTTCTTCGATTTCAAGCACCGCCGGAAGTTTGGAGGGATTCTCGATCATCTTCTCCTCCCCCGATTTCATAATAACCTTATAGACCACTGTGGGAGATGTGGTAATCAGCGGAATTTCAAACTCCCGCTCCAGCCGCTCCTGAATAATCTCCATGTGGAGGAGTCCCAGAAAACCGCAACGAAAGCCGAAACCGAGGGCATTAGAGGTCTCTTTATCGTAGGAGAAGGAGGAGTCGTTCAGCCTGAGTTTCTCCATGGCATCCTGCAGACCTTTATAATCCCCGCTGTCCACAGGGTAAAGACCGGCAAAAACCATAGGCTTGACCTCTTTAAAGCCGGGAAGGGGCTTCCGGGTAGGGTGGACAGCATCGGTGACGGTATCGCCGATTTTTGTATCCTGGACATTCTTGATCCCGGCCATAAAGAACCCGACTTCACCCACGGAGAGCTGCTCCAGAGGGGTGGGATGGGGTGTAAAGGCCCCCACCTGCTGAACCTCGTACTTCTTTCCTGTGGAGACCAGAGAGATGCGCATCCCCTTGTAGATCGTCCCTTCCATCACCCGGATCAGCGAGATGGTCCCCATATAAGGATCGAACCAGGAGTCAAAGAGAAGAGCCTTTAAAGGGGCTTCCGGGCGGCCCCGGGGGGGCGGGATCTCTCTGATAATCGACTCCAGGACATCCTGAATGCCTGTTCCCTGTTTGGCGCTGACCGGAATGGCATGAGACGTATCAAGTCCGATGACCTCTTCTATCTCTTTTAAGGTTTTGTCCACGTCCGCATTGGGGAGATCTATTTTATTGATTATCGGGATGATCTCCAGGTTATGGTCGATGGCCAGATAGACATTCCCCACGGTCTGGGCCTCCACGCCCTGGGCGGCATCCACCACAAGAAGGGCCCCCTCACAGGCCGCCAGGCTCCGGGAGACCTCATAATTAAAGTCCACATGACCGGGTGTATCAATCAGGTTCAGGCAGTATTCTTTCTGGTCCAGGGCGCGGTACCTGAGACGGACAGTCTGGGCCTTGATGGTGATCCCCCGTTCCCTTTCGATATCCATCTGGTCCAGAAACTGATCCACCTTTTCCCGGTCCGTCAGGGCACCGGTCTGTTCCAGGATCCGGTCTGCCAGGGTGGATTTCCCGTGATCAATATGGGCGATAATCGAAAAGTTTCGAATCAATGCGATACGGCTGCTCATCGTGTTCTCTAATGATTGGGATTCGACAGGAGCATAAAAATCCTGTTCATAAACTTTTAATAATATTCTAATCCCTGTTCAATTGTCAAAAGCAAAATTGATTGAGTCATTAGTCAAAATTCAAAAGGGACGGGCCCTGTTGTTCAAAAGGGCCCGTCCCTTTTGGATTCCTACACGTCATTGCAAGAATCAGTCAAAGAGGAGGCAATGCTGAAGAGTCCCGTTCAGGAGGCGTGGGGAGGATTTTGTGACTCCTCGACCGCTGCAATACTCATCGCCTTTAACCCGGATGAAGACGGGCCTTGAACGGGAAGGAGAAAATGAAACACAGCGCCTCCTTCCTCGCTGTTCTCAGCCCAGATCCGGCCCTCATGGTATAGTATAATTTCTTCGCAGATGGGAAGGCCCAGACCGGAACCGCCTACCGTATGGAGGTCTCCACGCTGAACCTGGGCAAATTTCTTGAAGATCTCTTTCAAATGAACCTCGGGAATCCCCGGACCGTTATCAGAGACCTTGACATGGATGAATTTACCGCTTTCTTCGAATCTGGCATGAATATGGATATGCCCGTTGTCGGGTGTAAACTTGGCGGCGTTGCTCATAATATTGCTCATCACCTGTGTCAAACGGTTCTTGTCGCCCACCAATATCAGTTGTTTTCGGATACCGTGGGTCTCGACCTGAACTCCTTTTTCCAAACATGTTCCCGAATAGACTGAAACCGCATGATCGATGACCTCCCTGAAATTCAGCCGTTCCAGATGATATTCCAGAAGTCCCGATTCTATCTTGGAGAGATCCAGGTAATCGTTGATCAGGTCACCCAATCTCCGGCTTTCTAAAATAATGGTGCGTAAAAATTCATCCCTGGTCTCCTCAGGTTCATTCTTGTAGCGGAGGAGAAGGTCGGCGTAGGAGAGGATCGACGTGAGAGGTGTTCGAAGGTCATGGGCCACGATATCCAGGAACTTGCTCTTCCGCTGGTCCATCTCCTGCAGATTGAGATTGGCCTCCTGAAGTTCATTGGATTTTTTCTCCAGGATATACATCATGTCATTGAATCGTTCACCCAACTTTGACAGAAGATCCTGGTGTGCGGCATAATAGATGGCGCAACTGTCACATTGACACCTACCCTCAATCTCTCTTTCTTTATTAGAACAGCAAAACTTATGACCCACGTGCCAGCAGCGAAGATTCTCTGAGAGGTATGCCGGACAATCTTCAAAGATACATTCCTTCACCTCCCAGCAATGGACCAGATCGGTGTTTTGGTATCGTACAGAAAGGTCTCCGCCGGACCGGACTTGGTCGATCAGCCTGGAGATCTCTTCGTGAGCCATTTCCAGTTTCGATTCCGCATCCTTGATCCGGTTCACTTCCCTGCTGAGGTTCCGGTTCAGCAGTGTAATCTCGTCCTTTGCAGCTTCGAACCGGTCCCGCTCCATCACAATCGTCTTATAACTTCGCTTGACCCTCTCATAATAAAAGGTCAACGTGGCCACAAAGATAAAGGTCGCACTGATGATTCCGCCGGCAAGGGGGGAGATGGCCTTCCACAGGGATTTATGGCCGGAAACAATCAAGAAATATTTAAAGAGGTGTGTCGAGGAACGAAAGATAGTAAAGGTGGCAAAGGCAATGGAGATCCATAACAGATATGTCCAGAGGGCATTGCTCTGATCCGTCCGGGTCAGTTTGCGGGAGTAGACCACACAACTCACGGCGATACCCACAGAGAGGACGGAACCCACAGTATCCACGATGTAAACCGGCATCAGGGGGAGAGTCAGGTCCATGCACGTTTCTCCTGATGTTTCACCAATGTTCGAATCCCCAGGAGCAGAAACAGAAGGGCAGGGAGGCTGAAAAGATGGTCAAGGCGCCCCACATAAAAAAACAGATCCGGCAGGGAGTGAAGATGAAATGTCCGGCTGAGACCAAAAAGATCACCTGCAAAGAGGTTGGGATTCATTATTTCCTGGTACACATGGACATAGAATGTATCCAGATTCCACAGCGCGAACAAGAGGGCGGAAATGAAGATCGACCGCCATCCGCTACGTTTTAAATCCCCTGAACTTATGAGACGGTAGGCCAGATAGACCATGGCCAGAAAGAATATTGCATGAGCGATCAGATGGGAATAGAGCCCTTCCGTCTCGCCATGCGTCTGGGTGGCCTGTGCAGAATCGGACCAGAGGAATGAGATGCATAAAAATATTATAAACACAACAACTTGTCTTAGATTTCCTAACATGATATTAGACCTTATTGACGAGTAACTTATCTCCTGAAAAGCCGGATACCTTTACTGAAATTATACCGCTGTGAGCCCCTGAAGTACAGGTCATAATGCCCTCGAGATAATTGCTTGTGAGGACCCTGCATGACCGGTCAGGAGAATCAGGACTTGAGATGGGTACAGCCTGAAGCATCGTCCCGGGCATTTGATGCATAAATTTCTCCTTTTTGTTTTGACAACGCACACGTAACCGGGCAGATCGATCTTTTTTCACCGCACTCTCTACCTGTCCCTCCATGGTAGCGGCCTCGGTTCCGGGCCGGATAGAATAAGGGAAGATATGGAAATGGGTCAGAGGAAGAGAATCAACATACTCACAGGTCTGATCAAAGGATTCATCGGTCTCACCGGGTAAGCCTACAATCAGGTCTGTACCGATCCCCATGAGCGGCTCCTTTTCCCTGAGTTCAAGCACAAGCTCTGCAAACTGTACCGTGGTATAGGGCCGTCTCATCCGTCCGAGAATCGAATCATCTCCGCTCTGCAGCGGAATATGGAGGTGATTGCAGATCTTTTCCTCTTCGGTGACAAGGTCGATCAGCTCCCCGCACACTTCCATGGGTTCTATCGAAGAGAGCCGTATCCTGAATTCCCCGGAGATCCGGATCAGCCGGCGGAGCAGATTCACCAGTCCCTGTTTTTCATGGCGATCCAATCCGTATGCACCGAGGTGGATACCGGAAAGCACGATCTCCGGGAATCCCAGATCTGTGAACATCCGCACCTGCTTAACGACCTGCACCGGATCCTCGCTTTTCACCGGCCCCCGGGCAACCGGTACGATACAGTACGCACAAGCGGCATGACAGCCATCCTGAACCCGCACAAAGGCACGGGAACGGCCTCCTGATCCGTGTACAAGACGTTCCGTGTCTCCATGGATACCCTCATTTTCGTCAGGTGATGGCGTTCGCTTTTCAGGAGTCTGGCCATCCTGGATAGGTATAAGGTCCCGAGCGAGGATCTCCTTTGCGAACCTCTTCTCCTGATTACCCAGGACACGGCTGACGCCGGGAATGGCCATCACTGCAGCAGGATCAACCTCAGCATAACAACCGGTCACAATCACGTGGGCACCGGGGTTATCACGTACGGCGCGACGGATCATCTGCCGGCATTGAGTATCCGTCCTTGCAGTCACGGTACAGGTATTGATGATGCAGACTTCTGCAGGCTCCCCGCCTGTAACCCGCTGTAATCCAAGTTCTTCCAGGGCCTCGGCAATGTAAAGTGAATCCACCTGATTCACCTTGCATCCGAGGGTCTTGACTGAATACTGCAACACTTCATCCTCTTGTTGATATAAGTTCTACAACATCTTAATACTATTGTCTTTTCTTATAAAATCCTACTGTCCAGATGAAAGGCTTGTCCTGTGACATTCCGCATCCGGACCAGTGTTTTCACTAAGAGTACCAGATCCCCGGGATCACAATAACTCTTAATACAACTCTGTTCACGTGCATGTTCCTTGACCTGTCCAGGGACCGATCGTGTCATGTCGGTCTCCATGAAGCCCGGGCTGACGGCATTCACCTTTATATTATAAGGACCCCACTCTCTGGCTGCAGCCCTGGTCAAGCCCAGAAGAGCTGATTTGGACGCAGCATAGTTTGCCTGTCCCCTGCTCCCCCGGACGCCGGCTATGGAGACAACATTGATAATCTCCCCTCCCCCCTGCTCCCGCATGGTTCCCGAGACAGCACGCATCACATAAAAGGGCCCGGAAAGATTCACCCCCAGAGCAGCCTCCCAATCCTTCTCAGACAGGGAAAGCACCGGTGCATCCCTGACGATCCCCGCATTATTGATCAGGACATGGATACCTCCCCATGCCTCAAGCAGGGACTGGACCATCCCTTCCACTTCTGCCGGAACCGAAAGGTCTGCGGCAAGAGTCATGGCCTCTCCACCCTGCTCCTGAATCTCCCTGGCAACCTCATCAGCCCTGTCAGAGCGGCTGCAATAATGAACAACAATCCGATTGGACGGGGAGGCAAAACCAACGGCCAATCTGCGGCCAAGCCCCCCGGTCGCCCCGGTGATCAGGATTACTTTTTTCCCGGATGTCATGAGAAACGATTCCTGTTCTATCGGCTTTCTGCAGCCAGCTTGCTTGCAATGGGTCTACCGGTACAGCCGGCATTCAGTAACAACATGGAAATGTCCCGCAAAAAAGATCTACTCCCATTGACTTCCGGGGAATATCTGGACATCAGAAGCGGAATGTTTCATTAATTTCTTTTTGCCGATCGCTGACTGTCGATCGCTATGAACTCCTTCATCACCGAAAGGACTCTCTCCATATCCTCCTGAGAATGTGATGCTGTCACAGTAAACCGTATCCTGGCCGTGCCCTCCGGAACAGTGGGAGGGCGTATGGCCGGCGCAAAGACTCCTCCCTGAAACAGGGTGTTCGCTGCTTCAAGGGCCGTTTGAACTGTTCCCAGAACCACGGGGAGGATCGGTGCCTGTCCGTTCGTATTATTGAACCCCATCCCCTCCAGACCTTGAGCAAGCCTCACCGTATTCGCAAAGAGCCTCCCTCTCAGAAGGTCTCCTTCACTTCCCTGAATGATTGCTACGGCTTCTATGGAAGCAGCCAGGACCGCGGGAGGGAGAGAGGTGGAATAGATCAAGGACCGGGAACGGTTGATCAGGTAGTCGATGATATCCCTCTCCCCTGCGACATAGGCCCCGTAGGATCCCAGGGCCTTGCCCAGAGTTCCCATCCGCAAGGTGATACGGTCTTCCACATCGAAACAGGATGCGGCCCCTCTTCCCTTCTCTCCCAGGACACCTGTGGCATGGGCCTCGTCCAGGTAGATATACGCACCATACTGCTCGGCAAGCTTCACCAGTTCATGAAGGGGTGCAAGGTCTCCGTCCATACTGAATAACGATTCGGTGATGATCCACCGCCTCCTGTGCTTACTTTTTACTTTAAGTAAACTTTCTAACATATTGCAATCTAAGTGTTTATATATTTTCTTTTCCGCCCGGGATAAACGGCACCCATCCACGATGGAGGCATGGTTCAGGGCATCACTCAGGATCAGATCATCTTCTCCGCAGAGAGTGGAAAGGATTCCACTATTCGCAGCATAACCGGAGTTGAAAAGAAGAACCGCTTCAGATCGGAGAAATTGCGCAATCTCAGATTCCAGTTTTGAATGGAGAGGAGATGTCCCGGAAAGGAGCCTGGATGCCCCGCTGCCGGTTCCGAATTTCTCTGCTGCTCCGGCAGCGGCCCGCATGAGTCCGGGATGTCTGGCCAGACCCAGATAATCGTTAGAGGCACAGTTGATCACCTCAGATCCGTCCACTCTGATCCGCGCCCCCTGGGCTGATTGGACCTCTCTGATCTTCCGATAAAGGCCCTGCTCTCTTAACGAGGAAAGTTCATCATTAAACATAAGCCTCCCCCAGAGGGGGTATTTTCAGAAAAATCAAATATCATGGATCTCGTTGATCAGGTAGGGTGTCCATTCCAGTTCCTCTATAATCGTGTGAAGAGAATTATTGTTCTCGATAAACATCACCCTCCCCCCCAGCTTGTCACCTTTCTCTTTCATGTTGGGTATCCGTACATATCCAAAACCCGGGGTCGCAACATATCCGGTCGTATAATCGGGGTCATCGGACCTGCAGACCTCACCGATAATCCCCGGTATGGCCGACACTTTTGAGGCCAGGACCATGGCTTCCAGGACTCTGGGATGGCGTATACCGAGTTTATCCAACAACCTCCAGAGGTTTTCTTTCACTTCATTTGTCAGGTCCATATGGCTCACCCGGACACCGCGCTCCGGGTCCGTCTCCAGACGATCACCTCTTTGCGCATGGATGATCATACTGCCCCGCATGTTGCCGCCTTGAGGGGAGGGGCCTGAAGAAATGGCCTTCAAGGCCCTTCTTGCCGCATACCTGGAAACCCCGGACGAGGTGAGTAGACGGAGCGCTTCATCTTCAGCCTGTTCTTTATTTTCTGTTTTAAGAGTCTGTATGGGAAGAAGAGCAATTCTCCGGATCGCAGCCGGATCCACTGCCTCCACGCGGATATTCATTGAGACAATCCCCTGCTCTTCTCTGTTTAACGCACGATCGACCATGGCTGATGAAACCACACGAAGTAAATTTTCAGACACCATCCGTTCTGACCCGCAAAGATGACCTTGAGCTGAGGACGCATACATCCGAATGCTGTAAAGCGTCCTTTCATCCATACCCTCTTGCGTCATTGTATACCCTCCATGCTAACTGTGTGTTATCGATCATCTACAACTCTCCTACTCCCCATTCACCCTCAGTCCATGATTCAGGATCATCTGCCGGTCACAATCGGGAGGAGACCCTCTGGTTGTAAGGTAATCACCGGAGAGTATCCCGTCGATCCCTGCCTCGAGAAGCATCCCCTGCTCATCACCCATGCAGACTTCACGGCCTGCACAGGCCCGGATCTCAGCCCTGGGATTGATCATACGAAAGAGTGCCACGGACTTGAGGAGTTCATCTCGCTGGAGGGCCTCTGTTCCGGCCATGGGTGTTCCGGGTATGGGATTCAGGAAGTTAAGGGGGATGGAATCCACGTTCAGATCACGCAATGCCATGGCCATCTCGATACGATGCTCCATGGACTCCCCCATACCCAAAATCCCTCCGCAGCAAATTTCAAGACCCGCCTCTTTCGCCTGCATGATCGTCCTGACACGCTCTTCATAAGCATGGGTGGTACAGACCGATGCATAGAAACTCCGGGCCGTCTCAATATTATGATGATAGCGGATCAACCCGGACTCTTTAAGCTTCCGAAAATCCTCAGGGCCTAACGTCCCCAATGAGGCACAGGGACGCACCCTCCCCGCCTCCCTCATCTCCCTGAGGACCTGGCAGATTCTTTTCAGCTCATCTTCTGTGGCACGCCTTCCGCTGGTCACGATACAGAAAAATCCTGCACCGTCTCTTGCGGAATTTTCCGCTCCTTCCAGCATTTTCTGGTCCGGAATCAACGGGTAAGACTTGGCCCCGGTCTGATAATGGATGGATTGTGCACAGAATCGGCAATCCTCGGCACAACGACCGGACTTGGCATTAATAATGGCACAGAGGCTGACCCGGTCTCCGCGAAAGGTCTCCCTGACCTTCCGGGCAGCGGCCATGAGTTCCGGCAGGTCCTCAGTTCCGGTGCGGGCTAATGCCCTGGCTTGATCCAGGTTAAGGGATTTGTCATTGAGAAGTCCCTCAAGTATGGGTCTGATGGCAGCATGCATAATCGATTCAATTAAGAAACAAAGACTTCATGGCAAGCTGATGCGCACTGAGCTCGACCTTTTGTCGGTGTAAGATAAACAGATGAAGTTTAAAGATAAAAAAAAGGATTGTCAACATAGAAGATGATTTATGTTGACTATAACCGGGGCCGTTACAGAATCGGCTCTTTCTACTCATTCTTCCAACGCCGGTAAAGACCATGGTCTATACCCATGACGTCCAGCACCCGTCCGACTACGAAATCGACCATATCTTCGATGGTCTCAGGCTTTTGATAGAATGCCGGAATGGGGGGAAGGATGACCACACCAAGGCGTGAGAGTTTGAGCATATTTTCAAGGTGAATTGTGGAGAAAGGGGTCTCCCTGGCTAGGAGAATCAGGGGTCTTCGATGCTTGATCATGACATCTGCGGCCCTTCGCATCAGGTTGTTTGCATAACCGTGGGCCACTCCCGCAAGGGTGCCCATGGTACAGGGGGCAATGATCATTCCCTCGACAGGGTTGGATCCGCTGGCCGGAGGGGTCTCAAAATCATCATTCCTGAAAATGCGGACGGTTCCAGGATTGATGTCGAGTTTCTCCTGTAACGTCTTAAGGGAGGTTTTGCTTTCCCCTGAAAGTTGAATCCCCGTTTCTTCCCGGATGACAATCCTGCCTGCTTCGGAGATGATCAGGTCTACTTCATACTCCTTCTGATTCAGGACTTCCAGAAGCCGGATGCCATATGCGGCCCCTGTCGCACCGGAGATCCCCAGGATCCATCGTTTGTTGTTATCCATTTAACATTCCCATTCCAGAAAAACCTTATTATTCTGATTCTAGACAGTGATGTGTGGGTAAAAACAAAAGTTCATGATTGACCTAAACCTGCACGGTGCTTCACAAAAAGAAAAAAAGCATATTTTAGACAGGATAACAGGATTGACAGGATCTTTTAAAAGATTGATTTTTGATATCCTGTTTATCCAGTCAATCCTGTCTAAAGGCTTTAATGTTTCTTATGTTTACCCATCCTTTGATCTATGCTGGTAGATTTTACCCATACATTCCTGTTAAGAACCATAATTCTAAGTGACTAAGGAAACGAGCAATTTCATAGTTCACTTTACATCAGGAGATCTAAAAGTGTAAAGCCGAATATGGTCACACTGATATAGCCGTTCATGTTGAAAAAGGCCATATTCAGCCGGGAAAGATCTTTTACACTGATGATAGAGTGTTCATAAAGCAATAGTGCGCCCACGAACAGAAGCCCGATGAGATAATATCCGCCCAGGGCCAGGAGAAAATACTCCAGAAGCAGGATGCCGTAGGTGAACGCGTGAAAAACTCGCGCAATCGTTAATGATGTCCCCACTCCAAAGTAACGGGGTATGGAGTGAAGCCCCTCTTTCCGGTCAAAATCGATATCCTGAATCGCATAGAGGATATCAAAACCCGCAACCCACAGGAGGACGGCAAGCCCGAGGAGGAGAATCGGCAGATTCATTGTTCCGCTGACTGCAACCCAGGCACCAATGGGGGCGACCGCCAGGGACAGGCCGAGAACAATGTGGGAATAACGGGTGAAGCGCTTGGTAAAAGAATAGCCAAGGATGATCAAGAGCGCAATAGGCGATAAGATGAAGCAGAGCTTGTTCAGAGAGTAGGCAGCCCATTCAAATAAAGCCACTGACACCAGGACAAGGGCCACAGCCTGTTTTTGTGTCACGATCCCTCTCGGCATCTCACGGCTGGCGGTCCTCGGGTTTCTGGCATCCAGTTCCCTGTCCACGATACGGTTAAATGTCATGGCCGCTGTGCGTGCTCCAACCATGGCGACGATGATCCAGAAGATCTTGCCGGAAGAAGGGATCCCCCGTGCGGCAAGCAATGCCCCCATCAGTGCAAAAGGAAGGGCAAAGACCGTATGGGGGAATTTGATCATGCTGAGGAGGTTACGAAGGGTCTGCATCATAAATTATTTTGACAGGATGTACAGGATCTACATGAAAAAAATAATGACAAAATTATTCTTCCCGGATGTTTGAGAGAGGTTTCGGAATCGTCCCGAACGGACTTTGTGCGCAAGCACTATGAAGAGAGGGGCAATTTCGAAACCTCTTCCTGACGTCATATTTTACCGGATAACCCAAACGGTCCTGATAGGAGCCATCTATCCCTGCTTCAACACCCGATTCACATACCGGTTCAATTTCCGCTGATCCCTGGGCTTCATGTCGGTAAACTCCACTCCGCAGAGATAGCGCCAGAGAGGGTAGTCCTTGGATGGCTGCATGTATTTAACCACTGCCGATCCCTGCACCGGTCCGAAACGGGGCAGTTCAATCTGCAGATCTTTGAGCAGCTTTCCTGTTTCAAAAATTTGGTTGCAGGTGAATTTCAGGCCGTGCAGGCCGAGATCAACCACGACCCCCCGCTGTCTCTCCACATCTACCGGAATGGGATCTTTCCAGGCATTCTTGAGTCGGGTCGCATCAAGGTCCTGGATGGATTCGATGAGGGATGGATATCCCACACGTATCTCTCCAGAATCCGTATCGATCTCTGTCAGGGGATAGGATTGAAAACGGAAACGATTCGTCCGGTTGGACTTGTATTCCATGACCAGGGATTCTCTCCTTTTTAGCACAGGGAGTGCTTCTTTGGGCCTGGAAGCCCGGAGCTGAATATAGGCATCAATGGGGGAGTGGTCCACGTTGACGATTGTGGCATCAAAATGTTCCGACGACGCCTCGGTTGAGATGGACAGATGGATTTGATCGTTCATTCCCCAATCCAGGTTCTCCTGAATATCGCCTGCAGAAGAGATAATCTCCCGGACTGTCTTATCCCGACGAAAAAAACTGAACCATGTCTTTTGTCTGACTCCTGAAAACAATGGTGCCATATTACCCCCTCTCTTTCACGTTTCACCAAACTCCCTGTATATGGCTGCAAGCACTTCATTCTTCTTCCTTGTCCAGGATGGGGCCAGAAGAAGATTTTCCGGGGCCTCCCCCATAAAGCGGTGAATCACCATGCGGCCTGCGATCAGATCAAGGATCTCGCAAACCAGATGGATATACTCATCCATCTCAAAGAGGCGCACATCCCCTTTCAGATATTCCTGCTCAAGGAAAGTGCCTTTTAAAATATGCAGATGATGGAGCTTGACTCCCTGAACCCCCCAGTCGAGGAGAGCCTGCACAGTCTCCATCATCTCCTGCCTGCTTTCTCCGGGAAGCCCCAAAATGATATGCACACACACAGGGATATCCCGTTTTTGAATCCGGTCCAACGCATCGGCAAAGCAGGTAAAGTCATGCCCCCGTCTAATCCTGAGCAGGGTCTTGTCATGAATGGACTGAAGACCGATCTCCAGACAGAAATAAGGGAGACTTTGTGCATAGGACTGGACCAGATCGAGGATCTCCTCGGGAAGACAGTCCGGCCGGGTCCCCACGGATAGCCCCACAACCTCCTCTACCGCTAATGCTTCATCCCATAGCTTCTGCAATCTCCGGGCCGGAGCAAAGGTATTGGTGAAGGCTTGAAAATAAGCGATGAACCTGTCGGCATGGAAACGCTTCTTTGCATGGGCCATTCCGCAGCGCAGTTGATCCGTTATGGTCATTTCCTGATCCGCCCATGAAGCAGCAGATCCGGTGGGTCCGCAATAGACACATCCGCTCGTCCCCAGCGTCCCGTCCCGGTTTGGACAGGTCAAACCGGCATGGATGGAAACCTTATGGACACGGCATCCGAACTGCCTGCGGAGACCCTCTCCAAGAGTACGAAGAGGAGCACGGTGTTTCACCTTTCTGTTTAGGGACAGGCTGTTCATTTCAACCTTTTGGTGTGAACCGTCACCTAAGTGGCCCTATTCGTAAATACGGTGGCATTTGAGTGCCGTAGGGCGGTCTTCTCGGCGTTCCGCTCCCTGCGACCCTCTCGATACATCACCCTATTTACGAACAGGACCACGAAGTATCAGTTCTCCACATAGAGTGTGATAAAGGGAGAAACCCCTTCCCTCTCTTCCAGAATTTTCGCCGTGTTCTCTGCCTCGGCCCGTCCTTCGTAACGCCCCACTCGAACACGATACCAGGTTCCTTTGCCGGGGATTGTCTTAACCTGGGTGTACGATGCATACCCCTTCTGTTTCAGTTGATCGGCCAGTTTTTCGGCTCCGGCCGGTTCCTCAAAGGCACTGACCTGCACGGTATACAGGGAGGTGAAGACCTTGGGGATCTGAGACGTTGACGGCGCAGGAGGCTCAGGTGGGGACGCCACCACAGCATTTTCAGCATCCATCGCTGGCTTGCTCGGAGAAACAACCGGTGCGGGTTCAGCCTCAACATCCGGTTGAGTGATTTTTCCTCCGGGGGGCGAGAACGCTTCCCGGATGGGTTCCGGCTCTGGTTCGGGTCTTGAGTTTTTCCCATCCCTGCTCTTGTCGGAAAGCTTTTCATAAAATTCAAAATCAATCCTCGGTGCAGAACCTTTCCCACCGGTCTCCCGGCCGGACTGACTCCCCGGTGCTGCCGCCCTGGAAGCATATTCCCGGGGTGAGGGTTCAGGAGGGAAACGGCGCCCGACCAGAAAACCTAAAACAAAGACAAGTAGACAGATCGCTGCGGCGCCAAGGATCAGTAGTTTGAGCTGACTCCCCTCCATGTTAAACTCATAACTCTCCCGGATCTTATCCAAATCCCTCATGCCTTTTTCCATATGTCTCTCCTCCAAGCACTGCTTACGGCACTCGCCCTAAGAGCGCTAAGAAAACTGTGATGGTTTCTGTTTCGGGTAGATTCCCGTTTATCCTGTCATGCTGTTTGTCGCCTTACATCTTTTCCGGTGCCGAGACACCTACAAGGTTCAAGGCATTCTTAATCACGGTACGGACAGCGCCGACCAGGAAAAGCCGGGCCAGTGTCCTCTCATGTTCCTCCGAAATAATACGGTGTTTGAAATAGTATGCATGAAGGCGCGTGGCCAGTTCCTGAAGATAAAAGGGAATCCTGTGCGGTTCCAGGGTCATGGCCGCGGCTTCTACGATCTCGGGATAGGTTCCCAGGAATTTCATCATCTCTTTTTCTTCCGGAAGAGAGAGAAGATCGAACTGCACGTCTTCACCTGATGGAGCCCGTATACCCCGTTCTTCAGCCTGCCGAAAGACACTGCAGATACGTGCATGGGCATATTGAACATAATAGACAGGATTTTCATTACTCTCAGACTTGGCCAGGTCCAGATCAAAATCCAGATGGGAGTCGGAACGCCTGAGAAGAAAGAAAAACCGGGCCACATCGTTTCCCACCTCATCAACCACCTCGGAGAGAGTGACAAATTCGCCGGTGCGCTTCCCCATCCTGACCGGTTTTCCTTTTCTGAGAAGGTTGACCATTTGGATCAGCAGAACCTGAAGGGTCTCAGCATCATGACCCAGCGCTCGAATGGAGCTCTTCATTCTGGGAATATAACCATGATGATCCGCACCCCATATGTCTATAAGACGATTAAACTTCCTCTCCAGCTTATTCCGGTGGTACGCGATGTCCGAAGCAAAATAGGTATACTCTCCGTTCCCTTTTATCAGGACACGGTCCTTGTCGTCCCCGAGCCGGGATGTCTGAAGGACCAGCGCACCGTTCTCTTCTCTGAAGAGAAGTTTCTTCTGTTCCAGTTCAGAGATACAGTCCTGAACCTTCCCATCTTCGAAGAGAGAACGTTCTGAAAAAAAAGAATCGAATCGGACATCCAACCGCTCAAGGTCTGCCCGGATCCAGTCAAGGATCACCCGGGATCCCACATCTGCAAGCCGGGACACGGCTTCGTCCTCGTCCAGGGAGAGATAACGGTCCTGGTCCTGGTCCCGAATCTGCTTTGCAATCCCGACAATGTACTCACCCGGATAGAGACCTTCTGAAGGGAAGGAAACCTTTTCATCGAACAATTGCCGATATCGGGCCAGGATGGAACGGCCCAACTCTTTCAGCTGCCGGCCGGCATCATTGATATAAAACTCGCGAGCGACTTCATACCCGACGGCATCCAGAATCCGTACCAGGGCATCCCCCACCACGGCCCCGCGGCCATGCCCGATATGCAGGGGCCCTGTGGGATTGGCGCTGACAAATTCGATAAGCACCCGGGTCCCTTTACCCAGCTCTGACCGTCCGTAATCATTGCCGAATGATTGTATCTCTTTAAGGACGCTGACCCAGTAGTCTTCACGGAGATAAAAATTGATAAATCCCGGACCGGCTATCTCGCACTTGTCGATCAGGCCTTCAGGATCCTCCAGATGATCGATCAGCACATTCGCGATCTCACGGGGTGGACGTTTGAGATCCCTCGCCAGAATCATAGCCAGATTAGAGGCAAAATCACCAAAACCGGAATCCCTGGGGACCTCCAGCTGAATGGGATGCTTCTTTTTCAAAGGGAGTGTCCCATCTGCACGTGCCCGTTCCACCGAATCAGACAATATTTCAGTTAATGTCTCTTTCAAGATACCCGGACTCCACAAAATCTATGATTGACAAATTTGAAATTATATCATTAAAGAGAATTGTGTCAAACAAAAAGGCCAGGAGTTAATTGGGGACGCGTCCCTATTTATTGCCCTAAAAAGCGGCAAGCAGCGTAATAATAGGGAAGTGTCCCCAATTATCTTATGGAATATCCAGAAATTTATGTATCTGGGGAATCACCCGAACCGAAGAGAGCCGTTCCCTGCAAAAGGCCTGAAGCTCCATCAGCCGGCTCATCCACTCCGGACGGCCTTCGGTCCCGTGCAGGGGCTGCAGAATCAGGGGGATTGAAGGATCTGCCTGTGCAAGGAGACCGGTCAGGAGGCGAAGCTCCTCATGGTCAACCTCCGGTGATACCACTGCCTTGACATAGACCTCTTTCCCATGGCATGCCTTGAGAAAGAGACGGTGGGACTCCCAATCCGCTTCCTCGCCTGTGTTTGATGCGAGCTTCACATCCATGGAGATGATTTTCACCCAGCCAAGGATCATTTGTAACGCGTCAAAAAGGATCCCGTTTGTCTCGAGCAGCACAGGAAGTTTACGTGTCACCATGGGTAGAATATCTGAGAGGAAACGGGCATGAAGCAGGGGTTCTCCACCGGTCAATGCTAGAGAATGATGAAAGGGAAACCGCCTGATGATGTCCAGGACGGCTCCAACGAGTTCCTCTGCGTCCAGGGGATTGGTCCGTTCGGTAAAATCCCTGTGTCCAGGGGTTTTCTCTATACGGCAGTCCAGAACCATGCCTCGGGCCGCTTCTGTATCACAATAGGCACAGGACCGGTTACAGCCATAGAAACGGATGAAAAGCTGGCGTTCCCCGATCAGCAGTCCCTCACCCTGAATGGAAGAGAAAATTTCCATAACATCAGCAGAAGAACTCATCAGGGAACTCCCCGGACTTTGCACTGTGCCTCAGCGATCTCCTCCATCTCCTCTTGATACCCCTTCATTGCAGCTCTGGCCAGAGATTCAGGGTTCACGCCCAGGTCATTGAGACCCACGGTCCGCACTGGAGTCCCACGGCTCTCCACATTCATTCCCACGTGTATCATGGATGAGACCGGGCTTTTTACAGCAATGGATACCGAAAGTTTTCCATCCCCCTCATACAGGTCATCCCCTTTGCGATGGATGGTCCGTTCTTGCAGATCTTTATTGAGAATTTCTGACAGAATGCAGATCAGAAGTCTCTGCCTGAGCACGGCTGTTTCAAGGCCGACTCCAAAGTGCTCGGCGATCAAGTGAAGCATCCGGGTGCTGTGAATCGGTGCGTTCTGCTTCACGTCTTTGAGATCTGCCATCCGGTCTAACGGGACATCGCAAGGCCCGGTGAATGCCACCAGACTGTCTCCCAGAAGATCAAAACGGCGGAATGCCCAATGGGAGGTAAGTTCCTGCCCCGTATATGGGATCTCTTCCTCAATCATCTTAAGAATCATTCTTTTTCTCCCCCCTAAAAACTAACGGTCTAACCCGGAAATGGGTTCTGAAAACAATGACTGTATTCTTTATATTGAATCTAAACTGAAGAATACAACAAAAAAACGACAATATATCATAAAAAATAAATTGACTTTTTATGAAAACATGTAGTAACTTAGGGTAAAAGATGAAAGAATGTTCAAAAGGGGTTGTTCTGTTTGATTTTTTGGATATTATTTAGAATGAACACAATCATACTTTTCACAACCGGGCGCCTTTGAAATGGTCGCTAAAAAGAAGAAGTCATCCACCTTCATCATTGCTTCACTCCTTCTCGTCTGCCTGGCAGCAGTGATTGTCTATCTTGCTGTAGAGATCTTTGCGTCTGTCAAGATGAATGACCCCGAAACCTCCCTTGAAGCTGCTGAAAGCTGCAGGGCCAAGATCACCAAGATGCTGATCGATGAGACCCTTGCATTCAAATATAAAAACACGAAAGACATCCCTTTTTCAGAACTGGAAATCAACTCTTGGCTTAAAGAGAAGCTGGATGGAAAGAAGCGTCCTGTCAGGGTCAATGTTCAGCTGGGCAAGAACCGCGTCACCTTTTCAGGTCACTTCAATCCTTTCGCGAAGAAACGTCCGGAATCAGCAGGAGAAGAATCTTTATTTAAACCGTTACAGAAGGCCACTATCGCTTTCCGAATCGTAACGAAACCAAAGATTCGCTCTAACCGGGTCGTCTTCGTACCCATAACCATCGTCCTCGGGCAGCTTCATGTCCCTCCCAAACTCATGTCCCAGCTGCCCAATACCCTGGACCTGAATCCATTTGAAAAAAAGATCAGGACCATAAAAGAGGTTCGAATTTCCGATGGATCTCTGCTTGTTACCGTTTATGCAGATTGATCACGCAATGTAGAAATGGGATCAACCTCTCACCGTTCTGGAGACCTCATGGAGCTTTTTCTATCTGCGCTTGGACTTGCCATGGTCCTTGAAGGGATTCCCTATTTTACATTTCCAGGCAAGGTCAAAGAACTGGCCAAACGGCTTCCGGCTTTGCCAAATGGAGCCATACGCATTTTCGGACTCTCTATCATGGCCCTCGGTCTGGTCATGGTCTATCTGGGCCGTCATTTCTTCCAATGAAGTGATCGTAAAAACAGAGAGGAAATCCAGCCAAACGGCCCCATCCCTTTGCAATCCAAATGCCATGTCTCATGCATAGATGAGATGAGGAAGGCTTTTGCTTGATCGTCTGTTGGGGATGGGTGGACTATCCAGAGGAGAATGTCGCTAAATAAAGAAGTTTATCTCTGTGCCGGCTGCTTCCTTCAAGAACTTGCCTGCACCGGCAAACTGAAGGCCCTTGTAATCGATGATCTCTCCCCGTTTCATCCCCATGATTTCCATGGACATCTCGCAGACATAGATTTCAATTCCAAGTTCCTCAGCGGTTTTGATCATCTCAGGCAGAGAGTCTACATTCTTTTTCTTCATCAGGTATTTCATCATGCCCGTTCCCATACCGGCCATGTGCATACTGGATAATTTGATTTTATCGACACCCTTGGGGAGCATAAAACCGAACATCTTTCCGAAGATATCTTTGCCTTTGACTTTGGCTTTCTTTTTCCTGAGCGCTGTACACCCCCAGAAACTGAAGAACATCATCACTTTCATCCCCATGGACGCGGCGCCGGTGGCCAGGATAAAGGACGCCAGAATTTTATCCAGGTCCCCGCTGAAGCAGAGCATTGCCAGCTTATTGGGCTGCAGTCCGGCTGTCTTGACTTTGAGATCATCTGCTTCTTCTCTGATTTGTTGATGAAGCCCACTTGCCGATGCAAGGATGGATTCCTTTTCTTCTTTGATCTGATTCTGAAACTCCGCGGCTATGGCTTTTAAAGAATCCACTTCTTTTTGGATCTTGTTCTGAAGCTCCACAGTTACCGCTTGCAGGGAATTCCATTCTTCCTGAAAGCGCTGCTCGAAACCTTCTGCTACATCATTGAGGGAATCCTTCTCATGGGGCTGAAGCCCTCCTTTTACGGACTTCAAGGCACCCTCTTTGTTCTTAAAAAATTGATGGATCTCGGCTGTCTGTTCTTTTAATGAATCCAGTTCTTCCTTAAATCGCAGCAACACAAAGTTGGATTCATCGACATCAAATTTCATATTGTCATTTGTGCTCATTGAAATAACTTTCCTTTTCCTGTATCCAGCCCTGCCAAAAATGACCCAGGTCTATACAATCTTGATCAAGACGGTCATCTTGTCATCATCCTCTTCAATGGACATAATGGAGTTTCCTGTTCTCTCGGCCCAGGCATGGACATCAATCGTAAAATTCGGGTCGGTGGCCTCAACCACGATCTCATCCCCGGAGGTCAGTTCTCTGGCAGCCTTTGAAATTTGTATCAAGGGCTTGGGGCAGGCGATTCCTTTGCAGTCCATTCTTTTTCTTGTCATCATCATCTCCTCCTTCATACCGTTGTTAAGAGCACAATCTTTCCGGTCTTGTGTGAATATAACGCACGGAAAGATCGTGAATGATTTCGATGGCTCAATGATAAATAGAATTGTCTGGCTCGGTTAACAGCGGCTCGTAACCTTATAATAATATTTTATTATGGTCTCAGGGGGGCGTCAATAACAAACGACAATATTCGCGTGTAAAAATAATGACATTAGTCATCATTATATCGGGTAATCCTAATTTTATGATGGGAGTTAACTTATCGTCATTTAAGGATTTTTACAACAACAGGCCGGTAAAGGGGGTCCTGCTCGATTTTCCGATTAATCAGGCGCTGGAGCACAAAGAAGATGAGAAGTCCAATGATCGCACCAACCGCTGCAAAGGTGTCCGTTTTCACGGTAAAATACTTTTCAGCCAGGACATACCCTGCAATCATTCCGGAAAAGAGGCCGATCAACGGGAAGAGGTAAAGCAAGAACGTACCCTTCAGGTAGCTTGATGTGGGGATAGCGATCCGCACCTTCTCTCCCACACCGGCATGAAGGGAGTTCTCTACCTCGACCGTGCACTCATCTCCCTCATCCGACATCTGACAGAACCCGGCCGAACTGCACCCCGCACAGGCACTGCTCCGTGCTGTAAGGACCAGTGCCTGAGTGCCACGGATTTCCACAACTGTCCCGATCTCCTCGATCATTTAATCTATTTCCAGGATTTTGTTACCAAACGGCTTCGTAAAAAGCTTCAGATGCAAGGCGCGCAAATCCTGAGGAATGAGGCGTACTGATAGCTACGCTGCAATGACGAAGGATGCAGCGCAACGCAGCAGATGGACTTTTTACGAAGCCGCTATTTCTTTTTCATCAGTTTATACACCAAGCTATCCACCAAAGCCTGCCAGGACGCCTCCACCACATTCTCTGAAACCCCGACCGTACCCCACCGGTTAACACCGTCGCTCGATTCGGTCAGGACCCGGACATTTGCACTGGTCCCCCGCTTCTCGGTCAGGACCCGGACCTTGTAGTCGGTCAGACGAACATCTTTCAATTCGGGATAGAATTTATATAGGGCCTTACGCAGGGCATTGTCCAGGGCATTGACCGGTCCGTTCCCCACAGAGGCCTCATGGGCCACACTCCCGTCCGGTCCGCGCATCATGATGGTTGCCTCACAGGCTGTAGCCTCATCCCCCTTCTTCTC
>CAJICE010000079.1_pt1 | contig 162607 bp, 149 predicted proteins | sample 9199531 | NCBI WGS metagenome assembly CAJICE01 (sample SAMEA7708327, study PRJEB35096) | sediment metagenome | biome: marine neritic benthic zone biome [ENVO:01000025]; feature: sediment [ENVO:00002007]; material: shallow marine sediment [ENVO:03000034] sea grass bed [ENVO_01000059] ... | reverse complement strand
TCACCTCTATGGAAAAAGAGATCACCGATCTTTTCCGGGATGTCCTTCTCATCTGCGACAAAATGGGGCTGATTGGAAAGAGCATGTTTGCCGTTGACGGTTGCAAACTCCCTTCCAATGCGTCCAAGCAATGGAGCGGTACCCGAAAGGACTTTCAAAAGAGGGCGAAGAAACTGGAGCGGGCCATTGGCCGCATCCTGAAGAAACACCGGGAGCAGGATGAAGTCGAGTCCGATGCGGATGTGGTTTTCCATGAGAAGCAGTATGTGAAGGCACTTCGCAGCAAGGTGAAAAAGCTCAAGGCCTTTCTCAACGACAACGATGATAAAATGGGCAAGAACGGCCAACCCATCAAGAGCAACATCACAGACAATGAGAGTGCAAAGATGACGACGTCTCATGGTGTGATCCAGGGCTACACAGGTGTGGCCGTGTCGGATGCAAAACATCAGGTTGTAACCCATGCGGAAGCCTTTGGTGAGGGCCAGGAGCATGGCCTATTGAGACCCATGGTCCAAGGCACCCGGGAGAATTTTCGAGCCATTGGCCAGGAGGAGGATGTCTTTCGCAAGGCAAAGCTGCTTGGCGACAGTGGACTTCATTCCGAGGAGAATATGAAGATGCTTTTTGAAGAAGGCATTGACGGCTACTTTGTGGACAATCTTTTTCGCAAACGGGACCCACTCTTTGCCGATGCCGGACGTTATAGGGAGCGTTACCGAAAAGAACGAGCCAAGCATGAAGGGAGATCGGGCCTGTTTCGTCCACAGGATTTCACCTTTGAAAAGGACTTCAAGTATTGCATCTGTCCTGCGGGACAACGTTTGTACCGGAATGGCGGTCATGTGCATAAGGGCCGCTCGACGGCCATTAAGTTTAGTGGTCCCAAACGAGCGTGTGTTCCCTGCGCACTTCGTTCCAAATGTCTGCGCCATCCGGATTGCACTCCAACCCGTCAGGTCCTTTACATACAGGGCCGCTCTCCCAACGCACCGGAGAAATTCATCGATAAGATGAAGCGTAAGATCGATTCAGCCATGGGGCGATTCATCTATAGCAAACGGATTGGCATTGTGGCGCCGGTTTTTGGCAACCTTCGTCATTGCAAGAAACTCGATCGTTTTACTCTGAGAGGCAAGCGAAAAGTCAATACCCAGTGGTTACTCTTCTGCATGGTCCATAACCTTGGCAAGATTCACCGATATGGATCAGGTTTTGCATAATGAATGGTGATGGAGGGTGCTCAAAGAATTCATAAAACAACACAATGGACCTCATGCATCTAGGGTGATCCAATAAAGAAAGATTACGATTAGAAGATTTGATGGAAGATTTCTGAAAAGAATTTTTATTCCAAGAAAAACTCTCTTTGAAATGGGGTTTTTCTACAGTCTCGTTAGGCAAAAGACATAAAATGTATGCAAGAGATAGTATTCTTAAATCATGGCGAGGGGGAGCGCGCATTGACAAATATAATGCTACTTGGCCTTTTGCATCCCTCAATCTGTCAGAGAAAATACTAACGCTCAAGGTCTTGTTTCGTGGGAAATTTATGTTTGATAGGACGCAAATTGATTCTTTGGTGACTTACTATGGCACCCTACCAATTGTTGGGAAAGCAACGAGTGGAATAGGGTTTGCTCATAATGTCGCTGACTATCCTGAGAGAATTATCTTTTGGTATTTTGGAAATATTGATGAGCTAGCTAGAAAACTACAAACAAAAGGTTTCGGCAAGAAGGTGGTGCAGGGGAAGCTCCCATTCTTCTTCCATTAATTGCCTAACCACGCGCTGGTAGGAACCGCCGAATCGCGCGTTGTTATTAGGGTTTGCTGTCCCAAGGCTTTTTGTTTATGTCTGGTGTGTCAGGCGGCGGCTCCACACCTCAACCGTTAGATCTAAAAAGAGAAAGAATATGAGATATCTTCTAATTACAGTCCTTCTTCTATTCAGTAGCAATTGCCTTGCATCAGAAACATCCTACTCAGTCACCATCAAGCCACGAGCTGGCATTGTGGGGACAGTGTCTTTCAATATTCACTCTGATCATAGTGTCACTATATTGGTGTATGAGAGTGCCTCGCAGATCAAAGAAAGCCCAATAAATATGGACACCAGGGTGGTTGCAGAGGTTAGACAGCTCATTGAAGATGCCATGGCAGAACTATTAAGCCTCAAAGAATATTCAAGTCTATCAGAGTACAAACAGACATCAGCTATTTCCATTACCCAAGATAAAGTGACAAAATCGGTTTCAACTAAAAGGTATTCTGAAAAACTGAAAGAAATAATACAAATTGTAAACGAGTACATCCCGAATAAAGAAATAATACATATTGAAAAGAGATAGATCAAGGCGCTGCAGCTGACATGGCATGCTTGCAGATCTGCCCTTACGTGAACGTAAAAGATGAACAGAGTGAAAAGTGTTAAAGCGGGCATGCAAGCACGCCACGCAGCTGAGCTTGGGCGTTCGGCTACACATAGGAAAAAAGCAGATGAGCAAATCGAAATTCAGCGTAATTTTGCTAACATTCTGTTTGTTTTCTTCAGCATTGTGCCATGCATTAGAAAAGAGCAGACTTGTCACCAATCTTGAGTCTGGAAAGCAGCAAACAGTAATAACATATGGAACGAGTCTGACTGCTGGTGGAGCATGGGTCCGACAGTTGCAGGCAGCACTCGATAGCAGCTATCCGGGCAAAGCAATGGTTATCAACAGCGGAAAGTTTGCAATTTGGTCAAAGTGGGGAGTAGATAACCTGGACAAACGAGTGATTGAAAAAAGGCCGGACACTGTTCTCATCGAGTTTGCAATCAATGACGCGTATTTACCTTACAAGGTCTCCATCGAGCAGGCGCGAGGCAATCTCGAAAACATGATCAATCGGATTCTGAAGTCAAACGCTGAGAGTGAGATTGTTCTCATGGTGATGAATCCGCCTATCGGAGTTTATTTGGAAAGTCGGCCTCAGATCAAAGCCTATTACCAGATGTATCGTAATGTAGCTAAAGACCGAAAGCTCCTTCTAATCGATCACTACCCAAAGTGGGAGAAGATTCTTAATGAAGACCCGGATCTCTTCAAAAAGTACGTTCCTGACGGCATTCATCCCGGAGCCGAAGGGTGTAAAACAGTGATAACTCCGGAGATCACTAAGGCACTAGGCATAAGAGCCGAACAAAAGGATTCAGGAGACAAAAAATCGTTGCCTATTTTTACACCTGATCCTGACGTTTGGGAGTAGATATCATCTAAAAAGTCGACAATTGGGAGTCCAAGATATGAAAAAGAATCTGAAAGTTGGTGATAGGGCTTCGCTGAGTAAAGTGTTTACCGAAGAGGATGTCATGCAGTTTGCAAACATCTCATTAGATACAAATCCAATTCACTTGGATGAGAGGTTTGCTGCGGCTTCAGTTTTTGGACAACGAATCGTACATGGAATGCTGACGGCTAGTTTGTTCTCTGGGCTTATAGGCGTTGAACTCCCTGGAAATGGAGCGATCTATTTGGGACAAAGTTTGACTTTTAAAGCACCCGTTCTGATTGGGGAACAAGTCACAGCTTCAGTCGAAATAGTTAAAATTAGAGAAGACAAACCGATTGTGACATTGCGCACCCTTTGCGTTAACAATGAGGGACAGGTCGTTGTCGAGGGTGAGGCTGTTGTAAAAGTTACGTGAATCGAGATGCCCCCCCAAAAATATTGCACTTAATTTAGACAAGGGATGAATCGGGTAACAGTTATTTCAAAGCAGTCCACCAGGACAGGCGGGATCAATACAGGAGGAATCTTATGATCAGATTTATCAATTGTATGAGAAAGAAAGATGACGTATCCGTGAATGATTTCCGGAAATACTGGCAGGACGAAAAGTTTGATGATTTCATTCGCAGTGTTGTGAAAGTGACCCAGGCAGAACGATACGCAAAGAACCTGACTCTGAGTGTGGAAGCCAATATCAGAGTGATGGCTGACCGAGGTGGAGACGAACCTTACGATGGAATTCTCGAGTATTGGTGGACGAACGCGCGGGAACTGATGGATCTTTACGAAACACCGGAAGCAACGGACTTGAGAAAGGAAATTATGGAATATCAAAGGCAGTTCGTTGATTTCGAGAGGTCTACAGCGTTTTTTACCGAGTACGAGAATGAATAATTTGGTGTAATCACCGGATCAACCCTGGCCCAATATTTGTCAGGCATAGGAACTGGATGATATCTCTTCAAACTCAAGATGGGTGTCAGACGTTCAGCAAATATTCTTAAGAGATAGAAAGGGAAAATCATGGACGCTATTGATTGCATCAGGACAAGGATGAGCATTCGCAAATTCAAACCGGAAGCCGTTCCCAAAAACGTTCTCATGGAGGTGATCAATACTGCCAAATGGAGCCCTTCCTACAAAAACAGCCAACCCTGGGAATCCATTATCCTTTCAGGTGCCAGGAAGGAGGCACTGACAGAGATGCTCATCGAGCTTTTTGAAAACGGCACAAAGCCAAGCCCCGATCTGCCGGAGCCCGAATTATGGCCGGCGGCTGAGGCGGCCAGAATCGATCATCTTTATAAAACGCGCGCGGAAGAGACAGGGGTCAACTTGAAAGATCCGGAAGTAATTGCAAATCTGAAGAAGATGAATTTCAGTTTCTATGGAGCGCCGCACGCTATCTATCTGTATCAGGATGCCTCACTGACACCCTGGTCCCTCTTTGATCTGGGGCTCTTTGCCCAGAGTCTGATGCTTGCCGCCCATGCCCATGGACTCGGTACTGTGCCTCAGGCGTTTGCCACGGATTATGCCCGGGAGGTGAAGGGATTTCTTTCCATACCTGAAACAAAGCGCCTTGTGCTTGGTCTATCCATTGGCTATCCGGACATGGATTCCCCGGTGAATTCGCTCAGGACGGACAGGGCTGAGACAGATGAGGTTGTGACCTGGATTGAATAATGAGGACCCGATCACTTGACCATGGGATTCTTTGTTAGGATATCATCATAAAATATACGAATAACATGCACCCTAAATACCCAATAAGAACGGTAACAATAAAGGCAGAAAGATGAACAGGCTGCACTGATGAGTTTGAAAGGAGAAGCTGAAATGTCTCTCAGTAAAAAACAGCTGAAAATGTGCGAATCCAGCAGATGGGACTTCTCTGACCTGAACACCCTGTTTCTCAACTGCACACTCAAACGTTCACCTGAGCTGTCCCACACCGAAGGTCTGATCAATATCTCGAGGGCGATTATGGAAAAGAATAATGTATCGGTTGAAGTGATTCGTCCTGTTGACTATCAGATAGCAAATGGTGTCTATCCGGACATGACCGAACACGGCTGGAAAGAGGATGATTGGCCCGGTATCTATGCAAAGGTTAAAGCCGCCGAGATACTCGTGATCACCTCTCCCATATGGCTCGGGGAGAAATCATCGGTGTGTACAAAAGTTATTGAGCGTCTCTATTCCACGTCCGGTGATCTGAATGACAGCGGGCAGTACGCATACTACGGTCGCGTGGGGGGCTGTCTGATAACGGGCAACGAGGATGGGGCCAAGCACTGCTCCATGAACATTCTCTATTCGCTCCAGCATCTCGGTTACGTGATCCCCCCGCAGGTAGACGCAGCATGGCTGGGAGAAGCCGGGCCGGGGCCGTCCTATCTTGACCCGGGCTCGGGCGGACCGGAAAATGACTTTACCAATCGTAACACAACATTCATGACCTGGAACCTCTTGCACCTTGCACGTATGATCAAAGACCATGGAGGGATCCCGGCACATGGCAACCAGCGGTCACAATGGGATGCGGGATGCCGTTTTGACTCCCCCAATCCGGAATATCGATAAGGAGAAGTGACTGAATATCAGGGAGGGATACCGCATCATGCAGATCAAGAATATCGATGACATTGAAACAGTCAAGATTGAGGCGGGCAAGAATAGCTATCGGCAAATTTTGATCAGCGAGGAGGAGGCCCCGAATTTTGCCATGCGGCGTTTCATTATCGAGCCGGGAGGTGAAATCCCAAACCACACAAACAGTGTGGAGCACGAACAATATGTCCTGAACGGATCTGCCCGGATCGGGATCGGGGAGAAGACCTTTGAAGTGAAAAGAAATGATGCCGTTTTTATTCCAGCGGAAGTCCCGCACTGGTACAAGGCCTTGGGGGATGTCCCTTTTGAGTTTATCTGTGTGGTTCCCAATAAGCCGGATGTGATAAAATTCCTGGAGATGTCATAAGAGAGTCAGGCAGCTGTTATCCCTGATGTTCGGCAGGTATTTAGACGGCGTCATCGATGAGAATCAAAAAGCGAAGAAGAGAGGAGGATTGCAGGATGAGCATTGTATCAAAGAAGTATCGGGGTAAGGAAATCTACGGCCACGTCCATGACTTGCTGGTCCAGGCGGCTTCCAGGAACAGGACTGTATATTATGGACAGATCGGGAGGTTGATGGGTCTGGAACCTGGTGAGACGTTGACCCGTGAAGTCGGGCATATTCTGGGTGAGATCAACGAAGAAGAACATGATAAGGGTAAACCCATGCTGAGTGCAGTTGTCATTAATGCTGTGGAGAAGACACCCGGTGAAGGGTTTTTTCGGTTGGCCGAGAAGCTTGATAAGTACCACGGATCCACTGAACAGGATCGCATGGATTTCTGGCGAGAGGAACTGCAGAAGGTCTATGCGAACTGGTGATATAGGATTCAGGGTGGTTCAGGATCTGCGTATGACTGAGAAGGTCGTCCAGAAAGCTGATAAGGGGTACAGAAATAAATATTTAAAACGCCTAATCCTTTTTACAGGCCTTGGCATTGTGATGATTCTCTGGGCTGTCCCCCTCTTGGGATCTTTTTTGGAGACATTGAAACCCGAGCAAGCCATCAAGACTGTGGTTGTGGTTTTATTTGCCATGTTTGTACCCCTCATACTCATGGCTTTCTATATGATGAATCTGAGTCGCCGTATTTTAAAGAGTGAACGTTTCCCTCCACCCGGGATAAAGGTGATCCGCGATACCGTGGTACTTGAAGGGCAACGTGCAAGATCCCGGGGATACTTGATCATGATTCTATCATTGATATTGATCCTTCTTTCAACCGGTTTTATGATCTACATGCCCTATCTGTTTAATAAACTTCTTGAAGTGAGACAGCACCCTTCAGAATCATACGATTCCATCCAGCGGATATCCGGTACGATTTCGGGTCATATGAATAGGGGCAATCAGTACGATCAGAGAATACAATCCCGTGGAAATTGATCTTCTGGCTCACCATAAGGCTTTCATCCCCCAAATTGCCTCCTTATATGAAGAGGAATGGCCCCATTACTACGGCGTTCAGAGTAAAGTCAATCCGGTCAAGGAACTTGAAGCAGGCTGTAATCGAGACAGGCTTCCCATCTGTCTGGTTGCTTTTGAGGGGGAGACGGTCCTTGGAGCGGTCTCTTTAAAGGCATCCTCTATTTTATCAGAGGTGTCTCAATTTCCTTGGGTCGGTGCACTGCTGGTTACACCTAAGATGCGAAGAAAGGGGATCGGGACCTTGCTGCTACGTTCGGTCATGAAGCAGGCAAGAAAACAGGGTTATTATACTCTTTACGCAGCCACAGAAAGTGCGGGAAATTTGTTCATCAAAGAAGGCTGGGTCTATGATGATCTATTACTCATGGAAGGAAAAGAGATTATCATCTACCGCTATTGTGTTTGACAAATGATGGATAAGTTGGTTAATGTAAGGAGGACCCGGTCTTGACCTGTCACATCGAAAGCAGGGGCAATTCCGGGGCCGGAGTGGATAGGGGATGGACCCGGTGTATGCCTGAAAAAGAGTGTCAGGAATGTCCGGGTATAAGGTGGGGGAAACAGGAGCGTCGGCCCGCTAAGAGGCGCGGTGCGAACAGTACTGAAGGTTGAGGTTGAATATGCTGAAAGAGATGATTCAGAAGGAATTCAAATTTTTTAATTCTTTGTCCGAGAACGAGCTCACGAATTTCCTCCATTTCTGTAAAGACAGGAAAGTGCCAGAGGGGGAAGCGCTCTGGAGAGAAGGGGATAAGGACAATTATGCGGCGTTTGTTGTTTCCGGGAGACTGGGAATAAAAAAGACGACCGAGTTTGAGGGGAAACACGTTATTGTTGGGACCTACGGCCCGGGATCGGTCGTAGGTGAACTCTGTCTACTCACAGACGAGATCCGATCTGTCACTGCAGAGGTGTTGGAGCCTGCTGAGATTATGATCCTTGACAACAAGCAATTTGAAGAACTTTTAATCGCACATCCCTTGTTGGCGTTAAAGTTTCTGAAGAATATATTTCTCACCACGTGCAAGCGTCTCAAAAAATCCTATGACCGGATTGCTTCAATTTTCTGAAACACCGTATACGGCAGCTTATCCGTCTTCGCAAAATGCTACACCGTGACAAGCCCGGCCTCGCAATAGATTAACTTATGCAATATCAGGGCTAGAGTGATATAGAGAGAATGTGTCTTTGCTGAAGGATGGTCTGCTTTCTTTATCAGAAAACGGACGCCAGACGGTCAAAAGACTTCCTGAGACGTATGGAGACAGCGAGCAGCATCCCTTTCAGGAGTTTAACTCCCAGTTCGGGGTAATCATCTGTAAACTTGTTGAAATTCTCCTTTGTCAGGATCAGCAGAGAGGTGTCTTTAAGTGCCGACGCCGTTACGGCCCGTGAGCTGCCATTCAGCATGCAAAGTTCACCGACGATGGTCCCTGAGTTATAGATTCCAACCACGACCTCCTTGCCCTTGAATGAGGTCTCTTTCTTGACCTGCACACTGCCTTCTGCAATAAATGCCTGATAATCGCATTCGTCGCCTTCTTTCCAGATCGTCTTTCCGGCGTCCACCTGCCTGCATTCGAAATAGGGACCCAGTTTCTCCAGGTCTTCCTCTTCCAAAAAGCTGAAGTATCTGAATTCACTTTTCAAACGAGCGCAGGCTTCCGGGGATGTCTGTTTCATTTCTCTCCTTTAGTCTCCTCAGGGTTCTCGAGTTCATTGATTTTTTTTTCCATCTTGGCGAGCAGTCCGGGAAAGCCCTCTTTTTTTACAATCTCCCGATAGCTGCTCCTGAAATTTCTGATCAGGCTGACCTCTTCAATCACCACATCATAGACCAGCCACTCTTCGCCCCTCAGGATCAACTTGTACCGCATGGGGATTTCCACACTCTTTGTCACAATATGCGTATCGACCTCAGCGCGATCCTTTTCCACCTTCTCATTGATATATTCCACGCGTTCATCCGAGTAGGCTTCTATGCGTCCAATGTAAGTGGCCTCAAGAAGATCAGAAAAGAGTTTAACGAACCTCTCCTTTTCTTCCTGGGTTGCCTTCTTCCAGTTGATCCCCAGGGCCCTCTGTGACATGGCCTTGAAATCGAACCGCTTTCGAATGAGTGAACTCAAACGCTCCCTTCGAGCCTCTTTATCCAGGGTTTTATCCTTTAAAATCTCCATGACCCCGTCCACGGTGATCCGTACCTGATCTGTGGGGCCCGAGGAGGCCGAGGACGGCGATACAATACTTAAAACAAGGATCACTACGAATAGAGCAACCACCCGTCTGACCACCATAATCATCTCTCCATTCACGGCCGCTTCAAGCGGCACTTATTAATACTTTTGGAACTTCACCGATTCCATCTAATACTCTACCACAAGATGGGTATTTTTTCATGTCTATTTACCGATCTCTCCCTCACGTTTCTGGGCATAGGCATCGCGTATAAAGAGATAAGGATCGAGGGCATCTTTTTTAATGCCTTCGTAAGTATCCTTGTCCAGGGAAAGAGTCGTGACGACGTCTAGGGACTTGATGGCGATCCGTTCTCCTGTCTTGATATCCAGGTAATTGATCGGGTCCAGGAAGGCGTCGGCAATACGTCCGATCCCATCCCTGATATTGGAAGGGCCGAACAGCGGCAGGACAATATAGAAACCGGGGCCCGCTCCGTATCTTCCTAAGGTCTGGCCGAAGTCTTCTTCTTTTTTCTCCATGCCGGCATATTTCTTGGCAGGATCGAAGAGTCCGCCGATCCCGACGGTTGTATTCATGACAAAACGTGCAAACTCGGTACCGGTGTCCTTGAACTTGAGCTGGAGCAAGGCGTTGACCAGCCTTATGGGGGTGTAGATATTGGAATAGACATTTGAGACCGAGACCCGCGCCCGTTCAGGCACCACTCGATAGACCTTTGCCATGGGTTTTAACAGATAGAAGTACAATTTGTCGTTAAACCAGAAGATCCCTCTGTTCACCGGTTCAATGGGATCAAAGACAATCAACTCTTCTTCGTCATCGATAAAGTCTTCATCAAAATCTGTGTCGAGCTCATTATCAGGGTTCTCCTGGGCCATCAGGGTCGCCGTTGGAAGCGGGTTCTCTCCTTCAGCCGCCGATAAGGCCGGAAAGATAAGAAACAGCGAGAACAGAACAAAGAACGGAATTCGCCTCATTGAATGAACCTCATTTCAGTCTTTCTCATAAATGTATTTACCGACGAGTTCTTCCAGGACAAGGGCCGACTCGGTTTCGACGATTTCTCCACCGGGTTTGATCATCTCTTCGGTTCCTCCCGGTGTGATGTCCACATATCTGTCACCAATAATACCGGCAGTGCGTACCGAGGCGATACTGTCTTCCTGGAGTTGAACGTGGTTATTGATGTCAAAGGTCACCACAGCCTCGTAATCTTCATTATGGAGCTGGATGTCTGAAACCTTGCCTACCTTGACGCCGGCGATCTCCACCGACGCACCAGGCTTCAGACCCGCGATGGTGATGAATCGTGCTTTCACCGGATAGGTGTTATCTCCGAAGAGGTTCACATCTCCCAGTTTGACGGCCAGGTAGGCGAAGCAGAGGAACCCTGCCACCATAAATATCCCTACAGCGGTTTCCACATTAAATCGTTTCATAAGAACTATTCTCCTCTGTTTCGCTTGTGTATATAGACCCCATGGTTGTTTCCACAAAAGCCCGGATGTAAGGGTTGCTCGAAAGCTGAAATTCCTCAGGCGACAAGCAGCCCCGAATTGCCCCGCCTTCAAGGAGCGCGACATAGTCAGAGAGCTTGAATATCTTGGGCACATCATGGCTCACAATAACAGCCGTGTAGTTGAGTTGGGCCTGAGTCTTGTAAAAGAGACGGTAGATTTCATTGCTTTTATTGACATCCAGGCCGGTCGTGGGTTCATCGAAGAATACGATTTTTGGATTCAGAACGAGGGCTCTGGCCAGGCCGGCCCTCTTTTGCATGCCGCCGCTCAATTGAGCGGGATACTTTTCATGGGCTCCCTCAAGGTCCATCATGGCCAGTTTCTCATCCACATTCTCCCGGATTTTTTCTTCTGAAGCATCGGTCCGTTCCCTGAGGGGCAGGGCCACGTTGTCATAAATCGTCATGGAGTCGAAGAGGGCCACATTCTGGAACAGGACCCCGAAATTCATTCTCAGCTTCTTCAGGTTTTTTCTGCTGATTGTCGCCAGATCTTCTCCGAACACCAGTACCTGTCCACTGTCCGGTTTAACGAGTCCCAGCATATGCTTCAGGATGACGCTTTTCCCGCCGCCGCTGGCCCCCACAATCACCGTGGTCTTTCCTTCCATCACCGTGAGGTTGATTTGGTCCAGCACTTTTTGTTTACCAAAGAACTTCTCAACGCCTATGAGCTCTATGGCAGCCCTGTCTTCATTCTTCTTCATGATTCATTGTCCTCAACAAGACGTTGACCGTCACAATTGCCTGTGTCCCGGAGACACTGTTTCACAGCAGGATGGCACTGATCAGATAGTCCCAGACCAGAATGGTTACCGAAGCCATGACCACCGCACTCGTGGTGTTCCGGCTTACCCCTTCAGCCCCAAATCCGCCCGTTCGTTCCATGTGGAGAAAGTAACCCTTGGCGGCCGAAATCCAGATCACCAGAAATCCGAAGATCGTAGACTTCACGATCCCCATATAGATGTCCTGCCATTCTACGCTGGCATACATGCCCTGAAAGTAGGTGCCTTCGTTCACACCCAAAAGGGCGACGCCGACAATTAAACCTCCGAGAATCCCCACCACATCAAAAATAAATGTCAGGAGAGGGAGGGAAATAATTCCTGCAATGAATTTTGGGACGATTAAGAACTTATACGGATCAATGGCCATACATTCGAGGGCATCGATCTGTTCCGAATTCCGCATGATGCCGATTTCTGCGGTGATTGCCGATCCGGCCCGGCCGATTACCATCAGGGCCGTCAGGACCGGGCCGAGTTCCCGGATCAGACTCAGGGCGACCGCGGATCCGAGCAAGCCCTCAGATCCGAATTTGCGCAGTGTGTAATAGCCCTGGAGGCTGAGCACCATCCCCGTAAAGGCCCCGGTGAAGAGTATCACAAAAATGGATCGGGCTCCGATGAAATGCAGCTGCTTGATCACAGGCTGCAGTTTGTACGGGGGTTTGATAAAACTCACCAGGCAGGCAAGAACAAAAATCCCCATCCTTCCTGCCTGTTCCATGGCATTCAGGAAATTGTCACCCATTTTTTCCAAAGCTGCCTGCATTTTGAATTCTTCTGTAACCGTAAGAGGTTATTGGCCGGAAATCTGAATACTAAAAAGCCTGCCGGTTCATATGTTGCTGGATGGTGCCGTAAATGACGAGAATCTTATGCGTAGCCTCTATCAGCATAATCTGATAAAAATATCAAAAAACGATTGACATGTCAAACAATAGAATTATCCGTGTCCGATTGCGTCCTGATTTGATTTGGGGGGAGAATGCAGAAGAGTCCGATCCCGGTGAACCCAAATTAGGGCAATTCCTATTTGCTGCTTGACCGGTGGGGCCAGATTTGCTAAGTAACATTGAGGACAACGATGATGTTCGTAGACTGATGATAAAAGTACTTGAAGGGGCAGGATACAAGGTTGTCGCCGCAGTAGATGGTGATGAGGCACTGAAAAAATCTGAGCAGAACCGGGATGATATCCGGCTTTTAATTCTTGATGTTGTCATGCCCAAGAAAAATGGTCAAATGGTTTACAACAATACCAGAGAGAATCATGACGATATTCAGACTCTATTCGTGAGTGGTTACACAGCGGACATTATTGATACCAAAGGGATCATGGAACAAGGATCCAGCTTCCTTTCAAAGCCGATCATGCCTAATGAGTTCTTGATAAAGGTGCGCGAATTGTTAGATCACATGAGAAAGGAGGCTTCATGAATTACTGGTTTCTATCGGCAATGATCGCCTTAATCATATATGGTTTCTGGGGCTTTTTCCCGAAGCTTGCGGTCATGTATGTGCGCCCCCAGTCGGCCCTGGTCTATGAAGTGGCGGGGGCTATGGTGGTGGGGCTGATTTTCCTGGCCCGGCTCGGATTTAGACCTGACATCCATCCCAAAGGCATTCTTTACGGGGTGCTTACAGGGGTTTTCGGGATGGTCGGAACGCTTTTCTATTTTGCCGCGGCCCGGGAGGGGAAGATCTCCGTTGTGGTGAGTATGACGGCCCTTTATCCATTGATTACCATTCTGCTCGCTGCCATTGTGCTCCGGGAACCCATCACATTGAAACAAGGTTTCGGCATGGTCCTGGCTGTGGCTGCGATCCTTCTCTTCTCAGTCTGAGAAGTATATTATTGTTTATTGGTTATCTGAAAACCCGGTCCTCTGGGCCGGGTAAGAGTTGAAAGGCTGTGCCGTCTTATTTCTTGAGAAAATTCGAAATTCGAAGCACTAAATCCGAAACAAATTCGAATGACCGAAATCTCAAATTCAAAACTTATTTATCCACATGTAATGTCATCACATGTGGGATTGAATCTTGCGAACCAGATTCTCTCATGCACGATTCGGATACAACATACAGGTCAATACTAGGTTTTGAACATTTGAATTTTGAGTTTAGGATTTGTTTAGGATTTAGATATTCGGATTTCGTATTTCCTGCAAGACTTAAGTAAAGCACCTTTCAGGGGTAACGCAAAGCCATGTCCTCTGGGCATGGATGTTTACTGCAAAGTAACGGGGGATTCCATGAAGGCATTACAGATCACAATCGTTTTCTCTCTTTTTTTGTATTCCTGCTTTTGTACTCCCGCGGTGCTGTCCGCAGAAATCACTGAAACCATCACGTTTCCTTCGGGTGACGGAATCCTGATCACTGCGGATACCTATATATTGCATAAGAAAGAGGCTCCCCTTATTATCTTATTCCACCAGGCGGGATGGAGCCGCGGGGAGTATATTGAAATTGCGCCCAGGCTCAATGAAAAGGGTTTCAATTGCATGGCCGTGGATCTGCGTTCAGGAAAAGCAGTCAACAACATTGTCAATGAAACGGCAACGCGGGCAAAAAAAGAGGGGAGGAGTGTGACCTATGCAGATGCCTTGCCGGATATGGAAGCCGCCCTCCTTTATGCACGGCAGCACTATGGCCGTGGTAAAATCATTGCATGGGGGAGTTCCTATTCCGCTTCGCTCGTCCTGAAATTAGCCGGAGACAGACCTGAGTGGGTGGATGGGGCCCTTGCTTTTGCACCGGGGGAGTATTTTGTCAAGCTGGGTAAGCCCGCAGCCTGGATAAAGGATTCAGCAATAAACATCAAATGTCCGGTCTTTATCACATCTGCCCGAAAAGAGAAGCCGATGTGGCTCCCGATTTATGATGCCATTGGTTCCGTTGAGAAGGTCTCCTATTTGCCTGCCACCGAGGGAAACCATGGTTCCCGGGCTCTGTGGAGTCAGTTCGAAGATAGTGTAGACTACTGGAATGCAGTCAATGGTTTCCTCATGAAATATTTATTATAATAAACAAGATAACGTTTGATCATAAAGAGGAGGGTGTTATGAAAAAGCTGTTTATCCTAATTGTACTGGCCCTATTCATCACCGGGGGAGTGGTGTATGCAGAAAAACCTGAAGGGGTGAAAGAGAAGAAAGATTCAAAGAAGCAGATTCAGGATGAGGACAAAGGGATTCGTAAGTCTGATGAAAAGATCAACAAAGAGATTAAAGGCCTGGAGAAGCAGGGGGAGAAGAAACTGGGACAGGAACAGAAGGAATTGGAAAAAGGTTCGGAACAGGGGCAGGAATCAAGGGCTAAACGCAAGAAGTGGTGGAAGTTCTGGGAATAATATGATTCACTTCCTGTCCCAAATCCTTTTTCATCCGGTCGTTTTAAACTCATGAAAACCGGTCAAGTTTATAAGGCCCCGGTTTAATTGCCCGGGTCCTGAGCATGACAGAAAAATGATACATGATTGATTGATGTCATGAACCAATCATTTATTGCAAGAAATAAATTATGGATATCAACCGATTCAAACAGCTCCCGATTATGGGTATTCTACGGGGTATTGACGAGGAGATGATCACACCGATTGTTGAGGTTGCTCAATCGGCCGGTCTTGAAACCATCGAAGTGACCATGAACACACCCGGTGCTTCAGAACTGATTAAGAAGATGGTCCGTATCGCACAAGGCCGGCTCACGGTCGGTGCCGGTACCGTTCTGACCCTGGAGGACCTGCATCGAGCCCTTGACGCCGGAGCAACATTCATTGTACTTCCCACACTGGTTGATGAGGTTATCGAAGATTGTGTCCGTCATCATATCCCCGTTTTCCCCGGAGCCTTGACCCCGAATGAAATCATTCATGCCTGGCGTGCCGGTGCCGCCATGGTCAAAGTCTTTCCCGCTAAATTTTTCGGTCCGGAATATTTTAAAGAGATCAAGGGGCCTTTTCAGGATGTGGAGCTTCTTGCCTGCGGCGGAGTGAATCACGAAAGTATTTCCTCTTTCTTTGCCTGCGGTGCGTCAGGTGCCGCATTCGGGGGGAGTATCTTTAAAAAGGAATGGCTGAAACAAAGAGATTACAGCCGAATTGAAGGGTCTCTAAAGAAGCTTATTCAGGGTTATCTGGATTGGGAAAAGGATCCTGTCTGAATCCCGGGGGAACAGAACCCCCTAAGCGAGAAGGTCATGGAATACTATAGAAACAGATTGACGATCCACTGCATTGTGTAGAGAATCCCGAATCAAGAGGTGAATATCATGGCACTGTATCTGGTTCAGCACGGGAAGAGTCTTTTAAAAGAACAGGACCCCGAAAAGGGCCTTTCTGAGCAGGGGCTTAGTGATGTAGAAGGGATTGCAGAAGTGGCCAGGGCTTACGCCGTGAAGGTCACCCGGATCCAACATAGCGGGAAGAAAAGGGCCCGGCAGACTGCCGAGCTTTTTGCATCGGCCTTGGACCCTGCACCGGGAGTCCAGGAGCGGAGCGGGCTGAATCCGCTGGATGATGTCACCATGATTGCGGGGGGTCTGAGCAGTGAAGAGAACCTCATGTTGGTGGGACATCTCCCCTTCATGGAAAAGCTCACCTCCTATCTCATAACGGGCGCCGATGACAAGACCGTTTTCAAGTTCCAGAATGGGGGGATAGTCTGTCTGGATTATGATGCGGATGAGCGTTTCTGGTTTATCAAATGGGCGCTGATGCCGCATGTAGACTAACAGTACAATGCAATGAAGATATGTATTGTAATGTTACTTTTGAAACGGTTTACCGGAAGGGCTCTATCCTCTCTTTGCACACTCCTCTTCCACAAAATCGATGACTTTTGCTTCGAGGCAATCATTGTTTAGCCGGTTGATTTCATGGAGACAGGTAGGGCTGGTAATATTGATTTCCGTGAGAAAGCCGCCGATCATGTCAATCCCTGCAAAGTAGAGGCCGTTCTCTTTGAGAAAGGGGGCGATGGTCCTGCAGACATTCTCTTCCTTTTCACTCAATTCACTCTTGACTTCCCGCCAGGGCATACGTATGGGAGGCAGGTCTCCGGATCCGTCAGGGGGAAGCCAGAGCACGGCGCCGATGGAATCACCGTTAAGGAGGATAATCCTCTTGTCCCCCTGAGCCGCCTCATGAAGATAGCGCTGGGCCATGATGAATAAAGTCTCTTCCCGGGTGGCGATCTCAAGAAGGGTGTTGCAATTGATGCTCCCCTTTCTAACATAAAGGATCTCTCTCCCATAGGACCGGTACAGGGGCTTGACAATGATTTCGCCGCCTACATCATCAAGAAAATCCTGGAGGCGTGAGATCTCTCTGGTGACCAGGGTCTCAGGGATCAGGTCCGGGAAGAGGAGGGTAGAGGCCTTTTCGTTGTGATTGCGGACTCCCTTCGGGTCATTGATAACCAGTGTACCGGGATCGATCATGCTGAGGATCAGAGTCGCTGTGTAGTATTCCAGGTCAAAGGGCGGGTCTTTACGCATGAAGACCGCGTCAAGGTCATTGAGAGAGAGGTCGGTACCCTGATCAAGTCTGTAATAGTTTTTGCCCCGAAAGACCTGTATGGGTCGACAGGAGGCCATGGGCGTTTGTCCGGATGTAAAGAGATCGGAAATCGTCATGTAAAAGTTCTCGTGGCCGCGCCGCTGAGATTCCAGCATAAAGAGGTAGGTGGAATCCTCGTGAGTCCGGATGGTCTCAATCGGATCCATGACATAACCGATTTTCAGTGCGGGCATCATTCCTCCAGTACAGCTGTCAGCGCTCAGTGTTCAGCAAAGATTGGTCAGGAAACCCCGAGTTCTATGCTTGAAGCTGAGGGCTGACAGCTTTTTTCTTTTTCCAGCTGACAGATGAACATGGATGGCATATAATTGCTAAATAATAGTGAAACTTTAACAGAGAATGATCCTGCAGTCAATGTCAACCGTGTGTAAGGATGCTCCATGAAAACCTGCGATGCCATGAGGATCGAATACAAGGACCTGCTTCAGTATTTTCACGAAGGGTGTAAGCCGCACAATGCGCTCCGGATTGGTGGAGAATATGAGCTCTTTGGTGTTGATCCTGAAACGTGTTTGGCCGTCCCGTATTCCGGAGAAAAGGGTATCCGTCTCATCCTGGAGCGGATGCTCGAAGATCCCAAGTGGTCTCCGTTCTGCGAAGAGAATCAGCTCATCTGCCTTCTTGGAAAGGATGAATCCAACATTACGATCGAACCGGGTGCACAGATTGAGCTGTCGGGAGCCCCGAAAGAGAATCTCAAGGACGTATCCCGGGAGCTGGTGGAATTTCTTGAGCAGCTGCATGCGGTGTCTCATGACCTGGGAAATGACTTCATCGGGATCGGAATGCATCCTTTGAGCCGGGAGGAGGAGATCCCTTTTGTCAACAAGTGCCGGTATGAGATCATGGCGCCTTACCTGAAAGAGAAGGGGGCCCTCGCTCATAGCATGATGAAGGAGACGGCCACGATACAAGTGAATCTGGACTACACCGATGAGCAGGATGCCCTGGAGAAACTCCGGGTATCCATGGGCATCACCTCACTGGTTTCGGCCCTCTTTGCCAATTCGCCGCTTTCAGGGGGGAAGCCCAACGGTTTCTTAACCCGCCGTGAGCATGTCTGGCTTCATACCGACCCGGACCGCTGTGGACTGCTCCCCTTTGTTTTTGAGCAAGGAGCGTGCTTTGAGGATTATCTCCGTTATGCCCTGCATGTGCCCATGATGTTTGTGGTCCGGGAGGGCCGCTGGATCCCCATGAAAGGGCTCCGATTTGGGGACTACCTGGAGAAGGGCGCCGCAGGGCTTCATGCCACAAAGAGTGACTGGGAACTCCATATGAGTACCCTTTTCCCGGAGGTACGCCTCAAACAATATATCGAGATCCGGGGGGCTGATGCACAGGCGCCCGGGATGGTGCTGGCGGTACCGGCCTTATGGGTGGGAATCCTTTATGATCAGGGTGCCCGTCAGGCGGCCTGGGAGCTGGTCCGTGACTGGAACATGGCCGAACGTTTTGAACTGCACAAGGATATATGCCGGCTTGGGCTCAGGGCGGAGGTCCGCGGAAAGGTCATTCTGGGAATGGCCCAGGAGCTTGTCCGGATTGCCCGGGAAGGACTTCGCCGTCAGGGTGAGAATCTCAACCTCATGGAGCCTTTAGAGGAGCTGATTCTGAAACAAGGCCGGACTCCGGCCGAGGTTCTTCTGCAGAAATGGGAGGAGTGGGGCCATGACATCGGGAAACTGGTCCGGTACTCTTCCTACTTCCAGCAGGAGGGGCCTTACATGAAACATCTCTGACTCATGCCCGAAGATAGCGCCCGATCTGCGATGCCAGTTCCAGGTGTGCCCTTTTTCCGACCTTCTCTTCAATCATCTTCAGATCCTTTTGCAGAGGTGCCCTGACCCTTCTCCGCTTGAGGTCCAGGACCCTGGCCGCGGCCTCCTCGATCCGTTCAATGGGGATTTCCCCCTCTTCAACGGCCCGGATGACCGCATGCAGTCCCTTCTCCTGTTTGACAGGATCATGGCAGATGAGGAGTGCATCCACGCCGGCCCGGAGGGCAAGTACACAGGACCTCTCTATTCCCCATTTCTCTTCCACGGCCTTCATCTCCAGATCGTCAGTGAAGACAACCCCGTTGAAGTGGAGTTCCTCACGCAGGATATTCTGGACAATGACCGGCGAGAGTGTTGCCGGAAGTTCAGGATCGAGTTGAGGGTAGAGTACATGAGCGGTCATGATGGTCTCCACCTCTGATGTGATCGCCCTTTGAAAGGGGAGCATTTCCCTTTGCCGGAGTGCCTCTTTGTTATGAGGAACTGTAGGGAGATCCAGATGGGAATCGAGAGACGTATCACCATGCCCCGGAAAATGTTTCCCGCAGGCGATCACGCCATGCTCCTGCAGTCCGCGAATCACAGCACATCCGAGGTCGGCTACGAGTTGTGTGTCGCTCCCGAAAGCCCTCTCGCCAATCACGGGATTGTCCGGATTAGAGTTCACATCCAGGACCGGGGCAAAGTCAAGGTTGAATCCTGCAGCAGTCAGTTCGTTGGCCGTTGCCTGACCGAATGAGCAGGCCAATTCTTTTGATCCCGATAGACCCAGTGCATGATTTCCCGGGAAGGACGTAAAAGGACGGGGAAGCCGGGAGACCCGCCCTCCCTCCTGATCAATCCCAACCAGGAGAGGGATCTCTGAGGATTGCTGAAGACTCCGGATCAGCTCGGCAGTTTGTCCCGGGCTCTGTATGTTCCGCGAAAAGAGGATGACACCGCCAATTCCAAAGTCCTGGATCCATCTCAAGATGGAGGCATCCGGTACATGCCCGTCAAAACCGAAGATAAAGAGCTGTGCAATCTGTCTGAGCCTTTCCATATCATCTTCCAGAATCTTATAATCAGTCCTCAATGATGATCTGAATAACCTATCATGAACCGGAAAACTCTTCAAATTAAAGATTTCAAGTAAAAACCTTACAGGTTGTCCTATTCTTAAATGAGACGGATCAGCACTTCAATCGTTCCATGCCCAGGCGGCAGGGGGCATAATTTCTTGTTGTTTTTCTCTTTATTTTTCAGTATAATAGACGATTAGTTGACCTGCATTCAATATTCTTATGAAAAAGGACAGACCATGCGAATACAATGCAAGAATTGCGGCAAGGAATATCAAGTCAATGAGAATCGTCTGACTCCGGAAGGTATTCGTGTAAAATGCAAAAGTTGTTCCTCAATCCTGCTGGTTCGTATGCAGAAAAAACAGGCGGACGCACAGGAACATCATGAATCGGTCTTTGAGAGCCGTGATCCAGTGCACCCTGAGGCCGCAGCAGAAAGTCTTGCCGAATCCCAGGGGGAGTCTGTTGCGGCTTCCGAGACCGAACCGCCTGTGGCGAAATACCGGTTTTGTATTCAGTGCGGAGGACGTCTCAAAAACCGTATCAAGGAAGGTGCCCTCCCGATTTGTGAGGCCTGCGATACAGGGGGGGGGGTGGGTCTCGGGATAAAGACTTCCTCCATGTCATCCGGGAAACGAACCCTTTTGTATCTTGTTATCCTTTTCGTGATTCTTCTCTCCGCCTTGATGGGGTATCGTCTGGCCATGGGGACGACTCCCCCCTTTACCTTGACCCTGGACACCATGAAGGATCGTATTTCACACCTGGAGGAGAACAGAGGTTTTCGCTGCGCAGGGGAGTTTAGAATATGAAGATTTTAAAACGCTACCGTTGGCTACTCCTGGTGGCGTTGGTGTTGTTGATTATTTCTGTTTCCGTGACAGCCGTGATCGGTTTTCACTTCTATTCTCAAATCAGCAAGGACCTGCCTGATGTGGACCAGCTCAAGGCCTACAGACCGAGCCTGATTACCATGGTCTATTCCGATTCCGGGGAGGTTGTGGGAAAGTTCTTTATCGAAAAGAGGATTCTCCTCTCCCGTTCCGAGTTTCCCGATCAACTGATCAATGCCTTTCTTGCAATCGAAGATGCCCGTTTTTATCATCACAACGGCATTGACCTTCAAGGGATCTCCAGAGCATTCTGGGCGAACCTGCGGGCAAAACAGATCACACAAGGCGGCAGTACCATTACCCAGCAGCTGGCCAAGACCCTCTTTCTTTCACCGGAAAGAACAGTCCGGAGAAAGATCAAGGAGATGATCCTGGCCCTGGATATCGAGAAACGTTTTACAAAGGATGAGATTCTCGAACTCTATCTCAATCAGATCTACTTTGGGGAAGGATCTTACGGTGTGGAAGCTGCGGCCGAGACTTATTTCGACAAACACGTGAACGAACTCAATGTTGCAGAGATGGCCATGCTGGCGGGACTTCCCAAGGCTCCGAACCGTTTTAATCCATTTAAGTATCCGGATAAGGCGTGGACGCGAAGGTCTGTGGTCCTGGCCAGAATGTACGGGGAAAATTTTATTACCCTGGGCCAGAAAGATGCCGGGAATGATGAGCCTCTTGCGCTGAAAGAGAAAGAAAAATTGAGGGATGCTTCGGCTTATTTTGTTGAGCATGTCCGCCGCTATCTCATGGAGCAGTATGGAAGCCAGCAACTCTACCGCAGCGGGCTTGAAGTGCACACCACTCTCAATCTGGAGATGCAGCTTGCCGCCGCAAAGGCCGTGCGTTCAGGTCTTCGCGAGTATGATAAGCGTCATGGTTTTCGGGGAGCCCTGGAGCAAGTTTCCCTGGATCAGGTCCTTTCAGAGGACTATTCGGTAGAGCCTTTGGACATCACGGATGAAGAGCAGCCTTATCCTTTGGGTGAGATCGTTGAAGGAGTCGTTATCGACGTTGATGAAGAAGGGGCCTGGGTCCTTTTCCGCGGGATGCATGGATTTATACCTTTTGAAGAGATGAAGTGGGCAAAAAAATCCCTTCCCATAGAAGATTCCTCGGATCCCGACAAGATTCATTGGATCAAACCCGAAACACCCATGGATGTTCTTTCCATAGGAGACCGGATCCTCGTTGAGGTTCTCAAGTACGACCCTGATCTTTCCCTGGTCTTGCTTGCCCTGGCGCAGGAGCCCGAAGTGCAGGGTGCCTTGATCTGTCTGGAGCCGGCTACAGGCGAGATCAAGGCCATGGTCGGAGGGTATGATTTTGAAAAGAGTGAATTCAATCGTTCGGTTCAGGCCAGGAGACAGCCCGGTTCTGCCTTTAAACCGATTATTTACGGTGCAGCAGTGAAGAAAGGATTTTCTCCTGCGTCCATCATTATCGATACACCGATCATCTTTAGTGATCCCCAACTGGAAGATAAATGGAAACCTGCCAACTACAGTGAAAAGTTTTACGGACCGACCCGTCTGCGCGTGGCCCTGGCCAAATCCAGAAATGTAGTGACCATCAAGCTCCTTCAGAAAGTGGGGATCAGACGAGTCGTTGATTTTGCACAACAGATTGGGATTTCGAGTCCGCTGGCACAGGATTATTCTCTGGCTCTCGGATCCTCGGGTGTGACACTTCTGGAACTGACGTCTGCTTATTCGGTTTTTCCAAATCTGGGGAAACGGGCCGAACCGTTTTTCATTCGCCAGATCCTTGATTACGATGGAAATGTGATCGAAGAGAATTTTCCTGCTGTGGAAGAGGTCCTGGATCCTGCAATTGCCCATACGGTGACCAGCATGCTTGAAGATGTGGTCAAGCGTGGAACCGGTTGGAAAATGCGGAAGCTTGGACGTCCCTCGGCAGGTAAGACGGGCACCACGAATAATTTTCTGGACGCCTTATATATTGGATTTGTACCGGATCTTGTGACAGGCGTCTGGGTGGGATATGATGATATGAGGACTCTTGGGAATGGGGAGACCGGGGCCAAGGCAGCGGGACCGATCTGGCTTTCGTACATGCAGGCGGCCGTTCGTGACAGAGAGAGGCTCCCCTTTAAGGTGCCCTCTGATGTTGTTTTTGTGAAAGTGGAGAAGGAGACAGGCCTTCTGCCATCAGCCGGGAACCAGGAAACGTATTTCGAGTGTTTCAGAGATGGGAATGAACCTCGTGAATATGCCCCGATAAAGACCACCATGGGTAACGATTTTTTTGATATGGACTCCAATGCGCTCCGCATCGAACCCGATGTCGCACCTGCAGAAGATCCCCTGGGCGGCCGGTTGTGAATCCGAAGGGGGTGATGACCAGCGTTATTAAGCAGGTGACTCTGTTTGAAGGATCCGCTCTTCCTAACGTAAGGCATGATCTGAAAGGGCTGACAATGGGTGAGGGTCCTATGGATCACGAAGTAAAGAAAGAGATCGAGGAAATCATTAAACAGATCTCTTGCGATAAGAGTGTCCGCTGCTATACGTCGGGCTTCAAGAATCTATGCAAGGCAAGGGATATCGGACTGGATTCGTATCTTGAATGCCTGGAAGAGAACCCTCAGAACTGCAAGTTCTCTTTGTTTTTCGGCTATTCACACTTCTGCCAGTGTCCTTTGCGTATTTATCTTTCAAAAAGTATCAAAGAATAAACTCCTCAACCTTTCTGCAGATCAAACAAAAGGTCAGAAAAAAGACTGTACAGTTATGCCGGAATTCGCTATACTCTGTTAACCTATGGTTTTTATGTGCTAATTTCTCAAACCTGAAATAGAAACCCTCGAACATCCGGTCAACTCATGGCGATCCCGATGAAGTAAAAAACTTGAAGAGAGGAGAGGTTGGCGATGGGCATCAAACTGGTTTCTGCATCCCGAGGGGATAATCCCATCCACATCCGTTTTGCCTTATGTCTGATCTTTATTCTGTCTCTATTCCTGCAATTCCCTGGAACCGCATCAGGACAACATGAAGGACATGTTCATCCTTCTGAACCATCAGAGGATATCGGTATTGATGAGAAGCTGGGAGAAACGGTGCCGCTCGATCTGACCTTCAGGGACGAGAACGGAGCCGTGGTCAGCCTGAAACAACTCGTCAATAAACCTACGATACTTTCCCTGGTCTATTACACGTGTCCCAGTGTCTGTCCCCGGATTATGAGCAGTACGGCCCAGGTCCTTGCTCGGCTGGACCTGGATCCTGGAAAAGAATTTTCGGTCATGACGGTCAGTTTTGATGAGTTCGATAATCCGGCCGTGGCTCTACAGAAGAAACGGAACTATGTCAAGTCCATCCAGAAGCCTTTTCCCGATGAAGCATGGACGTTCCTGACAGGTGATCATGATTCCATTATGCAACTCACCGATGCCGTAGGGTTCAGATTCAAGAGAGTCGGAGAAGCCTTTGAGCATCCTGCCACCCTGATCGTGCTTTCGGAAGACGGCAAAATCATCCGTTACCTGTATGGGCTGACATACCTCCCTTTTGATGTGAAGATGGCGATTACAGAGGCCTCGGAAGGCCGGATCGGGCCGACTGTTCGGCGTATGCTGCTCCTCTGTTTCAGTTACGATCCCGAAGGGAGAACGTATGTGTTCAATATCCTGAAGGTGGCAGGCATTGTGGTTCTCTTTCTGGCCATGATCTTCCTTGCAAGCCTGCTGGTGAAAGGGTACATGGCAAAAAGGGATGTGAGGGAATAAATATGGCAGAGGATACCCGTTCATCAGGCCCCCAGGACGTCAGTTATCTGGAATATGAGGGAAGGTACCGGGGGATTTTTTCCTGGATCTTCTCCACGGACCATAAGCGGATTGGCCTGCTCTATCTTAGTGCTATTCTTTCCTTCTTTGCGGTAGGGGTTTTGCTGGGGTTCCTGATGAGACTGGAACTGATCGCCCCCGGTGAAACCATCATGAAGCCCCAGACCTATAATGCCGTCTTCACACTCCATGGGGTGATTATGATCTTCCTCTTTATCATCCCGGGAATTCCCGCCATTTTCGGAAATTTTTTCCTCCCTATCCTGATCGGTGCAAAGGATGTGGCCTTTCCGAGAATCAATCTCCTTTCCTGGTGGCTCTACATAATCGGTGCAGCCCTTGCCATTACGTCCCTTTTTACGGGCGGCGGGCCGCCGGACACGGGCTGGACCTTCTATGCCCCGTACAGCCTGAAGACCGGGACCAATGTTTCTCTGGCCGTATTTGCCGTCTTTGTTCTCGGATTCTCGTCGATCCTTACGGGGCTGAACTTTATCACCACCATTCACAGGCTCAGGGCCCCGGGAATGAGGTGGTTCCGCATGCCCCTTTTTGTCTGGTCTCTTTATGCCACGGCCTGGGTGCAGGTCCTGGCCACACCCATCGTGGGGATTACACTGCTGCTGGTCATCCTGGAGCGGTTTTTCGGGATCGGTTTTTTCGATCCCGCTAAGGGGGGCGACCCGGTCCTTTACCAGCACCTCTTCTGGATCTATTCCCATCCGGCCGTCTATATTATGATCCTTCCGGCCATGGGGGTGATCACCGAGATCATCCCGGTATTTGCAAGGCGAACGATCTTCGGGTACAAGGCCATTGCCTGGTCCAGCATCGCCATCGCTTCACTCGGCTCGCTCGTATGGGGGCATCATATGTTTGTAAGCGGCCAGAGTTATACGGCGAACGTGATCTTTTCGCTGATCACATTTCTGGTGGCCATCCCCAGCGCGATCAAGGTCTTCAACTGGGTGGCTACCCTGTACAAGGGATCGATCGAAATTTCCCCTCCGTTCCTGTTCGCCCTGGCGTTTATCTTTCTCTTCTCCATCGGCGGGCTCACGGGTCTGATGCAGGGGGCCCTTTCTGTCAACGTCCATATCCATGACACCTATTTCATCGTCGGGCATTTCCACTACGTCATGTTTGGCGGCACGGCCTTTGCGTTCTTTGCCGGGCTCCATTACTGGTTCCCCAAGATTTTCGGCAGAACCTATTCGCAGACAACGGCATTTCTCGCCTGGTTTATTATGTTCGTGGGGTTTAATATGCTCTATTTCCCCATGCTGGTCCTGGGGCTCCAGGGGATGCCGCGAAGGTATTATGATTACCTGCCGCAGTTTCATACGGGCCACCTGATCTCCACCATCGGATCATGGGTATTGATCTCCGGAATGATTATCATGTTTGTCAATCTGATTCTCTCCCTGCGGAAAGGAGAGAAAGCCGCCGCCGACCCGTGGGGGGGAAAGACCCTGGAATGGCAGATCCCCTCTCCTCCGCCGGTGGAGAATTTTGAGGAGATTCCCAAGGTCGATCGCGGTGCCTATGAGTATTGACACAATTTTGCCATACAATCTTGCCACCAAGGCACGAAGGCACAAAGAAAGCCAGTATTGAAACAAATATGCCACCAAGGCACGAAGGCACGAAGAAAAACAGGATTTAGATTTTTTAAATGATAAGACTTAGTGTCTTAGTGGCTTCGTGGCCAGATTATGTTTAATGGTTTTATTATATTGAAACAATCTTGCCACCAAGGCACGAAGACACAAAGTGAAAAATAATGACATTTATTTCGCCGTATCATTTTTTTAACTTTAAGTTTTCTTGGTGCCTTAGTATCTTAGTGGCTGAATTTGGTTTAATGTTTTTATTATCTTGCCACTATGACACGAAGACACAAAGTGAAAAATAGTGACATTTATTCCGCTTACAAATAGAGAAGAAAATATAGCCGAAAAGATTGTTGATTCAGCCTACCATGTTCATAAAAAACTGGGGCCTGGTTTGCTTGAAAGAGTATATGAAGTCTGTTTCTGTCATGAACTTAACAAAAGAGGGCTTGCAGTATGAAAGGCAGATTGACGTACCTATAGTATATGATGGTATTTCTTTTGATGAAGGATTTCGACTAGATGTGCTAGTCGAGGATTTGATTATTTGTGAACTCAAAGCCATTGATAAATGGAACCCTGTTTACAAGGCGCAGGTTATTAGTCATCTCAATCTAACAGGGAAACGCCTGGGATTTCTGATTAACTTTAATGAAAGACTTATTCGCGATGGCATACAGCGTATCATTATCTAATTTTATGTTTTCTCTGCCACAAAGGCAAAATGACACGAAGAAAGCCGATATTGAAACAATTTTGCCACAAAGGCACGAAGGCACGAAGAAAGGCAATGTTTTGTTTTTATTAACTCTTGGGTGTCTTGGTGTCTTTGTGTCTTAGTGGCTGAATTTTTGTTTAATGTCTGAATTATGATTTTAAAAGGTTCACATCATTTTTACCATGATCAACTTAGTATCTTCGTGTCTTAGTGGCTAAATTGTATTTAATGGTTTTATTATGATGAATCATCGCGATGATACAGGCGCCAAGATCGGGATGTGGCTCTTTCTCTTTACAGAACTGCTTCTCTTCGGCGGCCTTTTTCTGCTCTATTCTGTCTATCGATATAAACATCCGGAAGATTTTCACCACGCCGCGGCCGAACTGAATGTGCTCCTGGGGACGGTGAATACCCTGATCCTGCTGACGAGCAGTTTTACCATGGTCCTTTCGATCCATGCCATCCAGAAAGGGGAGAAGAACCGTTCCATGATGTTTCTTGGCCTGACTATTCTATTCGGGATCCTTTTCCTGGTGAACAAGTACTTCGAGTGGGGAGCCAAGGTAGAGCACGGGATATTCCCCAACTCACCGGAATTGCTGTCCCGGAATCATGGAGAGATCCTGTTTTACGGCCTCTATTATGCCATGACCGGTCTGCACGGAGTCCATGTCCTTGCGGGGGTGATTCTCCTTTCGGTGATTCTGGTTTTTGTGGCCAGAGAGAAGATCGCCGCGGACAGGTTTATTTCCCTTGAGAATTCAGGACTCTACTGGCATCTGGTGGATGTCATCTGGATCTATCTGTTTCCACTCTTTTATCTGATTACCTGACAGGAAGGTGAGCCGTGACTCAGCATGAACATGAAAATTCTATCGTGAGCGTTCGGATCTATTCCCTGGTCTGGATCATTCTTCTGATCTTCACAGGGATTACGGTGGCAGTGGCCAGGATGCACCTCGGAGCCTTTAGCGTGCTCACGGCATTGACGATTGCTTCGATCAAAGCCCTTCTGGTCCTGATGTTCTTTATGCATCTGAAATACGAGCGTCCCATCTTTCGGGCCATGTTTATGGTTGCGGTGATTACCCTGACCGTTTTTATCGGGATCACTTTCTTTGATGTGGCCTTTCGCTAAAGGGAAGAGATGTTTTCTGAAGCTGTCAGCATCGTAGGAAAACAAGTCGACGCAGCGTTCCTGTTTATCCTCTGGATTTGCCTGGCCATGCTGGTCCTGATTACCTTCCTCATGGTCTTTTTCGTGCTCAAGTACCGGCGGAGTAAACATCCGAACCCAGTGAACATCGAGGGAAATAACCTTCTGGAGATTGTCTGGACAGTGATCCCCACTCTGCTGGTGCTGGCCATGTTTTATTACGGCTGGATCGGTTATCAGAAGATGGAGTACGCTCCCGATGATGTCATCAATGTCAAAGTGACGGCGAGGATGTGGTCCTGGCTCTTTGAATATGAAAATGGAAGAGAGAGTGATGTGCTGAATGTGCCCCTGGGGAAGGCTGTGAAGCTCGAGCTTATCTCCAAGGATGTGCTCCACAGCTTTTATGTCCCTGCCTTCCGTATCAAGAAAGACATGGTCCCCGGTTTGAAGACAACGCTTTGGTTCGATGCGGATGAGGCCGGCACCTACGACCTGTTTTGTGCCGAATTTTGCGGTGTAGGACATTCGGCCATGCTCTCAAGTGTGGTGGTCTTGCCGGAGGAGGAGTACGCAGCATGGCTCAAGGGTGAAAAACCTGCAGAAGGAGAGGGGGTCGGGGAAGAGGAACCTCAAGGTTTGCAGCTCTTAAAGACCAAGGGGTGCAAAGGATGTCACAGCCTCGACGGTTCGCCGCTTGTCGGTCCCACCCTGAAAGGGCTCTATGAGAGCAAGCGAAAAGTGATGGTCCAAGGCCAGGAGAAAGAAGTCGTTGCGGATGAGGAGTATTTGCGCCGTTCCCTGCTGGAGCCTGCCGCGGATGCGGTGGTAGGGTTCCCTCCGATTATGCCGTCCCAGGAGGGGCTGCTGACCGAAGAGGAGATCACGGCGATTATAGAATATATTAAAACGTTGAAATGATCGTTAATTCGGGACTGTCACTAACAAACGTCACCCCCTCATCCTAACCTTCTCCCCTATGGGGAGAAGGGATGTTTGAACCTCCTCTCCCCTTGGGGAGAGGATTGAGGTGAGGGGGAAATGGGATACATCATTTTAAACGTGACACGAAACAAGGAGTGATGATTGAAGCATCTTTTTGCCCTCTGCAAAATCAGGATCTCTCTCTTATCAACCCTCTCTTTTGCAGCAGGCTGGATACTGGCTTCCGGGAGACTGGGCCCGGCATTCATCGTTCTGATTATGGGAACCTTCTTTCTTGCTTGTGGCGCCGGCGCTTTGAACCAGATTCAGGAGAGAAGAACGGACGCCCTCATGGAGAGGACCCGATTAAGACCCATTCCCGCGGGAAAAATATCAAAGGATCTGGCATTGCTGTTTGCCTTGGTCCTGGCCCTCTCCGGTCTTCTGATGCTTTCCTTCACCACGAATCCATGGGTACCCGGTCTCGGACTCTTTGCCCTTCTCTGGTATAACGGGATCTATACCCCGATGAAGAAAAAAAGTCGTTGGGCGGCCATTCCGGGGGCGCTGGTCGGTTCCATTCCGCCCGTGATGGGGTGGGCTGCTGCCGGAGGCCTCCTCCTCGATCCCCAGATCATGGCCGTGGCCTTCTTTATGTTTCTCTGGCAGGTCCCCCATTTCTGGCTCCTTGTCTTAAATTATCCCAGGGACTATGAGAGGGCAGGGCTCCCCACGATCGCGACGATCTTCTCTCGTAAGCAGCTCCAGAGAGTCACCTTTGTCTGGATCTTGTCCACGGCCGTGGCCTGCCTGATTCTGCCGATCTTCGGGATTGTCCAATCCTTCATGAATTATGCGGCCCTGTCGGTTGGAGCATTCTGGCTGGCCTGGGCATCCTCCTCCCTTGTCAGGAAAGATGAAAGGCAGATCCCTTTTCAAGCGGTTCACCTCTTTGCTCTCTTTGTCATCTGCCTCATATCCCTGGACGGATTGTTAAACTTTCCTTAGGAGAGCAGAATTCACCTGGCACTCAAATGGGAAGACTGAAGACTGGTATCAACCACGAAGGACACGAAGGTCACGAAGAAATACTACAGAGAAAAGGAAGGGTGATGGCGTTGGGTGTTGAGCAGTGACTGCCTGCCGTCCACTGATTTTATCCGTCTTTAGTCTACAGTCTAAAGTCTAAAGTCTTCCGCCTTCAGTCTGTCTTTCTGTCCTCAATTGGGAAAACCAGCCTGTCCCCTTTCCTGTTTCTCATCGGTTTTTCCCCCGGAGCGGATCACCTTCAGGAATTCTGCGCCATACCGTTCAAGCTTGATTTCACCCACCCCATTGATGGAGAGCAATGCCATGTCATCGGTGGGACGGTAGGCCGCCATCTCGACTAGGGTGGCATCCCCGAATATCACGTAAGGCGGCACCTTTCCTTCGTCGGCCAGCCGCTTCCGCAATACTCTCAGCGCCTGGAACAGATCCTCGTCATAATCCAATCCTTCAAACTTCTTTCGGCCCGGCTTCTTGGCTGGCGTTGTCTTCACACGGGGCTTGGCCAGAATCAGGGACTGTTCACCGCGCAGCAGAGGGCGTGCCGACTCAGTCAGTTTGAGCACGGAATAATTGGCCATATCCTGCTTCAGATAGTCGAGATGCACCAACTGGCGTATCAGGCTCCACCAGGCGTCGCGGCTCAACTCCATTCCGATACCGTAGGTTGAGAGTTTGTCGTGCCCTAGATCCCGGATACGCTGTTTATCCGAACCTCGCAGCACATCGATCACATGCCCCGCACCGAAACGCTGACCCACGCGGTAGACACAGGAAAGGGCCTTTTGCACATCCTCGGTGGCATCGTAGCGTTCAGGGGGATGGAGGCAGACGTCACAGTTACCGCAGTCTTTCTCCAGAGGCTCACCAAAATAGCCGAGAATTACCCGACGGCGGCAGGTCTGGGCCTCGGCAAATCCGATCATGGCGTTCAGTTTATGCAGTTCAATCCGCTTCTGCTCCTCGTTATTCCCGGTCTCGATCAGACCGCGGGCAATGGCAATGTCTCCGTAACCGAACAAGAGCAGGGCTTCAGCGGAAAGATCGTCACGGCCGGAACGGCCGGTCTCCTGGTAATAGCTCTCAATATTTTTGGGAATATCGTAGTGCACAACAAAGCGGACATTGGGTTTGTCGATCCCCATACCGAAAGCCACCGTGGCTGTCACCACTTGCAAATCATCGTTTAAGAAGGCGTCCTGCACACGTTTGCGCTCGGACGTTCCCAGTCCGGCATGGTACGGCGACGCCGAAATGCCGGCATCCGTGAGGCGTTCGGCAAGCATTTCCACCCGCTTGCGGCTGAGTGCATAGACAATCCCGGCTTCATCAGGACGGGATTTTAGAAACGCCGTCAACTGATCGAAGGGTTTTCGTTTCTCCACCACCGTATAGCGGATGTTGGGGCGGTCGAAACCGGCCGCATAACAACGGGCCTGCTCCAATTCAAGACGGTGCAGGATGTCGTCCCGGGTCTGGGGATCGGCCGTTGCGGTGAGAGCGATCCTCGGGACTTCCGGGAAGAGACGACGCAAAGAGCCGAGCTGAAGGTACTCGGGACGAAAATCGTGCCCCCACTGGGAGACACAATGCGCCTCGTCGATCGCGAACAGGGCGACCGGGATCTCCCGCAGACGTTCCAGGAAAGCGTCATGCATCAAGCGCTCCGGAGCGACATAAAGCAGGTCCAGCTCCCCATTGTGCAGCTTCGTCAACACCCGGCGGGCCTCTGCACTCTGCAGGGAAGAATTGTAATAGGCCGCTCGCACACCATTGGCACGCAGCGCATCCACCTGATCCTTCATTAAGGAGATTAGAGGTGACACCACGACCCCCACTCCCGCCCGATGCAGGGCCGGGATCTGATACCCCAGCGACTTACCGCCCCCAGTCGGCATCAGCACAAAAGCGTCCTCTCCCTTAATCAGGGTCTCGATAATCTCCTTTTGATGAGGACGAAAGGAGCTGTAGCCAAATACATTGTGAAGAGTCTGATCCGGAGTTTTCGTCATATCGTTACCATTTTAGCAAAAGAATTTTCAAAGTCACGTTTAAAATGGGCCCGTCCGGTGCCAGACAAAATATCCTGGCGTCTAAACCTCTTTCGCCACGAAGGCACAAAGGCACGAAGTAAATAACATCAACTTTTTAAACTTCAAGAGCATTTCTTGGTGACTTAGTGTCTTGGTGGCCAGATTCCTTTCTTCTTATCCCCTTTGGTGCCCAAGCGCCCATTAGACTCAAACCCCATTAGAAGTTCCAATAAATGGACTCTGCATCGTACTTTTAGCGCTAGAATTTTAAACTTCTAACGGGGTGAAGACTCTAACGGGGCAGGTGAATTATGTTTTAAAACCTGATCTTAACCACGAAGGTCACGAAGAAGTACCGGGGAATAAGGGAAGGGTGATGGCGTTGGGTGTAGAGCAGTGACCGCTTACCGTCCTCTGGTTTTATCCGTCTTCAGCCTTCTACCTTCTGCCTTTCATCTTCTGTCTTTGATTCGTCCACTGGCCGATCTAAGGCCAAAAAACAAGCACTATATAATTGGATTATAACAATATTTCAAATAGTTACTGAGGTCCGACAACGACTCCAACGCTTATCCTGAATACGCGCGCCGCGATGAGCGTCTAAATAAGCAGGACGGTTCGTTGAGAAAGGGACCCAGTTGCCAAATCCGGGATTTGCCTCTTTGAAATGAAGAGGAAATCCGTTCGTCCATAGATTTCAAGGAGGTGAGGTGTCATGAAGAGTATCTTAACTTTTTCACTCATCATTTATATTGTCGCATTCACACCGATGTTCCCGGCGAACCTGGTGACTTCAAATTCTTCCGTTGCTTTTGCGACACAGCAATACGATGCAGGCGATCTGTTTTCTCAGGAACAACTGGAGAATCTCCTTGCACCGATTGCTTTGTACCCGGACCCTCTGCTGGCACAGGTTTTGGTGGCAGCGACATTTCCCGGCCAGATCGACGAGGCGGCCAGTTTTCTGAGTGCCAACGCCGATCCTGAGGCTATCGACTATCAGCCATGGGACGTGAGTGTCAAGGCTGTGGCCCATTACCCCACAGTTCTCTACATGATGGCTGACAGTCTAGACTGGACCGCGACACTGGGGCAGGCCTATGTGAGCCAGTCTACGGCCGTCATGATGGCCGTGCAGAGACTGCGCCATTATGCCCGTACTTCGGGAAGCCTGGTTTCAACGGCGCAGATGGCAGTGGTCGAGGAGGCGGGATATATTATGCTGTGGCCGGTGCATCCCCGTTATCTCTACGTCCCTGTATACGATCCGGCCATTGTCTTTCTGAACCGCGGGTACTACGGGCCCCGCAGTGTGATCTCCTTCGGCCTGGGCTTTGCCATCGGTTCCTGGCTGAACTATGACTTCGACTGGCACCATCGCCGTGTCTACTATCACGGCTGGGCGCCCAGAGCAGGTTGGGTGCATCGCTATCGCCCCCGCATTCACAGGACAAACATATACGTACACAACCGTTACAACCATGTTACTGTCAATCGCCCGGTCTTGAACCGTTGGGTGAACTACCGGGGTCTCAACCGATATAACGCCGTTCATCGTCGCGGGAACTACAACAATGTGCGCGTTCATCGGCCAAGGTTCGAAAGCCGGGTCAAACCAAGGGCTATCCATGGCGAGCGTCGGGTTAACAACAAGATCATTCGGAGGAATATCGATCTCCGTGATACGAGAATCGATGCCAATCGAGACCGTTATCAGGAACGGCGGGTTGAGCGAATCGGACCCGGGAAGTCAATTAAACGGGGGCAGGTCAAAAATCGCCATGAGCGGAGCAGACCCGGGAAGTCAATAAAACGGGAACGGATCAATGAGCGCCATGTGCGGATCGAACCCGAGAAGTCATTTAAACGAGAGCGGGTTAAGAAGCGCCATGAGCGGAGCAGACCCGAGAAGTCAATAAAACGGGAGCGGGTCAAAAATAGCCATGAGGGGAGCGGACCCGGGAAGTCAATAAAACGGGAACGGGTCAAAAAGCGTCATGAATACCAGGCGAACAAGCTAATGATGGCCCAGGTGCGGCGACGCATGGAGAAGAATAACACGTCTGCCTTCCGTGAGAGGCAAACAGCCATAGATTCCCGTGCCGCCAGCAAACAAGGACGGACCAATCGGGAGCAGATGAAACAACGGACCGTCAAAGAAAGATCTCCGGAAAGATCTGCGAACGCTCCGGCCGATCGCCGGGATGGTGGGAGACGTCCTCGAGACAACAGGCAAAGATAAAGCGGTGACGCTGCAGCACGACGCAGCGTTACGGGGCCAGTCCGGTGGAGAAATTCCTCTCACCCCGGTAGAAAAAAAATTCTAACGGGGCGAACCCTAACCCTCTCCCCAATTGGGAGAGGGGACGTTGTTGAATTCGTTGAATACTCTCTATTATTTATAGTCCGTCCAGTCTGGCGCCAGGTGCCCATTAGACTCAAATCCCATTAGAAGTTTCAATAAATGAACTCCGAATTGTATTTTTATCACTATAATTATTAAAAAACTTCTAACGGGGTGAAGACTCTAACCAGGCAGGTGAATTATGTCCTAGGAGGGTATTTGGGGAGTTTCTGGCCGGGCATGCCCGATCTTCATCGAAAGGGATATCCGTTTCCGCTGCAGGTCTACCTCCAGTACCGTAACAATCACCTTCTGATAAACCTTCACCACATCTCCGGGATTTTTCACAAACCTGTCAGAGAGCTGGCTGATATGCACCAGGCCGTCCTGGTGGACGCCTATATCCACGAAGGCCCCGAAAGCAGTGATATTGGTAACGATGCCGGGGAGCTTCATTCCGGGCTTCACGTCATCGATCTTTTCGATCCCCTCGACAAACGCGAATGACTCGAATTTTTTCCGGGGGTCCCGTCCCGGTTTGGCCAGTTCGTCCATAATGTCTTTCAGAGTTGGCAGGCCCACTTTGTCCGTTATATAGTTCGTAAGATCAATGTTCTTTCTGGGCCCTTCCTCTTTCATCAGATCAACGACTGTACATCCGCTATCCCGGGCCATGGCGTCGACGATGTAATAGCTTTCGGGGTGGACCGCGGACCCGTCAAGGATATTTTCACCGTTTTGTATACGGAGAAACCCTGCCGCCTGCTCAAAGGCCTTGGGCCCGAGGCGGGGGACCTTCTTGAGTACCTTCCGTGACCTGAATGGACCGTATTCGTCCCTGTATGCGACAATACTCTTTGCAAGCTGTGGTCCCAGTCCTGAAACATAGGTGAGGAGTTGACTGCTAGCTGTATTCACCTCGACACCCACTCCGTTCACACAGCTGATGACCACATCATCCAGGCTTTTTTTCAATGCGGTTTGGTTCACATCATGCTGGTATTGACCCACCCCAATGGACTTGGGATCTATCTTCACCAACTCGGCCAAGGGATCCATGAGACGTCGTCCGATCGACACTGAACCGCGAACGGTCAAATCATATTCGGGAAATTCTTCCCGCGCGGCCTCTGACGCAGAATAGATGGATGCTCCTCTCTCATTTACCATCACAACAATGATTTCACCTGGAAGACCGAGGCCCCTGATAAAAGACTCTGTTTCCCTGCCTGCAGTGCCATTCCCTATGGCGATGGACTCGATCCCGAAACGGTCACAAAGGTCTTTGATTTTCACGGCAGCCTCGGAAGCCCCCTGATCAGAAAAGTGAGGAAAGATCATATCATTATGGAGCAGTTTCCCCTGGCGGTCAAGACAGACCACCTTGCACCCTGTTCTGAATCCCGGGTCGATGGCGAGTACGTTTTTTCTGCCGAGAGGTGGGGAAAGCAGAAGCTGTCTCAAGTTTTCGACAAAGACGTGTATCGCCTCCTCATCGGCCCGCTTCTTTACGGCAAGCCGTATTTCGCCCTCCATGGATGGAGAGAGGAGCCGTTTGTAACTGTCCTGGACAGCGACGCGTATCTGCTCAGATGCCGGGCCACTCCCTTTGGCAAACAGGGATTCAAGCAGGGAGAGCGCTTCATTTTCGGGCGGCACGATGCGGAGGATCAGGAATCCTTCGTTCTCCCCGCGTCGAATGGCCAGGATCCTATGTGAGGGGGCCTTGGCAACGGGTTCCTCCCAATCATAATAGTCTTTGTACTTGATCCCTTCTTCCTCTTTCCCGGTGATGACCCTGGAGCGCATGACGGCTTTGGCTGAATAGAGTTCACGCATCCTTTCCCGTGCCCGCTGGTCCTCGCTGACCCATTCGGCGATAATGTCCCGGGCTCCTGCTAGGGCCTCATCCGAGGACGCAACTCCGTTTTCGGTATTGATGAATGCTGCGGTTTCGGCCTCTGGGTCTATTTCACCCTGTTCATATAATTTTATGGCTAGAGGCTCCAGCCCTTTCTCCCTGGCCATTGTAGCACGGGTGCGGCGTTTGGGACGGAAGGGAAGATAGATATCCTCAAGGAGGGTGATGGATTCAGCGCCTTGGATCTTCTCTTTCAATTCCTCTGTAAGTAAGTCCCGTTCTTCCAGGGACTTGACAATAGCGTCACGCCTTTTGTTCAGTTCTATCAGCCTTTCGACCCTGTCTCTTATCGCTGCGATCGAAACTTCGTCAAGGCTTTCGGTGGCCTCCTTCCTATACCGGGCGATGAAGGGGACCGACGCACCCGCATCAAGTAAGGCCGCGGTTGACTTGACCTGTGAAGGCTTGATGGCAAGTTCTTTTGCGATTATCTGGACATGCAATTCGTTCATGATCTCCTCGGAAGCGTTCGTTTACTGCCTGCCCCATTTTATGATAGGGGAAGTGTTATAATCATGCAACAAAAACCTTATGAGGCCAATCCGGTGCCAGACAAAATATCCTAGCGTCTAAACCACTTCCGCCACGAAGACACAAAGGCACGAAGTAAATAACATCAACTTTTTAAACTTCAAGAGCATTTCTTGGTGATTTAGTGTCTTGGTGGCCAGATTCCTTTGTAACTTTTTTCTTACCTCTATCATCCACTTAGCAGTACTGTTTTGCAGTGTTTGAGAATGCTTTGGCTCCTTGCAGGCAGGAAGGCAATAGTGCTGTCCAGTTCGGCGGGAAAACCGAGTTTCTCGAGTGCCGCGGGGGAAAAGTGTGCGAAGGTGGTCTGCCGGAGGAATTCGCTGCGGGTCACGTGGTCATAGAGGTCTGGATAATTCTGCGGCAGTCGTTCCCGGAGGTACTTCTTGGTCTGCTGAAGGGTCTCGGTGGTTTGCAGAAAATCGGGCAGAAAACGGTAGCCGCAACGGAGCCAGTCATAGCGTAGGATCTCCAGTATAAGGTCCCGGTCAGGTCGGCCCTGTGCCAATGCGCACAGCATTTGGGTCATCAACTTCTGGGTGGGTGCGAGATCGAAAAAACCGTGGGCCCGGCAGGTATGGAGCAGTTTGTCAAAGAGGTTGAAAGGATCGGGTTCATTTTCCCGGACGTATTGGAAAAAGGCCCGGAAATAAGGGTTGTTGAAAAAGGACTCCACACATTGCCCAAACCAGAAGAGGCGTCGCAGCTCTGCATGGCCCATCCAGCGGGTGGCCATGACCGCATAGGGAGGCCTGGAACTGGCGAGAATACCGAACTCTTCTTTCTGTCGGTGCATTTCTGTGCCGGGCAGCACCTTGAGGAGTCCCATCTGAAGGTAATGGGGATTGAGGGAAAAGGTGGTGTTGAAGGATTGCCGGTATGATTCTAAGGTCTCGAAAGGAAGGCCAAGAATGAGGTCGAGGTGAATATGGACTGTATCCAGGGACACCAGTCGAGCGATATTGGAGAGGGCCTTTTCCAGATCCACAGTGCGGTGGATGGCGGTCAGACTATCGAAGTTGGTGGTTTGAAGCCCGATTTCAAATCCGAAAAGGCCGGCAGGAACAGTCTGAAGAAATGTGAACATCTCCTCATCAAAGAGGTCCGGTAAGATTTCAAAGTGGCATGGGGTCTCTTTGGTGTGCTCGGCCAAGAATTGCCAGATAGCGAGGGCCCGCTTGCGGTCGGTGTTGAAGGTACGGTCGACGAAGCGCAAGCTCTTGGGATTATGAGGCAGGATGGCCGCCAATTCATGCTGCACCAGGTTCAGGTCTTTTTGCCGGATTCTCTGGTCGGATGAGGAAAGACAGTAGGAACAGGCAAAGGGGCAGCCCCGGGTCGACTCATAGTAGACGTAACGATTGCGCAAGGTGATTGGGAAATCCTCCTTCCGGTAAGGTGACGGGAAGGATAGCGGCGGAAGGGCCGTATATTCCTGTTGCAGCCGTCCTTGTTTCAGGTCGAGGTAAAAGGCTTCCGGGAGACCTTCGACCTCCCCCCGTATGATGGTGCACTGGACCGGCCACTCCTGCTGCGGACCATGGCTTACCTGTGGCCCGCCGAGAATGATGGGGCAATCGGGCAGGGTTTTTGCCAGGTCGTGAACCAGCCGCTCGAAAAAATCGGAGTTCCAGATGTAGACCGAAAAGAAGATGGCCTCCGGTTTCTGTCCGGTCAGGGTGAGCAAGGTGGCAAAATAGGGGTCATCGATGGTGAACTGTAATAGGCTGGTCGTGCAGCCAGGCACATGGCGGGTCAGTTCATTCCGAACAGAAAAGAGAGCAGGGCAGGAATGGACAAAACGGGCATTGAGCGCAGCCAGGGTATATTGCATAATGAACCTGATTCGGTGTTATTCGACCGTGAATTTGCCATCCTCCATAGTTATAACCTGCGGCGAAGCCCGTGTCAATCTTCACCACTTCGATCTTCCCACGTTTTTTGCGATCTCCTTTCAAATAACAGCCCGTCCGGTGCGAGGCACCCATTAGACTCAAACCCCATTAGAAGTTTCAATATATGGACTCTGCATCGTACTTTTAGCGCTAGAATTTAAAACTTCTAACGGGGTGAAGACTCTAACGGGGCAGGTGAATTATGTTTTTTGTCAGTGGATGAATTGCTGAGCTTTCCACTGTAATGATTATTCTTTCTTACCTCTATTCAAATCAAAAAGAAACTGCACAAATTATAGGCACCTGCCCTGTTTTTGTGCTGTAAAGTGGTCTCTCCTGATCCTCCACAAAATTCAGATGCGCATCAATTTTATCTTTTAAAAACAATATCTTAAATAGCCATAAAGACCGAAAAATATCAGAGGATTAAACTTGGCATAAGTTTTGCTATATAGCATTGGCAATGTCGAAATTTAATCCATAGAAGGAGAGGGGTCATGATGAGATCAAGAAAGATTCTGTTGATTATTTATTCAGCTGTTTTCCTATTTACTATGCCTGACTGGGTTCTGGCTGAAGAGACTGTGAATCAGATTAACGGAGCCGATACGGCGTGGATGCTGGTCTCTACTGCACTGGTCCTCTTGATGCTCCCTGGGCTGGCGCTCTTTTATGGAGGGATGGTCAGAAAGAAGAATGTCCTTTCATCCATGATGCACTCCTTTATTGCCATGGCTGTGATCGGGGTACAGTGGGTTGTGATCGGTTATACCTTGGCGTTCGGGCCGGATGTAGGTCACTTTGTAGGGAGTCTGAAATATATGTTTCTCAATGGGATCGGACCCGATTCGGTATCCGGGACCATTCCGGAATATGTATTTATCATGTTTCAGGGGATGTTTGCCATCATTACACCGGCCCTGATCAGCGGGGCCATTGCGGAGCGGATGAAGTTTTCAACCTACGTGGTCTTTATATTGTTATGGGCGACACTGGTTTACGATCCCATTGCGCACTGGGTCTGGGGTGAAGGCGGATGGTTATTGAATCTTGGCGCCCTGGACTTTGCCGGAGGCACCGTGGTGCATATCTCTTCAGGTGTTTCTGCATTGGCTGCCATTGTCCTCTTGGGAAAACGCAAAGGCTTTCTAAGGGAGCCAATTTTACCGAACAATCTTACCCTGACTTTACTGGGAGCCGGGCTTCTCTGGTTCGGCTGGTTCGGTTTTAATGCCGGTAGTGCTCTGGCCTCTGATGGGAATGCGGCCCTGGCATTTACCAATACACAGATCGCCGCTGCTGCAGGATCTCTATCCTGGCTGATGGCTGAGTGGTTTCTGCAGAAGAAGCCGAGCGCCCTGGGAGCCGCTTCCGGGATCGTGGCAGGCCTGGTTGCTGTGACCCCGGCAGCAGGTTTTGTCACGCCCGGGTGGGCCCTGGTCATCGGGCTGGCTGCCGGTGTGATCTGTTATTCGGCCATTGTCATGAAGGCCCGGGTCGGTTATGACGATTCCCTGGACGCCTTTGGCATTCATGGTGTGGGAGGAACCTTCGGGGCCCTTGCCACCGGGCTCTTTGCGACTGTCAATGGTGCGGGTCTGATTGCAGGAGAACCCAAACAGGTGATGGTGCAGCTTGTCGCGATCGGTGCCACGATTGCCTATGCCTTTATTGTCACCTTCGTACTGGTCTGGATACTTGAAAAGACCATGGGGCTGAGGGTTTCAGATGATGAGGAGGTTATCGGGCTTGACCAGGTGCACCATGGAGAAAAGGGATATCATTTCTAAACGATTGTTATCCCGTATTTTGGATGACAGTGACAGAATTGGAGGTTTGACGCTATGAAAAAAGTTGAATGCATTATCCAGCCCGGCAGGCTGGACGAAGTAAGAGAGAGTCTCACAGGAATCGGCATAACCGGGTTAACAGTTACTGAGGTTAAAGGTTATGGACGTCAAAAGGGTCATACCGAACTTTATCGAGGGAGTGAATATACCATCGATTTTATACCCAAGATCAAGATGGACGTGGTTGTGCCGGAGGATATGGTGGATCAGGTGATCGAAACCGTCATTGAGAAAGCCCGGACCGGTCGGATCGGGGATGGTAAGATCTTTGTGATCCCTGTTGAAGAGACAGTCCGGATCCGGACCGGGGAGCGCGGCAGAGATGCTGTATAAGGGTACGATCGATATTTGTAAAATGGAAACAGCAAAACTTTATTCTAGGAGGTAAATAAAATGATACGAAGGATTTTCATTTTATGGGCGGTTCTTGCATGTCTGGGTCCGCCTCTGATATGGGCAGAAGAGGCCGCCCCCACGGTTGCCTCCAATGCCGAGGCCATCGCCGCGGTCCAGACACACGCTGATTTCTTGTGGACCCTGGTCGCCGCCTTTCTGGTCTTTCTCATGCAGGCCGGTTTTGCCATGGTGGAGTCCGGTTTTACCCGGGCCAAGAATGCGGTCAATATCATGATGAAGAATCTCATGGACTTTTCCATGGGGACTCTGGGTTATTGGGCCATCGGATTCGGCCTGATGTTTGGTGTCTCCAAGACAGGATGGTTCGGGACCAGCGGATTTTTTCTTTCCGATTTTGCAAAAGAAGGGGACCCCTGGACCCTGGCCTTTTGGATGTTCCAGGTGGTCTTTGCGGCCACTGCGGCCACCATCGTCTCGGGAGCCATGGCGGGGCGGACCAAATTCGTGGGGTATCTGGCCTACAGTGTGGTGATTTCGGCGGTGATCTATCCCATTTTCGGTAGCTGGGCCTGGGGCTCTCTCCTGAATGGGTCGGGCTGGCTCGAAGGGTTGGGGTTCATTGACTTTGCAGGATCCACGGTGGTCCATTCCGTGGGTGGCTGGGCGGCCCTGGCCGGCGCCATGGTCCTGGGGCCCCGCATCGGGAAATATACGGAAGACGGCATAGCCCGTGCCATGCCCGGTCACAATATACCCTTTGCGGCCATCGGCGTATTTCTGCTATGGTTCGGGTGGTTCGGGTTCAATGCGGGGAGTACAACGGCAGCCATTAAGGATATTGCCGGGATTGCCGTGAACACCAACCTCGCGGCCGCAGCCGGTGCCGTGGCTGCCATGATCACAGCCTGGATCATGTTCGGAAAACCTGAGGCGAGTATGAGCCTGAATGGTGCCCTCGCCGGCCTGGTCGGTATCACAGCGGGCTGTGCCAATGTGTCGACCACCAGTTCGGTGGTCATTGGCCTCGTTGCGGGAGTTCTCGTCGTTCTGTCGGTACTATTCATTGACAAAGTACTCAAGGTTGATGACCCGGTGGGTGCCATCTCGGTCCATGGTGTCTGCGGTGCATGGGGTACGTTGGCGGCAGGCCTGTTTGATGTGGGCGGTCTTTCGGCAAAAGTTATCGGGGTCCAGCTTTTGGGTATCGGTGCGGCTTTTCTCTGGGTCTTCCCCACAGCATTCATTCTTTTTAAGGTGATTAGTGGGACCATCGGACTTCGGGTCTCGGAAGAAGAGGAAAAAGACGGGCTTGATGTGGGCGAGCACGGTATGGAAGCCTATCCCAATTTCAGTTTGACAGGTCAATAGAAATAGAGAAGTGACTATATGAAACATGTGAAGCAGGAAATAATCCTGCTTTACATGAAAAACCTAAACAATCACAATCCTTATAAGGAGGAAACAAATCATGAAAAGAACGGTTCTTAAATTTTGGGTCTGTGTCGCCATGGTCTTCGCCCTCGGCATCGGCGCTGTCCATGCCGGCGAGATCACCGCTGATGTGAACGCGGATGTGTCTGTTCTCAGTAATTATGTCTGGCGCGGTCAAAACCTCGGAGAGGACGGCGTGATCCAGCCGAACCTCTCTATCGGTTTTGCGAATGGTCTTTCTCTGGGCGTCTGGGCCAATTACCTGATTGACGATGGGCGGTACTCAGACAACAATATGGTCAACGAGGTGGATTATACGGTTGATTACTCCTTTGAATTGGGGCCCGTGGGGATGTCGGCAGGCTGGATCTTCTATGACTTTCCCAGAACAGGGGGTCTCAATACGCATGAGTTGTATTTGGGGGCCTCCCTGGATATCATCCTGGCACCGAGCCTTACGGTATACCGTGATATCAATTCGATTGACGGCACCTACGTCAACGTTGGGATCGGACATGATTTTGAGATCAATGAAAAGGCCACTTTTTCACTCTCAGGGACGCTGGGTTGGGGAAGCGAGTCATACCACAAAGGATATTTTGGTGTAAAAGATGATGACTTTAGCGATTATAACCTGGGAGCGTCACTGTCCTATGCGGTGACGGACAAGATTACGATCACTCCGATGATCAATTTTTCAGACTTTATCGATGATGATATTGAAGATGCTGCGGAGCTCCTCTATGATGAAGACGACGTGATCTACGGGGGCATTAATGTAAGTTATTCATTCTGATTGTAAAAAGACGGGCGGGAGAGTAGAAGAGAGTTGGAAGAGGCGAAAGTCTTTTCCAACTCTTTCGTATTTCAGGTATTAACGAATAAAACTTCTTTACCTGATGTTCTGTAGTATCTGAAGGTGAGTATGGAAAGAACGCAAACATCCACAGATGCAAAACAGCGCCAGAAGGTTCTGGAACTTACGGTACTATATGAGATCAGTAAACTCGTCTCCACGACACTCGATCTGAATAAGGTTGCTGCGTCCACACTGAAACTTCTTTCAGATTCCCTGAAACTGAACCGAGGGGCCCTCACCCTTCTGGATGAAGAGACGGGGGAACTCTCCATCCGTGCAGCCTATGGCATGACCCGGGAGGAGATCCTTAGAGGAAAATACAAGGTGGGTGAGGGTGTGACCGGAAAGGTCGTCAAGACAGGGATGCCGATGATCGTGCCCAGAATCGGCTTGGAACCGCTCTTCCTGGACCGCACCGGTTCTCGAGGGAGATTGAACAATGAAGATATCTCCTTTATATCCGTTCCCATCCGCCTCTCGGGAAAGGTGGTCGGTTCGCTCAGTGTCGATCGGATCTTTTCCGAAAAGGTCTCCTTTGATCGGGACATCCGTTTTTTGTCTATTGTGGCCGGGACCTTTGCCCAGGCCGTACACATCCACCAGCTTGTTGAGGCGGAGAAAGCGAAACTCAAAGAAGAAAATCTTGATTTGCGCACCCAACTCAAAGGGCGGTACCGTTTCGAAAATATCATTGGTCAGAGTGATCGGATGCAGGAAGTCTTCGAATCGGTAGAGCAGGTCAGTCAGAGCAATGCCACGGTCATGCTCCGGGGGGAGAGCGGAACCGGAAAGGAACTCATTGCCCACGCAATTCACTACAACAGTTCCCGCCGGGATGGTCCTTTGATCAAGCTCAATTGTGCGGCCCTACCCGAGACGCTCCTGGAAGCAGAGCTTTTCGGTTATGAAAAAGGGGCCTTCACGGGAGCGGACAAGACGAAACCGGGGCGCTTTGAGCTGGCCAGCGGAGGAACGATCTTTATGGATGAAATCGGAGAAATTCCCCCTTCCTTTCAAGTCAAGCTCCTTCGTGTTTTGCAGGAGAGGGAGTTTGAGCGCGTCGGCGGTATTGAAACAATTTCCGTAGACGTACGGATTGTCGTTGCAACGAACCGTGATCTGGAGGAGGATGTTAAAGAAGGGCGTTTCCGGGAAGACCTTTATTATCGCTTAAATGTGATCCCCATCTTTATCCCGAGTCTCAGGGAAAGGCGGGAGGACCTTCCTCTGTTGATTGAGCATTTTCTCAAACGATTTAAAAAAGAGAACAACAAAGATGTAGAGATTACACCGGAACTTTTGAAGGTCTTGATGGAACATCCCTGGCCGGGGAATGTCCGGGCCCTCGAGAATTATATGGAACGTCTGGTGGTCATGGCAAAAGGGAAAAAAGCCTGCATCAAAGATTTGCCTATCTATGTTCGCCAGGGCATTTCTTTCTCAAGTGATGCCCCCTATCCGGAAGAACGTGCTTTAGAGACGGGCTCAAGACTCTCCGCACTGGATGAGACAGAGAAGAGCAAGATCGAGGAGGCCTTGAAAGACTCCGGAGGCGTCCAGGCCCGAGCGGCAAAAAGACTGGGGATTACACCGCGGCAGATCGGATATAAAATTAAAAAGTACGGAATTTCCCTGGAGAAATAATCCATCCCGTCGTTGTCCTCATCTGTACACACGATGAGGATAACGGCAACACACCCGACGTCCTCGCACCCGCATCCACCCCCATTGTTGTATCCCATTGGATGTTTTCAGAGGAGATTCATCCCCTTTACTCTTCACACATCATTGACCTACACAATTGTATTGAATTGTCATGCCGCGGCAACAAGAATGTAGCCTCGGTCACCAACCATCCCCTTTCGTTGTTTTGTCTCCTTTGAAAGACAAACAGAATATCCGTGGAAACACAATAGGTTGCGAATCATTGGATGCGGTCTGCCCCAGCCTTGCAATCGTTGGCACAGGACTTGCTATACAGAATAAACAAGAGGAGATGGAGTTTAATGATTGAACGTGTCGGCAGGCCGACCCCATCACGGCGGCTCACCAAACAATGTTCACACTCAACATGAGGAGAAAACAAGATGAGACAGATTGCGATCTATGGAAAAGGCGGCATTGGTAAATCGACAACCACTCAGAATCTTGTGGCCGGTCTGGCAGAGGCAGGCAAAGAAATCATGATCGTTGGATGCGATCCGAAAGCAGACTCGACACGACTCATGCTCCACGCCAAGGCACAGACTACGGTGATGGACCTTGCCCGGGAGATGGGAAGTGTTGAGGAGCTGGAGCTCGACGAGGTATTGATGGAAGGTTATAAGGGTGTGCGATGTGTGGAATCGGGCGGTCCCGAACCAGGCGTCGGCTGCGCGGGCCGGGGTGTCATCACGGCCATTAATTTCCTGGAAGAGAATGGCGCCTATTCGGATGATCTGGATTTCGTCTTTTATGATGTTCTGGGGGATGTGGTCTGCGGCGGATTTGCCATGCCCATGCGGGAGAAGAAAGCCCAGGAAATTTACATTGTCACCTCCGGTGAGATGATGGCCATGTATGCAGCCAACAATATCTGCAAGGGGATCGTGAAATATGCGGTCAGCGGCGGAATCCGGCTGGGCGGGCTGATCTGCAACTCACGGAAGGTGGACAGGGAGCATGATCTGATCAACGCCCTGGCTGAACGGCTCGGCACCCAGATGATCCATTTCGTCCCGAGGGACAATGTGGTCCAGCGGGCTGAACTCAAAAGAAGGACGGTCATTGAGCATGAACCTGAATGCGGCCAGGCCGATGAATACCGAGAACTGGCAAAGAAGATCTCGGAGAACAAAAACTTTGTCATCCCCACACCAATGACTATGGATGAACTGGAAGAACTTCTCATTACCTATGGTTTTCTGGAAGTAGAAGAGGAAGAAGCAGCGGCTCAAGCGTAAAGGAGAAACATCCATGAAGACAAGCATCAATGAAACCCGGGAGTTCATCGACAAACTGCTCGAGGCCTATCCGGAAAAAACACGAAAGAAAAGGGCCCGGCACATCCAGGTGAAAGATGGCGAGTCCAAAGAAGATTGTGCCTCTAAGTGCCCCATCAAGTCCAATGTGAAATCCGTTCCCGGTGTCATGACGGCCCGGGGGTGTGCTTACGCAGGATCCAAGGGTGTGGTCTGGGGACCCATTCGGGATGTGGTCCACCTCAGTCACGGCCCTGTAGGGTGCGGGTATTATTCCTGGAGTACCCGCAGGAACCTTGCCCAGGGCAAACCCGGGGTGAACAACTTTGTCCCTTTTCAGTTTACGTCCGATTTTCAGGAACAGGACATTGTTTACGGCGGGGCTAAAAAACTGGAAGAAATCGGCCGGGAAATCAAAGAGCTCTTTCCCGAAGCCCGGGGGATCAGCATCCAGTCCGAATGCCCCATCGGTCTCATTGGAGACGATATCGAGGCCTCTGCCAAAGTCATGGAAGAGGAACTCGGCATGCCGATCATTCCGGTCCGGTGCGAAGGGTTCCGCGGTGTCAGCCAGTCTCTGGGGCATCACATTGCAAACGACTCTGTCCGGGATCATGTCCTCGGCAAAGGGACTGTTGACGACCCCACGCCCTACGACATTGCCATTATCGGAGATTACAACATCGGCGGCGATGCCTGGGCCAGCAAGAAGATCCTGGAAGAGATGGGCCTTCGGGTGGTCACCATGTGGTCCGGCGACGGAACCATCGAGTCCATGAAGCAGAACCACGAGGTGAAATTGAACCTCATCCACTGTTACCGCTCCATGAACTACATCGCCCGTCACATGGAAGAGACTTACGGCATCCCCTGGATGGAATATAATTTCTTCGGGCCCACCAAGATCGAGGCCTCCATCCGTGCCATTGCGGCCCGTTTTGACGGCAAGATCCGTGAGCAGGCAGAAGCGGTCATCACAAAATACCGGCCCTTCATGGACGCTGTGGTGGAAAAGTATAGGCCCCGATTGGGGGGGAAGAAGGTCATGCTCTATGTGGGAGGCTTAAGGCCCCGCCATGTGATCGGTGCTTACGAGGATCTGGGAATGGAAGTGATCGGCACCGGCTATGAGTTCGGCCACGCCGATGATTATCAGCGGACATTTCCCCAGGTCAAAGAGGGAACGGTGATCTATGACGACGTGACTCAATTTGAATTTGATGAACTGGTGAAGAAACTGGAACCCGATCTCGTCGGCTCGGGCATCAAAGAAAAATATGTGTTTCAGAAGATGGGCGTACCCTTCCGGCAGATGCATTCCTGGGACTATTCCGGCCCCTATCATGGCTACCAGGGATTTCCCATCTTTGCACGGGACATGGATATGGCAGTGAATTCGCCCACATGGGACCTGGTCCGTGCGCCATGGAAATAGAAGAATCATCCGTATTGAGAAGAGCAAGGGAGCCGTTATGAAAACAGCAGAATGGATCAACACCAAAGAATACAAGGAATTAAACTTCGCACGCAAGTCCCTGGTGATCAATCCCACCAAGGCCTGCCAACCCCTGGGGTCGTTTTTCTGTGCCGCCGGTTTTGAAAAGACCCTTGCCTACGAACATGGCTCGCAAGGGTGCACGGCCTATTTCCGGAACAATCTCTCCCGCCACTACCGGGAGCCCTTTCCGGCAGTCTCCGATTCCATGACCGAAGATGCGGCCGTGTTCGGAGGACGGGCAAACATGATCGAAGGGCTGAGAAATGCCTATGAAATCTATCAACCTGAAATGATCGCCATGTGCACATCCTGTATGTCCGAGGTCATCGGTGACGACCTGAAGGCATTTATATCGAATTCAAGGGACGCCGAATCGGTCCCCGCGAACCTGCCGGTCGCCTTCGCCCATACACCGAGCTTTGTCGGGTCCCATCTGACGGGATATGATTCCATGCTGCTGGGGATTATCGAAACCCTTTCGGAAGGTGCGTCTGAAGAGGGAATACGCAATGGAAAAATCAATATCATCCCCGGGTTCGACCCCCATGTTGAAAACATCCGGGAACTGAAACGGTATATGAAACTGATGGATGTGGACTGTACGATCCTGGCCGACAATTCGGAGTCTCTCGATTCTCCCCTCACCGGTGAGTACGAGATGTACAAAGGGAAGACAACTTTGGCCGAGGCGGCCGATTCCGTGAATGCCGTGGCCACCCTCTCCATGCAGGCCTACTCAACGTTGAAAACCCTGAAGGCCTTCAAAATCAAATATGGTCAGGAGATCGAAGCCTTTCATTATCCTATGGGGATCTCGGCCTTTGATCAATTTCTCATGAAGGTCTCGGAGATTACCGAGAAACCGATCCCCGAAGCCATAGAATGGGAAAGGGGGCTTGCCGTGGATGCGGCAACCGATGCCCATCAATATTTTCACGGGAGGCGTTTTTCACTCTTCGGCGATCCGGATCTGATGATGGGCCTGGTCGGCTTCCTGATGGAACTGGGGGGAGAACCGGTTCACATTGTCTCGACAAACGGGACCAAAAAATGGGTGAAGATGATGGAGAAGACCCTGGCGGCTTCTCCCCACGGTTCGGAGGCACAGATTCATGCAGGCCGGGACCTCTGGCACATGCGTTCCCTTCTGATGACCGAGCCTGTAGAGATGCTCATCGGAAACTCGCACGGAAAATACGCTGCAAAAGACGCGGGTATCCCCCACGTGCGGATCGGCTTTCCCATTGTGGACCGTGTCAATCTTCACAGGTACGCGACCCTTGGTTACAAGGGCGCCATCAATCTGATCACCTGGATTGCCAACGCATTGATCGAGGAAGTGGATCGAAAGAGCGATGACGCGCATTTTGAGCTGCTTCGGTAAATGCAGAAGAAAAACTATTCACCGCAGAGGACGCGGAGGACGCAGAGAAAAAGGATGATTGTGTGATGTTGACCCATACAGACAATTTGTTTGACCATTCGTGCCGGCCTGATCCTACTGAGGGTGTCTGCAGAAGCCGCGGTGGCGAATCATGCGCCTTTGACGGAGCCATGATCGTGCTCCAGTGCATTGCCGATTCAGCCCATCTGGTCCACGGGCCCATCGCCTGTTTCGGGAACTCCTGGGAGTCCCGCGGGACCCTGTCCGACAAGGGGTCCCTTCACAAGCGGGCTTACACCACCGACCTCGATGAAGTCGACATCGTCTATGGTGCAGAGGAGAAGCTCTTTGAGGCGATCCTTCAAACCTGGACCGATTCCCGCGCAAAAGCGATATTCGTCTACAGCACCTGTGTGACCGGCCTCACGGGAGAAGATATTCAAACCGTCTGTCATAAAGCGGCCGTCAGGCTGGGCATCTCCGTGATCCCTGTGGAGGCCCCGGGATTTGTGGGGCCCAAGAATCTGGGAAATCGTATTGCCGGTGAAGTCCTGCTGGAACGGGTTGTGGGGACAGGCCAAACCGACGATTCAGAACCTGCCCATATCAATCTCATCGGCGAGTACAATATCGCCGGAGATCTCTACGGGGTGGAACCGCTCCTGAAAAAAGCGGGGATCTCCATCGGGGCCAGGATCACAGGCAATGCCACCTTCGAAGAGATCACTCGGGCTCATGGTTCGAGATTGAATATGCTTGTTTGCAGCCGGGCGCTCATCAACCTGGCCCGCGGTATGGAGCAGCGGTACGGGATCCCCTATATGGAGGGTTCTTTTTTCGGCAGCACCGAAGTCTCTTCTGCGCTGAGAAGAATCGCCGGGCACATCGAGGAGGTGACCAGAAGGCAAGTGGGCAAACAGGTTGAAGAAGTGATCCTGGAACAAGAAACACTTCTTGCAGAACGCCTGCGGCCATTCCGTTACCTGAAAGGTAAACGGGCCGTTCTCTATTCGGGTGGTGTCAAGAGCTGGGCCATGATCTCAGCCCTTATGGACCTTGGGATTGACGTTGCGGCCGTGGGAACCAAGAAGGCCACCCGGGAAGATGAAGAGAAGATGCGGGACCTTCTCGGTGAGGATGCACCCCTCTATGAATCGATGACTCCAGCCAGGATCTTGAGCCTGATGAAAGAGAAAGATGCAGACATGCTGATTGCCGGGGGGCGGAACCTTTACCTCGGTATCAAAGAAGGGTTCCCCTTTGTGGACGTGAATCAGGAAAGACACAGAGCCTATGCAGGCTATGACGGCCTTGTCAATCTGGCCCGCAGCATTCACCAGGCCTTTCGTTTCTATGAAGGACGGAGCCACCGCGGTCCGGGCCCGGTGATCCGTAACAAAAGAGAGGTCTCCATTGATCCTCTGAAACATTCTCCGGCCCTGGGTGCAGCCATGGCCCTGCAGGGGATCGACAAGGCCCTGCCGATCCTCCACGGGGCGCAAGGATGCAATTTCCTGGGCAAGGTGCTCCTGACCAAACATTTTCGGGAACCGATCGCCCTGGTGAGCAGCAAGCTCTTTGTAGAGAATGTCGTCATGGGGGGCCGGGAGGTTTTGAAACAGGTCCTTGACGAGGCCATTGAAAAACAGGCTCCCGAGCTGATCGCTCTGTTGACCACGGGACTCTCTGAGGTCAAGGGGGATCATCTTCTTCCTCTGGTCCGGGAAGCACGAACGGAGAAGACCGAGGTGATTCATATCTCCACCCCCGATTATGAGGGCGGGCTTGAAGAGGGATATGCAAAAGCGCTCTGCCGGCTGTCTGAACTGGCTGTTCCCCAAAGTCGGGTCCCCGGTCAGGTCAACGTCCTGACCGGCTCCCATCTGACCCCGGCGGATATCATGCTTTTAAAAGTATGGTTCACATCGTTCGGGTTAACGGCCAGGGTTCTTCCCGATCTGAGCGCATTGGATGGGAGCAAAAACAAGTTTCAGGCCATGGCTGTCGGCGGGACCCCTATGGAGGCGGTCCGATCCATGGGGGCATCGGAACGGACGGTTGCAATAGGGCTCAGCGCAGCTCCCGCAGCCAAGGTATTGAAAAATTTGTGCGGCATTCCCTGGACGACATTTGAAAGCTTGAGCGGACAAAAGAGCGTGGATCGTTTCTTTTCCTTTCTGGAAGAATTTAGCGGCCACCCCATCCCCGACGGCATTGGGAGAGAACGGCGGATACTGGTGGACGGGAAGAGAGACGCCCAGTTTGCCTTTGGGGGGAAGAAGATTGCTGTGGCCCAGGAGGCCGATCATGCCTTGCAGACGGTAGAATGGCTGAATGAGATGGGAGTAGAAGAAATCTTTGTTGTGGTCCCCACAGCAGGACCCTCTGCAGAAAGGATTCAGGCCGACCAGGTTGTAGTCGGTGATTATGGAGCCGTTCCCTGCGGATATGATCTGCTCATCTCCAATTCTCATGGAGAAGAGGTCGCTCGGCGGCTCGGTATGAAACATTATCCCATGGGCTTTCCAATCGTAGAAAGGCTGGGAGCCAATGCCGCGATCACCGTAGGTTATGGGGGGACATTAAACCTGTTGAACAACGCAGGAAACCGATTGATCGGGGGTGAGTGATGAAGGTCGCGTTTGCAACAACGGACGGCATCCATGTGGATGAGCATTTTGGGCGGGCAGGCAAATTTGCCCTCTACGAATTCACCTGGGAAGATTATGTCCGGATTGAGGATCGGGTCTTTTCTGAAGGACGGGATCATGCGGTGGAAGGGACCCGAGACCTGGGCGCCGTCCATGAAGAGGCTGTTGAAGACAAAGTTGAAAAGCTTGCCGATTGCAGGATTGTTTACATGACGCGGATCGGCGGACCGTCGGCAGCACGACTGGTGAAGAAAGGGGTGATGCCGATCAAGGTCCGGGAAGGAAAGGGAATTGACAAGTCTGTGCAGGAACTCATGGAGACCATCCGGACGGCTCCTGCACCGTGGTTACGGAAGGCATTGGAAGAATAGACACAGGAGGAATGAAGAATGAAAATGATTCGAGCAATTATTCGGCCGGAAAAAGAACACGATGTTGTACTGGCCCTCGAGGGCGGCGGTTTTGCAGCCATGACCAAGGCCCATGTTTTCGGGAGGGGTAAGCAGAAAGGCCTGCAGGTCGGGCCCGTTCACTACGACATGCTCTCCAAAGTGCTTCTCCTGTTGGTTGTCGAGGACGACCAAATCGAGAAGGTGATGAGTATTATTTCAGACAGCGCCAAGACGGGCTTTATCGGTGACGGCAAGGTTTTTATCTCTGATGTAAAAGAGGCCTATACCGTACGAACAGGAGATACAGGACTATGAATGAGATCATGGCTGTTATACGGCGAACCAGAGTCAAAGAGACCCTTCAGGCCCTTGCCGACATCGGCGTGGATTCTACCACGGTTCACAGCGTCAATGGCCGGGGAAAACAGGGCGGAAATATAATGGAAAATGTGGATCCTGAAATGCCCAAGGATATCGAATACGTTTCCAAGATCTACACGTCGCCGACGCCGTCGTCCATGGCCGGTGCGTCCACACTGACCAAGCCTGTTTTCTGGATTCCCAAAAATCTGCTGGACATTGTCGTTTCCGATGTCCCTGTTGAAAAAGTCGTGGATGCCATACTGCGGATCAATCAGTCCGGCAAACACGGCGATGGAAAAATCTTCATTCTTTCTATTTCCGACGCCTTAAGGCTCCGGACCGGGGAGAGAAGCGATGCAGCGATTGTGTAAAGGAGGCGCCATGAAACGTATACACCAAACATTCGGCGGGAAAGACTGGGAACCCGAGTATGTCTCGGACATCAATCATGAAAACTGTCTCGGATGCGGACGGTGCTACAAGGTCTGCGGAAGAAACGTTCTCGTTCCTATTGACAAGCCCTTTGATGACGACGAAGATGAATTCGGCGACGACATGGGGAACAAGGTGATGTCGATTGACGACAAGGCTGACTGTATCGGCTGCGGTGCGTGTGCAAGGGCCTGTGTGAAGAAATGTTACAGCCATGCTGCCGCCGGCACCGGGGAATAGAGGGCACTCTCAAGAGATCCATGAAATTGGGGTCGGTGATGAACGGATGCTTGTACAACATATTCATGAACCATGCCAGGGACCCATATGATGAAACCACAAGTGTCCTTGCCGGTGTCTTGACGTCTGCGTGCAGTTTGCCGCCTTTGATTCCTCCACTCACGCCGGCTTTTCAGGAAGTTGAGATTGAAAAAATGCTGGGGTGCTATTTCCCTGGAGTCTCTTTTTCAGTCATCGACAGATTGATGGCAGAAGCCGACACAGAGAACCCACCCCGGTTTATGAGGGAAGAATTTGAGAGCCTGGTTGAGCTGCTGCTGGATCACAGCACCCGTTCCGGCAAGGAAACGGTCTGGCTGGCCCAAGCCATTGCGATTGCGTGTATGGGTGGAAACCATTTATGGCAGGACATGGGACTGCCCAATCGGCAGGCCCTTTCCACCCTGTTAGCGTATAACTTCGGCCCTCTTTACAGACGGAATGTGAAAGACATGAAATGGAAAAAGTTTTTTTACAAGCAGATCTGTGAACGGGAAGGGCTGAACCTCTGCAAGGCACCCAACTGTGAGGTCTGTCTTGATTATGACAACTGCTTCGGGCCCGAAGAGGATGAGGGTTTGATCTTAGAGGGTAGGTCCGCTCCGAATCAGCATGTGTGAACAAATATGCGGGTAGAAAGGGGTCGAGGCTTAGAGACCCATAGGGCTCCAGGAGTCAAGGGGTCAAGTTGTCAAGTGATCCAAGCATTCTATTACGAAGTCTCCCTGCAGCCTGTATAGGACCTCCAGATGGTCTTGTGTTTCACTTGAACCCTTGGGCCCTTGACTCCTTGAGCCCTTATATTCCCACCCCATTCTTCCGGAGATAAACCACAATCGTTAACCTTTCTACCTCCACTCTTTTCCCCGCAAATACATCCTCTAAGAACGGTAATCCTACAATTTTGTAGGCAGAATACATAACTGTCTATCCAGGTCTGATCCGTTCAATAGAAACCTGATTGTTCATAGTGACTTCCATCCAATGGTCTTCGTGGCACGGGACTTGCAGTAGTAAGAGATATGATGAATGAACTCCAACTTGCGCCATTGCTGTTGACCCTTAAAGTTGCAGGGACTGCGACGCTGCTTGCCTTGTTCGCGGGGATGGGGCTTGCATTTTTGCTCACCCGTTACCGGTTTCCAGGCAAGGACTGGCTCGATGCCCTTTTCATGCTTCCCCTGGTCCTCCCTCCTACGGTGCTGGGCTATTATCTGATCGTTCTAATCGGGAGAAAAGGGGTGGCCGGCCGATGGCTTTACGATCTCTTCGGCATTTCCCTGATCTTTTCCTGGCAGGGGGCCGTATTGGCAGCGGCGGTGGTCTCGGTGCCGCTCATGTTCAAGTCGGCAAAAGCCGCATTTGAGAACGTGGAAAAAAATTTTGAAGATGCCGCCAGGATCCTCGGACTCACCGAAGCCGGTGTCTTTGTCCGGGTGACCCTTCCGTTGGCCTGGCGGGGAATCCTTGCCGGCGCCATGCTGACCTTTGCACGGGCCATGGGAGAGTTCGGGGCCACATTGATGGTGGCCGGCAATCTGCCCGGGAAAACGCAGACCCTCTCCATGGCGGTCTATGATGCGGTGCAGGCAGGCAAATACGCATTGGGGACAACACTCGTGCTGATCACGTCAACGGTCTGTCTAGTCATTCTCGTCGTATCGGGGAAAATGCTGAAAGGGAGGGAGACCTATGAATAGATCTGCGACTATCGTTTCGAGGTTTCTTCTTTGTCTGATTCCGGTGGCTTTATTTCTGGGAGCCAGGACCGTTACCGTTCATGCCGGACAGGAAATTGTGGTCTCCGCGGCGTCGAGTCTGACCAATGTTTTTACCAATCTGGGTGAGCAATTTGAGGTTGAGCATACCGGTGTGAAGATACTGTTTAATTTTGCCTCTTCCGGTTCACTGCTCCACCAGATCGAGATGGGCGCACCGGTCGATCTCTTTGCATCGGCCGATCCTTTTACCATGGACCAGGCCGTATCCAAGGAACTGGTCATCGACGGGACCCGAAGGGATTTTGCCTGCAACAGTCTGGTTCTGATCACGCCTGCATCACTTCCAACCACAATCCGGAATCATGCAGACCTTACCGGATCCAACGCGAAGCGGATCGCCATGGGCAACCCCGAAACCGTCCCGGCAGGGCGCTATGTTCGTGAACTGTTTGTGCCTATGGGGCTATGGCAGGGATTGGCCGCCAAGATGATCTATGGGAACTCGGTCCGACAGGTTCTTGATTACGTGCGACGCGGAGAGGTTGATGCAGGGGTTGTCTATCGGACCGATGCACTGCTCGAAGGGAGGAATATCCGCATCATAGAACAGATGGGGAGCAGCCGAATCGTCCGCTATCCCATCGCAATCGTGGCGGGGAGCGAAAAGTCTGGACTCGCAGCCTCATGGATTCACTATATTCTGAGCGACACAGGCCGGGACATTCTTATTCGATACGGCTTTGAACCTCCACAGCCTTTGGATCTGGCTGCCGACATTAAAGGAACAAAGGATCATGAAGATTGATATTGAAATTGTCATGAATTTATCCTCAGCGAATCGAGAGTTCGGATTGGAGGTGTCGTTCTCGTCCAACAATAATGTGACCGTGCTTTTCGGCCCATCGGGCTCGGGGAAAAGTCTCACACTCGAGGCCATTGCCGGCATACGAACGCCCCTTGCCGGCAGGATTCAGGTTGAGAATCGCCTCCTCTTCGACTCGAAGCGAAGGGTTAACGTTCCGGCCCGCGAACGCAATGTCGGTTATCTGTTCCAGGAGTATGCCCTCTTTCCCCATCTTACGGTGAGAGAGAATATGGGCTTCGGATTGAAACGGGGATGGCTGGGTAAATTGGGAGAAGAGGAAAAGGAGCGCGTCCGAGAGCTGATCGAGATATTTGAACTGGATCCAGTAGCGGAGAGCCTGCCCCGTAACATTTCGGGAGGCCAGCGTCAGAGAACGGCTCTGGCCAGGGCCCTTGCTGCAAGACCGGACCTGCTCCTTCTGGATGAGCCTTTCGCCGCCCTTGATCCTTTGCTTCGTGCAAAGATGCGGGCAGAGCTCTTGAAGGTACAAACCCGCTTCCGTATACCCGTGATCCTGATTACCCATGATCCCGCTGATGTGGATGCGCTCGCCGAGACCCTGGTCGTGCTCGAGTCAGGCCATGTTCGAGAAGTCTGGCCATTCAAAAAGAGACTGGCAGAGAAGAGGCCCAAAGAGCTTCTGATTCCTCAATTCCAGATGGGAGATTAAAGAGATGCATGTTCCTGTGATTTGCGATACAACCCTGAGAGACGGGGAACAGGCGCCCGGAGTTGCCTTGACGTTCGGCGAGAAGATCAACATTGCCCGGATGCTGGATGAGGCAGGCGTACAGGAGATCGAGGCCGGCACCCCGGCCATGGGCCAGGAAGAGTATGATGCCGTGAAAGGCATTGTATCCCTCGGGCTCAAGGCGCGGGTCCTTGCATGGAACCGGGCGGTGATCTCCGACATGGATGCTTCCATGGAGTGCGGTGCGGCCGCACTTGCGATTTCCCTGCCTGTGTCAGACCTGCAGATTGAGAAGAAACTGGGGAAGGACCGGTCCTGGGTCCTGGCTCAACTTCGCCGTTCTCTTGAATATGCCGGGAGCTGCGGGCTCTACGTTTGCGTCGGGGCTGAAGATGCATCGCGGTCCGATCCGGAATTTCTTTACGACGTTGCTTTCTCCGCGGAAAGCTTCGGTGCAGACCGCATCCGGTTTTCTGATACCGTAGGATTGCTGGATCCCATGGAGATGTATCGAAGGGTTTCGGAACTTGCCGAGCGGGTTCCCCTCCCCATCGAGGTTCACACCCACAACGATTTTGGTATGGCCACGGCGAATGCCATGGCCGGTCTCCGTGCCGGGGCCCATGTTGTCAGTACCACCGTTCTGGGGGTAGGAGAACGAACCGGGAATGCCGCCCTTGAACAGGTTGTGATGGCGCTGAAAAGAATCTACGGCGTGGAGATCGGAATACGGACAGAGATGCTGGGCCCGCTCTGCCGTTACGTGGCCCGGACTTTCGGGAGAGAAATTGCTTCGTCCCAACCCGTGGTAGGAGAATCCATCTTTCAGCACGAATCGGGCATTCACGCAGACGGCATTCTCAAAGAGACCTCCCTGTACGAGCCCTATGATCCCGAAGAGGTCGGGCTGACACGGAAGATTGTCATTGGAAAACATTCGGGAAGTCGTGCTCTCCTTCACACCTTGCATAAACTCGGAATTCAATTGGATCCCTTACAGGTACCGTGCATCCTTGAAGAGGTGAGGAGCCTGAGTCTCAGGATGAAGCGGTCTGTTTCCGACCGTGAACTGATCGGCATCTATGAAAAGATGTTTGAAGTTCATCCAATAAATCGTCGGTACCTGTCACCGGATGAAAACCAGGCGCTCAATTCCCAGACATAATTGAAGCCCTGCGTACAATGATGCAGGGGGTTGGCAGAAATGTTTTTCAGCTATTTCAAAAGACTATATTGAAATCAATCGGTTACGAAAATGGCACGACCATTGCATTAGTAATGTTAGAAAGATGGAACGTTGAAAAAAGGAGGTTTTTATGGTTACGGCAAGTTGTCAGAATATGGGTCTGCTGGAGCGTCATCCCTGTTTCAGCAGGGAAGCCCATCATAAATATGGGAGGATCCATCTCCCTGTGGCGCCGGCATGCAACATCCAGTGCCGGTTCTGTGTGAGGAAATTCGATTGTGCAAACGAATCGCGCCCCGGTGTCTCCAGCCGTGTCCTTACTGCAGAGGAGGCCCTGGAGAGGCTAAGGGCCGTGGTGAACCGGGACGAGAGGATTACCGTGGCAGGTATCGCAGGCCCCGGAGACCCCCTAGCGAACCCGGGCACATACAAGCTCCTGCACGCGATTCGAAAGGAATTCTCCGATCTCCATACCTGTGTCTCGACAAACGGTCTTCTTCTGCCAGACCGTCTGGATGATCTTCTCGATGCCGGCCTGGAAGCCATTACGGTCACGATCAATGCCTTCCACATCGAAAAAGCCGAAGCGATTTATTCTACGGTCCGCTACAACGGCACGACCTACAAGGGGCATGAGGCGGCAAAGCGGCTGGTTCGGAACCAATGGAGAGGATTGAGAGAAGCAGCAGCAGCCGGCCTTCTTGTCAAAGTCAACACGATCCTGATCCCGGGTATCAACGATGATGAGATCCCCCTGATTGCAGAAACCGCAGGGAGTTTGGGGGCGGCCACCATGAACATTACCGCTCTGATTCCTCAAGGAGAGTTTGCTTCTCTTCGAAGACCGATCCGCCAAGAGCTCGATGCCTACAGAGAAGTTTGCCGAAATTTCCTTCCTCAGATCAGTCACTGCAGGCAGTGCAGGGCCGATGCTGCCGGTCTCGGTAAAGAACATAGAGACATGGAAATGGAAACCCTCCTTGCCAAAATCGGTGATGAGTACGCAGATTTGGTATTTTAGGGTTTTGGGATAAAGGACTGATCGGAATCGGTTACGAAGATCAGATCAGAAACTGGTCAGGCCGGCTGCCTTTTGAAGAATCAGGAGGGCATCGGGGAGATCGATGGATCCATTCGGAGCGCTCCCCAGTGGTGCAATATCGCCCTGATCAAGATCAAACTGAGTTTCTGTGAGCAGACCTGATGAGAGCCGCATGGCCACCAGAGCGTCGGCGATATCCACCACACCATCCGGGGCACCGTGGGGGGCAATGTCTCCTTTTTCATAAGGAGGGGTTGAGCCTGAGATGAGCGGGTCAGAGCCATGGGCAAGTTCATCACCGTCACCGTAGTAGTCTCCATCGGTGTCAAAAAGTGCGGGATTGGTGCCGTATATGTTGACCTCGTCGCCATCGTCTAATCCATCGCCGTCCGTGTCCACCACAAGGGGATCGGTACCGTATACAACAACCTCATCATCATGGGTCAGACCGTCCTGGTCCGCATCAAGGCTGATTCTGCCCGATCCATAGAGGTTGTCCTTGCCGGCACTGCCGAGATCCTTTGTTTCTGCCTCCAGTCTTGACCATAATTGATTTACATTCAGGCCTGGGGATTGGGAAAGGATAATGGCCGCAGCCCCTGCCACATGTGGAGAGGAAGCAGAGGTGCCGGAAAATGTTCCAGTGGATACAGAGACCCCGTCCGTAGCAGTGACTTCCGGTTTAGTCCTGCCATCGTTCGTGGGTCCCCGGGAGCTAAACCCACGAAGCCCATCCGTTGCATAATAAACCGCACCCACCGCAAAAGCACCCACAGCGTCCGCAGGTTGGGCCAGACTGCTCTCATAATTCCGATACTCCAGGCCGGTCAGATTAAAGAAGTAAATGTCTAGAGGCAGGTTCGCGTCACTCGTCGATTTTTTCTTGACCACCAGATAATAGGTCCCGGAGGAGGGAACCGAGTATATAAGATCTTCTATAGGAGATCCTCCCCAGAATCCCCCCTGACTGTATTCAGACGAGGCCACCGGAGATGCGCCGGGATTGAGGTCCGGATCCACATTGTATAGAAAAAGATCATAATCGTGTTGGGTGCTGGGATAGGCATCCCAATTTAGAATGATCTCGATAGTTTTTCCTGCATTTGCCGAAAAACTTAGGGCTTCGTCCGTATCTGAGAATTCGTGCTTCCTGTCATTGTCCGTGTCTGTCAGGGTCGCTTCGTAATGAACATTACCGTAATTACCTGCCGCATTCACCCAGAGGATGTCGTTTGCGTAGGCATCGTTCACGATGTCGCAGAAGAGGGCCGTCCCATCATAAAAGGAGGCGGCAGGAAACCACACGATTGATGCATTGATGACCCGGATTCCGTTTTGTTTGCAGTAGTCCTTGGCATTTCCATAATGCACATCATTCCCGATTTTTAAGAGGTGGAGTTCTGCATCTGGTGCCATGTCGTGCACCACTTCGGCTACGGAAGTCCCGTGTGTTGTCCCTCCGATCCCACTGCCCGTATAATCCACTGTGATCACACCGGCGGGAAGTTCTCCAGCATTCTGTGCCGTAGTCAAACCGCCGAAGCCGGCATCGATGATTGCGACCTTGACACCCAGTCCCGTGAAACCGAGAGTGTGTTCATCAGCTGCTCCCATGATCCCTACGCCTTGACTCTCCACAGCCTCATGAGGTCTATAAGGAAGTCTAATTCGGTGCAGGCCTTTGAAACCTTTGGAGAAGGCCTCAATTTTGTGAATCGGTATCCTGGCCAACAGGAGATTTCGATAGTGACGTCCTGTTTCAGCACCCTTGGCTCGTGCCCGGTCCTGATCAACCGGATGGTCCTTCCTGAATTCCAGGACCACCTCGACCCGATCCTCTTCCAGCTTGACCTTTCTAAGCCGTGCATACTCGGATGCGCCGGCAGGGCCTTTTTCCAGATAAAGATCTTTTAATTCTTGTAGCGCAGGGGCGATGGGGGCGGAATCCGCCTGAACAGGACCGGTGTCACCAGACTCCGCTGATGAATTTAATAGAAAAATCAGTGAAGAGGTCAATAGAAAGAAAATAAGATATCTTTTTTGCATAGATCAATATCATCCGTTGCATATATCAGTATCCAAATGATCTTTTTTGTATTTATAATGCAATTTTTGTACCATGAAGCCTCTTTAATAATCTGTACTACATAATCTATGTAACCCATTGTTTTATTGGCATTAAATTGCTATAGTTCTTTTTGCTATATTTGCAATTCAATTAGAAATTGTGAATATAGTGAAATGTTTTTCCATAAAAAGGAAATTAATTTCCTATTATGGGTAATAATTTTCACATTTAGATCGGTAAGTCATTGATGGAAATAGAGGTAAGTTTATCAATTCGTTTCAGAAGAGGGGAGATTATTCATAACATAATATTATATTCTCTATATGCCGAAATCAGAGAGATGGAGAGTCATGGATTTATGGGGGAAGGCTAATTTGAGATATATTTCTTCACCACCTCCAGGAGTGTGTGGGACTGGATCGGTTTTGCGATATAGTCGTTTGCACCCAGAGCGAGTCCTTTCTTCCTGTCTTCCTCAGCTCCTTCTGTGGTGATGATGATGATCGGTATTTCCCGCTTCTTATCATCGTTCCGGATCAGACTGACAAGCTTCAGTCCGTCCATGACCGGCATATTGATATCGGTCAGGATCAGGTCAAAGTCCTGTGTGGATAATTTTTTCCAACCATCCACGCCGTCACTGGCTTCCACCAGGTTGCAGCCTGATAGCCTCTTCAGGGAAAAAATAATCAATTGCCGCATGGTGGGGGAATCCTCAACTATCAGGATGTTATGCTTGCTCATACCCTTTTCTCCTCTGTGTATGAGGGGTTTGTTATCCCGGTTCTTACATCATTAATGCCGCTGAGGTGTTTCACTCAGCAGATCCAGGAAACCCTGGATGGTTGAAAGTTTTCTTTCCGACTGGGAATAGAGTTTTGCACTATAAATGGCTGTTGCTGCATGGCCCGCAAGCAGGTTGAACAATTCATAGTCGATATTGGTAAAGTTTGTTTTCTGGACCAATAACTTGTAGATGACCAGAAGACCGATGACATGGTCTTTGATCTTTAACGGGACACAGGCGACAGGGGATTCCAGTCTCAAATTTTCCTGGTTGCTCAAGTCGTCCATGAAATAGCTCTCTCCGTTCTTTGCCACTTCACCGATAATACCATCTCCGATTTTTATATTATTGATCTCTTTAGGTTCGATCCCTTCACCGGCGACGGTGGCCATTTCATTGTTCTTTTCGTCCAGGAGCATGATGCAAAAGATCTCTGCTCCCACTAAGTTAATCACAATTTCCAGTACAATCCTAAGAACCTCTTTATAATCCAGGGTGGAATGAAGTTGGTGGGATGCAATATATAGATTGGCCAAATTGTTGTTCTCTTCCTGGACCTCGATGTAACGGTCAGCAAAATCCTTGTTTTCTTTTTCGACCTCTTCATGTACCTTGACCAGACGATTCTTGTCCTCTTCCATTGCTCTAAGCTCTTTCTCCATCTCTATAAGACGGCCCTGAAGCTGAGAGTCGGAAGCACCTTTTTTCGACAGTTCTTCTAACTGAAGGACCCGGTACCGGAGTTTTTCATTTTCTTCCATCAATTCCTTTGTGAATTCAGCGCCCTTATAAAAGATCTGGAGAAAATCTTCTGATTTTTTATCAAATTGTTCTCCTGAAATCTTTTTTTCATCCATGGAAAGACTCCTTGCGTTCGTTGAGATAGTTTCTTTTCAGATCGGGACCGTTTTATAGACTGAATGTGGTTAAATCATCTATATATATTTTATCCTATAACATAATAATGATCAAGAAAATTAAACAGTTACAGACCGTTTTCTAAACAGAGGGCGATAATTCTGTCTGACATATTCCCCAATTCTAATATTTCGTCAACCACTCCTTCTTTAATGGCCTCAGCGGGCATTCCGAAAACAATGGCCGTCTCTTCTGACTCGGCTATTGTTCTACCCTTGACGCGTTTAATTGATTTCATACCGATCTTGCCGTCATCACCCATGCCGGTCAGAATCACACCGAGCGTCCGGTTCCCATAAATTTCTGATGAGGATTCCATCATGGCATTCACAGAGGGCACGAACTTGTCGCTCTCACGCTGCGGACCGAGAGTAACCCGAACTTTTCCGTTCTCTTTTATGAAAGTCATATTGAATCCTCCCGGTGCAATGAGAATACGGCCGGGCCGGACGATATCGCCCTCTTCGGCTTCTTTGACTTCCAGCTCGCAGGATTCATTAAGCCTGTCTGCAAAGAATCGGGTGAAACTTGGCGGCATATGCTGCACCACAGTAATGGCAGAGGGGAAGTTTGCAGGCAAATTGTAAAGAATTGTCTGTAGGGCAGGAGGTCCTCCTGTCGAGGCACCGATTGCGACCAGATCGATTAGGGACGGAATTGACTTCATGGGAGTCGTTTTGGGTTCAGTCTTTTTTGATTCCCGGGCCCCGATCCGCTCTTTGACTTTGTCAATATTGAGGTTCCGGAGATTTGAGATCTTTTCGATAAGTGTGTCCTGAATCGAGACCAGCTCCGGACTGATTTTTCGTGTTGGTTTCACAATAAAGTCGACGGCTCCGAGGTCCAGGGCTTTCAGGATGTTTTCTTCACAACCATCTGAACTGATGATAATCGTGGGTGTCGGCTGGTTATGCATCAGCCACCGGAGGAATGTGAAGCCGTCCATTTCAGGCATTTCCAGGTCCAGGGTAATAAAGTTCGGCTTCAGACGGATCGCCAGAGAAATGGCCTCCTGACCATTGAAGGCTGTTCCCACCACTTCAACGTTCGGCAGCGAGTTGAGGATGTTGGCGATCAGACGCCTTGAATAAGCGGAATCATCAACCACCAGGACTCGAATATGTTTTTGCTTCGTTTTCTGCAACACGTTCAGGCACTGCCTCCTCAAAAAACCGTATGTTTCATTATTCTTCTATGCTTTTTGATAGACCATATCGTTCTTCAGGTGTTTCAGATGAAAAGCCGTCGAGAGATTGATAAGGGATTCGGAATGTCCCAGCAGCAGGTATCCACCCTCATTAAGCTGTCTCTCAAAATGACCGATCACTTTCTTTTTTGCTTCCTGGTCAAAATAAATGATGACGTTCCGGCAGAAGACCACATCCATCTTCCCCATCAAGAAGATCTTTGAGCTGTCAAAAAGGTTCAGGTATCCAAAATTGACCAGTTTCTTGACCGGATCGATGACCCGATGTCTTCCGTTGCTTTCCGTAAAGAATTTTTTCAGGTTTTCCTCCTGGGTCACACGGAACGAGGACTTCGAATATTCACCTTTTCTTGCAACCTGTAAGACACGATGACTGATATCGCTGCCAAATATTTCGACATTCCAGCCGTGGAAGAGTTCGGATTGAAGGATGAGCATGGCAATCGTATAGGGCTCTTCTCCCGTTGAACAGCCGGCACTCCAGATTCTCAGTGAGTTTTTCCCTTCCTCACGATTCTTCTGCTTCAGCTTCGGAAGAATCTCTTCTGAGAAGGCCTTGAGCTGCTGTTCTTCCCGGAAGAAATAGGTCTCATTGATGGTCAGGACGTCAATGATGGAATTGAGTTCCTCGGCCCGGTTCTTATCGTACATCAAGTAATAATAGTATTCCTGAAAATCGCGGAGCTGATGCATGTCAATACGATTCGACAACCGTTTCTCCAGGAAATATTTGGAGTTGTCGTCAAATGTCAGGCCGCAAAATCCATATATGAGCTCTCGCAATGACCGGTAAGTGGAGTCGCTCATGGTATAGTTCTGGTTAAACATCTATTCCCTCGTCAGTTTCTGTATCGCTTCTTCTGCGGTATTACGAATCAGTGAATCCGGATCATTTCTTACAATGTCTTTTAAATGATGCAGAGCCTTCGGATTTCCCAAAAGCCCCAAGGCTTCGACGGTGGAGTTCCGTTCGCTCCAGTCCGATGAATCGAGGAGATAGAGCAGCGAATCCAACGCAGCATGATTCCCGTTTTTCCCAAGAGCCAGAATCGCTGCACGCCGGACTTCCTTGTCAGGGTGCTCCAGTTTATTGAGCAGAACCGGAAAGGTTCTGCGATCCTCTTTCTCCGAGATCACTTCGATAACAGCAATCTGGATCAAGGGTGTATTGTTGTCCAGTAAGGGCAGCAGGACATCCAGGGCTTCTGAGTTGCCGATTTTTCCAAGCCCCTTCACGGCGGCACAAACGACCCAGATATTTTCATCTTCAAGAAGGGAGGTCAGAATATGAACAGCCTCTTTTGATGTGAAATTTCCGAGTGCCATGGCTGCGGAGAGCCGGACATCTGTGACTTCGTCGGAGAGTGCATAAATCATCCCTTCCAGGGATTTTTCGCCTCCAATCTGTCCGAGAGCCGTGACTGCTGCTTTGCGGACCTCTGACTCTTCGTCCTTGAGTGCAAAGATCATGGGATTAATGGCGTCCTGTATCCCCATATGCCCCAATATCAGAGCGGCATTCTTGCGGTACGAAACGCTCTCATCCTCCAGGTAACGGATCAGTTTCTTCTCAAGGGAACGGTCACCAATCTCCTGCAGGGCGAAAACAGCAGCCTGCTGTACATCCGGGTAGGGATCGTTCAAAAGGGGAAAGATGTGGGACACAGCATCCGTGTCCTTTAACATACCGAGCGCCATGGCGGTTGATTGCCTGACATGACCATTCTGATCTTCAAGAAGGGGGATCAATGTCTTAACAGTCTTTTTGTCTCCAATCCGACCGATGATACTTGACGCACCTTTCCGGATGAATTCATCAGGATGATCCAGAGCCTGGATCAGTTCCGGTTCCGCGGGTTCACCGATCTGCTGCAACGCATCAATGGTGACATCATGAAAATCAATATCCCCCAGAATATCGATCAGGTCCGGAACCCCTTTCGGATCTCCGAGATCTCCCAACAATTGGATGCCCGCCTTACGCAAATTCGGATCATCCTCCTGGATGACAGCGACGAGACCTTCTACTGTCTCAGGGGTGGTGGTTTCCCGGAACGATTGTAATGCTTCCTTCTCATTCCCGAGTCTGCTCAGAATGGATGACGCCCCGAAGACTGCAGTATTACGGACGATCCTCTTTTTATCGTGAATATAGGGGACGATCCAATGAAGCGTATCGGCATTTCCCAGCTGTCCCAGAGCTTCGAGAACGGGCTTTCTGAGTAAGCGCTCAGAGAGGAGTTTAACGAGTTCCGGGACAACCCGGCGTTCTCCCAATTTGCCGAAAGCTTCAATGGATGCGAACTTCAGTAATAAATCGTTGCCGGTGAGAATTTTGAGAAGGGGATCCACTGCGCTAGGATCACCTAATTTCCCCAGATTTTCTGCGGCGGCGGCCCGCACATTTTCATCCGGGTCCTGCAATGTTTCGATTAGGGTATCCACACATTTCGAGTCGTGAATTTCACCCAGGATATCAATGGCGAATTTCCGAACATCATGGTCGGGGTCTTTTGCACACTGACAAAGGGAAGGGACCGCTGAGGTCCCGATCCGAATCAGGGTTTCTGCAGAGGAGTTTCGCATTCCTGCATTGTCTCCGGAACGCAGTGCCAGGATAAGATTGGAAATGACGTCCTGTTGATTCTCCATCCCCACCAGGGCTTCAACAGCAGTTTTCCGAATGCGCCAGCTGGCATCCCCTAATAACCGGGTTAATGGTACAATAGACCGATGGTCTTTTAAGGCCCCCATTTTTTCTGCCGCTTTCCTGCGAGCCTCCTCATTCCCCTGATCAATTTCTTTCAATAATTCTTTAAAATGATCGGACACGATCTTCTCCTTGTTATCCATAACACTGTAAGATGTCTGTTACGAAACACTCCGTGCCGTTCGTGCTTTCTCCATGAGGACTTCTATCTCGTGATGCATCAGGTCTCTGCTGTGTTCCTCAGAAATTTCCGGAAAGCGTTTTTTCATCATTCCCATGGCTTCATTCAGTTCAGGAGCCAGTCTCTCCTCCAGGTTGCCATCGCGAATCCCATTTTCGACCTTCTCCTCATTGTAAAGAGCGATATCGGAAATGATAATCCTTGCCAGACGCTCGACTTTCTCCTGATTTTTGCATGCCACGATTTGTTGAGGGGTTTGCTTCACTTTCTCTGCTGCACCCTTCGGTTCATCTTTTTTCTCAGGATCTTTCTGGAACAGTTCGGGCAGCAGTTTGCAAATTTTGGGAAGCAGAAAGTCTGTGGTATGATGGGCCTCGATATAGTCGTCCGCTCCGTAGAGCGATTCGGGTAATCTTTTGTATCGCGTTTTATCGTGAATCGCCGCGAGCAGGATAATTCGGATGTCTTTTGTCAGGGGATCGGATTTTAAAATTTCAGCCAGCTCAAATCCGTACATTTTCGGCAGGGCCACATCCAGGACAGCAAGAACTGGTTGATGCTGTTTAATCTTTTCCAAGGCGTCCACACCATCCTGGGCGAAAAGTAAGTCAAACGGTTGGTCCTCCAGGAGTTCCTTGACAGAAAAGAGGAAGTCTCTGCTCTCCTTGGCAATAAGAATCCGGGGTCGTGGAGGGGGCGCAGGCGCAGAAAATACTTTTTTGCATCGTGAGCAGCGCATGCGGCTGCCCAGCTTTGCGATCCGATTGGAATCAATATTGTAACGCGTAGCGCAATGTTCACATTGAATGATCATAATACTTCCTATTGTTTGGTTGAAGCGTTAAGCGACTTCCTTTTCAGAAAGACGAATGATCTCTTCTATTCCGTGATAGTCACTTTCTGTCGCCGGGATGAAACCGTTATAGTCGTATTCGATACTCTTCAGAATATTCCTGTCCTCGGGCTGATCTTCATTCAGAAGGAGAAGAGCCTGAGTAATCTCCTCTTTCAGTGTCCTGTCCATGTCGGGGTGGACACAGAAATTGAACTCTGGAATCTGCTCAGAAGACTCCAGGATTTTCAGGCCCTTGGAAATAAATTTGTTGGCCACAGGTTCAAGCAGGCCCCCAGCCATCACATCCCCATTGACAATGGCCCAGGCTACGGCATCGTGATGGCTATAGAAAGAATAATTCCTTAGATCTGCCAGGTAAATGTTCTCTTTGGCCAGCATGGCCTTGGGCACATGATAGCTGGATGTGGATTTTTTATCGCCGAATCCAAAGCTCTTTCCTCTAAGGTCGTCAATCTTATGGATAGGTGAACCCTCCTTCACAGCGATCACGGAACGATAAAAGGGGCTGTGGTTCCGGATGGCTTTTAGAATGATCTGGCTTCCATAATGGTTTTTTGCTTCGATATAGGTTGACGGGGTGAGGTAAGCAAAATCAGTTTTGCCGGAACCCAGATCCTGTACTGCGGATTCAAAATTTTTTGATACCTGTATCTTCACTCGTTTCTTCAGTTTCTGTTCAAGGTATCTTGCCAGAGGAGCAAATTTAATCTGCATCTTGACTTCGGATTCGATTGGAACCACACCAAGATGTAGAGTTTCAACTTCATTGTTGAAATTAAAGTTCTGGATTTCCTTTTGAAGTTCTTCATTATGGATGGCAAAAGAACCGATTGCAGTATTCAGGTCGTCGGTGAGATTGATATTCTCTTCGGTGATGACTCTTATCTTCTCGATAGAGCGGGTGACCTGATCGCTTCCTTTCCTGTGTTCCTGGATGGCACGGTTAATCTCCTGGATCTTATTGAAGAAGTTTTCGATTTCTGTGGTGATATGCGTATTTGCTTTGGATTCTTCGGACATGGATTTCTTCAATTGCTGGGCGAAACTTCTCAGTTTTTCAACCATCTCCCGGATGATTATGCCGCCTTTATCCTGTTCCTCAACAGCATTTGCAATTTGTTTAAGCATCTGATTGATATTTTCAGTTTCGGAGTTTACATATTCAATGGATTGAACCTGTTCGATGGCAGCATGTTCTATTTTCCAGGACATTTCACTGGCCTTTTCCGATTGGGAAAGGATTTTTTCCAGGGCCCGTTTCGTGTCTTCAGATAGCGTGACGCCTTCCTGAACCTGCTTGACGCTCTGGTTGATGGAGCGGGAGACAGTCTCGGTCTCCTCCTGAACACTAGAGATGGCTTTTTCAATCTGTCCGATAGACGAAGTGGTCTTTTCTGCCAGAGCTTTGATCTCATCGGCGACGACAGCGAATCCTTTGCCATGTTCACCGGCCCGTGCGGCAATGATGGACGCATTCAATGCAAGAAGGTTGGTCTGCTCGGCCACTTCGTCAATGACAATCAATATTTCTCCAATCTCTTCAGATCGCTGATTCAGGATTTTTACCATACGCTCTGTGTCTTCAACGGACTGTCGGATTCTGTGCATCCCTTCAATGGTTTTTTCTACGGCTTTAACGCCCTGCTTGGAGGTTAAGGTGGTGTTCTTCTTTGAGAGTTCAGCGGATTCCTTGGCCATAAGCTCCACCTCGTGTGTTGAGGCATTGATCTCTGAAACGGATGACAATGTCTTCTCTGCAGAATCGCTGAGTGAATTCAGATTCTGCCGGATCTGGCCAATCGAGACGACCATTTCATTTATGGATGAAGATGAATTCTCAACCAGACTGAAGAGCTCTTCACTCGCATCGAGGATCTGGTGGGTAGACGATTTCATCTGCTGGATAGACTGGGAAGACTCTTTCGCAGAATGGGTGAGGCTTTGTACGTTTGTTCCGATTTCATTCAGTGTGGCGTTCATCTGGAAGGTCGACGAGGAGGTTTCGTCTGAAGAGTTCGCCTGGACACGTGTCCCTTCATAAATTTCTTTGTGGCAATTCCTTATTAGACTGGTAGCATTTTCGCAATTTTCAGCAGAGTTCTGAATTTTACGGATCACATCCTGATGCCTGTCCAAAAAACAATTAATAAGATGAGCAATTTTTGGCAGAGGATAAGACATGCCGACCCAGCTCCCGATAGGAAGCTGGATTTTAGTGTTCAGATCCAGACGGTTCTGATTCAGGTGCAGGAGGTTGTCCCGTAGTGTGAGTAATTTTATCCGGATCTGTCCGGCAAAGACCGTTTCCAGTAACAAAACCAGCAGAACAATTGTGATTGTCAAAAAGAATGCAAAGTAAATTGAAGGAGGATGGTAACCGAGAAGATCTTCATGAGCCATTCGCTCTGCCTCACGGATCATGATTCCCATTTCTTTAATGTCACTTATCAGCTCGTGTACAACTTCGTTGAATAGGTTCTGATCCTCCTGAAACACATCCAAATCATTAAGTTCTTTTGCATTACTCATATGATCCATCCATCGCTTCAGAGTGGATGCATCTGCTCCTGACAGGACTTGTGACATCTGAGGTTCTTCAATTAATGCTGACATTTTCAAGAGAGTTTCTTCCAGGCCCGAGACAAGTTTTTGGGAAGGAATGGTTCCATACGTGATGACCAATTCTTCCCATGTTCTCTGAAGTGAAGTGATTCTGGATGAGAGTGCGCGTTTTTCCTCTATGGTCTGTATGTTTTTCTCCACCGACAAGGATGTCTGGATGAGTAAATGGCCAAGCCAGACGATGAGAAGACATATGATCATGAATGGGATGGATGCCTTCAGTCGTTCATTTATTGTTGACATGGAATAAGATCCTCCGCTTGAAATCTGTCTCAGATTTTGAACTTGTTGATTTCTTTCTCCAGACGTTTAACTTTTTCAGCCATTTCACTGGTGGCCGTGATCATCTCATGGACCTGTTGTGAATTTTTTCCTGCGATCTGCTCAATCTTCTTGCTGTTTGACAAAACTTCCTGAGTCTTCTGGGATTGACCCCCCGTGGATTTTGAGATTTCCTGGGTCTTGTCGTTGATCTCTTCAATAGCCTTGCTGATTTGACCACTTCCCTTGGCCTGTTCCTGCATGGCTCGGCTGACATGAGAGATGATGCCCCGGATCTGTTCTGTGTTTTCCATGATCTGGCTGGATCCGTTTTGCTGTTCCTGTGTCCCTTTGACAATTTGGTTCAATGAGTTGGTTATCTTTTCCGCGGCCTTTTTGACCTGCTGGCTTTCTTTACTTTGATCCACAGTCGCTTGCGCAATCTCTTCGATCATGCTTCTCGACCGGTCCACACTCTTTTTGATCTCTTTCAATGCCTCTCCGGACTGTACAGAAAGATCCATGCCCAGGGTGATACTGGAAGAGCTGACCTCCATAGACTGAACAGCATCAGACGCTTCTTTCTGCACGCTCCGGATCACTTCCCCAATTTCACTGCTGGATGCGGCAGAACGTTCAGCCAGGTCCTTGATCTCGTCGGCCACGACAGCAAATCCTTTGCCGTGTTCCCCGGCCTGTGCAGCGATGATGGCTGCGTTCAAGGCAAGCAGATTGGTTTGTTCAGCGACTTCATCGATGACCTTGAGAATTGTCCCAATCTCAACAGATTTTTCTCCAAGCCTCTTAATCACCTGTGCCGAATCTTCAAAAGTTTCTTTAATCTTACCCATTCCCTCCTGGGCCTGGAGCACGGCTGTCGTCCCCCCTTCTGCCTTATCCACGGCATCTTTGGAGATCTCCAGGGAATTTTTCGCGTTTTTTTCAACCTCCTGGATCGAATGGTCTATCTCATCTATCGATTTGGCGGTCTCGTCGACATTGGCTGAGAGTGAGTCAATGTTGGTAGATATTTCATTAATAGATGTGACCATCTCAGTGATTGATGATGAAGTCTCGTCGATGGATGCAGATGAATGTATGGAATTTTCAGCGACTTCGTCGATGGACGCGCTCATTTCCATAATGGAGGATGAAACCTCTTCCGTGTGCAAGGCAAGATTACCGGCATTCTCGGAAATTTTTCGGTTCATGGCATCCATGTCCTCCATGAACCGGGAGATCTCCTGAATGGCATTCCCCTGTTCATCGGTTCCAGTAGAAACATTGTCAGTACTCTCAGAGATCTGATTGGAAGAGAGAGAAACATTTGTCATGGTTTCCTTTATCTGACGGACGATCTCCTGGATATTCTGGATGAAGGCATTCATCCAGACCGTGAGATCTTTGATTTCATCATTGGATTGGACTTCGATTCGCCGTGTGAGGTCACCTTCTCCTTCTGCCAGATCCTTCAGAATCTCGATCATTCTGGTCAGCGGGCGTGTGATGCCCCTTGAGAAGAGACTGGCGATGACAGGAATCAGGATGAGACAGAGGAGTCCCACTATCCCGAGTATCTTCCCCATGCGGTAGACCGGTTCAAAGGCCACCGTGTGTGGGACAGAAAGGATGGCAGACCACCCGAGGCCTTTGAAATCCATGTATCCAGACGAGTGGGAAAAACCTGAGAGCATCTTATTCCTGTTGATGTCATGCTCCATGACGGATCCGGATTCACCGATCAAGGCCTTCTGTACAGACGGCAGGTCCATGGGCAGGGGTTGTTTTTCATTGGTCTGATTCGATTCATGTCTGGGAGTGGATTGGAAAAGAACATTCCCCTTGCGATCAATAATACTGAGCAGTCCCGAATCCCATGTCCCACCTTGCTCTTTGTTGAAAAACTCGGTTGTGCCGGTAAAACTTTCCCAGTTCAGCATGGAAGTGAGGACCCCGATGATTTTCTGGCGGTCGGGATAAGTCCGGATCGGCTGGGCAATCCCGATCAGGTCATTGTTCTCATTGTCGAGGTCATGGACAGAACCCACAAAACTGATCCCTTCCTGAATCCCCTTCTGGAACCAGGATTCTTCCGATACGGCCAGACCCACCCGGGCGGGGTTGGAGGCAGCGATAATGATACCTTCTGTATTCACGCAGACCAGATCCTTATAAAGGCTGGAGTTGTTTTCATATACACTTGAAAGGAGTGATGAAATCCTGCCGTCAGAATCACCCTTGGCCACACCCTGCATCATCCGAAGATTCGCCCATGAGCGTTGGGAGCGGATACGTTCAAACAGGTCTCTGTCCAATGAATCGGTGATATAGACAGCATTCTGCTGGAGGGTCTGTCCAATGACTTCGTGTAGAGTGGACATCCCGATGTTGTATGCCAGGATCCCTGCAAGGATAAGTGGGACAAAGGCGAGTACGAGATTCATCATCAGAATTTTGTGATGTATCTTAAAAGAAATCCCTGTCTTTTTATTCTCTTGCTTTGTTCTCAACAAGTTCGTTGGATAATCCACTGAAACAACATTGTCATCGTGAGGGACAAAAGAATCCATAAGCCTGCCTATCCAGAAAATTCTTCGACTTTGATAATTTCGTCGATGTTCATGATAATCATCATCCGTCCGTTGTACCGGCCAACCCCGTCAATATATTCAGCCTCAACACCCTTGATCACCGGTGGAGGAGGTTCGATGGACCGGGCCGGTATTTGTGCTGCACTGGTAATGGAGTCGACCAGAATACCGACTTGTTCATCTTCGTTTTTCAGGACAATAATACGTGTTCTGTCTGTGGCCTCATTTGCCGGGAGGCCGATTTTCTTTCTGGCATCAAAGACCGGAATAATGTTCCCTCTGAGTGAGAGTATGCCCAGGATATAAGACGGTGCCCTCGGAATCGGTGTCATTTCAAAGAGAGGGGTAATCTCCTTGATCCTCATGATATCGATAGCGTATTCCTCATCGCCGAGCATACAGCCCATGAGCTCGATAATTTCCTCGCTGGACTCCTGTACTGAAGACTCATCCAGGGCGGCATTGTCCTGAAGGTCAAGGGTCGGTTCTGTGCTGTCGGACACGACCTCTTCTGTCTCTTTTTTTGTTAGTTCTGTCATTTTTCTCTCTCATTCTTGTGGACGGAGGCAGACTCCAAACAATCCTGCGAGATGGCAACTCTGTTCTTGCCGTCCTTCTTCGCCTGATAGAGGGACTTGTCAGCCTCCATGATGATGGTGTCAATGGTATCGGTGATGGTTTCCACAAAACAGGAGACTCCGCAGCTTATGGTTACGGTGATCTTCTCCTCACCGATCTGAAAAGGTGTGTCCGCAATTTCCCCTCGAATTTTTTCTGCGACTTTCTCGGCGCCGGCCAGAGGGACCTGAGCCAGCAGCACCGCAAACTCTTCGCCTCCATATCGCGCAAGAATATCTGTTTGGCGGAGCAATTTCCCGGTCCGGAGACAAAGGTCAATGAGAACCTGGTCGCCGGCCTGATGGCCGAAGGTGTCATTCAGAGATTTAAAATTATCAATATCCAACAGTAGGAAAGAGAGATCCTGGCCATACCTCCTGGCCCGGAAGATCTCATTGATCATGACCTGCATCAGGTGTCGTCTGTTGTATACCTGCGTGAGGGCATCTGTATTGGAAAGATTGGTTAATTTCCTGTTTGCTTCTTGAAGCTCGTCCTGGAGGAGTTTCAGCTTCATATGAACCATAACTCTGGCCAGGAGTTCACTTTCATCAAACGGTTTGGTCAGGTAATCGCTCGCCCCCTTTTCCAGGCCCAGGTTTTTCTTTTCCTGATCCCCTTCTGCGGTCAACATGATGATGGGGATGTTTTTTATCTCAGGATGGTTCTTGACCATGGCTAACAGTTTAAATCCATCGATTTGTGGCATCACCAAATCACAGAGAATCAGGTCGACCCTGTGATTGAGAAGCTTCTTGTATCCATCAATACCGTTTTCTGCTTCATAAATATTCTCAAACAGGCTTTTCTGGTTGAGAAGTATTTTCTTTATCCTGCTGCGGATCGTTTCGGAATCGTCCACAATCAGGATAGAGCCTTTTTTCTGCGCTTCGCTCATTCGGCCTTCACTCCCCGTGTGGCTTCCTCAATAAGAGATCCAACATCCAAGACCAGTACAGCACGTTTGTCGCCGAGTTCCGTGGCACCTGCAATCCCCGGGATTTTCTTCAGTGTTTTGCCAATCGGTTTGATGACAATTTCCTCTTTGTCAACGAATTCATCGACAATGATGCCAATCTTTTTCTCGGCCAGTCCGGCTACCACAATGTGCGTTTTCTTCCCGTTTCCATTATTGGATGGGAGGTGGAAGATTTCCTGGAGACGCAAGAGTGAAAGAGTACGGTCTCTGAGCTTGATGACTTCTCTTTTTTCCACGGTTTGCAAAACATCCTTTGGAACAATCAGGTTTTCAGAGACAGCGTTCAGCGGGATGGCAAAGGTCTGGTCTGTGGATCGAATGATCAGGGCAGGGATAATCGCCAGGGTGATCGGCAAGGTGATGATAAATTGCGTACCTTTCCCCGGTTCGGTCTTGATATCGATCATGCCCCCCAGGCTGGTGATGTTCTTTTTGACCACATCCATTCCCACGCCCCGTCCAGAGACTTCGCTGACCTTTTCCGCTGTGCTAAAGCCGGGCAGAAAGAGGAGGTTCAAGATCTGCTCCTCATCCAGAGCTTCATTTTTCTGGACCAATCCCTTCTCTCGTGCTTTGGCCAGAATCATTTGAACATCTATGCCAGCTCCGTCATCTTCGACCTCTAACACAACATGGTTGCCCTTCTGGTAGGCTTCAAGTTTGATGGTTCCTTCCGCAGGCTTATTCAGGCGTCTCCGCTCTTTCGGGGATTCAATGCCATGGTCGATGGCATTCCGGATGATATGCATCAGCGGGTCCGCCATATCTTCAATGACGAGCTTGTCAAGTTCTGTGTCTTCTCCAGAGGTCTTGAAATTAATCTTTTTGCCTGATGCCTTAGAAAGTTTCCGGATGATCCGGGATAACCGGTTGAAGATTTGTCCAATTGGAATCATACGCACTTCCAGGACACCTTCCTGCAGTTCAGAAAGCTTCCTTTCAAGCAGGTCGTTGGATTTATGAAGGTCGTTGGACAGAGTCGTGAAGCCTTCGTGTTTCTTCAGATCTTTTTCAATTCTCTGCTGCATGTTTTTACAGAGGATCAGTTCCCCAACCAGATTCATGAGGTTGTCCAGTTTGGAAATTTCCACGCGAACGGTTTTGGTCAGTCCCTTCACATCGTTCATGAAGCTGTCCTGTTCTGCGACGTCTCCTTCCAATGGCTGCACAGCAACCTGACTGATCGGCCCATCCTCTTCTTTTGTATACTGGATTTCATTGATCTCGGAACTTTGAATGGACACAATCTCTTTGACCTGTTTTTCACCCTGAGCCGTTCCCACAATCAGGTTGAACTGTATGCCGACTTCCGGTGATTCACCCGTACTGGGGAGGGTCGTGATGATCTCTCCAATTTCAGAAAGTCTCTTGGTCAGATTTTGGAGGTCCTGGTCAAATGTAGTAAGATCGAAGGTGGCCCAGATCTCGAAGAGACGGCACCCCATTTTGATGTTTTCCAGCAAACGGTGTTCCTCATACTCGGTCAACACTTCGATAATTGAGGAAGAGAGGCTGAGATCATCCAGAGGTGATTTCTGACTCGTCTCTTCTGACTTGTCTCCCTTGACAATGTCATTGATTTTGGACAGGGCATGGCTGATATCCATCTGATCTTTTCCGGTCTGTCCGATCTCAACGACCAGTTGGTTGAGAGTCTCCAGGCTTTCAAAGAGGCAGTCCAGCACGGACCCATCCAGTTCGAGTTTCCCCAGTCTCAGGCTGTCGAGCATATTCTCAAGGTTATGGCTCAGCTCGGAAACTTTTGTGAACCCAAGCATCCCGGAGAGTCCCTTCAAAGAATGGGCACCCCGAAAGATCCTGTTCACGACCTCAGGATTGGTGGTGGATTGATGCATCCCTTCTTCGAGTTTGACAAGACTCTTTCCGATTTCCTCGAGGATGTCTTCACTTTCAGCGAGAAATTCGGTAACGGCTTTTTCTTGGTTATGATCAGTCATCTTATCTCTCATCACGTAAGGGTTTTAACCATTGAACAGTTCTCTTTAAGGACAAAGGTGGTGTATGGGCCACCTCATTGTTGGATGGTTCAAAGTTCTCGTCCACAGGGGGTTATTCCTCCTCTAGGAGTTTTTTGACAGCATCCTGCAACTCTTCTGCAGTAAAGGGTTTGGTGATATACTCATTGGCACCCAGAGCCATTCCTTTTTTCCGGTCCTCTTCGCTCTTTTCAGTGGTCACGATAATCAACGGGGTGTCATTGTAGGTCGGATGCTTCTTGACGAAATTAATCAGCTCCAGACCATTGATGTCCGGCATGTTGATGTCTGTAATGATGAGATCAAAAGCATGACCCGGCAGGATTTTGAGTGCCTCAAAGCCGCTTGCGGCTTCCATGATCTCATAGTCTCCCAGATCTTCCAGTGTGGATGCAATCAGTGACCTCATGGTCGCAGAATCTTCCACGATTAGGATCGACCGTTTCACAGGATTACCCTCCTTTTGTTGGGTCTCTTTCTAATGGGCTTAAAGGCCTCTTGCCGGAAATAAGGAAAACGTTTCATCGTTCTTGAATGTCCTGGAGTCTTGTCTCCAGAAGAAAGCGGTCCAGCACAAAACCGGCCTGGATAATAAAAATCTCTAACGCTTGAATCTCACCTATTGTCTCACCATCAGAGCCGTTATCGCCGTAAAGCAGGGCGATGGTCTGGTTATTGTTAACCACAGGGAGAACCACAGCCTCTGTCGGGGAGGGGTCTCCAAGCTTTTCCTTTAGGTAACTGTCTTCGGAATTCGTATCATTAAGAGGTCGTTTGACCCTGGATTTAAGTTGAACCGCTTCAGAGAGGATGGAATCGCCCTCTTCAGGGAGAATGGTATTCCGTATTCTGTCATTCGCTTTGTTATCCTCTCCCGGAAGTCCGAACTGGCCGAATCCCCTGATTTCTCCTTCACGTACCACAAAGACGGCAGCCCTGCTTACAAATTCGGTGGCATATCTCAGGATGAGGAGAAGTACCTCAGAAAGACTGTTCGGTCTCTTGAGCTCCTCTACCATGGATTTTAGAGACGAAATCTCCGCCTGTTCTCCATCGGCTTCTCCTTCAGGAAGGAACCCTTCATCTTCAAACAGAAAATCATCCCCCACTTCAGATCTCAGCTGTTCCAGGAAACTCAACTCTTTGGGTTCCTTTTCAGTGTCCGGTGGGGTGGAACTCTCTTCTACGCTGATCTCGTCCTGGATTGACTCCCAAAGCCCTTCCGGATGTCCGGTGTTGTCCATAACAGAGGATGATGTTTTAAGTTCTGTCTCCGGTTCCGGCTCGGCGACAGAGACGGGGTTCTCTTCCATTAATGATGAAAAATCGAGATCTTTTAACTCCTCCTTTTTACCCTGGTCCCTGTGTCTTTTTTCATCCAGTAGCCTCAGTCCCTCAATAATCAGGTGCTGTGTCTCGATGCCATGTTCCAAAATCAATTTAGATCCATTCGAAGGCAGGACCTCCTGGGGGGATGAGAGTAGCTTGAAATCAAAATGTCCTTCTTCCAGGGAAAGGAGGTCGACGATAATGGTCTGGATATAATCCCTGAGAATGATCTCCATCTTTTCACGGGTCACGATGTTTTTTTGAACCAGTATCGTACCAAAAGGTTCACAAGATTTTTTCTGTTCCGCCAAGGTTATGACCTCATCCTTATCGTTAATCAGACCCTTATCCTTGAGGAAGCCACCCAGATTTTTACTGTTCCGGGTGGAAGAGGCCTTGATAGCATTACCATTCAGAAAGGTGATGGTAGCCTTCTCCTGGCCGGCAACGATATTGAGTACACCGGTCCTCTTGCTAAGGCTTACAATCTGAAAGATGTCTGTCAGAGGCAGATCCGCTAAATTCCCGACAAGACTCATCTGTAGACAGTCCAGTTTATGCCGGTCATCAGGTTGGCTCATGATGACGACCGGTAGTTAAGAAGGCTTCTTACTCCCTTCCCCCAGGGGAGGGGAAGTCTTACACTTGATTTGAGGTAACGTTCCCCATTATACTTCGAGAGATATGAACAAGTATTTACAGACCGTTCTGACTGGGTTATAATCCGTACATTTTATCAGCCAGTCTTTCACTTTCGCCAAGCCTCAGAACCATTCTGGTGCTTGTCTTATGTAACGGTACGCGGTTCTGAATGCTTTGAGGGTGGCTTAATCTGAACCCCATCTTTGACGGTATTTCAAATCAAGATCAACCTCGTTGGATGGACTGTAATATCTTGTATTATAAAATAATTATAACATTGTATCACATAAAGTAAAGTCAAAAATTCTTTGTTGATTTGTTGACACTAGAGTTTATTTTGTTATAATTACGATAAAATTGACTTCTTGATATATATTTTTCGGCACTGTTTTTGTTGTCACATTGTTAACCCGGATATTGCATGAGGAAATCTATTACGAGGCCGGATAAGCTGCCACATGCGGCGTTACAGAAAATTTCCTGACTTCGAAATATAAGGTGCCAGGCACGCCTGCCTGGCAACCTGCTTCAGTCAGAAAATTTTCTGCGTCTTGCCTGTGGTGCTTCTACGGCCTCTCATGACGATCACACATGCAATATCCGGGCTATAGAATTTGGAGCATGGTTTCAATGAAACATCTCATCCTTGGGACCGCAGGACATGTGGACCACGGAAAGACGGCTCTTGTTAAAGCCCTGACCGGCGTGGATACGGATCGCCTTGCAGAAGAAAAGAACAGGGGGATTACCATTGTTCTCGGGTTTGCCGAGTTGACCCTTCCAGGGGGTATCCAGGCCGGGATCGTAGATGTCCCGGGGCATGAACGTTTTATTAACAATATGTTATCCGGAATCGGCGGGATCGATCTGGTAATGCTTGTCGTGGCTGCTGATGAGGGGGTAATGCCACAGACCCGGGAGCACTTTGATATCTGCCGCCTTCTCAATATCCGTAAAGGGCTGACGGTGATGACCAAAACCGATCTGGTTGATGCCGAGTGGCAGCAGCTTGTTAAACAGGATATAGAGGAGCTGATCAAGGGGACATTTCTACAGGATAGCGGAATTTTTCCTGTATCAGCCAAGACCGGTCAGGGAATCCCGGAACTGCTTTCTGGGTTGGAGCGGATGTGCGAAGGGGTGGCTGAACGGGAGAGTGGGGGAGTCCTCCGGCTTCCGGTTGACCGTGTGTTTACCATGAAAGGTTTTGGAACAGTGATCACCGGGACCCTGGGATCCGGGAAGGTAAAAAACGGAGAAACCATTGAGATTCTTCCAACGGGATTGAAGGCACGGGTCCGGGGTGTACAGGTCCACTCCAAGCCGGTGGACGAGGCCCTTGCCGGCCAGCGGACTGCCCTGAACCTTCAGGGAGTTGAAAAAGAGCGGATCGAGCGGGGGAATACCTTGACCATACCCGGTCTCCTGACGCCCACGTATATGGTGGATGCCCTGGTCACATTACTGCCGGAGGTGGAGAAGCCATTGAAAAACAGGAGGCTGGTCCGTTTTTATATCGGCGCCAACAGAGTACTTGGCAACATGGTTCTTCTGGGTCGTGAGGAACTTGTTCCCGGGGGAGAGTGTTATGTCCAGATCAGGCTCAGGGAGGCGATTGTAGCCATGGGAGGTGACCGTTTCATTCTCCGGTCTATCTCCGAGAACCGGACCATCGGCGGGGGCCTGATTCTGGACCCCCTGCCCATGAAGCACAAGGCTTCGGATAAAGATCTGATCCCTTCTCTTCAGGTTCTGGAGAAAGGTGAGGTTGAAGAGAAAGCCGAGGTTTTTCTGCATCATGCAGGTTTCCGGGGCATGGACCTGTCCGGTTTTCGCTGCCGGCTCCCCCTTGGCGAGGGGGCATCAAAGAAGATCTTGCAGAAATTAAGAGAGAAGGGGAAGGCGTTTACCCTCGATTCAGAGACCCGACATCTTCTTCATCTTGATTTTTATGAGATGTTGAAACAGCGAGCACTCCAGGTGCTTGGTGACTTCCACCATAAAAAGCCCCTGGAACCAGGACTCCAGAAGGCTGAACTCTTCTCCAGATTGTCGAGGATGATCAATGAAAAGACTTTTCAGGCCATCCTGGACCGGCTGGTTCGGGAAGAGAAGATATGTGTGGAAGAGAAATTGGTGAGGCTGGCCGGACACAAGATACGTCTGAGTACTGAAGAAGATAAGGCGATCAGGAGTATAGAAGAACTCTATCGCAGGGCTGCACACAAGCCTCCCTACTCCAGGTCCCTTGCCCAAGAACTGGGCCTTGACCCCAAACTCGTTTCTGATCTATTACGTCATCTAACCGAAACCAACAGGTTGGTCCATATCCAGGGTGATCTTTTTATGAATCCCGATGTGCTTGAACAAGCCAAGGAGAAGATCCGTGCCGTCCTTGGGGAAAAAGGAGAATTCACCATCCCTGAGATCAAAGAACTCTTGAACAGCACACGAAAATATCTGATTCCCCTGTTGGAGTATTTTGATGCCACCGGGTTTACGGCCAGGAAGGGGGATAAAAGGGTCTTGAGGTAATATATTTATTGTTCGCACTCGTAATCATAATCGTAATCTTAATCGTTTTTTTCATCTTTTTAATCAAATACGATTACGATTAAGATTAGGATTACGAATAAGATCAAGATGCAAGATAACAAAGGCGTTGGCCTTGGGATGGCGGGGACATCGTCGGAGTGTGTATGGACACTCAGGACCTTTGCAGCAAGGCAGAAGAGCACCTTCGTGACGGAGAGTTCAAGAAGGCCGTGGTCCTCCTCAAAAAAGAGGCCCACCGTCCCTTTGCGGACCTTCGGGTCCGGTCCCTGTTCGGCCTGGTCATGGCCCGATCAGACCCGAGCTTCTATGGGTTCTACCGCGGCCTGAAGTGGTGCAGTGAAGCCCTGCAGCAGCAGCCCGATGATCCTTATCTACTGGTGAATCTCGGGAAGGTCTACCTTTATCATGGCCTTCGCGCAAAGGCCTTGGAGCATATGAATCATGCCATGGAACTGGCACCGGAAGACCCTCTTATTCGTGAATCCAGGGGGCTTCTTGGATTTCGACAGCACCCCAGGATCCCCTTCCTTCCCCGTAAGAATCCGATCAATATCATCTTTGGAATGATTGCCGTGTTCGTAAAAAAGGCATTTTCAGATTTTGCAATCAAATAATTCCACAAGTTAAACAGGAATAGGTTCCTGTCCCTTTGAAATCAGGATCCGGCATGCAATATCCGGGCTAGTGCTGATTCCTGGCACAAACCTGAAACCCGGTGATGTTTCGGATGGCCTCAACGTAACGGGGATCAATATTGATCAGCTTGATCCGTTTGCCGTAACGTTTGATCATACGTTTTTTGAAAAGGAGGATTTTTAAGGCCCTGGGGGTGATGGTGCTCACCTCCTGGAAGTTGATGACCACAATCTGCGCACCCTGGTTTATGGCCTGTTTGCTTTTTTTCCAGAGCTTGCGGGCCGAGACCTTGTCCAGCACACCTTGTAAATCGAACTGAAAGATCGGTTCTGAACCGACCTTCCTGATCTGAATCTTGAGAAAGTCCATGATTTTTGTGGAGGTCTCCACAGCTCCCCTCGTGGTCTGGCCGATCGCGGAAGTGACCTTCTCCCTGGAAGGGATGATCTCGGGGATCTTGTTGAAGATCTCTGAAAAGCGCGGGACCTGTCCATCGGGACTTCTCTGTACGATTCTGCGGTAGCCGTAGTTTAGGGCCATTCTGGCAAAGAACCTCTGCTGTGGATGGAGCACCCGTTTGGCAATGGAACTGTGCTTATAGGTTTCGTGGAAAGCCCAGAAGTAGCCTTCCTGCAGTGTCTCGGGCGGCATAAGCTTCGGCGTGAAGACCACGTTGCCCGAATTGTATTTGGACCAATCGTAATCGAAGATCCTGCCTTGCTCCTTCAGCTTGAAAAAGAGTTGTGTCCCCGGCAGGGGAGTCAGCACATGATAGGTGGGAAGAGTGATGTTGTTCTTCTCCACAAACCTGACTGTCCGTTCAAAGACCCCTTCATCATCGGTGTCGAACCCGAAGATGAAGCCGCCGTTGATCATGATCCCGTGGTCATGGATCTTTTTGATAGATTCTTCATAGTCTGTGACCTTGTTGAACTTCTTGTTCGCGGCTTTCAGTGTGGACTCAGACAGTGATTCGATCCCGATAAACATGGAAACGCACCCGCTCTTTTGGGCCAGTTTCAACAGCTCGTCATCCTTGGCCATGGTCAGGGACCCCTGGCTTCCCCACTTGATATTCAGAGGGATCAGTGCACGGAATAGTTCCTTGGCATATTTTTTGTTCCCGACAATATTGTCATCCACAAAGGCGACAAATTTTGCATTGAACTTATCTTTGAGATGCTGGACCTCGGCCGTCACCTGCTCCACGGGCCGGAACCGGTATGTGTTCCCGAAAAACTCCGTGACGGAACAGAAGTCACAGCTGAAGGGACATCCCCGTGTGGTCTGGAGGGAATTGGCCGTCATGTATAAATCCCGCTTGAGCAGATCCAGGCGAGGCATGGGGATTCGGGCCATGTCGGCCGGCCTGTCCGATTTGTAGATCCCGCGCATCGTCCCCTGTTCGGCATCCTTCAGCACCTTGTGCCAGACATTTTCCGCCTCACCCACGACCACGGCATCTGCATGCTGAAGCGCTTCATCGGACATCAAAGAGACGTGAATCCCTCCCATGACCACAGGGACACCCTTTTCCCGGTAGATGTCCGCAATCTCGTAGGCACGTGGAATATAGGTGCTCATGGCCCCGATACCCACCAGATCCACCGGTTCATTAAGATCCAGTGCTTCCACAGTCTCATCCGTAATGGAGACGTCATGTTCCGGTGGTGTGAGTGCAGCGACTAAAGGGAGGCTCAGTCTGGGGAACCAGAGTCCCTGAACCTCCTTTTTCGTATGCTTCATATGAGAATCTTTGAGTGCCGGGTCAATCAGTTTGATGCGCATATCTATAATCTTCCTCTTGAATAATCTCCAATAAAAAATATATTCATAAAATATATCAGGGAACGTTCTGCGTCAAGTCGAGAAGGGGAGTCCTGCATTACTCCTCACGTTGAAAAGTGCCGCTTTTCCCACCGCTTTTCTTCATGAGACGGATCTCGGAGATCACCATGCCGCGGTCCACGGCCTTGGCCATGTCGTAGATCGTGAGGGCTGCAGCGGAGACGGCGGTAAGGGCCTCCATCTCTACGCCGGTCGGGCCGACGATCTTGACCCGGGCCTCAATCTCAATCCTGCTTTTTCCCGGGTCCGGATAAAAATGGATATCCACTCCGGTGATATTAAGGGGATGGCACATGGGGATAAGTTCCGATGTTTTTTTTGCGGCCGTGATTCCCGCGACACGGGCTACGCCAAGCGCATCCCCCTTGGCGATCTTCCTGTCCCGGATCAGCTGAAAGGTTTCGGGCTGCATCGTGATGCAACCCCGGGCAACGGCCACCCGTGAGGTCTTTTCCTTGTCCGAGACGTCCACCATCCGGGATCGCCCCTCTTCGTCAAAATGAGTCAATTCTGCCAAGAATCAGCCTCCTCTATCAGAGTCACAATCGGTTAAATGCTATATCAAGTAACCCTGAAAATCAAGTTTTTGTGGATATAGGCGAACTATGCGATCCTTACCCACATCATAATTTGCCTTCTGTCCCTTTTATTGTTTCGTGCCGGACACTATTGAAGGAAACCCTTGATAAAGTTCGTAAAATAAATAATAATCAGAGGGAATCCTCTGGGAATCAGGAATTCATCGGTTCTAAGCGGATGTTTTGCTGATGGTTGACAACTGATTGCTTGGTATCTGAATTATGGCGGATAAAAAAATTGTCTGCACCAACCGCAAGGCCCACCGGGACTATTTCTTCATGGACCGGTTTGAAGCGGGCATGGTCCTCACAGGCACAGAGGTGAAATCCCTCCGAGACGGAAGAGCCAATCTCAAGGACAGCTATGCCCATGTCAAAGGGGAGGAGCTGTTCCTCTATAACATGCACATCAGCCCTTACAGGCACGGGAACATCGCCAATCACGAACCCACAAGGACGCGAAAGCTCCTCATGCACAAAAGGGAGATCCGCCGTCTAATCGGGAAGATTCAGGAAAAAGGCCTCTCCCTGATCCCTGTGACCGTCTATTTTCTCAGGGGAAAGGCCAAGGTGGAACTGGCCCTGGCCAAGGGGAAGCGCCAATATGACAAGCGGCAGGATATCAAGAAGAGAGAACAGGACAGAGAGATTGAGAAGGCGATGAAAAGTAAAAACTATTGAAAAACTTGCAATTTCCAGAAAAAAGAGTATATTTATAATAGAATCAAAAGCTTTCCAGTATGGGGGCGACTGGTTTCGACGGGGATGAGAAAGCCCTGACTGCATGCCGAGGTCCCGGTGGCTCGTTAAACAATCGGGAAAACACAACTGCCAACGAAGAACTGGCACTGGCTGCTTAATTAAGCAACCCGTCCTCTCTCCTTTGCCTGCGGGGGGGAATCAGGGCGTCATATTCACAGGATAGCCTGAAGGATGTTTCTCCTATCCCGATGGCGAAACCCTTAAGGAGATAGCGACGAGGTTGAGCCCGCCTAGGGGCGTGCCTCCGGGCGAATCTTAAATCCAAGGCTAAGCATGTAGATGTCACGGTGGACCATTTTCGGACGCGGAGTCGATTCCCGCCGCCTCCACCAGATTTGCCAATAAGAAAAAAAATATGATCAATTAGTCTGTAGTGGGTGTGTTCAGCATCCCCCATGAGCAGAAGGGGATAATGCGAAAAAGCATGTAAGGATCAAATGAGATTCTTTCTCTTGATGTTGTTGACACTTCTGGCTGTAATTACATGGTATCCAAGAGACGGGGAGACCGCCTGCGGTGCAGCAGCTTCGTCTTGTAGGAACTGCCACGAGATACAGGGCAAGATGCGGGTCAACGATAAAGGGGATTACCATACGCAGCATGCCTTTGGGGATTTCTGTGTTTTTTGCCATTCCGGTAGTCCCTCAGCGATGATTAAGGACGAAGCACACAAAGGAATGGTCAAACCTTTTGAAAATCTTGAGCAGAGCTGTGCTTCTTGCCACCCCGATGATTTTGAGAAACGGGCAGGGGTGTATGGTGCTTTCATTAAGCCCGGAGTGAGTGCCAGTAGAGATGAACCTGCGGCCATAGTTCCCGAGAGTGAAGGTGAAGCAGAAAAGCGTGTTTCCCCGACCATGACAATGGATGCTGTTCCAGAGGCGCCAGTTTCCCGGAAGGACTTGTACGAGATCTTGCCACCCACACCGGATCCCTCAGCCGTAAAGCCGGAGAATATGATCGACTACAATCTGTTTTGGGTTAAAAAAGGGCTGCCATTCACGACGGGGGACTTGATCCTGATTCTCTTGAGCATTATACTGGCCATGGGATTTCCCTTCCTATACTGGTTTTACCGGGTTCGGCGTTCTGGTAAGTCCAACTAACCCAGATATTGCATGAGTAAATCTATTCCGAGGCCGGATAAGCAGCCACATGCGGCGTTTTCGAAATAGTAGGTGCCCGGCACGCCTGCCTGGCAACCTGCTTCAGCCAGAATAAGGGTGCAAGGCAGTTCTGCCTGGCATCCCATTGCTTCTACGGCCTCTCATGACGATCACTCATGCAATATCCGGGCTAGGGGTTTTTACATGAATGGGACGACACCCAAACAGCTCACGGATTTGGGGCATCTTATGGATTTCATGCCACCCATGGATTGACCTTTTTGCTCACCCGTTTCTATTCCGCTTTACCCCATCGTTCAAATTCAAATCTTTCAATCTCTACTAACGGTAAACCATCAAACATGGACGGGTAGTATTTTGCCTGACACCGATCTTTTTGTTGCACCGATCTTTTTGCCAGTCTTCGTTCGTAACATAGCGAAAACCATGAACAGAATCAGTTTTCAGATTTACAGACCTGCCTGTTAACCTCTACTTTCACAGGTTCCGAATTGCTCACATCCTAGCACAAAAACTGGATCGGGGTACTGTCCAGGTTTTGGGAGTCATATACACACCAATGAACAGAGTTGTGTGTTTTTTTGGGTAATTGCTTGCTGTTTAGCCACTAGCCTGTTGATGTTTTACGTTTTCCAGGCCTTTTGTGCGGTAAAAGACGGCCTAATGATACTATATATTTGACAATAATGTTTTATCTTGACGACATGAAAATTTTAGGATATTTTGTAATTCTGCTTGGGAAAGAAACTCCAATTGTTGGCCTTTAAGGATTATAACAATAGAAAGGAAGGTTCATGAATATTCAGGTAAAAAACAAAAAGCTTGCGGATTGGATCAAAGAAGTGTCAGACATGTGCCAGCCTGATGATATTTACGTCTGCAACGGGTCCAAAGAAGAATATGACCAGATGATCAGAAAGCTGATAGATGGTGATATTGCAATCCCTCTGAAGAAACGGAAGAACAGTTTTCTATTCAGGTCAGACCCGAGCGATGTGGCCCGTGTTGAGGACCGTACCTATATCAGCACATCTTCAAAGGATGAAGCCGGTCCGACGAATAATTGGATCGATCCTGCCGAGCTGAAAACGATCATGAAGGACCTCTATAAGGGGTGTATGAAGGGCCGAACTTTATATGTGATTCCCTTTTCAATGGGGCCTATCGGTTCACCCATCTCAAAGATCGGCATTGAAATATCCGACAGTCCTTACGTTGTCATTAATATGCATATGATGACCCGCGTAAGTGACCGTGTTCTGGAACTGCTCGGGACAGACGGTGACTTCATCCCCTGTCTGCACTCCATCGGAGCCCCTCTCGAGGAGGGGCAGGAAGACAGCCGGTGGCCCTGTGCGCCCATAGAAAAGAAATACATCAGCCATTTCCCGGAAGAGAACCTGATCTGGTCCTATGGTTCCGGTTATGGCGGGAACGCTCTTCTTGGAAAGAAGTGTCTGGCACTCCGCATCGCTTCAGCCATGGCAAGACGGGAGGGCTGGATGGCGGAACATATGCTCATTCTTCGTCTCACGAACCCGGAGGGTAAACAGTACCATATTGCCGCGGCCTTCCCTTCCGCATGCGGAAAAACCAATCTGGCCATGATGCAGCCGTCGATCGAGGGGTGGAAGTGTGAATGTATCGGAGATGATATCGCGTGGATGAAGATCGGATCGGACGGGCGTCTCTATGCCATTAATCCGGAAGCAGGATTTTTTGGAGTGGCCCCGGGTTCGTCATACGAGACAAATCCCATGGCCATGGATACTCTCAAAGAGAACGTGCTCTTCACAAACTGCGCCCTGACCGACGACGGTGATGTCTGGTGGGAGGGCATGGACGGTGATGAGCCGGCGCATGCCATTGACTGGAAATGCAATGACTGGACCCCTGAGAGTCAATCCGACGCTGCCCATCCGAACGCGCGTTTTACAGCACCTGCGTCCCAGTGCCCTGTTATCTGCGAGGATTGGGAAAATCCGCAAGGGGTTCCCATTGATGTTTTTGTATTTGGCGGACGCCGCAGCTCCGTAGTCCCTCTGGTTCATGAGGCCTACAACTGGGATCAGGGGGTATTTATGGGTTCCACGGCGGCTTCAGAGACTACGGCTGCCAATATCGGTGCTGTGGGAAACCTGAGGTTCGACCCCTTTGCCATGAAACCTTTCTGCGGTTACAACATGGGTGATTATTTTCAGCACTGGTTTGATATGGGTGATAGACTTGGCGATAAAGCTCCGAGGATCTTTTTTGTCAATTGGTTCAGAAAGAGCAGTGACGGCAAGTTTTTATGGCCTGGTTTCAGCGACAACAGCCGGGTACTGAAGTGGATGTGCGATCGCGTGGACGGCAAGGTAGATGCCCAGGATTCGCCCATAGGATACTTGCCGAAAAAAGAAGATCTCGACCTGAAAGGCTTACAGATATCTTCTGAAGACATGGATGAACTGATGAATGTGAATCCTGCAGAGCTGAAGGCCATAATCCCGGAAATTGAACAGCACTTCGCCACATTCGGTGACCGGCTTCCGGAAAGACTGAAAAAGCAGCTTGCGGAATATAAAGCACGCCTTAAGTAGACCTCACCGGTTTAAGAGATGAGTTCCCCCCGGAAAACATTGGTTCATATTTTGGGGATGGTATACGTCCATACCAGAACCAGCGACGGGGGAGATCTCTATCTGACCCGCTTTGCGAGATCCTTTCATGCCCACCTTGCCATAGAAAACTGGCACGAAAAGCAATGGTTCAACAAACACAAAATAAGGCTCCAGGGTACGAGCGCGGTACACAGAGTGCCTACCAAGGAAGTTGACGGAGTAAACCTTGACCTGGTTGTCAAGAACTGCCGTGTTGGAGAAGATGTCCCTCTGGATACGCATACCCTCAAGGAATTCTGTGACGCCGAGTTCAACAGCCCATGGGAAGAATTCGCATTAAATGAGGAGTTAAGAGAGGGGAAATACGGTCCCCGCGAACTTCGTATCGACATTCAGCGCCCCATGGCAATCTATGTGCCGCCTCAAAGGATGCAGGTATGGCAAAGCGGGAGATCAAGATCCAAAATAAACCGCATCAGGGCCAAGCACCCCGGTATTGATCTGGACATCCTCAAGCAGTACAAACTGGTCTACAGGTGGATTAGGGGCCTCAGTATTATCGAAATATTCCAGGAAATGGAAATTGAAATAGAGCGGTTAAAACACCATGCTGGAGAGATGAATGGCAAGGTCTTTGATGACATGAAGAAGAAAGGCTTTCTGGTTGCTGACATGAAGCCTGAGCACATTATAATCGGAAAAACGGATGTTGAGACCCTCAGAAAAATCGACGATCCCGGTAAACAGATCGAACTGCTGTACCGATTGATTGACGAGGGTAGGTATTCAGTCGTGGATTATGAACTTCTCCTGAGGACTCCCGAGCATGAAGAAGAAGTCAAGTCTTTGAGGAGACACTCTTATCTTGATGATCAGCGGAAACGTTTTAAACCGACTCCTCTGCCTGCCCATTTGTCTTATACGGAGATCTTTAATGTGCCGTATATTTACGGTCATGCGGAAAGCACGGGAGGACGCCTGTGGGTCGTGGGTAAGAATGCCAGACTGTTCGATTATTTCCTTCCTGAGAGGTGGAGGAAGACGCCTTCCGTTCAATTATCCGATACAAAGGAGGTCTTCTATACGATTACAAAAGACAATATTTATCTTGTATGGAAGACATCAAGCGTGGGGGAAACTTCTACTGGAGAAGATGGGGAACTTGATGCAGGATTGCTGCGGCATGGTATCAACAGCCCCTTTGAGGAATTTGCCATTGCTCTCGAATTGAACCGGCTTGGGATCCCTTCAGTCTATGTAAGAGCCATCTACATGACCGGAAGTTCAAAGATCGAAAAATCAGTGGATGGCAGGAAGTACAATTCGCATAAGCAGATGCGTGACCCGGAAGGCAGACGCGTTCTTCAGAAAAAACATAATTACATCACTATCCGCGGTTATTATAACGGCCCGGATGACTGGGTCGCGGAACATGAAACAGCCCTCTTTACTCCCATAGATCTCTCCAGGGCTCCAGGCAAAGGAATTCTTGATGAATCCCTCTGTGAGGGTCTTCTCGGAGAGGTAAAGGAAAAGCTGAGAAAAGCCGGCTATGACGGATCATTGCTCAGAAGAAATGACCTTCTGGCGGTCATGGACAATAAGGGCAAACTGAAGAAAAACAGTAAAGGGGAAACAGAAGTTATTATCTGCAACTTTGAACTTATATGGAAGCTCTGACCCGGATACAGTGCGTTCAGTCTTGAGATAATATTTCTTAAAACAAATGATTAAGGCGACTGATCACATTTTGACATACCTGACAGCAAAACCTTCAGGGACGTCGAAATGAGATGAAACTTTCACCGATCTCAGCTCGCTGAATATTGTTTCGAACTCTTGTATCTTAAGGGTCTGACCCTTAAGGTCAGGTCCTGGTTGCACTTCCCGGTACCTGGGTCCGGAACAAGTTCAATAATTATGGATATAAGCTTACATTATAATGGGTTGCATTTCGCACGCCGACCTTAAAAAAGCTCCATGCATTTTGCACGAAAATGGGAAAAGTTTTTCCCATTCTTTATGCTGAATATTCAGGGTAAAACGGGTCCTGTGCCCTCTCCGCAGATTCAATTCCCAGATAATAAACAATAAAATCAAAAAGTTAAAACAACATTCCATTCCCTGATCCCCATGTAGTTATAAAATCATCGTTTTGAATTAGTAAAAATTTTTCCTAATTATTTTATTCACATATGATTTTTTACGAATTTTATGAGGATTTGATTAAATCTTACATGAGCCTTAATTTATTAATTTTATCAATTAGTTAAAAAAATATGTACGATTTATGAGATGATTTTAGATAACTTGGCATAACGTTTGCAATCATATATGGCCATAACTTGAGGAGAATATTATAATCTTTAATAATTAATCATAAATTATAACTATAATACAACTTATAGTAAATCTTCAAGCAACTTATAACAATAAGATAGATTTTTTGATATTTAAAATTTTATATCTCCGGTGGCAATGCCTGTATCCCGCTGAAAATGAAAATAAATAGAACAAGCGGCAACAGGAGCAGAGTTTCTTGCCATAATCCAGGAAGAAAGGAGGTGGTAATCGAACAGGTTGTAAAGAGGAGTGTTGGTTCTTTAGAATTTAAGGTCAAGAATCCAAATTGAGGGGGATTTATTTATGAAAAAAAGAATCATTATTTTACTGGCGGTGCTTTTTCTGGTGCCTCTACTGGTCAACAAGGCTGAGGCAAGGAACAGTTATCTGAACGATGTGAACGGTACCTGCGGCACGAGTTACAGCTGTGATCTGTGCCATATCGATCCGGGCGGTGGTGGGCCATTGAATGCGGAAGGTCAGGCGTACGTGAATTCGGGATATGATTCCTGCTATTTCTGTCCCGGTGCCGCGGGCTGCGTTGTCTGCGATCCTTCGGAAACATCCTGTACTGACGGGGTGGACAATGACTGCGATGGGCTAACAGATTGTGCCGATACGGACTGCGCTGGTGATCCGGCCTGCTGTGATCCATCGGAAACATCTTGTACCGACGGTGTGGACAATGACTGCGACGGGCTTTTGGACTGTGCGGACACGGCCGACTGTGCGGGAGATCCTGCCTGTGTTACCGGCGGTGCCTGCACTGATTACACGAACAAAGGGGATTGCAACGCAGATCCAAATTGTGTCTGGGTGGGTAAAGGAAAGAGTGGACACTGTGAGAATGCCGCACCCTGTCCGGACGCCGACAGTGACGGCTATACTGACACCGCCTGTGGTGGAGCGGACTGTAATGATGCCGATCCCGATGTCAATCCGGGGGCGGCTGAAGTTTGTGATGATACCGTGGATAATGACTGTGACGGGAGTACGGACTGTGCCGATGGGGACTGTACCGGTATCCCGCCCTGTCCCGTATGCGATCCGTCCGAGACCTCCTGTACCGACGGTGTGGATAACGACTGTGACGGCAGCACGGACTGTGCTGATCCTGACTGCACCGGTGATCCGGACTGTCCCACCGGCTGCACGGACGCCGACGGTGACTCCTATGCCATAGAAGGCGGAAGCTGTGGTCCGGTGGATTGCGATGATAACGATCCAACGTCGCACCCCTTTGCGAACGAGATCTGCAATGACGGTGCCGACAACGACTGCGACGGTCTGGTGGATGAGGCCACGGCCAATGAGGAAGGTCTCTGCGGTGACGGCCTGGACAATGACTGCGATGGCGATATCGACTGCGATGACAGGAGGGACTGTAGAAGAGACGATATCTGCAACAACAGGATCGTGCCACCCAAGAACACCTTCAACATCATGATGAACTACGAGCTGGGTATGCACTGTACGGGATTTGAGTTCTCCTACTGCTGCATCCTGCCTCCCTACAATTCGATCCTGGCACAGGTGGTCCGGACCGAGAAGGACAACGGCAAGCCCAGACTTCTTGAGGGAGACCCCAATGAGGGGCTCGACTTTCTGGGACGGCCCACGGTGGTGCGCGACCTCGAACTGGACGGCAACGACAACTTCAAGAAGTATGTCATGAAGTACTGGCACGAGGCCCAGCCCAGAAACGACGGCCGGGGGGCACCGCAGACGAGTACCCTGATCAGCTCGGTGGAGGGGAATTCCCTGATGATGTGGAATACCATTTTTGACTCTGCCGCGGTGGATGCAAACGGTAAACTGACCTACGGTAGCTATAACGGCGCCACCGATGTGGTCCAAGGCGACGGCGACCTTACGGATGCGACAGACAACTACTGGAATGCCGCCTGGAACCATCTGTATATCTATGCTGATCTGGAGGGGAGCAATCCCAACAACTCCAGTCTCGAGGCGGATAAGATCCGTTTGGGTGTGGCAGGACACGTGGAGTATCCGGAAAATACCGGTGCCGCGCTTCACCCCATGGGGCCGGGAAGCACACCGGGCTTTGACAATGTCCTGACTTTCTCCACAGACCATGGGACCGTGGTTTATACCCAGATGAAGGTCCTGGAGAACCTGCCGGTCATGCTGACCTCGCCGAGGATCTGGGAGGCCCTGGGGCTTCCGCTGACCCCCTTTGAGGACAGCATCAACTTCTTCGGTGATCCCGGGGCTGTTGATGAAGATTCCATCCGGCCTTATGTGATAATGAAGGCCCAGCTGCTGGATTACGCGACGGGCGATCCGGTCCTGACAACGGAACTCCTGTCATCGGATTCGGGACCGCTCCCATCGATATTCCGAACTGCGAGCGCTGTCATGCCCTTCCGGACATGGCAGGGAATCCCGACTATATCAACAGTGCCCAGAACAACAAGCCTGATGTGGCTGCCCTGGTCCAGGGTGAGTATGACTTCTGGAGCGCCTACTACGGCCTCGGGGCCGGTGATTCAGACTGGTATTCCAGACTAAAGGGAGCGGCCATCAGTATCCTGGCCATCCATGATCAGCAGCATGGCACCTCCTTTACGGCCAACTACCCGGTCTCAGGCGGCCCTCTGCCGCAGAAGACCCGTCTGGGCCATGAAAGTGTGGTCTGCCAGCGCTGCCACGCGGACAATGTGATCGCTCATGTCAAGTCGGCCACAAGTGCCGGCGGGTGGGTGATCCCGCCCATGACCGAAGCGATCCATATGAACCACAAGGACAACGTCTTCTCCGATTCCCTGGGCCGGAACGGCGGCTGCCAGGGATGTCACCCGGCCCACCGGTCTGACGGTTCCCTGGACGGTTATCCCATTACCGAGACAGGTCTCAACATCTATCACAATGGAGACAACCGGGATGCCGCAGGCGGATGTTTTGTGGGACGGGACGTCCACTCCAACCGCGACAAGGATAACCCGGAAGGCGTACCGACCCCGAGCCATCTGAATGCCGTAGGACAGTGGCTGGTGGACAACGTGGTTGCCGACACAGGTCCCTGGAAGGGACTCTGGTGCACCAACTGCCACAGCCAGCTGGGCCAGGAGCTCTGGAAGGCCGAGGACTGTGTCGACCTGGTCCATGGGGACTGTATCACCAATCCCCGGGGAGAGCCGAGTCTGGCGGCTGTCGCCGCGGCCGTTGGGGTCACAGAGGCACAGGCAATCGCCTGGCTCGATCCCAAGACCAATAACGACACCGCCGCGATCTGGATGCCCGATCCGGGCCTCTGCAACCATGTGGCGACCCTCTTCGGGGCGCCGGCCAACTGGCGGCAGGACGGCAACGTGGCGACCATCGAGGTGGCGCTGCCCGGACAGGCCTGCTCCACGGGCTTCGGTGCTCCGGGACCGGACTGTGACGGGGATACCCAGCCCGACTTTGAGATCTGCGGGTCTCTGGACGGGGACGGCGACTTCAGCGTCAACATTCTCGACTTCTGCACCACCGATGACTGTGTGACGACGGCGCAGGCCGGGCTGGCCAACTCGGCAGCGGTGCCGGTACCCATGTCCGCAGCCACAGACGGACGGGACCACTGGCTGTCACCGGGAGAGCCCCACTGCGCCGACTGTCATGCAGCGCCCTATGTGGAGCAGAGCGGAAACATCAATGCCTTCCCGCCTTTCAACTATCCGCGGAAGGCCTCTCTCTTCCGTTACACCCGCGGGCACCAGGACATCACCTGTCAGGGCTGCCACGAGTCGATCCACGGTCTCTATCCCACGACCACGATCGACACCACAAGCTATGCCCAGGCGGCGAGCATGAACACCGACGGGTCCCACGGACCTCTGAAGTGCGGTGCCTGTCATGAGGCCAATGACAACGGTGTTAACAAGGCCACGGCCCAGCTGATCTACGATGGGCTGGAAATCGGCCAGAACTATGACGCCGCAGTCTCCTGGATGCACGAGTACACGGACGAGGCGGATCCGAGGACCACTATCTGTCTGCGCTGCCACGATGACAACAGCGCCATGGTGAGCTCGACCAACGGAAAGTGGAACAACCATGCCAAGCAGGGACGTGCTTCCAGAGACAGCATGGACAAGGTGGAGATCCTGCAGAACGGTCATGTGAACGGCGATTCCGCCTTCGAAGACCCGCTTGCCACACTTTGCATCAGCTGTCACAGAGACAAGAGCGATACTATTGCCAGTAAAGGCTGCACGACCCGGTGGAAGAACCACCTGATCGAGGCTCGGGCTTCCGAGTCTGTCTGGGAGGATGTCTCAACGAGTCTGACCAGCGGGACTTGCGGGTACTAAACCAGATGTACAAACTCTCTCTTTCCAGAGGAGGGGGAGATGAAGAGATGGAGGGGAAAAAATTCCCCTCCATTTTTTTTTCCGGGTTAGGTGTCAGGCAGAAGAGGTTGTTTCTTGTTTAGTGTTCAGATTTCGAAAGAAAATAACGGGGGTCGTGCCCTGAATCGCTGAAATTCAAGCCATCCCATGTTAATGAACCTCCGCCTTGAGAATCATAATGACAGACACCGCATCCGTATTCAGTTCCGCAGGTATTATTAACGGCATCAAGATACCAGTTTCTGGTTTCTGTCATATGGCTGTAGGCATATAGAATCGGCAGTGCTGCCAATATATAGAGAATAATTAATAGTTTGTTCCGCATGAAATGAACCTCCCTTCAACCTATGGTTTCTATTATATCATTAAAACCTGGGATAGACTCTATTTTTCTCTTCCTGTTTGTTCCCGGTTCCAGACAAAACTTCTTGATCAAGAGCCGTTGCGATAATACTATTCTTTTTGTCAAGAGTATAACGTCAACAATATTTTTCTGCTCCCATAGCTTGACAATTAATGAGATTGGAGGTTTATTATTTCATAAGAGAAGCGAAAAGAAGTACTTCTCTATTGAATTGTTTTTCTCAGTAAGAAAAATTCGTAGTTTATTTTATTATGTATCCCCTTTCGGGTCTGTTTCAACTGAGGTATGAGTACGAAAGTCTCTTGGCAGGTGGACATAAAGGTTAACCAAATATTCAGTTGAAGATGATAGGTCTCTTTAGCAGATTCAGGAGGAACGGCTATGGAGCTACTAAATTTATTCAAGCCCAATATAGAAAGACTGAAAACCAGGAAAAATGTGGAAGGTTTGATCAATGGTTTGAAGTACAATAAAGATTATCGGGTTAGAAGTCAGGCCGCCAGGGTGTTGGGAACGGTTGGAAATGCAAGGGCTGTCGGTCCCCTCAGGAAGGCCCTGCACGATAAAAACTGTTTTGTCCGGGGGAGTGCCGCAGAAGCATTGGGGGAAATAGGAAATCCTGATGCCATTGAGGATCTTATTGTTGCTCTGACGGACAAGGATTGGGGCGTGCACACTTCGGCTATACAGTCATTAAAAAAGATAGGGGGTTTAAGGGCCATCCTGCTGCTGGTCCAGCTATTGATCTATGGCAAGGACGATCATTTCCGTTTACTTGCCGCGGATGTTCTTGCTGAGATGGAAGATACCAGAGCAGTGGAGCCGCTGATCGAGGCGCTCAAATATCATAATCCCCAGGTCCGGTGTCTGGCTGCAAGGGTCTTGGGGAGAATTACCGGCGTTCGTGCAATTCGGGCATTGATTTCCGCCCTCAAAGATGAAGACAAGGAAGTCCGGATGAGAGCGGCCTGGGCTCTCAAGGAGATCACAGGTGAAGATTTTGGTTATGACCATGGAAAATGGCAAAAATGGTGGAAAGATGGCCGATGACGATTTCCCAAACGACCTATCACATAATGGGTTGTGAATCCCTTCAGACCAAAATCAACGCCACGCCCCCAATCATGCATACACCACCGAGAAGTTTCTCACGGATCTTTTCCTCTCTGAAAAAGAGATATCCGAAGAGGATGGCAAAGAGGATACTGGTCCGCTTGATGGAGATCATGTAAGGGACTTCCACAAGGGAAATAGCCCCGACATGGGTAAAGATCATTAGGGTCTGAAAAAACCCAATGATGGCAAATAACCCTTTCCGCCGCAGCAGACCGCGATAGGCTTCTTTCCCGCCGGTCATACCCAGTAATGGTAAACTCAAGAGAGCAAGCAGTGGAAAATAGACCACTCCGAAAAATTCAGGACTGGAATGCTGGATCGCTATTTTTCCGAGATTTGAGGTGATACTGTAGAGGAATGCCACACCGATCATCATCCGGGAGCCTTTTTCTCTGAGTAAAGCCCGGAAAGGTTCCAGCCATCCCTTGTGACGAGTATGGATATTCAGAAGGTATGCACCGATCGCAATCAACAGGATCCCTGCCATCCCCGAGAGATCGAGTTCCTCTCCGAGAATGAGATAAGACGTTGCAATCAGGAATACGGGGGTCAATGACAGCAAGGGAATGGTGAGTGAAAGTGGAGACTGACGGATTGCATGGGTATAGAGAAGAAGAGCGGTGATCTCAAGTGGGAGAAGGATCAGGACCATCTTGAAGAAAGTGATATCGAGGTCAGGGACCCTGATCCAGAAGGAACTTATTACGAGGAAAGGGATACAATACCCCAGGCGTACCCATGCCACCACGTAAGGATCACTCTGGCCAAGTGCCTTTTTGGATAGGGCATCCACTAAGGCCACGGAGAGAGCGGAGGTTAGGGAGAGATAGAACCAGAGCAATAGATGACTTCTTATGACAGGATGTAAAAATTTGACATGTTCGTGTTAACCCTGTTTATCCTCGCTGATGTGGCGTTGACGGGTGATAAGCTATTGTGATTTCAGATTAAACTGTCAAAAACAGAGTTTCGTTTATGTCTGAGTGTGACGCTACTCTATCCGGTCCGTCATCAGGTCATTCCCCGGATCGGAAGAACCTTCGACATGTATGAAAACTTAAACATATCAATATGTTATTATGATTAATCCTTTCAAATTTACTGGACTGCTTTGATTTTGTCAAGAGATATTTTCATAAAAAAGTATTGTTTTGTTAGTTTTTCATTGACTTTATTGAAGAAATTATGTATTTTAAATATCCTTTTTAAAATAAAATCATCCGGTTGTCCCGAAGGAGGATCCTGATGTACAAGGTTGGAAAAACCGTTGTTTATCCTTCCCATGGTTTAGGTGTGATCGAAGCCATTGAAGAAAAAAAATTGATGGGGAAGAAGCAAAAGTTTTATATTCTAAAGATCATGGAGAAGGGGACACTGATCATGATCCCCTGTGATAATGCCGATAAGGTGGGACTCCGGGAAGTTATCCAATCCAATGAGGTGAAGAAGGTGGTTAAGATCCTCAAGGAGAAACCTAAGAATATCCTTCCTAACTGGAATAAACGGTATCGTGACAGCCTGGATAGAATCAAGAGCGGTTCCATCTACGAGGTTGCCACGGTCTTCAGGAATCTGAGTCTCCTTTCCAAGGATAAAGAACTCTCCTTTGGAGAGAAAAAAATGTTATGTGAAACCAGGCATCTGATCAGCTCTGAAATATCTGAGGCCAAAGGGATTTCTGAAAAACAGGCCGAGAAGATTCTGGATACCGCATTGAGTTAGTTTGTTATTGAAGAGTTTGCCGCAGGCTTTGCAGTTTAGCTTGGGCCACGGTTTCTTCTGGATTCATATCGTGTGCTTTTTTCCAATAGTATCCCGCCTTGTCCTTGACTCCTGACAGGTAATAAATGTCGCCCAACTTGATATATGCATCGACCCAACCGGAATCAAATTCTGTGGCCCTTTGGAAATAGTGGATTGCTTCCCCGAACGATTCCCTCTTCAGGCCAATGAGACCTAAATTGTAATAGACTGTCGGATTGTCTGGATTTATTCTCAAAGATTCCATCCAGTATTTTTCTGCTTCAATGAATTGGTTTTCTCGAAAACAGGCTGCCCCCAAGTCATCGTAGAGGCTCTGTGTTTCATAATTTATCTCAATGGCCTTTATGAAACTTTGGATGGCATCCTTATCATTTCTTATTTCAGAATGCAGCCCTCCTAATTCATAGAAAATAGAACCATTGCCCGGATCCAGTTCTGTGGCAAGAGTCAACTCTTTGATCGCCTGAGTCGTGGATCCCATTTCAGCAAAGAGATGGGCCCGTAGGATGTACACCTGGCTGCGGTTTGGGAAGAGTGATACGGCGCGGTTCAGGAGTTCTTCGGCCTTTTTGTGCTTTCCCTGATCGACCATCTCCGTTCCTTGTTGCATCAATTCATTATAGCGTTCCTCACTGGGAAGGCCGCTCTCCAGTTTGGGGAAAGCGATCATGCTGATGATGAATATCAGGCTCAAGGAGAGGAGTGCAATCACCCGTCTGCGCTTGAGCCCAGCCCGTTTAGCATCTTCCTCACCGATACGATTGAATACAAAAGACTCCTCTGAAGAGATTTCAAACAGTGATTTCGACTTGGACCGCTTCCTCCCAAACCTGTTGGCATCTGCCACGATCTTGATCTTTCCTGATTTCCGGTCGCTTTTATGTGAGGAATCCAGAATCGGGTTGATGTCCCGTGTATTAATATGGCCCTGTTCGACCCGCTCAATACCTTTCTTGTGTTCCTTCTCGATCCTTTCTTCAAGGATCTGAGAAAAGTCTTCCCTGCCGAAAAGGTCCGTATAATAAAAACGTTCAGAGGAGAGGATCTTTCCCCGATAATAGATCTGGGTCTGGAAGTAGCCTCCCTTTAAACCCACATCTTCTGTCTGGACATGAAACTTCATGCCCTGATACATGACATCAGTATTTAATACACTTTCCATAAAATTATGAGCCCTGCGGTCTCGTTAGAAGACAATCCCCTTATTTTAAAAGTATAATTCATAATGTCACATTTCATCAACAAAAACCTTATCTGGCCTGAACAGAAAGAGATCGGGGGGCTCTGCATTGATAACGGGGTCAATAAATATGAGGCCCCGACATACAAAAAAATTGACAGATAAAATTGACGCAAGTTATACTAAATTATACGAATCAAATGTTCTTTATGCACCCTCACCAAGGAAAAATATATGTTTGGTACCTCTTCATCATCATCTGGAAAAATCATTGATAAAGCCAACAAACTTCTAGAAAAAGGTAAGCACGAAAGGGCGGTTCAGGTCTTTCAGGATCCGTTGACAAAGGACCCGAAGAATCATGACCTACTCCTCGGTCTTGCTGAGGTGTACTGCAGGATTCAAGAGACCCAATCTGCCCTCCGGGAATACCGGAAGGCTTTTAAATCAAATCCGGATAAAGCTCGTGAGATTCTGATCGTCTTGGAGAGTCCACCAGGGGGAGCAAAGGCCGAGGATTTTTTTGAGCTCCGTGTGGAAATTCTGATAAATCAACGTGATCTGGAAAGTGCCATCAAGATTCTTGATAAAGCGAATGATTCGGTACTGTCCCGTAACGTGGAGAGAAATGAGAAGCGGATTGCAGAGCTTCGTAAGATCTCATCAACAGGACAAAATACATTGCTCATCGCAGAGCTGGGCTACTTCATAGGTTTGGTTCAGGAGTATCAGCATACCTACAACAAAGCTTTTGCAACCTACACGTCTATTTTGAAGGCCCGTGAAGAAGAACTTCTTCATCTCCTGCCCCGTCTGGAGAATATGGTATCCCATATCAAAGATGAAGCCCAGCCCTGTCTCTATATGGGGGATCTACTGAAGCGTTCTGATCCGGACAGGGCACTGGGATATTTCCACAAGGCAATGGATCTGAATCTGACGACTGCATCGTCTATCATCGAACGGTATGAGGAATCTGCCAGTGAGATGGGGGATTACTGGCTGTTGGGAAGAGCCTGCATCCTTTCAGGAGAGTGGTCGAAGGGGGTTTCCTGTTTTGAGAAGATCGATGATGAACATTACAGGCCCCGTATCATTGAACTGCTCCAGGGGACAGACCCCTCCCTGCCAGATATCGAACCGGTCCGCTTTTTATTGGGGGATCTTCTCCTTGCTTCCGGTAATTCCTCCGAAGCATCCAGGACTTATGACTCCCTCACAGGCAAAGTTGAAGCGGACCGCCTGAAGGAGCGATTTCAGCGCCTGGTTGATATGGATCCGGATAATATCTACGCGGCACGTGCCTTGGGTGAATTGTGTCTTGACGAAGGGGATCTGGACAATTCTCTGGCCCAGATGAGAAGGATTGTGCAGACCGATCTTTCCCAGGCCGATGTCCTGTTTGAGAAGGCCTTCCCGCTTCTGGAAACACACTTTGAGGACCCTGAACTGCCTCTGTTCCTTGCTGAACTCTGTCAGGGGCACAGTGAAATCGAGCGTCCGCTGGTGCTTCTCAGACGTTTTGTCCAGCTGAATCCGTCCGGCGCCGATCGCGCAATAGTGATTATCCAGGAGCTCATCCAAAAGTATCCTGCCCATCCTCAGCTGCGTATGACGGAAGCCGAGGCCCTTCTCGCTCTAGAGCACTACAGAGAATCTTTTCAGGCATTTCAGATCGCCCTGTCACTGGATCAAACCTTAATTCCTGAAACACTCCATCATCTCTCTCTCGTGTTACGCCGATCTCCTGAACTTTCGTCTGATGTCCGGAACTTTTTTTCTGAATTGGAGACCCGGGGCCCGATTGAACCAGCGGTTCAACTCGTATGGGCAGAGGCCGCTCTGACAGGAGGGGAGTACCAGGAGGCCGTTGACCGGTCGATTCTCTGCGCTCTGGCAGTGCCGGATAAGGCGGATATCGTGGAAGGGCTGTTGCGGGAGTGGAGTGACACCTACCCGGATTGTGCCGAACTAAGACTGGGGCTTGCGGATCTCTTTTTCAGGACAGAACGATTCGAGGATGTAACGGGGGTATTTGATCACTACCTTCGCGAACATCCCAGAGCTGCCGGGAAAGTGATCACGGCATTCAAAAAGATGATTCAGGAATGTCCTGGCAATTTGACTCTCTATCAAGGCATGCTCTCGACGTATCTTCTGGGAGGCACCTTTGATCTTGTGCTGGAAGAGGGTAAAAAACTTGAGAAAATATTCCAACCTCCTCACATTGCTCTGATTCACCGAATCATGGGGGACGCCTGCAGGCAGATGGGGCGTTTCAGCGATGCCGTTTCTCTGTATTACCAGACCTTCAAGGAGGACACCTCCGAAGCAGAGACCATTGCCCATAGACTTGAGCAGGTCCTTGCTATGAACCCCTCCCTGCCCAAGGCCTCGCTGGCCCTGGGGACGGTGTTGTCAGCATGCGGTAGAGTTGATGAAGCGGTAAAGTGTTTTTTGCTTCTGGTACGGGAACTGCCGAAAAGCAGAGAGACGGTCATGAAATATCTGATGCATGTCTCTGAAGAACATCCCATGGAAATCGACCCGATACTCGGTATGGCGGAACTCCATATACTTGATGGCAGATATGAGACATCTCTGGAACTCCTTTGGAAAGGGATCCAGAGGGATGATCAGAACTCGGATGCAATTCTCAGGCTTCTGGCCCAGATTGCCGAAAAGAATCCGGGCATGGCACGTGTGCAGCTTGAAATGGGGAAGGTCTATCTTAATTTGGGACTCCATGCCAAGGCAGCTGAGCATTTCGTGAAATCCGTGGAGATGGATCATACTCTCTCTGAGCAGGGGATAAAGTTTTGCCACGATATCCTTGATGCTGACAAAACAGAGATAGGGGCCTATCTGGCCATCAGCCGGATTCTGGTCTGGATGAAACGCCATGTGGCTGCTGCTTCATTTTTATCTGCTTCGGGAGAGACCTCTCCTGAAATTCGTGAGGCCCTGCTTCCACAAATGGAAGAGATTGTGGCCATGGAACCTGATAGTTCTGAAGCCTTGAAGAACCTGGCATGGACTTATCTGAAAGCGGGTAAAACGAATTCGTCTGTTCGCACCATGAGAAAGGCCTGCGCTCTGGATCCTTCCTGTATCAAGGAGGGCGTCAGGCTTTTCAGTGAAGTGATCAGCCAGGATTCTACCCATGTTGAGGCAAGAATGGCCCGAGGCCGATGTCGTCTGAATACCCTCGACCTGCAGGGGGCTTTTGAAGATATTCAGCTGGCGGTTCAAACAGATCCTGAACAGATCGATGCCGGCATCGATCTTCTTGAAGGATTGAAACAGAAGGGATGGGATACTGTCGAGTTTTATCTTTTTCTCGGGGAACTCTATTCCCGTAAAGAAACATATCAACTTGGCATCAAGGTGTTGCAGGAAGGCCTCCAGACGGTCACAGATGAGCGCGCGCGCCTGCAGTTGATGATCCAGCTTGCCGGGCACCATGAAAAGATGGGTGATATGGATACAGCACAAGATATTCTAGAGGCCGCCAAGGAACTTTCAGATGATCAAACCTTTTACTATACAAAGCTGAATGAGTTTGCGATTCAGAGAATTTTATTTGAGACCCGTGCTTACGAACAGGAGAGCGCCCGAGGGGGGGGGGCTTCCATAGATAAATTCCGGCGCTTTATCAGCCATCTTGTCCTGCTGGGAAGAGAAGGGGAAGCAGATCAATGGGTGCGGGAAAAGGCCGGATCGTGGACCCCGGATGAGGGGAGAGAAATCTGGGGGCATTATTATGAAGAAATCGGAAACTATACTCTGGCGGCCCAGTGTTGCAACAAGGACGATCTGTGCCAACGAATCCATCTGCTAGAAAAAGCAGGAGAATCATTGTTGGCGGCATCGCTCCTTGAGGAGGCCGTGAAAAAAAATCCCGATTCCGTGCTTCACGAACATCTGAAGGATTCCTGTGCCGCCCTTATGGAGGAATCGATCCTGCAGGAGAAGTTTCCTCTCATGGGGGAAACACGGCTGAAGATTACAGCATAGGTTTGAAAAGAAAAAACCCGGTTGAGTCATAAAGGAGAGATTATGCTTTGCCCCTTAATACTGAAACAAACCAAGAAATCAGAGAGCGGTTTGGAGGAGTGGGAGCACCAGCCATGCCTTGAAGAGGCCTGCAGTCTTTATTATGGGAAAAAGAAGAAATGTTCCCTGTTCCATAATAGTGAAGCCACCCAGGAAGTCCGCAACATTCTGGAACGGGTCGATTTTGTCTCTTCCTTCCAGGTGGTCAAGTCTGACATGGGCGAACTCCATCAGGAACTCTCGGAGGAGATCAGAACTCAGCAGCAGAACCAGGAGAAGAAACAAGAGTACATTCAGGATCAAATCAATGGATTGACCGGTGAAATGGCCGGTGAGATTCGGGATCATCTGTCCGAGAAAATACAGGATTTTCAAGGTACATTCCAGTCTTTTTCGGAAGGAATCAATGAAACAGCTCAATCGTTGGGCGAGCGCTTCAATGCGTTTGAGGAAAAAATTGATGGAGAGCTTCAAAATGTGCGGCAGGATGTACAGGAGATGGTCACTGCTTTTCAGGATAGGCTGAAAAAAATAGAAGACCAACTAAACACCACACACCAAGAGATATCAACACTGCAAGATAAGATGGATCAAGACCATTCAGATGGCATAGAGAAGTTGGAGACACTCACGGGAGAGACCTGTGAGCTCTTGCTGGATCTCCAGAAGGGTCAACATGAGATGCAGGAGTATTATGCCGAACACAAGCGATACGTCGAGGCTGATGTCCTTCAGAAGAAGAACGAGTCATCCAGGGAACAGAACAACCGCGGCGTCGTCTATTTCCATAGAGGAGCACATGAAGCCGCGGCACTGGCCTTTGAAAGAGCGGTGGAACAGGATCCGGATTATGCCGAGGCCTATAACAATTTAGGGCTCGCCTATACCGAACTCGACCGATCAGAACATGCCGTCCAGGCCTTTGAAAGAGCGCTCGAATTACGTCCGGAATTTGCTGAAGCCCATAATAATCTGGGGTTGTTATATTATTCTTCCATGGACTATGAAAAGGCGACGGAGATGTTTACGAAATCACTTGAGGAGGGATGCAGAGACCGTTCCATGGCCTATACAAACTTCGGAAACAGCCTCTATCAGCTGCAGCGATATGAAGAAGCGGCTGCGGCCTGGAGCAAGGCGCTGCAGATCAATCCACTCAATCAGAATGCCAAGAAGGGGATGACACTTCTTAAACATGAAGAACAGGGAGCACTGTAACGTATGGCACAGCAGACGATGAATGAAGAGTTGTGGGCCGCCCTGGAACGGGCAGTCCGGACGTATACCGAATCACTCCCAGTGGATGCCTTTCTGCCTGATCCAGAGGAGCAGGTTGCGCGTCTTATGCAAAAACGAGCAGAAAAAATAAAACCTGTGCACGTAGAAGAGGAACACAAATTCGTGATTCAGGAAGATTCATTGCAGGAGATCGTTAATGAAACGGAGATCCTGGAGAACTCGCCCGCCCCCGTAAACGAGTCAAAGGATCTGGATGCCGAACTCAGGAGTCAGCTTTCCGGGAACGATTTTGCCGAACTGGATGATATGTGAAGGCGTCCGCATTGCGATAGGGTCACCCCAGCAGATAATAATACCTCAACCAGACATAGATCATGGCAATGATCAAGGTTTCCACCATGATCGGAACTCCATAAGCCATAAACTTAAGAAACGAGATCGGCTTATTGGCTTTTTCCGCCATCCCCACCACAATGACATTGGCTGATGCACCGATGGGAGAGCCATTACCGCCCAGGCAGGCTCCCAAGGCAAGGGCCCACCACACAGGCATAAGTACAGGGTGGTGCAGGGTCGCCGTAGGGAGAGCATGGGATGAGGCAGCACCGCCGTGATAAATGGTGTTGGCCATATCCAGGACCAGGGGGTTCATGGTGGCCACAAACGGGATATTATCCACGATGGCGGATGCGATGGCTGAAAACCAGAGCATGACCATGGAGGTGTTGAACATATTGGTCTCGGTGGGGCCGGTGAGATCGATCATTATCAGGCTCAGCTTCTCAATCAGACCGACCTTGACCACCCCGCCGACAATAATAAAGAGTCCCATAAAGAAGAAGATGGTGGGCCATTCGACCTCGAGGAAGATTTCGTGAGGCTTTTCACCGGAGATGAGAAACAACAGTGCCGCACCGCTCAGGGCGATGGTGGCCGGTTCAAAGTGAAGGTAACCATGGATCACAAAGCCGAAGATGGTCAGGGCCAGAACCGCAAGCGATTTTTTTAGCAGGACCGGATCCTTGATCATCTCATTCTCGTTCATATTCATGATACGCTGCTTCAACTCCTCCTTGACAAACAGCTTGTTCCCGAAGATAAGTTTGATGGTAAAGAGATAGGCCACCATGATGACAATGATCGCGGGGGTGAGGTGGATAATAAAATCCATGAAGGTGAGCTGGGCTTTACTTGCGATCATGATGTTCGGCGGATCGCCAATCAGTGTGGCCGTGCCGCCGATATTGGACGCCAGGGCCTCGGTGATCAGAAACGGGATAGGGTCAATGTCGAGCTCATCAGCGATCAAAAGTGTCACCGGGGCAAGGAGGAGGACCGTGGTCACGTTGTCCAGCAAGGCAGACGAGATGGCCGTGACTATGGAAAAGATCACCATAATCCGAAAGGGTTCCCCTTTGCCGATCTTGGCGGACTTGATAGCCACATATTCAAAGACCCCGGTATTCTTCATGATCCCGATGATGATCATCATCCCGATCAGAAGATAGATTACATTGTAATCGATTCCGAACTCCTCGCTGTGAAAGGCTTCATGCTGGTCCAGGATCTTCAGGAGGATCATCAGTGTCGCGCCGACCAGTGCCACTTTGGTTTTGTGGACCTTCTCGGAAACAATTACGGCATAAGAGATCAAAAAAATCAGAGTTGCAGTCCAGAATGTATTCATCTTTTTATGACTCCCCTTTTAATCTTTTCTATGGGTGGCTATTCTCGATTAAGACCATGCTGGTGTAGCTTAAAAGATCTTTCTTGTGGATCACGCCCATCAGGGTATCTTCACGGGTAACCGGTACAATCATGAGACGATATTTCACCATATTGGACAGGACACTGATGAGATTATCCTCTTCCTTGATCCTGATCAGGTCGGTTCTCATAATGGACCGGACCGGCTGGTCCTGTATTTTCTTGCACATTTTTTCAAAATACCCTTCACTGATCATGTGGGCCAGGGAATCCTTCATCTTCACATAATCGGGGAGTAAGGCCTGGTAGAGTTCAAAGATCGTAACCACTCCGACCAGCGTGTTTGTGTCTTCGACCACACAAATGCTGTCTATTTTATTGTTATTGATAAGATTAACCAGTTCCCGAATTGTGGCATCTGCCTGAATGGTGATGAAGGACCTCATCATGATATCTTTGGCTTTCATAATCGTAATCTCCTATGGAAAAACAGGGGGTGAGAATTAACTTATCAAATTATCCGACTCAGAAGAAAAAGTAAATCTTTTTTTATTTTTTATAAAACCGGCCAGATCGTGTATGAGGGCATCTAACCCGGATATTGCATGAGTAAATCTATTACGAGGCCGGATAAGCTGCCACATGCGGCGTTACAGAAAATTTCCTGACTTTGAAATAGTAGGTGCCAGGCACGCCTGCCTGGCAACCTGCTTCAGCCAGAAAATTTTCTGCGCCTTGCCTGTGATGCTTTTACGGCCTCTCATGACGATCACTCATGCAATATCCGGGCTAAAAAGCTGATTTTAAGAGGTTGGTCCCGTTAGGAGTGCCGTTGTATGCCGGTTTGATTGTGTTTTGTATGCAATGTTTTTTACGTGTGAGACGTCTAACGGGGTTAGGCCGGGAGAATGTCCTTACAGATTGTAGCTCTGAAGTTTTCTGTAGAGGGTTCTCCGGTCGATCTTGAGGATTGCCGCGGCCTTCATCTTGTGTCCTCCCACGCTTTCAAGGATTCTTTTAATATGAGTTTTTTCCATCTCTTCCAGGGAAAGGTGTGCCAGTTCCTTCTCTTTGTGCTCGCTCTCTTTTTCGATCTCTTTGAGGAAATGGGGGGGCAGGTCCTGCAGGGTAATTTCATCCCCCTTGCTGAGAATGACCGCACGTTCGATTACGTTTTCGAGTTCCCGTACGTTTCCGGTCCAGGGATACTGGATGAATGCCTGGAGGACTTCTCTGGAGAAAGTGGTCCCCGGCCGTTTATTCTCCTCGGCATAGAGATTCAGAAAATGCCGGGCAAGAAGTGGAATATCTTCGGACCGCTCTTTCAGTGATGGAATATGGATCGGTATGACATTCAGTCTGTAATACAGATCCTCACGAAAGGTTCCCTCTTTGACCTTCTCCATCAGATCCTGATGGGTGGCGGCGATGAGGCGAATGTCGACCTTTCTGGATTCTGCATCGCCTACCGGTTTGATCTCCTTCTCCTGTAGGGTCCGGAGGAGCTTGACCTGAATGGCCATAGAGATATCTCCAATCTCATCCAGAAAGAGTGTGCCTCCGTTGGCCTCTTCAAACAGTCCGGTTTTGTCTGCAATGGCTCCTGTAAAGGCCCCCTTGATGTGTCCGAAGAGCTCGCTTTCCAGGAGCGTTTCAGGAATGGCGCTGCAGTTGACCGCCACAAGGGGTTTGTTCTTCCGGGGACTGTTGTAGTGGATGGCTTTGGCAACAAGTTCTTTGCCTGTCCCGCTCTTCCCCTGGATCAGAACGGTACTTTTCCCGTCCGCGACCCGCTCGATCATATCGAAGACCTCTTGCATGCTCTTACTTTTTCCAATAATATTGCTATACTGGTAACGGCGCTTGACTTCCTTACGCAAACTTATGACCTCTTCACGAAGAGATTTCTCTTCCATGATCTTGTTCATGAGTATCCTTATCTCGTCCATCTTGAAGGGTTTGGAAACATAATCGAAGGCTCCCTGTTTCATGGCTTCCACTGCGGAATCGATGGTTCCAAAGGCCGTCATAATGACGACATAGGTATCAGCGGAAATATTCTTGACCGCTTTCAGAAGTTCAATCCCGTTCAGGCCGGGCATCTTCACATCGGAAAGAATTATATCAAAGGGGGTCTCCTCGATCATGGCCAGGGCTTCGCTGCCGTTGCTTGCGGTTCTGACACGGTACCCTTCAGTGCTCAGAATCTTCTGAAGCAGTTCACGCATCTTTTCTTCATCTTCTACGATCAGGAGTGATGCTGGTTTATTCATTTAAGACTCCTCAGCATGTAAAGGGAGAGTGATCTTGAAACACGTCCCGTGGTTAAGCCTGCTTTCAACGTCGATTCTCCCCTTATGATTTTCGATGATTCGATGGCTAACCGCCAATCCCAGGCCGGTTCCCTGACCCACTTCCTTGGTGGTAAAGAATGGGTCAAAAACATTTTTAAGATTTGCCTTGGAGATCCCGTATCCCGTATCCCGCACCAAAACCTGCACGGCCTCGTTGTCATGGTCCAGGGAGACTTCAATGGAGAGGGTGCCGCCCCTGGGCATGGCATGAATGGCATTGATGATGATATTCAAAAAGACTTGTTGGAGCTGGTTCGGATCAGCGATAATCTTTGGTATTGAACTGTTCAGTTTGGCATCCAGGAGGATGGAGTACTTTTTCAGCTGATGACGGGTGAGGGTCAAGGTGTTTTCGATAAGGGGGTGGATGTCGGTGAGTTCAAAACTGGGCTGTGTGTCTCTGGCAAAATCCATCAGCTGCTGGATTAATTTCGTAATCCGTTCTGTCTGTTGGATAATAATGGACAGTTCCTCCATCTTTGTATCCTTCTTGTCCAGGTCCATCATGAGATATTCTGCGTTGCCTGAGATGATATTCAAAGGCGTGCCGATCTCATGGGCAATCCCCGCAGCCAACTGTCCCACGCTGGAGAGTTTTTCAGACTGCTGGATCCGCTCCTGCATGGCTTTCTGTTCAGTGACGTCCCGGATGATGGCGAAACTGCCAATGAATTTACCGTAGTGATCAAGGATGGCGGTCTGGGAAACATGAAGTGTGACCTCCCTCCCATCCCAGATGACGCTTTCGATTTCATAATTTTTTATGAAACCTTTATCCATCAAAGCCCGTTGTATCTGCTCCTTGTTGAAATGGCCGGGTTCCTCCTGGAACAGTGTGGAAAAGGATTCCCCAAGTACTTTCTCCTTGTTCAGGCGGAAGATGTTTTCTGCTCCCCGGTTCCAGGATGTGATCAGGTCCTCAGCATCCAGGCTGACAATGGCATCGAGCGAATCGGTCAGGATGCTGGCCAGAAACTGATCGTCCTTGTGTTTCGCCTGTTCCAGCTGGATCCGGAGGATGCCCGCCGCGAGCTGATTCGCCAGGGCTTCAAGGAGGATGAGGCTGACACCGGAGAACCTGCGCTTCCGTGTCGTGATCACTTGCAGGATACCGACGAGCGTATCTTCTGCGATGAGGGGGAGACAGACTGCCGTCTGAAGGTTTTTGATATCGACATTGGGGTGAAAGAAGATGTTCATACTTCCCTCGAAAGGGTCCTGAAGGTACTGCATTTCTCTTGTGTAAGCAGTTTTAGCAAAGATTGTTGTTGCTTTCTCCGTGACTTCCTGATGGCCATACTTTTCTATAAAGGCCTCGGAAAACCCCTTCTGACATGCCAGGTAGAGATCGTTGGTCTTGTTGTTATAAAGAAAGATGACCGCCACGTCCAGTTCCAGGTGAAGGAGGATGTTGTCCAGAGCCTTGGTGAGGATATCCTCCAGATCAGATGATTTGGCAATGATATCGGAGATCTCAAAGACGGCCTCTCGCTCCCGGACCATTCGCCGCTGTTCTGTGACATCATGGAGGATACAGTTGATAAATTTCTGACCCTGAAAATCGATCAGGCTGTTGCTGATGTCCACATAAACCAGTCGCCTGTCCTTGACTTGAAGAGGAATGTTGTAAAGGTAAGCGGATCCCTTATGCAATGCTTCTTTATAATGTTTCATCACTCGCTGCATGTCATCGGAGAGAAAGAGATCATAAAATCGGGTCGAGAGAAGTTCCTCCTGACTGTATCCTGTGAGAATCTCAGCCTTGAGATTGGCAAGGGCACAAAGCTTGTTCTCGATGTTGAAGATCATGATGGCATCGTTGGCCTTCTCCATGAGATTCCTGAACTTGAGTTCCGAGTTCTTCAGTTCCTGGGTACGGATCTCCACTTCCTGCTGGATGGTGGCATTCCATTCCTCCATCCTTTGTTTGGATTCCTTAAGGCTTATCGTCATGCGGTTGAACTCGAAACCCAGGTCTCCCAGCTCATCTCTGGATTTTGCCATGATCTTCTGGTCCAGGTCCCCTTCAGAGACCCGTTTGGCTGCCTGAGCAAGGGTCCGGATAGGCTGTGTCAATGTTCTGGAGATTACCGCTGCGATAATGACCAGCAGAAAAAAGAGGACGGTGACAACCCATGCCGTGCGGTTCCGCTGAGTCGTCAGTTCCTTGAAAGCCTCGGAAGTCTCCATCTCTGCGATCAGCGTCCAACCGAAGAAGGGGAATGGAGTATGGGCCTGAATCACAGGGATCCCTCTGTAATTGAGAGGGTATCGTGCTGACGTGCGCCAGTTCGTCCCCTCAAAGATCTCGTTGAGGCGAACCCTTTTCTTCAGGATGACCTCCCGCTGAAAACGTGAAGGAGAGATCATGAAACCTTTTGCATCGACCAGATAGGTTTCACCCGATGCCCCTAAACCGATTCGATTTTCCAGGATATTGTAGATCTCTTCCATGTTAATAGACATGGTATAAAGACCGAGGAATCGTTGGCTCGCGCTTTTTATGGGCGCAACGAGCAGGACCTCAGGGCCTCGAAAGGTCTCAACATAATGACTCCTCATTGGAGATTCATTGTTCAGGTAGGTCTCGAATTCCGGGGAGGTGCTGCGGTCCTGGCCGATCCATTCCGGGTCTGAGGAAGCGATCACATAGCCTTTTTTCCCAAGGATATAGAGGCTTCTGGAGCCCATCTCCTTGTTTTTTTCTGTCACGTATTTCTGAATCCTGTCCTGCGCAGCCAGGATGTCCCCCTTGCTGAAGGTCGTGGATTGACGGACCACCGTGGCGATGAAGAGGAAATCGTTTTCTGCAACAGAGGAGGCCAGCTGGATCTCTTTCTGATGGAGGTAGCTGACCAGGGCCTCTTTCTGCAGATTCAGAAGGGACTCAAAATGGTCATACACCTGTTTCTGGATCGCTTTCTTACTTTGATGGTAGCCGGTGTAACTCACCGTGACCAAAGGGATCAGGAAAAAGAGACTGAACCAGAGAAGGAGCCTTCTTCCAATCCCATGAAAGATACTGATATTCCGCAGCTGGAGCATTCCGATTCACCTCTGCGTTTTTTCTTAAACATAAAATATTAGCATAATGATATCAAAATGTAAATATCGGAGAATTCTCATCCTGACCCGGAAACAGATGGACTCCATTGAGCCGACCCTGAAAAGCTGTGGTAAAACAGAACGCATTCATCTTGACAAGGGTGTAGTGTGCAGGTATAAGGTTGATTACTCAACAGGAGGAAGTCCACCATGGGACATGTGAGCAGCAAAAGGATATACCGGAAGCTGGGCCAGAAAATTGACCACCTGACCTTGCGCGTCCCCTGGAATGAAACGTTTTATCATATTTTGAAGGAACTCTATTCCACTGAGGAAGCAGATGTCGTCGTTAAGATGCCTTTCAATCTATCCCCCTTTGATCGAATTTTAAAGATTACAAAATACGAAAGGTCCGAGCTGCATCGCATTCTTCATAACCTCTGCAAGAAGGGTCTTGTGATAGATCTTTATATCCATGATGAGTACCGCTATATGCCTTCTCCACTGGTGATCGGTATATTCGAGTTTACAATGATGCGGACAGGCCCGAATCTCAATACCCGGGAATGGGCCAGACTTTTTCATCACTATCTTCATGACGACGGCACCTTCTATGCAGCAAACTTCAAAAATCATGAAAAAATTTCTGTGATGCGGGCACTTCCCCATGAAGAGACTGTACAGTCATCAGAATATATGGAGGTCCTGGATTATGAAAAAGCTACCGCTCTCATAGAGGCCTCGGACAAGTTGGCGATCGGTCTTTGTTCCTGCCGTCATGAGAAAGACCATGTGGGTGCAAAAGAATGTGACGTGCCGCTGGAGACCTGTTCTGCTCTGGGGGTGGCTGCGGATACACTGATCCGGAACAATTTTGCACGAGAGGTTTCCAGAGCTGAAATGCTGGATACTCTCAGTCGCTCCAAAGAGATGGGGCTTGTTCTCAATGCGGATAATGTTCGCCACAACATTGCCTTTATCTGTCACTGCTGCGGGTGCTGCTGCAATGCGCTGCTGGGCATCAGTCAGTTCGGCTATGCCAACGCGATTGTAACGTCCAGCTTTATTGCAGAGACAAACCAGGAGACCTGTGAGGGGTGTGGGTCCTGTGCAAAGGCCTGCCCCATTCAAGCCATCACCATGATGTCTGTTTCGCATCCAGAAACCAGAAGGAAGAAGGGGCCCAGGATCGATCAAGATTTTTGTCTGGGGTGTGGGGTCTGTGCATTGCAATGCAGTACAGGAGCCTTGAAGCTGGTCAAACGCAGGAAGCGGGTGATCCACCCTGAAACAACCTTTGAGAGAGTGATCCTCCAATCTCTTGAGCGAGGCACGCTTCAATACCAGATCTTCGATAACCCCCAGAGCCTCACACAAAAATTTATGCGAGGTTTCATCGGGGCTTTTTTACGCATTTCTCCTGTTAAGAAGGCTCTGATGAGCGACATGTTCCGTTCGGCTTTTCTGAAGTCTATGAAGGAGGGGGTTTTAAAAAAAGGAGAAACTTGGGTTGTGGAAATGTAACCGTTACAACAAAGAAGGAGAGAGTTAAGCATGTACAGCACGAATCGGGTTCAGAGAAAAAGCAACAGAAAAGTCATACAGCACAGAAAGATGAACGAAGAAAAACTCTGCCGCGAATGCTCAGCGGATTGCTGCAGAGACCTCACCATGATGATCACCAAGCCTAGAACCGAGGACGACATAGAGGAGTTGAGCTGGTATCTCCGCATCGATTCCGTGAGCGTTTTTATCAGAAAATATAAATGGCACCTCTTGTTTAAGGGGAAATGTATCTATCTGACACGGAATAACATGTGCAGGATATACGACAAACGTCCTGACCGGTGCAGGAGACACCAGCCGTCTGAATGTGAACGAACGGGCCCATTCTACGATACCTTGATCACCACTCCTGAAGAACTGGAGAACCACCTGGATGGCGGGAAATAGCAAGAAGGGGGACGGATCATGATGCGGGAGTCTTTAGGTTTTCCAAGGGTCTCTTGTTTTAAAAGATGGGTTACCTGTTTTTCAGGAATCCCCATAGTTTTGCCCGGAGATTCTTTTTGAAATTTTCAGTTGCCCGGATCGGTTCCAGATCGGCATTTTGAAACAATTCCAACTCTTCCAGGTCTTCAGCACAATCTTGATTTTCCTTTTGAACAGGATCTTTCAACGGGAATTTTCGCGAGGGTTGTTCAGGCATCGCTTCAACCTCCATGGATCAACATATTGATCTACTATCTCTGTCGTGCTCTCGCGGTATAGAAGAAATCAAAGATTATTCATTTTAAATTCACATGGGCTAGCCCGGATATTGCATGAGAGAATCTATTGCGAGGCCGGATAAGTTGCCGTATGCGGCGTTACAGAATATTTCCTGACTTCGAAATAATAGGTGCCAGGCAAGCCTGCCTGGCAACCTGCTTCAGCCAGAATAAGGGTGTCCAGGCAGTTCTGCCTGGCATCCCATTGCCTACGGCACTTATACGGCCTCTCATAACGATCACTCATGCAATATCCGGGCTAATCCTTATCTCTCTTTGGGAAATCTGCTCTTTTGACCGTGCTGATCTCTTTCATAAAAAGATATCCATCCATATTCATATTAAAACTTCAAAATTGCATGAAAGTTTTTGATCGCCTGATTATTCAGTAAAAAATAATTTAGAAATTATAAGAACTTACATTGCATTGTTTAATGCATTGACTGTGCCAATTACAGGAATCATGTAATCGTTCATCAAATATTTTTTAAAGTCTTTAAAATTAAAAGGTTTTTATAATTTAATATCTTATTTTCTTTTCTAAGTTTCACATCAGAACAGATCGACTACCATACAATGTAGGAAAACCTTTACATAGAAGTGGAAAATTTTTTCCACATTCGGGAATAATTCTTCCCTTTTTAATATGCAATTAAATGGGGTCCAATGGTGCGTGAAGCCCATGGATTGACTCGTAAGTATTAATCTGCACAATTGTTACAAAGTCTATTTTTTGTCAAAACGTGACGGATCAAGATTTTCGTCCAAAACGCCACACGTTTCACGCTTGTTAATTACTGATGACGGCATACATCATTATTATATCTTGCATGGATCATCCGGCGTCTTCGGTATGCGGTCCAGCAGAAGGTTAATGTATCCCATACTTTTCTTAGCGTTCTTTCATTTACCTGTGACCTGCCACTTTCTCGAAAGGGACCACTGAGATTGACATTATTCCGAGCCCTTGATATACATACCACAGGATTTTACGCCGAAATGGGAATCGCACATTCTGAATGTTGAGAAGTGAATGGTACATGAAATATTTTTAGTTTTCATCGCTCTCCTGCTTGTCATCGTATTTATCCTGGTGGTTGTGTTAATGTTGCGCAATTCAAACCAGAGGATGCTTCAGCAAGACCGTTTTACGTCATTAGAGAAGAGCCAGGAGAGAGCGGAACGTATTGTCAAGGAGGAAGTTGCCAGGAGCAGGGAAGAAGCCACGAGCAATGCCAGGCAGGGGAGAGAAGAGCTGAACCAATCCATTAAATCTTTCAGTGATTCGCTCCTTGCCCGTACCACGGAGATCGCCCAGCTGCAAAAGAATCAACTCGACACTTTTGCCAATCAGCTTTCCACATTAACCCGTTCCAATGAGCAGAAACTGGAGACCTTGCGGGAGACTGTTGAAGCAAGATTAAAGTATCTGCAGGACGAGAACAGCCAGAAACTGGAACAGATGAGGGCCACCGTTGATGAAAAACTTCATGATACCCTGGAAAAACGTCTTGGGGAGTCTTTTAAATATGTGAGTGACAGACTGGAGCAGGTCCATAAGGGGTTGGGTGAGATGCAGACCCTGGCTGCGGGCGTGGGCGATCTCAAGAAAGTTTTGACCAACGTCAAGACCCGAGGTACCTGGGGAGAGATTCAGCTCGGGACACTCCTGGAGCAGATCCTGACCAAAGATCAGTATGCTCAAAATGTGTCGACCAAGAAGAAGAGTAAAGAAAGGGTGGAATTTGCAATTAAATTGCCCGGTCGTGATGAAATAAATGGACATGAGGTCTGGCTTCCCATTGATGCGAAGTTTCCTCAAGAGGATTACGAACGTCTTGTTGAGGCCCAGGAACAGGCAAATGGCCTGCTCGCAGAGGAAGCGGCCAAACAACTGGAAGCAAGGATCAAATTCAGTGCAAAGGAGATCAAAGAAAAATATATCGATCCCCCGAATACCACGGATTTCGGCATTATGTTTCTGCCTACAGAAGGGCTGTATGCAGAAGTGATAAGGAGGCCCGGCCTTTTTGATACCCTGCAGAGAAAGTACCGCATCACGGTGACCGGCCCATCGACATTGTCGGCTTTTCTAAACAGTCTTCAGATGGGATTCAGGACACTGGCCATTGAGAAACGTACCAGTGAAGTGTGGATGCTGCTCGGGGCCGTGAAGACCGAGTTTGGAAAATTCGGTCATATCCTGGACAAGACCCACAAAAAGTTGAAAGAAGCCAGCCACTCCATTGAGAAAGCTGCAAAAAAGTCACGGAATATTGAAAGAAAATTAACAAAGGTCCAGGAGATTCCAACGTCCGAGGCGGTGAATCTGATCGGCGAGATAGAAGAGACACACGGCACGGACGAAACAAGAGGTGAAGATTAATAAACCTTGAAAAGCAACCTCCGAAGACGCAAAGAAAAGTAGGATGACTCATATCTGGATATCTTATAGATTAAGGCTCTTTATGACAGACTCTCCGTCTTAGCCGGGATAAGTTCCCCACTATTTTTCCATCAGCGCCTTTCTTATTTCAGAAAGTTTCTGAATATGCTCCTTTTCCTGCATAATCAGCTCATTTAGGACCGGCCGGTCCCCTTGTTCCAGCGAATCCTGAACTCCATGCAGAAAGATCAACGTTTCCTTTTCAAACATGACGGCAAGGTCCAATGCCTCCGTTACGGTGACCACTTTTTTTGCAAGATCCATAAAGATATCTTTCTTTGAGAAGACGTTTTCATCGGCCAAGGCCTGAAGATAGAGGCTGTATTCTCCGGGGTAGGCTTCATCCGGTTCAAAACGTCCGATGATCTCCCGTATTCGATCGAAGGATGCGATATGTTTGCTCTCTTCATTGGCCAGGGCCGTGAAGGCGTTCTTCACAGTCATGATTTCCGTCTGTTCGGCAAGGATGTGATAAAGTTTCTCCCCGTTCTTTTCAACTCGAATTGCAATTTCAACAATCTCCTGACCTGAAAACTTTTTGGGCATGGTGCTCTCCTTAAAAAAATTAAATGATTAATCCGGATATTGCATGAGTGATCGTCATGAGAGGCCGAAGAAGCACCACAGGCAAGGCACAGAAAATTTTCTGGCTGAAGACATATTGAAATATTTCGAAGTCAGGAAATTTTCTGTAACGCTGCATGTGGCAGCTTATCCGGCCTCGTAATAGATTTACTTATGCAATATCCGGGTTTATTATGTATACCATAGAAGCTTTTCCATTACAATTTTTGATCGCTTTCTTGACAGAACCCCGCTCCTTGGGTATAGTTATGTTACAAACAAGTTCGACAGGTAGAACAAATTTTAAAACAATAAACTGTATGAAGAGTTTAAAGCTGCCTCGTCGGGCTTCAGTTTCAAGCACCCCAATCGTTTAGGAAACGATGACGGGTGCTTTTTTTTGTCTCGAAACGTTTTCCTTTGTTTTTTGTAGAGTTACGGGGCCAAACCCCTTGACACCCCCGGGCAGATATGCTAAAAGATACTAATTTAATGTAAATTAGGAGACGTGCGTGCTTTACCCTGCTCCCGAAGAATTTTTAAATCGGGCCCGGAAAGGGAACCTGGTTCCTGTTTATAAAGAGATCCTTGCGGATATGGAGACTCCCGTCTCTGCTTTTCGGAAGATCGATCAGGATGGATTTTCCTTTCTTCTTGAGAGTGTGGAAGGAGGGGAAAAGTGGGGACGTTTCAGCTTTCTCGGAAGCGAGCCTGCGGTGGTCATCGAATCCAAGGATGATCAGGTCCGGCTGATTCGTGACGGGGCCGTTGTAGAGCACCGGACTGGAGTGGATCCTCTTGATTTTGCCAAGGAGCAGATGTCCACGTTTCGTATCGTGAGCGATCCGGAGCTTCCACGCTTTATTGGCGGTGCAGTGGGATATATCGGATACGATATGGTCCGATTCTTTGAAGAGATCCCGAAAACCCCTAAAGAGGATTCGGGATTCCCGGATATGATCCTGATGATCATGAGGGATCTTCTGATCTTTGATAATATGGAGCAGAAGATACTCATTGTTTCGAATGTCTTTCTTGATGACGGGGTGAGTCCACTGGATGCCTATCGTCAGGCCGAGGAGAGGATCGACCAGTTGATACAACGGTTGAATGTACCCTGTGAGATCGTAAACCTCTCCCTTCCCAGGGAAGTTGAGCTGGAGATTCCCCATTCCAGTTTTTCAAAGGACAGGTTCTGTAAAGCCGTCCAGCGTGCCAAGGACTATATCGTGGCTGGAGATATCATTCAGGTCGTTTTGTCTCAGCGTTTCCATACCAAGTTACAGAACGATCCTTTTGATATCTACCGTGTGCTCAGGACCGTGAATCCTTCACCCTATATGTTTTTTCTACGCATGGGACCGATCCAGATTGTCGGGTCTTCTCCGGAGGTCCTGGTACGGGTAGAAGGTGATCAGGTCGAGGTGAGGCCGATAGCAGGGACCCGGCCGCGGGGGAGTGATGATAGTGAGGACCAGGCATTGATGGAAGAACTCCTTGCCGACCCCAAGGAGCGGGCAGAACATATCATGTTACTGGATCTGGGACGTAATGATGTGGGCCGTGTGGCGAAAACGGGTACGGTCAAAGTCCAGGAATTTATGGTCATCGAGAAATATTCTCATGTGATGCATATTGTGTCGGATGTCGTAGGCCGGCTTGGGCCGGAGCGGGACGCCTATGATGTTCTCCGTTCCTGCTTCCCTGCAGGGACCGTTTCCGGTGCACCAAAGATCCGGGCCATGGAGATCATCGAAGAGCTTGAGCCGGTGCGCCGCGGTCCTTATGCAGGTGCCGTGGGGTATATCGATTTTTCCGGAAACATGGATACCTGTATCACCATACGGACGATGATCATTCGCGACGATGACCTGTTTCTTCAGGCCGGTGCCGGCATTGTGGCCGACTCAGACCCGGAAAGGGAGTATGAGGAGACCGTGAACAAGGCGCAAGGCATGCTCAAGGCCATAGAGGTTGCGAAACAGGGAATTGTAACAATATGAAAGACCGGAGGCTGGAGACCGGAGGCTGGAGACTGAAGACTGAAGACTGAAGACTGAAGACTGAAGACAGGGATTAGGGGCCAGGGGTCGGGGCCTGAACCCTGAACCTTGAACCCTTAACCCTGAACCTTGAACCCTGAACCCTGAACCTTAAAGCCAAGGCTTAGATGTTACGAGAATAAAAGACCTGCAGACAGCTGATAGCTGAGAGGCTTCCTGATGTTATTAATGATCGATAATTATGACTCCTTTACCTACAACCTTGTTCAGTATCTGGGGGAACTGGGTGAAGAGCTGGTCGTCTACCGTAATGACAAGATTACCCTCGATGAGATCAAGAAGATCCGGCCGGACTGTATGGTCATCTCTCCCGGGCCCTGCACCCCCAGAGAAGCAGGGATCTCGGTGGAGGCCATACACCATTTTGCCGGACATTTCCCTATCCTGGGTGTCTGCCTTGGGCATCAATCCCTGGGAGCAGCCTTTGGGGCAAAGATTGTGGGGGCCAAACGACTGATGCATGGCAAGACATCAATGATCCGTCATGATGGAAAAACGATTTTCAGAGGGCTTGAAGATCCATTTGAGGCGACACGATATCATTCCCTGGTGATTCAGCGGGATACCTTATCCAAAGAATTCGAAATCACAGCGGAGTCCGAGGATGGAGAAATTATGGGAATCCGTCATAAGGACCTTCCCCTTGAGGGTGTCCAGTTTCATCCTGAGTCGATCCTCACCACCGTTGGACACGATTTGTTGAGAAATTTTCTGGAGCTGAGATGACTTATCAGCATTCAGCTGTCAGTCAATATAGAAACAAATAGCTCAAAGATAATAGACATCAGATTCGAATCATGTTTCATTTGATCCTTTGTCCTGCTGAATGCTGATGGCGGAGTGCTGATCGCTTGTTTCTGTGGAGGCATGAATGATCGTCAATGCCATAAAAAAGATCGTAGAGGGTGTCAACCTGACTCGCGAAGAATGTTACGGGGCCATGGATGACATCATGGGAGGTCGTGCCACTCCAGCCCAGATTGCCTCTTTTATCACAGCACTCAGGATCAAGGGGGAGACCGTGGAGGAGATCACCGCCTGTGCCCAGGTGATGCGTGATCGGGTTGTCCAGGTTCATACGGATAGAGAAAACCTGGTCGACACCTGCGGTACCGGAGGAGATGGAGCGAGAACCTTCAATATTTCAACCACGGTCGCTTTTGTGGTCGCCGGGGCCGGATTGACCGTTGCCAAGCATGGGAACCGGTCCGTGTCCAGCCAGAGCGGAAGTGCCGACCTCTTTGCCGCGCTGGGTGTGGATATCGAAGCAAAGATCCCCGTGGTGGAACGCTGTCTTAATGAGGTGGGCATCGGTTTCCTCTTTGCCCCCCTCCTGCACGGGGCCATGAAGCATGCCATTGGACCGAGAAGGGAGATTGGGGTACGAACAGTCTTCAATATACTGGGCCCTCTGACTAATCCTGCAGGCGCCCCTTACCAGGTGATCGGTGTGTATGATGAGAACTTAACGGAGACGCTATGCGAAGTCTTGGGGGGATTGGGCAGCCGGAGGGCCTATGTGGTGCATGGTTACGATGGGCTGGATGAGATCACTCTTACGGGGAAGACCCGTGTTTCTGAATTGAAAAACGGCCGAGTATGGACCTTTGATCTGGATCCTGAGGAATATGGTTTTCATTATTGCAGTGCCGAAGACTTGAAGGGGGGAGATGCTGCAGCCAATGCAAAAATCACTCTCGCAATTCTGAATGGAGAGCTGGGGCCGAAAAGAGATGTGACCCTGCTGAATGCCGCTGCGGCCATCCATGTGACAGGGCAAACCCAATCCATGAAAGAAGCGATGGTTGCGGCGGCCGAATCGATCGATTCGGGGAAAGCCATGGAAAAGCTCAACGGGTTGAAAAAGATGACAACGGAAGGAAGTTAACATTCCACCCTATGATGAGAGTGATATAGAGATCATTGAAGAAAGTGATTCCGTAGATGAGGTCTTCGCAACGGGATTAAAAAAGGGTTTGTAAGCCTTGATCCTAGATGATATAGTTGAAAAAGTTTTATCCAGGCTCACAGAAAGAAAGAGCCGGATCACTTTAGAGGATTTAATGGCCCGGGCGCAGGACGCGGACCCGGCACAAAACTTTTACGAGAATCTGCAGCGGGGTAAGGATGAAAAGATTCGGGTGATTGCCGAGGTGAAAAAGGCTTCACCCTCCAAAGGAATCATCCGTGAGGATTTCGACCCTGTTCGAATCGCATCGGAATATGAACAATCCGGTGCATCGGCGATTTCGGTCCTGACCGAGGAAGATTTTTTCTTAGGCCTACGGGAGTATCTGACACAGATCAGGGCTTCTGTGGCGATTCCTCTGCTCAGGAAAGATTTTATCATCGATCCTTACCAGGTTGTGGAAGCTCGTGCTCTGGGTGCGGATGCTTTTCTCCTGATCGTTTCTTTGCTTACGGATCCGATCCTGGAAGAGCTTCTCTTTCTGGGGCAAGAGTTGGGGATGGAAGCTCTGGTTGAAGTACATAATGAAGAGGAACTGGACCGGGCCCTGCACACACATGCACGGATTATTGGGATCAACAACCGGGACCTGAAAACGTTTGTGACGGATATCCAAACCACTTTCCGGTTGGTCGAAAGGATCCCTGAGGGCAGAGTGGTGGTCAGCGAAAGCGGGATCCAGTCTCCCGAAGACCTCAAACAGATGGAGCGCTTCGGTATCGAAGCTGTCCTGGTGGGAGAAGTCCTGATGCGGTCACCGCACCCCGGAGAAAAGCTTAAGGAGCTTCTCGGATATGAGAGAGAGGCATGAGAACCCGTATCAAGGTCTGTGGAATTACGAATTTAGACGATGCCCTGGCTGCGGTGGATGCCGGTGTTGATGCGCTCGGTTTTGTATTCGTTCATGAAAGCTCCCGTTATGTCATGCCGGAAAGCGCCCGTGAAATCATCCGTCATCTGCCGCCGATGGTAAACATGATCGGGGTCTTTGTGGATGAGAAGATCGAAAAAGTGCGGGGGATCGCAAGCCTCTGTTCTCTGGACTTCCTCCAGTTTCATGGTGCGGAGTCGCCGGAATATTGCGAATGGTATACCCAGCGGGTGATCAAGGCCTTCCGGGTAAAAGACATCTCCACGATTCAGGAGATCTATAACTATACGGTACAGGGGGTTCTGCTGGACAGCTATTCCAAGGAGGCCTACGGGGGAACGGGTGCCACGTTCGACTGGTCCCTGGCCAGTCAGATCGCTCCATATAAGCCGGTCATCCTGGCCGGCGGGCTCACACCTCAGAATGTGGGAGAGGCCATTGTGGAGGTCAGGCCTTTCGGTGTGGATGTCAGTTCGGGCGTGGAAAAGAGCCCCGGGACTAAGGATCCTGAAAAACTCGGACATTTTGTCAAGGCGGTGAGACAGGCCGACAGAGTTCTTTCAGGATTGGAGAAAGAAAGATGAGTTTGCCTGACCAGAGAGGACACTTTCAGGAATTCGGCGGAAGGTATGTGCCGGAGACCCTGATGCCGGCCCTGGAGGAATTGAGCCGCGAGTATGCCAGGGTTCGTGAGGATCCCGCATTTCAGGAAGAGTTGGATACCTATTTGAAGGAATATGTGGGACGTCCAACCCCCTTGTTTTTGGCTGAACGTCTAACCGGACGTTTAAACGGGGCCAGGATCTATCTCAAACGGGAAGATTTGAACCATACGGGTGCGCATAAGATCAACAACACCCTCGGACAGATCCTTCTGGCCCGGAGGATGGGTAAGAAACGTATCATTGCCGAGACCGGTGCGGGACAGCACGGTGTGGCCACGGCTACGGCCGCGGCCATGTTCGGGCTGGAGTGCGAGGTCTTTATGGGGGAGGAGGATGTTGCGCGCCAGGCCCTGAATGTCTTCCGTATGAACCTTTTGGGAGCCAAGGTCACCACCGTGCTTTCAGGTACCCGAACGTTAAAGGATGCCTGCAACGAGGCCATACGGGACTGGGTCACACATGTCCGGGATACCCATTATATTATCGGTTCTGTCGTGGGCCCCCACCCTTACCCCATGATGGTCCGGGATTTCCAATCGGTGATCGGAAAGGAGACACGGGATCAGATCCTTGAGAAGGAAGGGAGGCTGCCGGATTACCTTGTCGCCTGTGTGGGCGGGGGGAGTAATGCCATCGGTCTCTTCCATCCCTTCGTTAATGAATCTTCGGTCCGCTTCATTGGTGTGGAGGCAGGCGGCCTGGGTATTGGGAGCGGAAAACATGCCGCTTCAATCGGCGCTGGAGAATGGGGGGTCCTTCATGGGAGTATGAGCTTCCTCCTTCAAGACGGAGATGGACAGATCACTCCAGCCCACTCCATCTCTGCGGGGCTCGACTACCCTGGTGTTGGACCGGAACACGCGTATTACCATGTCTCAAAGCGGGCGGACTATGTCTCCGCCACGGATGAGGAGGCCCTGGAAGGGTTTCAGCTCCTCGCCGAAACAGAGGGAATCATTCCCGCCCTTGAAAGTGCACATGCCATTGCCTATTTGAAAACGTTGATCCCCGAGACAAGCAAGGATCAAATAGTGGTTTTAAACCTGTCCGGACGAGGGGACAAAGATGTCAATCATGTGGCCGGTATACTCGGAGAAAGCCGGTAGCTTTCGTGCTGATTGAGGTGTTGCGCTGTGAGCAGGATAAGTGAGGTTTTTGAAAAATTAATAAAGGAAGACAGGGTCGCCCTGATGCCCTTTATCACAGCCGGTGATCCCACTCTCGACATGACCAGACGATGCATTCTGGAGATGGAGAAGAACGGTGCCGATATCATCGAGCTTGGAATCCCCTTTTCCGATCCCCTTGCAGACGGCCCCACGCTTCAGCGATCCTCGCAGCGTGCCTTGTCCGGAAAGATATCCCTCTCCCGCATTCTGAGTTTTCTCAAAGAACTTCGATCCGAGACAGGCATACCCATTGTCCTGATGGGGTATTTCAACCCCATTTTTAAATACGGTGTGAAACGTTTCACCAAGGAGGCAAGAAGAGCCGGTGCGGATGGTGTGATCGTACCGGATCTGCCGCCTGAGGAGGCAGAGGAGTTGATCCGGGCATCTCGAGAGGTGGATCTGGATACAATTTTTTTACTGGCCCCGACCAGCACACAGGAAAGGATTGCGCAGGCCGCTGAAGTCAGCAGAGGATTTATCTATTATGTCTCTTTGACGGGTGTGACCGGCGCGAGGGACCAACTGGCTTCCGACATTGGTGCATCCCTCGAAAAAATTCGTAAGGTGACCACAATGCCGATCTGTGTGGGGTTCGGTATTTCAACGCCGGAGCATGTAGGAACCATAAGCCGGTTTGCGGATGGGGTGATCGTAGGAAGCGCGGTGGTCAGTGTGATTGAGAAGCGGTTGAAGGACCCCGAATGCCCTGCTCATCTGGGCGATTTTATCGGCAAACTCCGCAAGACAGCAACCAGACATGGATAAAAGAGGGGAGTAGGGAAGATGAATCCTGAAAAAAAATCTTCGGTTGGTTTGGAACATAAGGCGAACGGTGATCAGGACTTGTTTGAGAAATACGGAGAGATCATCCCCAAAGGGACGGTTCTCTTCTATGAGGGGGACCCTGGGCAGGAGATGTACATCATCCAGGCCGGTAAAGTCCGCATCAGTAAACGTGTCCGAAATGTAGAAAAGACTCTGGTGATTCTTGGAAAAGGTGAGTTTTTTGGTGAGATGGCGATTCTGAACAATCGTCCCCGTTCCGCAACGGCGACAGTCGTTGAAGACTGCAAGATCCTGATTTTTGACCGGGAGACCTTTGAGACCATGATCCGGAATAATGCAGAAGTCGCAATTCGGATTATCAAGAAACTGGCCGCCCGACTCCAGGAAGCTAATCACCAGATCGAAAACCTTTTGCTTAAAGACAACCTGAGCCGAATGGTGAATCTATTAAAGAGATGGGCACGGGAGCAGGGCGCTCCGGTTTCCGGAGAATTCAAGATTGATTACAAAACGGAAGATGTGGCCACGAATGTGGGCATCTCTGAACGGCAATTGCATGAAGTCCTGACAAAATTAACCGAGGCGAAGATGATCCAGGTGACTGAAGAGCAGATTCTCATTCCGAAGATGGAAGTCTTGGAACGATTTTCCCATTATCTGGAGATGAAAGACCAGTTCAGTAATCTAAGCTGAGAGTTCCGCTTGGAATAAAACATGTTTATTGACCAGAAAGATAAAGCGAGGTTCAAATGAAGATAGAAATACTCGGATGCCATGGATCGGAAACACCTACAACCAAGACCGTGGGGTTTTTAATTAACGATCAGATGTTGTTAGAAGCAGGGACAGCATCGTCTGTCTTAACCATGGAACGGCAGAAGAAAATTGAAAGCGTGGTGATCAGTCACATGCATCTGGATCATATTAAGAGCCTTCCGTTCCTTGCAGAGAACCGTTTCGGTGAAACGGACGCCTCCCTCACGGTTTATGGAATTGCGGAAGTGATTCAGGGCCTCAGGACCCATTGCTTTAATGACACCGTCTGGCCCGATATCACCAAGATTACAAACGGTAAGATCCCATTGCTCCAATTTCAGACGCTCATCCCTGGAGAAAGCACGCAAATCGGTGAGGTCAAACTCCTTCCTATTGCAGTGGATCATTCTGTTCCTTCTGTGGGGCTGCTTATATCTCAGCAAAACCGTTCCCTTCTTTATACCGGGGATACGGCGCCCACAGGAGAGATCTGGGAGGTCGCGGCGAAGACGCCGGACCTTTCGGCCCTGATGATTGAAGCCTCCTTTCCGGATCGGCTGAATAAAATCGCCAACATCAGCTACCATATGACTCCTTCCATGCTGGCCGGTGCATTGCAGAAAATAGGACGTCCTGAAGTGCCGGTCTATGTTTTTCATATGAAGCCACAACATGAACGTAATATCCTGAAAGAGCTCCACCGTTTGCTGGGTGAACGCGTTCATGTCCTGAAGGAAGGTGAAGTGATACAATTATGAAGGTTGAGGTTGACCATGACGTGGTTTAAAAAAAAGAAGATTAAACCGTCTTTTGCCAAGAAAGAGCGAAAGATAATGGTCACGGAAGGGTTATGGGAGAAGTGCCAGAATTGTAGGGAGATTATCTATAAAAAAGAGATAGAAGGGAATTTCAGGGTCTGCCCCAAATGCAACTACCATTTTCGAATTTCCGCGGAAGAACGGATCCAATTGGTTGCGGACGAGGAGAGTTTCCAGGAATTGGATTCAGAGATGGTGACCACCGATCCTCTGCACTTCAAAGATTCCAGAAAATACCGGGACCGTCTCAAGGAAGGGGAACAGCTCACCCGGAAAAAGGATGCCCTGGTCTATGGGGATGTCCAGATACATGGGTTGCATGCGATCCTGGCGGTTTTTGATTTCGGTTTCATGGGCGGAAGCATGGGGTCCGTAGTGGGGGAGAAGGTCGTACGAGGTATGGAACGGTCTCTTTCTATGCAACGGCCCATGATCGCTTTTTCATCTTCCGGAGGAGCCAGGATGCAGGAGGGGATCGTTTCTCTGATGCAGATGGCCAAAACCAGCGCAATGGTCTCAAAGTTGGGCGAAGCCGGGATCCCCTTTATTTCAGTCCTCACCGACCCGACCTTTGGCGGCGTGACAGCAAGTTTTGCCATGTTGGGAGATGTTATCCTTGCGGAACCGAGAGCACTCATTGGATTTGCCGGCCCGCGGGTCATTGAGCAAACCATTCGTGAGAAACTTCCCGATGGCTTTCAGCGTGCCGAATTTCTTCTTCAACACGGGATGGTGGATATGATTGTCGAGCGTAAGGATATGAAAAATACACTTGCCGGCCTGATTCGCCATTTCGGATATGGCTGAATCCTGACAATATGAACTATGAACATGCATTGGCCTGCCTTGAAGACCTGGAAGTCCATGGGATGGTCATGGGTCTGGAGCGGATAATAAGGCTCCTGACGGCTCTGGGTGAACCGCATCAGCGGTTCCGTTCCATTCATATCGCAGGGACCAACGGGAAGGGTTCCACCGCGGCGTATATCGCCTCTGTGCTCAGAGAAGCAGGAGTTCGAGCAGGCCTTTACACATCGCCCCATCTGAATCGGTTTACAGAGAGAATTTCGATTTCCGGGTCAGAGATCCTGCCCGGCCAGGTTGCCCGCTATGTGGAGCAACTCCTATCAATTATTCAGTCTTCAGGACCGGACTTTACACCGACCTACTTTGAAGTGACAACGGCCTTGGCATTCGCTTATTTTGCCGATGAGGATGTTGATTATGCCGTGGTGGAGGCCGGGCTGGGTGGGCGTCTGGATGCAACCAATGTTCTGGTTCCTGAAATGAGCATCATCACAAATGTAGCACTGGAGCATACCGAGTATCTGGGCGACTCCGTGGAAGAGGTTGCCCGTGAAAAAGGGGGGATCATAAAGAGCGGAGTCGAGGTGGTCACTGCAGAGACCGACCCTCGGGTCCTTGGCGTTCTGGAAGAAATTTGCTTGAGCCGTGAGAGCCGTCTCATTCGTATAGGCCGTGAAATTGAGGCCGGAAGTATACACATGAAACGTCCTGAAGGTTTTCGGATCTTTGACTACCGCGGAGAAGAACATCAATGGAAAGGTCTGGCCACCCATCTTCTGGGAGCCTACCAGGTGAAGAATGCCGCCCTTGCGCTGGGTGCCCTGGAAGGACTCATGAGAAAAGGGCTTGAGGTTCCGGAGACGGCTATCCGGGAGGGATTATCCAACGCACGTTGGCCAGGCCGCATGGAGGTCATCTCCTTGGACCCTTACCTGATTCTGGACGGCGCCCATAATCCGCACGCTGTCCACGTGCTCCTGGAGAGCCTGAAACAAGACCTCAGCTACCGGCGATTGATTGTGGTCATCGGTGTTCTTGATGACAAGGATATACAGGGTGTGGTGACGCCGCTCCTGTCCTGTGCGGATACGATGATTCTGACACGACCCCGGTATTTCAGAGGTGCCAATCCTGAAGTGTTAGCAGGGCAGATCCAGACGTCGCATACTGATATTTATGTCAAGATGGGTATCCCGGATGCGATTGACCATGCCGTCTCCTTGCATGAACCGGGTGATCTGATTCTGGTTACCGGGTCGCTCTATACCGTGGGAGAGGCAAGGGATTATCTTCTGAACGGGATGGTGAGAGACAATTAGTTTCTTCTATGCATTGTATAAAGCACAGGGTTTCCCATTCCCATCATGTAACGAATGTAAAGGCGATCATTAACTTAGTGGTCCTGTTCGTAAATACTGTGATGCACCGAGAGGGTTGTAGGGCGGTCTCATCAAGGCGCGCGACTGAGGCGTACCCCCTGTGGTACAGTGCAGGGAGCGGAACGATGATGAGACCGTCCTACGGCACTCAAATGCCACCGTATTTACGAATAGGGCCACTTAGGCAATAAAAATCGGGTACCGGCTTGAAGCAATCTTATGGACAGAAGAGACGTGCAGAAAAAAAACAATTCTCCCTTACATGACAGGCATCCCATCTTTTGCGGCAAAGACCGAAACATCTCCATGGGGTACCTTCTTCTCTCCTTCTGCCTTCTTTTAACATGGGATTCATGCTTTGATTTTTCTCCTTCCACATCATGGGCAGCAGGTTTGAGGCAAGGCGAAGAAGTGAGTGTGGACGGAGACCGCCTTTACTTTGATCAGGAACGGGAACTCTATGTTGCAGAAGGAAATGTCCAGTTTATCAGCGGAGACATGAAACTGACCTGCGGTTATGCGGAATATTCTGACCGGAGCGGGGACTTCTTTGCAGAGGGAAATGTGATCTATACCGGTGAAGAAGGTATCATTTATTGCGATCGGGTGGAAGGGAATGTGTTGACCCGTCTTGGAGCTTTTTATGCTGCAGAAATGGACAATGTCAAAGGGGGGTATCTCCTCAAAGGCGACAAGGTTGAGAAGGTCGGTGACGAGACCTTCCGTGTGGACAGAGGTTCCATCTCTCAATGCGGGAAAACGTGGCCATTATGGGTGATGCGTGGAAAAAATATGCAGATCGCCCAAAATCAATACGTTTCCAGTAAACATACATCCCTTTGGCTCGCAGGCATACCGATCTTCTATGCTCCTTATTTTATATTCCCTATCAAAAGCCAAAGGCAGAGCGGTTTTCTACCTCCTGTATATGGGAGCGGCGGACGGAATGGCAACACCATTGGACTCGATTATTATTGGGCCATCGACTCCAACCGGGATGCGACCTTCTCCTATGCCTACCTTGAGGACAATGGGAATCGTTTCGGTTTGGAGTACCGGTATGCGGTCAACCAGGCCGTCCGCGGGTCACTCTTCGGATATTACATTCATGACCGAAATGCCGATCGTGATGGGAGCAGGGTCGACATGAATCAGGACAGGTGGGAGATCGGGATGACCCATTCTCATAACATGCAGGATAAGGTCTATGGAGGCCTTTTTGCCGACGTCTACAGTGATGGTTATTATCTGACGGATTTTTCCCGATCTTCAGAAGCCCGAGTCCAAAATAACGGTCAGTCCGATCTGGTCGTTGTGGACCGTTGGGATTCAGGGAACCTGAGCATGGATTTCCGTTATTACCAGGAGATGAACGTTCGAAGAGAGAGGACCACCCTCCAGTCTCTGCCGGAACTTCGGTTGGACCTCACGCCGAACAGAATCCGAAAATCCAGCTGGTTCTATTCTCTGGATTCCAGTATTGTGAGTTTCTATCGCCAGGAGGAATATGATGCCACATTCAGCTCCCAAATTTCATCGGATCCATTGATCCTTAATCCGGTTACCCCAGAGCAGAATAATAATCTTCAACAATTGACAGACGCCGGTTTTGATTCAGAGACCGCCCTCAGGCACCAGGGGATTAAGGGCCGGAGGCTGGACCTCTTCCCTGAATTATCCCTTCCCTTGGATCTCACACACTTTATGGTTTTTACGCCCCGTGCAGGGTACCGTGAAACCCTGTATAGCAGGGATGCCTTCTCAGACGATTTTGAGGATCGCGGTGTCTTTAATACCGGTTTCGATGTCACAGCAAGAGCACATGGAGACTTTTCAGTGGGGTCCTCGAGGTCTCTCCGTCATATTCTGGAACCGGAGATCTCTTACGATTACAGGAAGGACACGGATGAAAAAGAGGTTCCCATTTTTGATGAGATAGACCGGATGGAACAGGTTGATGAATTCCATCTGAAACTGACCAACCGTTTTCTCCTCACGGACATAGACAACATGGACCGTCGGGAGATCGTGACCATGAAACTCGATGCTCTTTACAACCGCCTCCTCTCAACACAGAAGTTCAGATCCATCACTGGTGAGCTGGACCTTAATTTTACGGATAACCTTTATATTGAGGTTAAATCCATGTATGATTTCCTGACTCACGATTTTGAAGAATTGAATCTTGATCTGAAGTTCAGTATTCATGATGCCCTGAAATTTCAGGCTGGCCGACGCTTCACTAACCGGGTGCCGGTGGATCCCAATTTACCCATTGGTCAAGGAGAGTCCAGAACCCTTGGAGGAAATGTTACATTGCAAGGCATCGAAAATGATGGTATCTCCTTCTGGACAGCATCGTTCAACTGGGAACCCACCCCGGAAATCTCCATGAATCTTTCGGGGTATTTCAACGCCAAGGAGGATGACGGAGACGATATCACCTTTCAGCTCGGTTACGAGAGAAAATGCTGGGGAGTGATGGTGACGCTTGAACGGTATGATGATACGGTCATTAATGAGAACACCCAAGCTCTGGACATTGACACAGTCAATGAAATCCATTTCTTTTTCACGATTAAATCGCTGCATCTCAAGCTCTTTTCACAGGAACCTGATTAAGGGGATCAATATTTTAGGTTGAAGAGTGTTCAAAAAAATATTATGATATACTCAAATGACGTTAATCCTTTCAAGCCCTTATAAAGACTAATGAATTTTGAATGACCCCTGGCAGGCGAAGCACTTATGAAAAAAATACTGGTGACCGGAGGGGCCGGATTCATCGGCAGTAATTTTATCCGTTATTATCTGCAGGAACACCAGCAAGATCAGGTGGTGAACCTTGATCTGTTGACCTACGCAGGTAATCTCATGAATCTTCAGGACATTGCAGATGACAAACGTTATGATTTTGTTCAGGGCGATATTGCGGAGCCCGCCGTCGTGGAGAAGATTTTAAAGCAGGGGGTTGATGCCGTGGTCAACTTTGCGGCCGAGTCCCACGTGGATCGAAGTATCGAAGACCCGGGCATATTTATTCACAGTAATGTATTGGGGGCACAGGTTCTGTTGAATGCGATACGGAAATATCCTGTGCAGCGATTTATCCAGGTCGGCACGGATGAAGTCTATGGCTCTCTGGGTGCGACCGGGGCCTTTACCGAAGAGACCCCGCTGGCCCCAAACAGCCCCTACTCTGCCTGCAAGGCGGCGGCAGATCTTCTGGTGCGGGCCCATTATGAAACTTTCGAGCTGCCGGTCTTGATCACACGCTGTTCCAATAATTACGGGCCCTATCAGTTTCCGGAAAAAATGATCCCACTCTTCATCATGAATGCCATGCAGGACAAACCGGTCCCTCTCTATGGCGATGGTTTAAATGTTCGTGACTGGCTCCATGTCCTGGACCACTGCCGTGCCATTGATCTGGTGCTGAGTAAGGGGAGAGTGGGGGAGGTTTACAATATCGGTGGGAACAATGAGAAAAAGAATATCGAAATCACCCGCCTGATTCTGGACCGCCTCGGGAAATCGGAAAGCCTGATCCAGTATGTGACGGACCGATTGGGTCATGACCGAAGATATGCCATTGACGCGACCAAGATAATGACGGAACTTGGATGGAAACCTCTCTACACGTTTGAAAGTGGGATTGATGAGACCATGCGCTGGTATCAGGAGCACCAGGAATGGTTAGAGGATATTCAGTCCGGCCGTTACCTGGTTCTGTCAGAACAGATCGCCGCCGGTGAGAGTGCAGTATGAAAAAGCTTGCCCTGACCGGGGCGAAGGGAATGCTTGGCAGTGATCTTTTGAAACATCTGGAGAAATCCTATACCTGTATCCCTGTGGACATCGAGGAACTGGATATCACAGATAAGGGAAAGGTCTTGTCATGGCTCAGAAAAATCGAGCCGGAGATCCTTGTTAATGCGGCGGCATATACGGATGTCGATGGATGTGAGACCCATCAGGACTTGGCCATGCAGGTCAACGGAGAAGGGGTAGGGTCCCTGGCTGAAGGGTGTTCCCGTTTAAAGGTCATGATGGTTCATATCAGTACAGATTTTGTCTTTGATGGGTGCAAAGCGGGTTCCTATACTGAAGAGGATACCCCCAGGCCACTTTCGGTTTATGGGGCATCCAAACTTCTGGGAGAACAGAGGCTCATGGAGAATCTGGAACGATTCTTAATCATTCGGACGTCGTGGCTCTACGGTCTTGGAGGCAGGAATTTTGTAGAGGCCATACTCAGAAAGGCGGAAGATGAAAAACACCTTCGAGTCGTCGATGATCAGAGAGGATCCCCCACATTTGTTCCGGATCTCTCCCATGCTCTGATCAGGCTATTGTTGTCGGATGCATCGGGGATTGTCCATGTTTCAAACCGCGGGTCCTGTTCATGGTTTGAATTTGCCAAGACGATTCTGGCGCTGTCGGGAAAAGACAAGATCACAGTGGATTCCATTCCCTCTTCAGAACTCGACCGGCCTGCGCAGCGTCCGGCGAATTCTGTTCTTTCATGCGAACGCTATGTTAAAATGACAGGGAACACCATGCGGCATTGGAAAGAGGGGCTAAAAGCTTATCTTCAAAGCAGGGAGGAGCAATACAATGATTGAAGAGGAGACGACAACGGTATTATTGCCCATGGATCTGCGGCATTTTTCCAAGGGGGCACTCCGCATACTGGCTCAGGATATGAGTCTGGATGCCTCTCTCCTCAAAGAGATCCTGGTGCAAGAGAAGGATGATCCGGAGACGGTCCGGTGTCTTATCCGGAATCCCTCATTACAGGATGAAGACTTCAATTGTGTTCTGGAGGACCTTTCTGAAGATCTTCGCCAAGAGATCGATGTGCGCCAGAAGGCCCTGGTTTCCATACAGGATCAGGGGATCTCTTCTCCGAAAACAAGTCAACAGTCTCCTTCGCAAGACGAGGAGAACTATGTCGGTGGGAATATACAGAAAAAGATCCAGCGGATGTCCCCGGTGGACAAACTCTGCTTCGCACTTAAAGGGACTAAAGAGGCCCGGGGAATTCTGATCCGGGATCCGAACAAGGAGATTGCCCTGACGGTTTTAAAGAATCCGAAGATTACAGAGAGCGAGGTTGAATTCTACGCGGCGTCCACCAATGTGGTGGGGGATATCCCCAGGGAGATCGGGAAAAACCGTGAGTGGTGCAAAAAATACAGCGTCTTAAGGGCCCTGGTCTTCAACCCCAAGACACCAACGGGTGTTTCTCTGGAGAGGCTGCCCTACCTAAAGGATAAGGACCTGAAGTTTTTAAGCAAGAGCAAGAATGTCCCGAGTGCTTTGCGAGCCGGAGCCAAACGGCTGGTGGCTAACAAAGAACGAAAAAAAGGATAAGGAGCAACGATGATTTTCAGCGGGCTGGTGGTGAAGAGCAGACTAAGAAAGGCGCTGGATCTTTTAAATTGCGGCATATATCCTCAGGCAGCTAAGGAACTGGAGGGGATACTTCATACCTTAAGAGATCCCGGCCAGGAAGATAAGCGTAAGCCTATTCTTTTTTATCTTGCCGAATGCTATATGGCAATGGGAGACGAAAAGTTCGATCAAAGAGATTTCCAGAGCGCATTGAATAATTTTGATAGCGCTGAAGCCCTTGGGGTTAATTTTCCAGATATCTATTTTTGGATCGGTCAGGCGTGTTCCGGACTGGGTGATTTTGGAAGAGCTGAAGAAGCCCTGAACAATGCCATTGCCTTGAATCCCCGATATGTGAAAGCCCGCCTTTCTCTTGCCGACCTATACAGACAGCAAGAGAAGTTTGAATCGGCGATTCAAGAATATCAAATCCTATATGAGCAGGGTACATTGTGTGATGAAGATCTCTTTCAAAGTGGGATGCGTACAGCCGACAAAGGCGAATTGAAAAAGGGGTGTGCTCTTATGAAGGACAGCTTTCAGGACAAACCTGATCCTGTTAAGGCCATATACCTGAAAGGGATGAAGTGCTACAAAGAGAAGGATTATTCCGGAGCCATCCAGGAGCTGGAAAAAGTGCTGAATGAGCATCCCGACTATCCTGATATCCATAACTTTCTGGGAGTGGCGTGTTGCGGCGACAACTCCTATGACAAAGCAAAAGAGGCCTTTTTGAAGGCCATCGAGCTGAATAACCAGTATGTCGAAGCCAGATTGAATCTGGCTTTTCTGTATGAAAAACTAAAAGAGAAAGAGAAGGCAGAACATCAACTTAGAGAAGTCCTATCCATCGATCCGGGCAATGTCATTGCCCTTGAAGGCCTGGAAAATCTTGATTATGAGAGGGCTGATGGTTCGGGGATTGCTGACAGGAAGGATCAACGATTTTTTCATTAAACCCTATTTACGATTCTGGATTGAATCAGGATATACAAGCTATACGGATAGGAGATACTAACCCGGATATTGCATGAGTAAATCTATTACGAGGCCGGATAAGCTGCCACATGCGGCGTTACAGAAAATTTCCTGACTTCGAAATAGTAGGTGCCAGGCACGCCTGCCTGGCAACCTGCTTCAGCAAGAAAATTTTCTGCGCCTTGCCTGTGGTGCTTTTACGGCCTCTCATGACGATCACTCATGCAATATCCGGGCTAAGGCTATTCGAGGTATGGGGTGTTTGAATGGTTGATAAGGACTACTACAAAATTTTGGGTTTAAACTCGTCTGCTTCAGAGGAAGAGATCAAGAAGGCCTTCTTCCGTCTGGCAAAGAAATATCACCCGGACAGACATCGGGGCACCAAAGATGGGAATTATGAGATTAAATTCGCCCAGATTAATGAGGCCTACAATGTATTAAAGGACAGGAAGGCCAAGACTGATTACGATATTAAATTCAAGGGGTATAGCAGTAAAAAAAGTCGTACTGCCCAGGAAAAGTATCGGGCAGAGGAGTTCTACCATACGGCTCAGAAAGCACTCAAGATGAAGGATTTCAACAGCGCTATTGATCTCTTAAAAGCGGCCACTCGTTTGGAGCCGGATAGAGCAGAATATTTTTCTGCTCTGGGTGTGGCCCTTTCTGAAAAGCCTCGAAGGCTTCACGAAGCCCGTGAGATGTGTGAAAAGGCTGTAGAGATGGAGCCCTATGATGTGGAGAACTATATTCGCTTGGGACTTGTTTATAAAAAGGCCAATCTGGAGATGCGGGCGCGCAAGCAGTTTGAGAGGGCTCTCCGCTGGGAACCCGAACATCCTATTGCAAGACAGGAACTGGGACTTTCCCAATCATCTCTCTGGATGATGCGTATGAAAGGATTTTTGAAGTCTATTTTTGGTTCCGGGAAGTAAGTTCTAACAGGATGTTTTCTCTATAATAACCTGCTAAAATATATTGACAGGATGAAGAATATTCCTTACCATTTAAATAGTAGTTTAAAGAATTGAATCCATACGAAAAAGGTGACCCTCTCGAAAGAGAAGGGTAACAAAGCTTCAGGCCTACGTATTCAATGTAATATAGGGTTTCTAAGCTGCCGGGATGGAGAAAATATGAAGATAAAAAAAGCCCATATTGAGACAGATATGGGTTTTTTTATGATCATTTCAAGGCAATTTCTGTTGACAGTAAATTTAATATATGTATCATAATAAACTAACAAATAAGGAATTTTCAGGAAATTACCTTGACATAGTTGATGTTGTATGTTAACGTACAAATAAGTTAAATTTGTACACTTACGTTTGGAAATGGCCATATGGAGTGGTTTTCTTTTGATTCTCCTTATTTTCCAATTTTGTCATGCCCTTTGATACTCCCACGGTAGGGAGGAAAGCATCATGTTATTCTCTAAGTCAAAACAGCTTGTCGGATTAGATATCGGTACCAGTTCTGTTAAGGCTTTTCAGCTAAAAGAGTCGGGCGGCGGGTTTCAACTGGTCCATGCTGATGTCAAACCTCTCGCTCCGGAAGTGATTGTTGACGGAACCGTAATGGATGCTGAAAGAGTGGTTGCCGTTATTCGGGATATCTATCGCGATAATAAAATCAAGGTAAAGGATGTGGTCTTGTCGGTGTCCGGAATTTCGGTGATTGTTAAGAAGATTAATCTTCCGGAAATGAGCGAAGAAGAATTGGATGAATCTATCCAATGGGAGGCCGAACAGTATATTCCCTTTGATATTGAAGATGTCAATATAGATTACCAGATTTTGAGGCCCGTTGGAGAGGACGGCAAGCGGCAGATGGAAGTGCTCCTCGTCGCAGTGAAAAAAGATAAAATCAATGAATATACTTCCTTGGCCGAGGAAGCCGGATTGAATCCTGTTGTCGTCGATGTGGATGCCTTTGCCATGGAGAACATGTATGAGATCAATTATGAGTTGAACAAGAATGAAGCCGTTGCACTGATCGACATCGGTGCCGGTTTGATGAATATTAATGTGATTTCAGACGGGATGCCTGCCTTTACTCGGGATATTTCCATCGGCGGGAATCAGTTTACAGAGGCCATACAGAAAGAATTCGGTCTCAGCTACGAGGAGGCCGAACAGGTCAAAAAGGGACAGGATGTGGAGGGTGCCTCCTTTCAGGATGTTGTTCCGATCCTGGAGTCTGTATCCAATGACATCGCTTCGGAAATCCTCAGGTCATTCGATTTTTACCGGGCAACCTCTTCTGCATCAAAGGATCAGATAGCACGGGTTATGATCAGCGGGGGGTGTGCAAAACTCAAAGGACTGCGGGAATTTCTGGCCAAACACTTAGGGCTGGAGGTGGGAATCATTAATCCTTTTCAGAACATTGAGATTCTGGAAGGGAGTTTCGATTTCGATTTTGTCCAGGATATTGCGCCGATCACAGCTGTGGGCATTGGTCTGGCCTTACGTAGAGCGGACGACAAATGATAAAAATTAATCTTCTGCCGACAAAGAAAGCGAGAAAAACATTAGGAGTCAAACAGGAACTTCTGGTAAACGGCCTCCTTCTGATATTAATCATGATCGTCTTGGGCGTATTGTGGACCTGGCAGAATAAAGATGTCGCCAGACTGGAAGCCCAGAAGAAAGAGAAAACACAGCAGCTGGACCAGCTTAAGAAAGTCGTTGCCGAAGTGGAGCAGTTCAAAAAAGACAAAGAGCTGTACGAGCAAAAAATACAAATCATTAATGATCTCGAGGCCCAGCAGAGCGGTCCGGTGCATATTTTGGACGAGTTGAGTTTGAATATTCCGGATAAACTCTGGTACGAAACCCTGACATTGAAAGGCAGTACTCTCACCTTGTCGGGCTCGGCATTTGCCAATATTGCAATCGTAGATTTGATTAACAATATGAAAAGATCTCCCTATTTCCAAAATGTTCAGCTTATTGAATCCAAACTTTCAACAAAAAAGGATGCGAGGGTGTATGTTTACAAGTTGAGTGCCAATGTAACGATGCCTAAGCAATAATTTATAAAGGAAGGGAAAGGATTTAATGACTCTCGACGCGATTCAAGGCATACCTAAAACACAAAGGTATATTGTCTACATTATTATTTTTGTTGCAGTGATGGGTCTTTTTTTCATCTATCCATTCCGCACAAATTATAAAAAGCTTCAGACGCTAAACAAGAATGTAAAAGAGCTCGAACGTCAGATCATAGTGAACAAAAGTCTGGCAGAAAAAAAGGATGAGCTTCTTGCAAAGAATGCGGAACTGCAACAAAGACTCCTGGAAGTACAGCAGAAGTTCCCGACGAGCAGTGAAGTCACTGATCTCCTTAAGCAGTTATCGGTTCTTGGCCAACAGTCCGGTTTGGATATCCAACTCTGGAAGCCTGGAAGCAAGGTCAAAAACCCGTCCAATCTTTATTATGAAATTCCTGTCCAGATAGAAGTGACGGGTGTATACCATGATGTGGGAATCTTTTTCGACAAGATAAGTAAACTCTCCAGGATTGTGAATATTACGGACTTGGCCATGTCGAGCAGGAATAAAGAACTGGATATTATGACAAAATGTGTAGCCAAAACCTTCAGTGCCATGGGGCCTGGTGAGATAGAGTCTGCTCAACAGGATCCGAAAGAAGCGAAGAGTGCCGCCGCCAGAGGCAAGAAAGGCAAAGGCAAGAAAAGAAAGCATTGAAGAATAACAAGAACATCGAGTCGATAAGGAATTGATAATGAAGACAGGAATAAAACAGGTACTTCTGGTTTCCGTCTTAATCGTTTTATATGGTGTACCATTATACGCTGAAGTTGAAGAGCCGAAGGAACGGATAGAACTGGGTGAAGAAGGAAAATCGATCCAGATGGACCTCCCCCAGAAAGAGGAATATACCTATATCCCCGGTGAAAGGAGAGATCCCTTTGTCTCTCTGCTCCTAAGGGGGGCAGAAACCGGTGAAATGGAAGATGAATTGACACCTTTGCAGAGGGTGGATCTGGGCTCTCTGAAGCTGGTTGGCATAATCAAGAAACCGGAAGGGAACACGGCATTGATTCAGACTCCGGACGGCAAGGGTTATTTTCTCCGCAAGGGAGTTGAAGTGGGTAAGAACGAAGGGATTGTTGAAAAAATTTTGGATGATAAAGTGATTGTAAAAGAAAAGATGGCAGATTTTTTAGGGCAGATTACGGTTTCAGAATTTGTCCTCACCTTAAAAAAGGAGGAGGGGAATAGATGATTTATCGAAAACTAAGAATAGTCTATTACGTGGTTTTATCCACTATGCTTTTGGCGCTTCTACTGCAGGGAGCTTATGCAGAGGACAACATTGACAATCTCATCGACAGCCTGAAGAGTAAAGATGTCGAAACTCTAGACACACAGACAACGAGGTCACTCAATCCGGTCAAGGTGGAAGATGTTTACTCAGCTCTCTCAAAACCTGTCGAGCGTCAGACATACAGAGGCAAAAAGATCTCCCTTGATCTTCAGGATGCTGATGTGGTCAATGTGCTCAGGCTTCTTGCGGATGTTGGCAGAGTCAATATTGTTTTCGGGTCGGATGTTTCAGGTAAGGTGACGGTAAACCTGAAAAACATTCCATGGGATCAGGCACTGGATATTGTGCTGATGACAAATGGGTTGGACAAAGTCAGGTTGGGAAACATCATCCGAGTGGCCAGATCCGAGACCATCACCGAAGAGGCGAACAAGAGACTGGCAGCCCAGAAGGCCAGTGACAAGGTCGAGCCTTTGGTCACCCGGATTGTTCCTGTGAATTACTCGGATATCGCGAGCATCAAGGAGTCGGAACTTATTAAGAACATCCTCTCAGACAGGGGCAAGATTGATATTGATGAGCGAACCAACACCCTGGTCATCCACGACATCCGGAAAAGCGTGGATCAGATTGAAACGCTGGTCAAGAGGCTGGATACACGGATTCCCCAGGTCCTGATTGAGGCCCGGATCGTAGAGGCTGCTGATCAGTTTTCCAATGAGTTTGGGATTCAGTGGGGCTTCTACAGGACTGCAAATAATAAACATTGGGACAACACGATCTTCAGCGCCAGCCCGGCCCATCAATCCTTCTTCGGCCTGAACAATCCCAGAACCGGCAACCCGATCTTGGAAGGCGGAGAGTCTGCATTTCCAACATATGGTGTGAATCTTCCTGCTACGGATGTCCTGGATATTCCCGGGAAATTTGGATTTAATATAGCGAAGTTTACGAGTGATAGTATTACCGCTCTGGATTTACAACTTTCTGCAGCCGAGTCAAATGGTATTGCCAAGGTGATCTCCTCTCCGAGGGTCATGACCGTGGACAACCGGGAGGCTAATATCGTCCAGGGTGAGGACATTCCTTATCTCTCCGTTTCTCAGGATGGGACACAGGTCCAGTTTGTGGAGGCCAACCTGGAACTCATCGTGACCCCTCATGTGACGGCTGAAAACACGATCCTTCTGAAACTGGAGACCCACAGGGATTCCCCGAATTTTGAAAATGCTGTTCAGGGCCAGCCGGCCATCACCCGGAATACTGCTGAAACAGAGCTTCTCCTTGATGACGGAGAGACGACAGTGATCGGCGGTATCTATGTGGTTGAGAACTCAAACACTAGAGAAGGCATACCCTTTCTGATGGACCTTCCTTATTTGGGTTGGCTGTTCAGTTATGAGAAGAATATCGTTGAGAAAAAAGAACTTCTGGTCTTTATTACACCCAAGATTATCAGATAGGGACGAGCAAGCTGACTCCCCGCTGAAAGGCGGGGAGTTTTTTTATGCGTGCCCAATCTTCTATTTACATCCTCTCTTTTTTTTATTACACTACTCAAAAAGTTTTCTTTCAGTATTAATAGCTTCGCAGTAGCGCATGTCTATGCGACTGAATCAAAGAGGGGACGTATGCTTCGTTATCTCACAGCTGGTGAATCGCACGGCAAAGGACTGACGGCTATTCTGGAAGGGGTTCCTGCTGGTTTGGCCCTCGGTGAAGAGGATATCAATCGAGATCTTGCACGCCGTCAGGTCGGCTACGGCCGCGGGGCGAGGATGCAGATCGAACGGGACAAGGCAGAGATCCTCTCCGGAGTACGCGGAGGTGAAACCCTGGGAAATCCCATCGCCCTATTTATAAAAAATCAAGACTGGGCGAACTGGGAAGAGATTATGTCCACGGGCCCAGATGTTCAGGGAGACACCAGGGAAGTGACAAGGCCCAGGCCCGGACATGCCGATCTTCCTGGAGGGATGAAATATCGTCATCGTGACCTGAGAAATGTTCTGGAGCGTTCCTCTGCGCGGGAAACTGCGGCACGTGTGGCAGTGGGTGCCATCTCCCGAAAACTTCTGAATGAGTTTGGCATCCAGATGGCCAGTCATGTGGTTGAGATCGGAGGGGTTGGGATCGAGATGAGCCATACGTTGACGACAAATAAAATACGGAGGCTCTCCGACAAATCGGACCTTCGCTGTATAGACTCCGAAGCAGCCCATAAAATGAAATCACGAATCGACAGGGCCGCGAAAGAGGGGGATTCCCTGGGCGGAATTTTTGAGGTCAAGACGTCAGGCGTACCGGTCGGTCTTGGGAGCCATGTGCACTATGACCGGAAGCTGAATAGTCGTCTTGCCGGCGCAATCATGTCGATCCAGGCGATCAAGGGAGTGGAGATCGGCAGCGGGTTTGAGTCGGCACGACGACCCGGTTCGGACGTTCATGACGAGATCTTCTATTCCAAGGCCAGGGGATTCTATAGAAAATCCAACCGGGCCGGTGGGATAGAGGGGGGGATCAGCAATGGAGAGGATATCGTGATCCGTGCAGCCATGAAGCCGATCCCCACTTTAAGGAAACCACTTCGTTCAGTGGATATCAACACAAAACGATCATTTAAAGCAAGTGTGGAGCGTTCTGATGTCTGTGCCGTGCCTGCAGCCGCTGTGATTGCCGAGGCCGTCGTGGCTTTTGAACTGGCCCGCGCCATGACCGAAAAATTCGGCGGCGATTCAGTCTTAGAGATGAAAATGAATTACGAGGGTTACCTGAAATCTCTCCGTGACTACTAAAAATCCTTTTTGACAGGATGCACAGGATTGTGCAGGATGTAATACCGGTTTTGAAAAACACAGATTGAATAAGGTTCGGTTTTAACAATTATGTCGATCCTGTTATCCTGTCTAATTTTTTCCTTAAGGTATGATGATGGAACGAATAAATGTTCAGCTCGGTGAACGAAGTTATCCCATTCTGATCGGTTCAGACATCATTGATCGCGTGGGGGAGGAGATGGACCCCTTGGGGGTGGGTTCCAGGATTGCTGTGGTGACCAACAATGTGATCAGGCCGCTCTATGGGGATCGAGTTGTTAAATCTCTTGAAAAGAGCGGTTACAGGGTAAAGGTCATTGAGGTTCCGGATGGTGAAGTTTACAAGTCCCTCTCTTCTGCCCAGAAGATTTTTGATGAGCTGGTCGATTCGGAGATGGACCGGACGTCCACAATCCTGGCATTGGGCGGCGGAGTGATTGGAGACCTGGCCGGTTTTGTGGCGGCCACCTACATGCGCGGAATCCATTTTATCAATCTCCCGACTACACTTCTTGCACAGGTTGACAGTGCCGTTGGAGGAAAGACCGGCGTGGACCACCCCAAAGGGAAGAATCTCATCGGTGCTTTTTATCAACCCAGACTGGTCCTCTGTGACCTGTACGTACTCAGGACGCTTCCAGAAAAGGAACTGATCGCGGGGATGGCCGAAGTCGTGAAATACGGTGTGATACTCGATGCGGGCTTCTTTTCTTTTGTGGAATCTCACATCGAGGACATACTGAATCATCAGGACGATGCCATGGCCGAAGTGGTCCGCTCGTCCTGTGCAGCGAAAGCGGCAATTGTCGAAGAGGATGAACGAGAAGCCGGCAAACGGGCCATTCTGAATTTCGGTCATACGCTCGGCCATGCAATTGAATCCCTGACCGGTTATGACACCTATATTCATGGAGAAGCCGTGTCCATGGGTATGGTGGCTTCCGCCAGGATAGCTCAGGACATGAAGCTCTGCGATGGGGATGTCGTCAGCCGATTGGAAAAACTCCTCAAGAAGATCGGCCTGCCTACCGAACTCCCTTCCCTTGATCCGGAAAAAATGATCAGGATCCTTTCCCATGACAAGAAGGTCAAGGACGGCAAGGTTCGTTTTGTCCTTCCCACACGGATCGGCAAGGTTGTGATCCGGGATGACGTGACTCCGGATATTATAAGACAAATAATAAAAAGCAATCTTTGACAGGATAACAGGATCGACAGGATGCAGAAGAGCTTTTAGAAAATATTGTCTTTTTATGTTTTTTGATTTAGCGATCTTGTAGATCCTGTGATCCTGTCTAGCCCGGATATTGCATGAGTAAATCTATTGCGAGGCCGTATAAACTGCCACACACAGCGTTACAGAAAATTTTCTGACATCGAAATAATAGGTGCCAGGCACGCCTGCCTGGCAACCTGCTTCTGCCACAAAATTTTCTGTGCCTTGTCTGTGGCGCTTCTTCGGCCTCTCATGACGATCACTCATGCAATATCCGGGCTAATTATTTACTTTCTCTTCTTCAGAAAGATCCTGATCGGAACATGCTCAAACTCCAGGTGATCTCTGAATGTGTTGGTGAGATAACGGAGGTAGGAGAAATGGACTCCAGCCGGCGCGCTCACAAAGAGAATGAAGGTTGGCGGTGCTACATTGGTCTGGGTCCCGTAGAAGAATTTCACCCGGCTTCTCCTGTAGAAAGGAGGCTCATGAGCCTTGACGGCGTTTTGTAATATCTGGTTGACCTTGGCTGTGGGAACACGCCGGTAATAGGATGGCTTGATCTTTTCGATCAGGGGAAAGATCCTGTGCAATTTCTGGCCGGTCAAGGCCGAGACAAAAAGGACCGGTACATAATCCATGAATTTGAGCTGGATGTGAAGGTTTTCCAGGAAACTTTTCTGGTCTGTTTTATGCCTTGCAAGGTCCCATTTGTTTACCATGAGGATCGAGGCGGTGCCGGCATCGTGGGCCAGTCCTGCGATCTTAACATCCTGTTCAGTCACTCCACTCTCGGCATCAATCAGGATCAGGCATAGGTCGGATCGCTCAATACTCTTTAGTACCATGATCACACTGTAGGTTTCAATACGGTGTGTGACCTTGGACTTTCTGCGGACTCCTGCCGTATCAACAAGAAGATATGGCTGTCCATTGAACTCGAAGGGGGTGTCGATCGTATCACGGGTGGTTCCAGGCACATCACTTGTAATGAGACGTTTTTGGCCGATAAGCGAATTAATGAGTGTAGACTTTCCGGCATTGGGTTTTCCGATCACACTGATACGAATGGGACCTTCCGGCATCACCGGTTCAGCATAGGGAAACGTCTCAACGACGTTTTCCATGAGTTCATCAATGCCGATTCCATGTTCTGCTGAGGTCGTATAGAGACGTTCCACGCCTAATTCATAAAACTCATAAACCGCGTCTTCCTGTTTAGCGCCATCCACCTTGTTGATAATGGGATAAACCTTTTTCCCTTTTGATCGGAGGAAGCCGTGGACTTCACGATCAATCGGATTCAACCCCTCCCTCGCATCCATGACAAAGAGTATCGTGTCGGCTTCCTCAATGGCCAGCTGGACCTGGGTCTTCATCTGCTGCATGATCGGTTCCAGAGAATCAGGCTCGAATCCCCCTGTATCGATCAGAATGAAAGGTCGGTCATTATATTCAGCTACAGCATAATTCCGGTCTCTCGTGATTCCCGGCATGTTTCCAACGATAGCCTTCCTCTTACGTATCAATCGGTTAAAGAGCGTAGACTTTCCCACATTCGGTCTTCCCACAATCGCTACAACAGGTTTTGGCATCAGGTGTGCTCCGTGAAGATTCTCAAAAAATGATCATAACATATACGATTTAACCTCTCAACAAGGATCGCCGGACACCGCTTTTTAACGATCAAAGGACAAGTCTTTGCATATGTACACAATTGAATAGTGGTCCGAATCAATGGTGACAGCTGAGATGATAATTTGCCTGGCACTGAAATAGATGAAATCTATTTCTTTATCCGAAACCGTTACGCCTGTTCAAAAATTACTTTTTTCATCAATAAGTTATAAGTGAAATGAGTGTCCATTATCATTGTTTTTGCTTGACATGAAAAGAGTGAATTGCTACTCTTTTTAGCACTTTGAAGCCATGAGTGCTAACTTCTTTTTTTAAAATTGTGTACTATAATAATCAATGAATAGATCTGATTAAACAAGGGTTACATCCTGGCGGGTATATGTAAATTCCTTGAAAAAATATTGACTTAGCTCACTTTCAGAGGGTAAAATAGAATTGATTCCAAACTAAATTCAGAAAGATAAAATAATGGAATTAACTCAAAGAACCAGGCAAATATTAACGGCTCTTATCCACAATTATATTGATACCGGAGATCCTGTGGCCTCCAGGACTGTGGCCAGGAAGTCCAAGCTGAATTTAAGTCCGGCCACTGTCCGTAATATTTTGGCCGATCTGGATGAGATGGGATTTCTGACACAACCTCATGCTTCAGCCGGACGGATCCCCACAGACCAGGGATTCAGGTTTTATGTGGATACCTTGCTGGAGGAATCCAAGTATTCACAAGAGGATGAGGAGATTGATCAGATCGCTACGCGCTACGAAACGCGTAAACGGAACAAGGAACTGGATCCACTGCTTCAGGATACTTCCCGCATCCTTTCCGAGGTTTCTCACTACATCGGGGTAGTCATGGCACCAAAGCTTTCGGATGTGATGTACAATCATATGGAATTCATCCGGATGAAAGAGAGTGAATACCTGGTGATTCTCGTCTCAAAGTCCGGGATCGTACATAGCCGGATGATCATCACGGATCGGGACCTGTCTCAGGATGCTCTGGATGATCTGACCTGTTATCTGAATGAGGAACTTAACGGTTTGACTCTCAGGGAAGTCCGTGAGAAGATCGTTCAGAAGATGAAGGCGGACATTCGTCTCTACCAGGATCTGCTGCAAAAGGTTTTTATGATGGATGACCTTTCAGAATCAGATATCTACCAGAGCAGAATCTACTTTGAGGGAACTTCCAATATACTGGATCTTCCAGAGTTTACAGATCTTGAAAAGATGAAGAAGGTGTTGCAGGCATTTGAAAGGAAAACAATCCTGGTCAAGCTTCTGGATCGAAGCATCAGTGCCGATGGGGTGATGGTCTATATCGGTTCAGAAAACCCTTTGAATATGCTGGAAGATTGTAGTTTAGTCACCGCCAATTACAAGTATGTAAATAAGGTGGTTGGTACATTGGGGGTTGTCGGGCCAAAGCGGATGGACTATTCAAGGGTTATATCCCTTGTGGGTTGTACGGCACAACTTCTCAGCAAAGTCATCAGTACTTAACTCTCTGAATTTAGATCGGGAATCGAAGCATAAGTTTAATGGGAGGAGGTCGTTTCGTTAGTATGGTAGACGAGTCAAAAGAGATGAATAATGAGTATGAAGAAGAACAACCCTCTGAAGAAATAGGAGGCGACGAGCCGATCGAGAAGACCAGGGAGCCTTCAGAGGATCACCTTGAAGAAGAGGAAGAGACTGAACTGGTTCGGGCACAAAGGGAGGCTCAAGAGAATTACGACAAACTTGTACGGGTCTATGCGGAATTTGAGAATTATAAAAAAAGGATAGAGAAAGAAAAGGCCGAATTCATCAAGTATGCCAACGAGGGATTGATCAAGAATCTTCTTGGCGTCGTGGATAATCTGGAACGTGCAGTGGAAGAAGCCGCGAAGCACACCCATTCCCAGGGACTGGTCCAGGGTGTGGAGATGGTCCTCAAGCAGTTTAAGGATGTTCTGGAAAAATATGGCGTCAGGGAAGTTCAGGCCTTTGGCGAACCATTCGATCCGAACGTTCATGAGGCCATGATGCATGAGATGGAAGAGGATTTTGAGGACAACACAGTGATCGAAGTGTTTCAGAAGGGGTTCATTTTTAAGGATCGTCTCCTTCGTCCATCTATGGTCAAGGTCTCAAAGAAACCTGAGAATAAAGTGGATGCCGGGATGAAGGAAGAGGAATGATCTTCCAAGCATCATGTGAACAATCCTCTCATATGGAGATAGACAGCTATGGGAAGAGTTATCGGAGTAGATGTGGGCACCACAAATTCTTGTGTGTGTGTATTAGAGGGCAAGGAGCCTAAAGTTATTGAGAACGCTGAAGGAAACCGTACGACACCGTCTATGGTGGCCTTTACAGAGAGTGCAGAACGCCTTGTAGGGCAGGTGGCCAAAAGGCAGGCTGTCACCAATCCTGAAAATACCGTTTTCTCAGTCAAGCGTTTTATCGGGAGAAAGTTTCGCTCCATGGAGGTTCAGAAGGCCATGGAAAATCTTCCTTTTCAGCTTAAAGAATCACAAATCGGGGATGTTCTGGTTTCAATTCGTGAGAAAGATTACAGCCCCCCTGAGATATCTGCCATGGTCCTTCAAAAGATGAAGCAGACCGCGGAAGATTATTTTGGGGAGAAGATCACCGAAGCGGTGATCACGGTCCCGGCTTACTTCAATGACAGCCAGCGGCAGGCCACCAAGGACGCAGGGAGGATTGCCGGACTGGATGTGCTTCGAATCATTAACGAACCCACGGCGGCTTCACTGGCGTACGGACTGGAAAAGAAGCGGGATGAACTGATTGCGGTGTATGACCTGGGAGGAGGGACCTTTGATATCTCGATTCTCGAGATCCGGGAAGGGGTATTCGAAGTCAAATCCACAAATGGTGATACTTTCCTGGGTGGAGAAGATTTCGACCAGAAGATCATCGATTTTCTTGCTGCTGAGTTCAAGCAGGATCAAGGGATTGATCTGAGGCGGGACAAGATGGCCCTTCAACGCCTCAAGGAAGGTGCAGAAAAGGCCAAAATCGAACTCTCCTCCGCGATGGAAACAGAGATCAATCTGCCTTTCATCACGGCGGATTCAAGCGGGCCCAAGCATATGAACATCAAATTGACCCGAGCCAAACTTGAAGCCCTGGTGAGTGACCTTGTGGAAATGACCATGGAACCCTGCACACAGGCCATGATCGATGCCGACGTGACAGCAGATAACATTGACGAGGTGATCCTGGTCGGCGGTCAGACCCGTATGCCATTAGTGCAAAAGACCGTAGAGGAGATTTTCGGGAAACCGCCGATGAAGGGAGTGAATCCTGATGAGGTGGTGTCGATTGGTGCGGCCATTCAGGCGGGAGTGCTCAAAGGAGAAGTGGAGGATGTCCTGCTCCTTGATGTGACCCCTCTGTCGCTCGGGATTGAAACGCTGGGGGGTGTCTTTACCAAGCTGATTGAACGAAACACCACCATCCCCACAAGAAAAGGCCAGATCTTCTCAACGGCTGCAGACAATCAACCGGCAGTCAGTGTCCATGTGCTTCAGGGTGAACGTGAAATGGCAATAGACAACAAATCTCTGGGGCGGTTTGAGCTTGTCGGCATACCTCCTGCACCAAGAGGAGTCCCGCAGATTGAAGTGACTTTTGATATCGATGCCAATGGTATCGTTCATGTCTCGGCCCAGGACAAGGGAACCGGCAAAGAGCAGTCCATCAAGATTACAGCATCCAGCGGGCTCTCTGAGGAAGAGATCCAGCGGATGATTAATGACGCCGAGGTGCATCAGCAGGAAGATTATAAACATAAGGAACTGGTGGATGCACGGAATGCATGCGATGCCCTGATTTTTAATACACAGAAATCTCTGCGGGACTACCGAGAAAAAATGGATGAAGCAGACAGAGCCTCCATTGAGAAAGCGCTGGAGGACGCGCAGCAGGTCGTCCAGGGTGGTGATGTTGCGGCGATTCGACGTGCCACAGATGAACTGAGTACGCGATCCTACAAGTTTGCAGAGCAGATCTACAAGGATCCGTCCTCTTCGGAGAGTCCGGCCGCCGGAACCGAAGAGAATGCCGTGAAGATAGAGGAAGAAGAGTAATTGAGAAACTTACTGTGGCAGGTCTGAAAAACATGGTGCTTGATCGTTATGAGAAGAGATTATTATGATATTCTGAATGTCCATTCCAATGCCTCAGACGTTGAGATCAAGAAGGCCTACCGGCGTCTTGCTTTGCAATACCATCCGGATAAGAATCCCGACGATAAGGAATCGGAAGCCAAGTTCAAAGAGATCAGTGAGGCCTACGAAATCCTTTCGGATCCCCAGAAACGTGCAAGCTACGACCAGTTCGGACATTCAATGGGGGTGGGTGACTTCAGCGGCTTCCGGAGTGAAGGATTTGGAAATTTCGGGAGTTTCGGGGATATCTTTGGGGATATCTTCAACGATTTCTTTGGCGGTACTGCTGAAGCGCGTGCCCGGCGCCCTCAGAGCGGAGCAGATCTCCGTTACAATCTGGAGATCGAATTTGAACAGGCCGCTACGGGCATGCAGACCCGTATCGAAATTCCAAGAATGGAAACCTGCGGGGACTGCCGGGGCCGTCGTACTGAGAAAGGGAAGACTCCGGATTCCTGTCCGAATTGCAGAGGAAGCGGCCAGGTCCGTTATCAGCAGGGGTTCTTCAGCATTAGCCGTGCCTGTCAACACTGCAAAGGTGAGGGGGTGATCATTACTCAACCCTGCAAGACATGCCGCGGGGCCGGACAGGTCAATGTCACTCGGGGGGTCACGGTGAAGATACCGCCAGGCGTTGAATCCGGCACGCGCCTTCGGTTGAGTGGGGAAGGAGAAGCGGGAATGAATCATGGCCCGAGGGGAGATCTCTACATTGTCATTTATGTCAAGGACCATGATTTTTTCAAACGAGAAGGGAACAAGCTGCTCTGTGAAGTCCCCATCAGTTTTACCCAGGCCGCGTTAGGTGCTGAAATCGAAATTCCAACACTGAAAGGGAAAGAAACCATCCAGATCAAGCCGGGAACCCAGAGCGGAACGGTTTATGTGCTGAGAGGGAAGGGATTCCCTAGCCTACAAGGTTATGGTATCGGTGATCAGCATATCCGAATCCAGGTCGAAACACCCACGCGCCTCAATACCCGGCAGAAAGATCTGCTCGAAGAGTTTGCAAAAATAAGTGGTCATGATGCCCATCCAATGACTCGGAGTTTCTTTGAAAAAGTCAAAGGACTCTTCGAATGAAAAGCCGTGAAGCCGGTCTTTGTAAAGCTGGGTGTAAAATGCATGCGCCCTGTTCCCAATCCCGTCCTTGATCTGAACCAGAGGTAGACATTGAGGTATTTCTTTGTCAGTCCTGAACATGTCTATGAAGATACCCTGGTGCTGGAGAGGGAGGACTGTCATCATGTGAGGCATGTGCTGCGCATGAAAAAGGGGGATACGCTCCAGGTTTCAGATGGCTCTGAATACCTTTACCGGGTGAAAATTGCGGGCTATCCCAATAATGATGTCCTCTGTTCCATTCTGGAGCAAACTTCTCTCCCTCCTATGCCCGGACCGAGAATCACACTTTTACAGTCCATACCCAAAGGCAAAAGAATGGAGTGGCTTGTCCAGAAATCCACGGAGGTCGGTGTCTGCGAGATCATGCCCATCATCATGGACAGATCCATTCGCGTCTTAAATACAGGACGCGCGGATCATTGGATACAACGATGGCAGCGTATCGCAGAGGAGGCGGCCAAGCAGTGCGGACGTTATGAAGTTCCCCGCGTGCACGGGCCCTTTACCCTGAGCGATGCGCTGAAAAGAGTGGAAGAGTTTCCCCTGCGCATTTATTTTGACCTGAATGACAAGGGGAGATCGCTGCGCCAGATTCACCACGAGTGCCCGGAAGCCGACCGGATCGCACTGGTGATTGGTCCGGAGGGAGGTGTGTCCTGTGAAGACGCTTCACTGTTGTCAAGACAGGGTTTTGTTTCTGCGTTTCTGGGGGATATGGTATTACGGGTTGAGACAGCAGGGGTCCTGTCAGTCGCTCTGGTCCGGTATGAATGGTGCCAGGAGGATACATCAGAGAGGGTCCCCGTAAAATAAATTTTTATAGTATAAAGACAAATGAAAAGTTTCTCCTTCAAAATACTGTATATCGGGGTCTTTGCCCCATCCATTCTCTACATCCTGACCCTGCCGTACCTTGGGCTCTTGCTGCAGCATGACTTTTCCCAGGCCATTCGAAAGCACCTCATCCAGAATGAGTTTGATCTTCTGCAGGGGAAAGTCAGCCTCTATGATGAGGTGAACAGGAATGTTTTGTCTGTGCTCAAGGAGAGCCGTGTTGTTCAATTGGGTGCAGAGATCAGAGTCCGTATTACAGATCAGCATGAGAACATCATTTACCCCTATTATGAACGTTTCTTGTTCAAGGCAACGGGTGAGGAGACATTGTCCAAATCACTCGGTCCCCTGTTCAATGAGGATGGATTCGCATTGAATTCTGAACGTGCTGAACTGGAAACATTCCTGCAGGATTATTCGGATTACATCCAGGGAATGAACATTCTAGCAAGAGTTGAGGTCCCTGTTACTTCCTGGCTGGGGAGCGGGATCCTTCTGGGATATATCCTGCTGACAGTTGTTGTCCTCTATCTTTATTATCAGCGTTCCACCCGGCTGGAAGAATTGATGTTTGAAGAAAAGCTTGAAACGGAAAAGCGTACTGCAGTCGAACAGGTGGAACATAGTCTTCAGGAGGCCCGCAAGAAGCTGACAGAAATTCAGTCTCAGGAGGAAGAATGGCTCGAAGAGGTGGAACGACTTGAAAAGGAGAAGGATTCCCTGGAGGAGGAGCTGATCGAGAGTCTTGAACAGACTGAGGAGCAAAAAGAGAAGATCGAGAAACTTGAAGGCGAGATGGTTAGACAGACCGCGAAAAAACCGAAAGCTTCCAGGGAGGAGCGGACTCTTTATGAACGTTTTAAGAAACTTTACCGGAATCTGGAGATCGACCAGAAGGTCGTGAATGAACTGGTTCAACTCGGGAATGAAAAATTGAAACTTCAGGCGGAGGAGGTCTTGAAACGTTTGAATGATGGGGATCCCAGCCTCAAGATCAGAAGAAAAATTGCAGGCGTGGAGCGGTGCGATGCCTATGAACTGGGGTTCGGGTCCTCGGGCCGAATCTACTATATCCCATCGGAAACGAGGCAGTTTAAGGTCCTCCGGATCGGGACCAAAGCCAGTCAGAGCAAAGATCTCGCGTATCTTCAGGGGAAGTCAAAATAATAATGAATTTCACCACGAAGGGCACGAAGGACACGAAGAAAAGCTATCAAAAAAAACCTTAGACAGGATTAACAGGATCTTTTTTCTGATTGAAAACGTTGGAATCATACATACAGAACTTTTATCCAATTAGAGATTAAGGAGTTAAGTCAAGGACGGATCTCGCCTCTATATGCTCAGGGGATGCTCTGTCATGGAGCATAAGTGATTGATTATATTCATTATTTAATCTCGATAAAAATATAGCCGCATAACAGAGGGCGGTTAGCTTTTATTGTTTTTTCTTCGTGTCCTTCGTGGTTCATCTTTGCTTTCAACTTAGTAGTGTTTTTTCTTCGTGCCCGACCTGTGCTTCGTGGTGAGATCTTTTTATTCCGTAACCTCCCGGATCGATGCCCCGATCATCTCAACCATCTCACGGATCAGGTCCTTCTCCATGCAAAGGGGAGGCATCAGGACAATCACATTCCCCAGGGGGCGGATGATTATCCCCCTTTCTCTTGCCGCGAGAACCACCCTGTGACCCATCTTTTCTTTTAATGGATAAGGCTCTTTTCTTTTTTTGTCCTTGACCAGCTCAATCCCGACCATAAAACCTTTCTGACGAATATCCCCGATATGCTTCAGCGCCTCCAAGGGGTAGAGTTCGTCTGAAAGGCAGCGAATCCTCTCCTGAAATCCGGGCAGGATATTTTCCACATCCAGAAGAGAGAGGTTGGCCAGGGCAGAAGCACAGGCCAGGGGGTTCCCCGTGTAAGTATGTCCGTGGAAAAAGGTTTTGAACTCTTCATAAGGGCCCAGGAAAGCGTTGTAGACGTCTTGAGTCGTCAGGGTCGCCGCCAGCGGAAGATAGCCCCCTGTGATCCCCTTGGCCAGGCAGAGAAGATCAGGGGTGACCCCTTCCTGTTCACAGGCAAAGAGTGTACCTGTGCGCCCAAATCCTGTTGCCACTTCGTCGGCGATCATCAGGATATTATACTGGGTGCAGATCTCCCGAACCCGAGAGAGGTATCCGGCCGGGGCAACCAGCATCCCGGCCGCACCCTGGACGAGGGGTTCAATGATCAGTGCCGCGGTCTCTTCATGCAGGTCACGGACTGTCTTTTCCAGCTCATCGGCACAGGCCATGTTACAGGCCGGATAGTCCAGGTCCAAAGGGCAGCGATAACAATAAGGCGAGGGGGAGAAGTGGCACTGAAAGAGCAGGGGGCCGAAGATTTCATGAAACAGGGGCATTCCACCGACACTGACCGAACCGATGGTGTCACCGTGGTAGGCATTGGTCAGGGCAACAAAACGGGTCTTCCTGCTGGACTGACCGGATGTGAGCTGAACGTATTGAAAAGCCATCTTCAAGGCAATTTCAACGGCTGTGGAGCCGCTGTCTGAATAAAAGACCTTGTCCAGGCCGGCAGGTGTCATCTCCACCAGCTTTTTCGCCAACTGGATGGCAGGTGTATTGGAGAGCCCAAGGAGCGTTGAATGTGCGACCCGGTCGATCTGTTCTTTAAGTGCCCGATCGATCTCAGGCTGCCGATGGCCGTGGATATTCACCCAGAGAGAGGAGATTCCGTCGATATAACGTTTTCCGTAGATATCGATGAGGAACACCCCTTCTGCCCGATCGATGATTACAGGGACCTCTTTTTCATAGTCCAGCATCTGGGTGAAAGGATGCCAGATGTAACGCCGGTCATCATCCTCTAAACTTTTTTGGTATTTTTCACCATGATTTTCCATGTTGTCTCGGTGATAATATGGAATATTGATGATTTCAGGAGGGTATGATAAAATGAAAATAGAAGGATCGCAAGATATTTATCTATGAAAGAAGAAAGAGATCCTATGTCAGAAAAACAACCATCCGGCTTAAAAAGGTTTTTTCAAAAACTGACGCTCCTCTGTTTTAAACAACTCCTGATTGAAAATATGCTGGCAGCGGATTATTTGTCCAGCCTTCTGGCCCGGTTTGCACGGACTGATGAACTCTACAAGTTCAGGAACGCTCAGGGAGAACGATTGGAGTATATTGTCGATTTTATAATGGAATCTCAGTCAGCGCTGGATTTGCATAGCGAGAGGTTTAACCCGTTCCGGGAGCGGGAGATGAGGCAGCATATTGGTGACTATACCCTCTTCATGACAGGGATTTTCCGGGAATTCGTTGAGAAAAATTCATCTCTTCAGTACTACATGGCCCAGGGAAAGATCTCTTATTCTTCCGTCTCTGATTTCGAACGCCTGGCCGAGAAGGGAGGGTCGCAGCTTTTTCAGAACCTCTCCGACCGGTTTGAAGATTATTCCTGGGCACTGGATTATATGAAAAGAGTTTACTTCAAGGATGCCTCTCTTCTGGGGCCTTTTCGTCCTGCCGTTCTGAACCTTACCGAGTGGTAAAGATAATAGGATGGTGCTTTCTCTATTATCTGACAGCAAAGCTCCCATTTTCAGCTATTTGAAAACCCATCTGCTTCCGCACCACTGCATCTCTTCACGGGATATGAATCTGGTAGACAAATGCACCAGGAATATGCTAAATATCTAATCTTGATGTAACCGAGATAGGATAAACGAAAATTCTGGAAGATTTTTCATTCCTGGATTCCGGTGATCCAATTCCTTGCTATTTAACATTAAGAGTGCCCATTCTCTCATGGTCCATACCGGTATTGACCAGATCAGGAACCAGCCGCCTGATTATTTGAAGAAGAACAGAATCGGTCTCCTTGCCCATCCAGCCTCAGTGGATTCACGCCTGGCCCATGCCTCTTCCGTCTTTTCCGAACACTGCGGAAAACAGCTGAAGGCTCTTTTCAATCCCCAGCATGGTTTTTTCGGAGCGCAGCAGGACAATATGGTCGAGTCCCCGCATGGGGTGGATCCTGAACTCGGAATTCCGATCTACAGCCTCTACTCGGATACTCGAAAACCCACACCTCAAATGATGAATGATATCGATCTGCTGGTCATCGACCTCCAGGATGTGGGGACCAGAGTTTATACCTTTATCTACACCATGGCCTATTGTATGATGGCTGCCAGGGATGCTGGAGTTAAGATTGTCATACTGGACCGCCCTAACCCCATCGGCGGCCTGCAGGTGGAAGGGAATCTTCTGAAGCCGGAGTTGACGTCCTTTGTCGGGATGTCCCCCATTCCCATGCGTCACGGCATGACCATCGGCGAACTGGCCCGCTTTTTCAATGATGAGATGGGAATCGGTTGTGATCTCACTGTGATCCCTATAAAAGGCTGGAAGCGGAGGATGTACTTTCCGGATACAGGCCTTCCCTGGGTGATCCCCTCTCCGAATCTTCCCACACCGGATACGGCCCTGGTCTATCCCGGCCAGGTTCTGCTGGAGGGGTCCAACCTTTCCGAGGGCAGGGGAACCACCCGGCCCTTTGAACTCTTCGGTGCCCCCTATGTCCATACTGCGGAACTGAGTCAAGAACTGAACAAGTTTGCGTTGCCCGGCGTGACCTTCAGGGAGCATCATTTCATCCCCTCCTTCCAGAAGTGGGAAGGGGAGTTATGCCATGGTTTCCAGATCCATGTCACGGACCGGCAGACCTTCCAGCCATTCCGTTCAGCACTCTCCATCCTCCAGTCTGTTTTCTCTCTCTATCCCAAGACGTTTGCTTGGAGACAGCCTCCCTATGAGTATGAAGAGAAGAAACTCCCGATCGACATCCTGATCGGAGACGGGGATGTTCGAAAAGAGCTGGAGGCGATGAAGCCACTGACTGAAATTGAGCAGACATGGCAGAAAGAACTGGCTGACTTCAAAGCATTACGGGAGAAATATCTCCTCTATGGAAATTGACAGCTTTTACTCTTGGGCCTATACTGTAGATATTGTGAATAGATTTCAGTAATCATAATCGTAATCTTAATCGCTTTATAGGTTATTCAATTTCTTTTAATTTCGAATACGACAATGATTATGATTACGATTAAGATTATGATTACGATACCGGATGTGAATGTGTTGGGGTTGCAGCGATGAAAAAGTACGATGTCCTGGTCATCGGTTCCGGACCGTCCGGTGAGAAGGGCGGCATTCAGGCCGCCAAATTAGGGCGCCGTGTGGCAGTGGTAGAGAAAGACCCTTTCATCGGAGGTGCGGGGCTGCAGACCGGAACCATTCCGAGCAAGACACTCCGTGAAACCGCCGTCTATCTCTCTGGCTTAAAGCAGAGAGTGGTTTACGGGTTCCAATGCATTCTGGGAAAGAATGTCAAGTTCCAGGAGCTGATCCATCGGAAGGATTCCGTGATCCAGAGACAGATGGAAGTGCTTATTGATCAGTTCACACGAAACGATGTGGAAATTATTTATGGCGAGGCCTCCTTTGTCGATGCACATACACTCTCCGTTCTTGACCCCCAGGGAAAGACTGAACTCTATCAGGCGGATATTATCCTGATTGCTGTGGGCTCCAGGCCTAACCGTCCGGACGATGTCCCCTTTGAAGAAAACACTGTCTATGATAGCGATACCATCCTGAAGATTAACACCATCCCTCTGTCGCTCACGATCATTGGAGGCGGCGTCATCGGCTGTGAGTACGCCTCGATTTTTGCATGCTTGGGGACCAATGTGACCATCGTTGAGAAGAATGACCGGCTCCTCGAATTTGCCGATACGGAAATTGTGAACTCCCTCTGTTACTGGATGCGCCACTCCGGGGTGGTCTTGAGGCTGGGCGAAGAGATGGAGAGGATTGAGGTGGAACAGGCGGACCGGGTGGTGACCCACCTAAAAAGCGGCAAGCAGGTGGTTGCAGAGAAACTCCTCTTTACCTTGGGGCGGAATGCCAATACGGACAGACTGGGTCTGGAGAAGGTGGGTGTAAAGTTAGGGAAGCGGGGAAAGATTGAAGTGGACCAGGACTATCGGACCAGCGTTGAGAACATCTTTGCCGCGGGGGATGTGATCGGCCCGCCGAGCCTTGCCTCAACCTCTCAGGAGCAGGGACGGCTGGCCATGTGTGCAGCACTTATGCAGGAATGTCCTATTGCAGGTCCCGCCAATGTACTTCCTTACGGGATTTACACCATCCCGGAGATCTCCATGGTGGGAGAGACCGAAGAGAGCCTCACGGAAAAGCAGATTCCCTATGAGATCGGGCAGGCCCATTTTCACGAAGTGGCACGGGGACAGATCATCGGTGATATTTACGGGATGCTCAAACTCCTGTTCCACCGGGAGACACGTAAACTGTTGGGCGTTCACATTATCGGGGAGCGTGCCAGTGAACTGATCCATATCGGACAGGCCGTGATGAGTTTTAACGGCACCATTGATTATTTTGTGGATACGGTCTTTAACTATCCGACCCTGTCCGATGCCTATAAAGTGGCGGCGCTGAACGGGATCAATCGGTTATGAGGAAGAAGAAGCTTGGACAAGCAAGAAAAACATAAGCGTACCGTTGAACTGCAGGGAGTCACCCTTCACCTCGGTCACCCGGTTACGAATCGGACACAATGGATCGGGCAGAAGGAGATATTGCGTCAGCTCCTTGCCTGCTGGCTGATGGTGGATGAAAAGGACCTGCCCCTTTCACCGAGGGTTACAGGTTTTCCCGGAATCGGCAAGACCACACTCGCCATGGCTGCGGCCAAAATGAGGAATCAGCCACTCTATATCTATCAATGTACCAGTGATACAAGGCCTGAGGACCTGCTCATTACACCTGTACTCGCTGAATCCGGAAGGATTGCCTATCATGCATCACCGCTGGTGAGCGCCATGCTTACAGGCGGGATCTGTGTGCTTGATGAGGGGAACCGAATGAACGAAAAGAGCTGGGCCTCCCTGGCGCCTCTACTGGATTACCGCCGTTATGTAGAATCTATCGTGGCCGGAATCACGGTCCATGCGGATCATAACTTTCGATGCTGTGTCACCATGAATGAAGATGAGTCCACCTTTGAAATCCCCGACTATATCCTCTCCAGGCTTCATCCAGTCCTGAACCTGGGATTTCCAAGAAAAGAGGAGGAAAAGGCGATCCTGGAATACCACCTCCCTTTTGCCGACAATGAGATCCTCTCCATGACCGTGGATTTTTTGAATCGTTCCCATGAGCTGGACCTCGACTTTTCACCTCGTGACGGGATTCATATCATCCGGTATGCTCTCAAGCGCCTGAGCCAGAACCCTGACCATCCACTCTCCAGGGACCAGACCTGGCAGGAGGCCGTGGAAAAGGTCCTGGGAGAAGAAGCCCTGGATCTTGATCGGATGGCCGAGAAAAGAAAGCAGGCCTTCGGCGACGAGGCCGCTTCATTGGGTTTGGGTGATTTTTTCTTCGGGGAAGGGGATCCCCTCCACCCCGACAGGGAGTAGAGGTTCAACCGGAAAAAGTTTGACAGGATAACAGGATTCACTTGATAAGGGCCCATTGCTGCATTAAATTTAATCTTAATCCTAATCGTAATCTTAATCATTTCAATATTCCGGTCATAATACACAAACACGATGACGAATACGATTATGATTAAGATTAAGGAATAAAGACCTCACGGTATTTCCCAAGATGACAGCGCCCAAGCAACAGGATTTCTACCGTCTCGGTCAATTCCTGACCATCTTGCCTGTGATCCATGAAAGCGGCGATTATGCCCTGGAGGTGCGAAAGGAAATTCTCGATGGCCATTTTGACTGTCTGGCTGTTGCACTGCCTCCATCATTCCAGGAGCCGGTGATACAGGGGATTGAGCGCCTGCCTGAAATCTCAGCGGTCATGCAGAGAGAACAGGGGCATCCGGGTACCATGAACTTTGTTCCCATCGATCCTTGCCAGGGAGTGATCATGGGGATAAGGATCGCCTTGCAGGAATATCTCCCCTGTCACTTTGTGGACATGGAAGTGGTAACCTACGATGTCTATGAAGGGATCTTCCCTGATCCTCATGCCCTCAAGAAGCTGCCGAGAGAGACCTTTCTTGCGGCGCTGCTTCCCTCTATTCCCAGGCCTTCTCACGGAAGCCAGCGGGAACATCGGATTTCTTATATGGCAAACCAGCTGCGCATGCTGGAGGCGGAGTACAAGAATATCCTTTTTATCTGTTCTGTTCTGGACTGGCCATGGGTTCGGAGTGCCTATCACTCCAAAACGTTAGGGTCTGAAACGGACCGCGTTTTTGAACCGGCGAAACTTTACAGCGTTCCGGCCAGGACCCTTTACTTTATGCTCGGCGAAATACCCTATATCACCTCTCTCTATGAAAAGAGCCGGGAAGACCTCACTTCGGATGAATTTCTTTCCATCGATGGAGTCAAGGAACTCCTGATCGAGGCACGAAAGAGATGGATCGCCAGGCATGACCTCACGCAGCACCACTTGAATCCCCAGGTGCTTCAACTCTATATGAAGTATGTACGGAATCTTACACTCCTTGATCGGCGGCTGACGCCGGATCTCTATACACTGGTGGTCGCGGCCAAGCAGATCGGAGGAGACAGTTTTGCCGTCTCTCTGGTGGAAACTGCAAGGGATTACCCCTACCAGCCGGACAAGGATAATGGCTACAGTACCGTCACATTGGGTATGGGTCGGGGTGAACTTGCCGATGGGGAAGTGGTCTCTTTGAAAAACCGGTTGGCCGGAGAACAGAAGGTCTGGCGTAAATTGCCTCTGATCCCGGAACCTGAGATCCGAAAACAGAAGAACTGGAAGTATTTCTGGGATCCTTTCGGACAGTGCTCGTGGACCCCGGAGGACAGGAAAATAGAAAGTTTTAACCTCCATGTGAGAGAACAGGCCAGGGCACTCATTGGAGAAGACCTGGCCCGCACAGAGAAGTTCACATCCTCGATCAAGGACGGCATCGATATCCGGGAGACCCTCAGACATTGGTATGAAGGAGTGATCTATGTCAAGGAGATCCCCCCGTCACGGGGGACCGTGGAAGTGGTGGTCTTAATCTTTGAAATGAAAGCAAATCCTGAGCACTATTCATGGCGGCAGACCTGGTACGCCGAGCATGATGAGGAGTCCACTCTCTGTTTTTATGCCACACCTTATCTCGACGAGATGGTTGGACCCGGGATTGGCCAGTCCACTTACGGAGGGTGTTTTTTGCTCTTTCCACCCAGGTATCTCCCAAACATCTGGGAGGATAGGAGGTTCCATTTTGCACAGACCCTGGAGGAACGTCTCCTGGCAGGGGCCATGTTTCATACGACAGAGCCGCAGATCACCGTGGTCTCTCCCCATGCACCCCTTCTCCGCTGGCGCCAGATCGCAAGGAGGTTCAAGAAGCGGATCATCCATATCCCTCTGAGCCGGTTTTCATTACAGACCCTTCAGAGATTGCGAAGATTCCATGTCCTGAACGGCAAGCATATACGATCCTATGCCTCACGCTTTATCAGGGAATTTTGAGTGTGGTGAGAATAATCCATCTCCAAGGTAACCACATAAACCAAAGAGGGCGTATAAAGAAACCATTCTCTTTGCTATAAGCAGGGATTTATGCCTTGATGTGAATCAGCAGCGAATTAAAAGAGGGAAGGAGATTGTGTGGTGTCACGAGCCGGGGTATTGCTGAAGGAAAGCAGAAATATCTCCACCTGGGAGGTGTTCATGACAGCATGTTCAATATGGGGAGGGATTTCAAAGAGTGCGGGTTCTTCCTTTTTTACAAGAACCTCATGACAGGGTCCTGTCTGGTCCGACCGCCAGACAACCTTTGCGGGACCTCCGCATACAAAAAGCCATTCGGTCGCGTCGGTGTGATAATGATTCCCTCTGACGGCACCGGGTTTCATGGAAACGGTATGAAAATGGTAGACCGGTTTACCGGCAAGGCCCGCGGCATCTATGGGGTTCACCCCCCATCCTCTGTGATCAGACCAGTGATTTGTTTTCAGATCGATACGTTTTACGCTGACCATGGTTTGTCTATCCTTAATCGCAGGTTGTGATTTTGAGGGTCCGCCCCGAACCCTGCATGAGGGACGGATTCTTAACGTCCCGCCCCATCGGCTCTTTTTGAGATACAATTGTATTTACAGGCAAAATAAATTATAATACAAGATCAGCTTCATGTCTATGTTTGATGTGAGAAGGAAAAATGAGCAACTCTCGTGAGGAATAATGGAAAAAACCTGTTGTAATACGGACACAGTGGACACGTGTTGTCTGCCCCCCGATTCATGGATCTGTGGCAGAATCAGTACTTCTGCAGGCGATGTGTATCAGGTCTCAACCACCTGGGCCTGGCCCGAATTTTGGGGACAGGCCAAGTCCAGGATCAGCGCGTTCCGAATGCAATACATCGTGGATCCCGGACTCTATGCTGTGGGGAATCCGGATCCCGATTCCGACCTCTTTGTGACCGCCAACTATAAACTGAGTTTTGATATCCTCCGCCGTGAATTAAAGGGGCTGAATGCCTGGATTCTTGTACTGGACACAAAGGGGATTAATGTCTGGTGTGCGGCGGGCAAGGGAACTTTTGGTACAGAAGAACTTGTCAGGCTTATACAGGACGTGCGGTTGGACAGGATCATTAATCATAAACGGATTGTGGTGCCACAGCTTGGAGCTGTGGGTGTCTCTGCACATCGTGTCAAGCAGGCCACAGGATTCAGAGTGCATTTCGGTCCTGTCTCTGCCGGAGATATCCCCGCCTATCTGAATTCCAGGTACAGAGCTACCAGTGAGATGCGCAAGATCAAATTCAGTTTCGTTGACCGGCTGGTACTCACGCCCATGGAGATCCTTCCTATGATGAAGAAGTTCCCTCTTTTTGCATTGATTGTATTGGTTTTTTTTGGTTTGCAGCCGAATGGTATACTGTGGAAAGAAGCCTGGCTTGGGGGGGCGCCTTTTTTGCTGTTAGGATTTGTCACGGTCCTTGCCGGCGC